>Ga0224554_1000013_pt1 | contig 150710 bp, 110 predicted proteins | sample 714S22024metaG_FD_180666 | JGI IMG/M metagenome (GOLD analysis project Ga0224554, IMG submission 180666) | Peat soil microbial communities from Stordalen Mire, Sweden - 717 S2 20-24 | ecosystem: Environmental > Terrestrial > Soil > Wetlands > Peat | place: Sweden: Norrbotten County, Stordalen... | reverse complement strand
CCAATTGCTGTTTGCGGCGGCGCTGATTTTGGGAGTGTCGGTTCTTGCCTTCGGATTGCGGCGTCAACGGCCCTATTTGCTGGTTGGCTGGTTGTGGTATTTGGGGACGCTGGTGCCGGTGATCGGCCTGATACCGCTGGGAGTGCAATTCATGAGCAATCGCTACACCTACATTCCGATGATTGGAATAGTGCTGCTGACTGTGTGGGCGGTCAACGATCTGTCGAAGCAATGGCGTCGGCGAATGGTTCTTGTTGCGGCAGGTGTCGTGTTGATGATGGGCGTGTGCATATCGCGGACACGCGGTGAGATTGTTTATTGGAAGAACGGCGCAACCCTCTGGGGCCGGGCTGTCGCCGTCACAAAAGACAATTTCATGGCCCATTACTGTCTCGGAACCGTTCTGTTGAAAACGGACCTCGATAAGGCGGTGTCGGAACTTAAGGCGTCCGTGGCGATTTACCCGGACTATTTTGATTCCGAATTGGTTTTGGGGAGCTATTTGATGAGCGGTGGCCACTATTCAGATGCCGTGGCGCCCTTTGAAAGGGCGGCGGAGCTGCAACCGCGAAACAGTTGGGCGCATCACAATTTGGGCCTGGCGTTTTTCCAGTTAAACCGGATGGGCGACGCTATTCCGCAACTTTTGAAAGCCGTTGAAGTTGACCCGCAAAACGCCGCTTACAAGAATGATCTTGGCTTTATTCTTTTTTCTGGTGACCGTGAAACAGATGCCATCAGTAATTTTCTAGCGACGGCGGTGGCGGATCCAGCCGGCTTTACCGGTTTTCTGGATGCCATGCAGTTTGACACCAACTACGTTGCCATGATCAACAACATGGCGCTGTCTTTTGCAACCAATCCCGACCCGGCGCTTCGAAACGGCAAGTATGCCGTCCGTCTGGCGACGCGCGCGTGCGAAATGAGCGGCTTCAAATCAATCAGTTTTGTTGAAACCCTGGCTGCGGCGTATGCCGAGGATTCCCGTTTTGATGAAGCAATTTCCACCGAGCAACTCGCCTGCTCGCTGGCTTCTGCCGCCGGCCAGACGGATGCCTTGAGAAATAGTCAATCTTTGCTGGAGTCGTTCCGCGCCCACAAGCCGTTTCACGCAGGTGTCGAAGCCATTTTTCACCAGCCAAACTAGGGCGTAACCGACATCCCGATTTCCCCGGCAAGCCTGGCGGCGGCCCCGGCGTCCACCCATTTGACGAGGGCGATGAAGTTCACCAGCACCGGGCCATCGGCCTTGGCCTTGAACATGTTTCGCAGCGTGGTCAAAACCTTGGCGTAGGTGGCGGCATACTTCTCGTGCATCAGCCGTTGAATGTAGGATTCCAGGGCGGGCCGGATGGTCAGGTCGGTCTTGCCGTCCGGGAGATACGGCAGCAGACAAAAAATGCGGATGAATGACATCGGGTCGGTTCCCGTGAGCGTGAGCCAGCTTTGCTTGAGTTCGTCGGCGTCGAACTTGGCGTGAAGCCGGTCGCGGATGGCCGCGGCGATGTCGTGGGGCGCCGCCCGTTTGGAAAACATCTCCTCGATGTTGCCCCAGGCCATCTTCCGCTCCTGTTCCGGCGTGACGATGGATTTGGCATTCAGCCGGTCTTCGAGGTCTTTCAAGCCCAGTTCCCTGGCGATGGCCTTGGCGACGTTCTCGGCGTCTTCGCGGCGCAACCGTTCCGTGGCGGCGATGGCGCGGACGATGACGATTTGCATCTCCCGGGGAATCAGGCGCAGGGTGGGCAACAGCGCCTCGGTCTTGGGAACTTTCCCGGCGGAGATCAGGTGCTTGAGCAGTTCAAGGGTCACCGAATCCATTTCGGTGAGTTTTTCGGCGCGGAAGGTGAGCACAAACCGCAGCGTCCGGGCCAGTCCACCGGCCTTGCCCATGTTGTTGACGACGGCGTGCCGGTGGTCGGGCTTGACGATGAACGCCAGCAGCTCTTCCGCCTGCTTGATGTGTTTTTCGTCGAGGGAATCGCTTTCGCTGGTGATGACCTGCTGCTCAATCAACGGAGGCAGACGCTGGGCAAAAACCACGTCCGGCGATTCCGTCGTCTGGTTTTGGTAGTAATACAGCAGTTCGCCGGCGAAGGAAAACCGGAGGAAGGCATTTCTTTGCGCGCGGGCCTGTTCGGTGGCGGCCTTGCTCTGCTGCACTTTCTTGTGCAACGCGGCCAGCTCATGCCGCTTGGCTGGAATGACGCCGGGATTTTGCTCGAACAGCTTCTCGAAATCGTTTTGGAACGCCAGCATGATTTCCTCCGGCTTCGGGTGCGGATTGAGTTTCGGGTCGGTCGTGATGTCCTTGAAAAAAATCAGCGCCTCCTCGCCGAATTCCTTGACGATGCGTTCGCGCGGCATCTGGCCCTTCACAAAGGCGCGGTTGGCGCGGACGAATGCCGGGGAATGGAATTTGTCCGGCTTCTCGATCAAGGATTGCAGCAGCCCCGGCTCGAACGGCGCGTCCAGCTTGAGCAATTCAGCGGCGGCGGATTTCAAAACGACGGCGAGGTCGGTCTTGGTCCGCTCGAGAACTTTCAAAATCACGGGCTGAAGCTGGTTTTCATCAATCTTCCCCTTGGCCAGCGCCGCGCAAACTTCGTTGACCTGCGCGTTGTGCTCCACCAGGCGCGACACGAGAACGCCGACATCGTTGATGGGCAGCTTGGTGACGAGGCTGGTGAGGATGCTGACCATTTCGGCGTGGGATTTCTGGCGGTGCTCGACCATGCGTTCCAGCAGGGAGCGCATCGCCTTGTTTTCCTGCTCAACCATTGTCAGCTCGGCGTCCAGTTGCCGGACCTTCAGGGTCATTTCCTGCCAGGCCTTCTGGATTTCCTCGACGGAGGGAACCGCGCCGGTGCCATTTTCATTCTCTGCCATGGAGACATCTTCGCCAATGCGGGCGACAGTTTCCAATTAATTTTTGATGGCGAATCGCGTCCTGCGTTCAAATCCATTTGCCCAAAACGATTTGGAGATTAAGATAAGTCATGGATTCGGAAATGTTCAAGGCAAGCCGGTGGACTCGCGGGAATTTTTTGTTCCCCACCGTCATCGAGGTGACGGACCGCGCGGTCATCCGCCACAAACGCTCGTGGCTCACCCGTGACGAAATCAGCATCAGCATCACCAAGATCGCCTCCGTCCACATCAAGACGGGCATCGTCTGGTCGGACATTCTCATCGAATCATCCGGCGGCAGCGACCCGCTGGCGAGTCACGGACACAAAAAGGCCGACGCGCGGCGCATCCGGGAATTGATTGAGGAAGCGCAGGGAAATCTTGGCATCGGCGAGAAGTTGAAGCTGTCTTGAGCGCCGAAGTCATGGCGGGCGGATTCGCATTCTCAATAAACCCGTTCTCGGTCGCAACTTTTTTTATGCAGATTTCCGGGTTGTGGTGTCTATCCAATGAAATCGCCAAGTGCGGAGTGTCGGCGATCCAGGCCAGACAATCTGTCCGTTTTTACTTTTGATTGGACAAACGGCAGCGGTTCGGGCTTTATTAATAGCTTTCCGCAGTTTAGGAAGTGAAGAACTGGCGTTCAAAATGAAAATTCAACAACCGACGAATACAAAAATCCAGGGCCAGCCGCAAAAATCGGCGACCGCTCCGACCCCCGCGCCCGTAAAACTTCCGCCGCTGTTCCGAAAAATTGACTGGCTGGTGCTGATTGTCTGTTTCGCGGCGGTGTGGACGGCTTATCTGCTCACGCTGGCGCCGGACTTGACGCTGGAGGATTCCGGCGAGCTTTGCACGGCATCGTTTTACGCGGGCATCCCGCATCCGCCGGGCTATCCGTTCTGGGCGATTTACTCGTGGATTTGGACGGTGATCGTGCCGTTCGGGAGCGTGGCATGGCGCGTGGAGGTGGGCGAATCGTTCGCGGCGGCGATGGCGTGCGGGCTGGTGGGCCTGATGGTTTCGCGCGGGAGCAGCATGCTCATCGAAGGCATCGCGGAGTTGAAGGAGATGAACCGCAAATGGGAGGGCGCCATCTGCGTGGTCTGCGGCATCACGGCCGGGCTGCTGCTGGGCTTCGACAATTTCATGTGGAAGGAATCGGTGGTCATCAACCGCATTTCGGTGTTCGACGTGCCGTGGCTGATGGTCGTGGCGGCGTGCCTGATGCGTTGGATTTATGCGCCGCACCAACGGCGCTACCTCTACATCGCGATGTTCTTCTTTGGCGTGTGCGCAACCATCCATCAGACGATGCTTTGCGCGGCGATGGGCATTGAAGTCGCCGCAGCCATGGCCGATTTCAAGCTGGGCCGCAGCTTTTTCCTGGGCAACAGCATTGTGTTTCTCGGCGGGCTGATTTTGATGCAGGCCGGGGCCATTCCGGCGCTGACCGGCGTGAGCCCCACGTTGCTTGCCATGTTTTATTTCGTCGGTTTTGTCTCCATCGCGGCCTACATCTGGCTGGCCATCATCACCAAGGAAACCTTCAACGATTTCTGCCGTGATGGCGCGCTGGCGGGGGCGCTTTTGTTTTTGTGCGCCGTTCCCGGCCAGGGCACCGGCTGTGTGGCGCTCGCGCTGATTGCCGGCGTCGCCTTCTTGGTGCTGGCGTGGAACACCTGGAAACAGGACAACGGCTGGCTGGTGGTGATCGTATGCGGCCTGCTCTGGGTGCTGGGCGTGTCCTTTTATTTTTACGAGCCGATCGCGGGCATGACCGATCCGCCGATGCAATGGGGTTATCCGCGCACGGTGGAGGGATTTTTTCACGCGCTGTCCCGCGGCCAGTATGAGAGGGCCAACCCGACAGATGTCCTCCACGACCCGACGCACTTTCTCCAGCAACTGGGACTGGTCATCAGCGGCCTGGCCGGCTCGTTCAGCTGGGTTTTCCTTTTCGTCGCCCTGTTTCCATTCTTTTTCCTGCGCAAGATGCAGAGACGCGAGCGGGCCTGGATCATTTGCCTGACGGCGATGTATTTTTGTGTCGGCATCCTGCTGACCGTTTTGATGAACACGACGCCCGACCGGCAGTCGGCGGAGGAAAACAAGGTGTTCTTCACGGCGTCCCACGCGGTGGTGGCCGTCATGATCGGATACGGTCTGGCATTGCTGGCAGCCTACATGGCCACGCATTACCGCAGCTTCAGGTCCATCGGGCTGATGCTGGGGGCAATGACACTGTTGCCCGCCCTCGTTGTGCTTTATGACGGCGTCGGCACCACATTTTACGGCGGCGTCGGAGCCATGACTTATCTGAACACCCTCTTCCTGTTTTTGAGCATGGCCGGGGCTTTTGTTTTGGCCGCCCTGGGGGCGAACTGGCTCATCAAGAAATCCAAATCCGCGGCGGGTGACGATTTTTGGGTCTGGATGTTTGGCGGCGGGGCGCTGCTCCTGCTGGTCGTTGCGATGTATCTGGCATTTTCCGGCGAAGACCGGCTGGGCATCACGCAGGTCTGCCAGGCGTTGCCGCGCATTTTCGCGCCGAACCAATACAGCCTGCCGGTCTGGGGCGCGCTGCTGGTTTCGGGCGGTGTCGTCGCCTTCATCGGCGGCCTGCTGATTTATCGCAACCGCGCGCCGATGCTGATTACGCTGTGCCTGTTTGCCAGCATACCGGTGTATTCGGGGCTAACCCACTGGGCGAAGGGCGAGGAGCGCAACCACTGGTTCGGCTACTGGTTCGGGCACGACATGTTCACGCCGCCGTTTGTCGGGCCGGACGGGAAATTCAGCTACGACGCCAAGCTGCGCGCACAAATGATGAAAGGCCCGAACGCCGATCTCGTTTATCCGGAGATGACGCGCAACACCATTCTCTTTGGCGGCACCGACCCCGGCCGGTTCTGCCCGACCTACATGATTTTCTGCGAAAGCTTTGTCCCGGCCAAAGATAAGCCGATGGATCCGGCCTATGACCGCCGCGACGTTTATCTCATCACGCAAAATGCGCTGGCCGACGGCACTTATCTGGATTATCTCCGCGCGCAGTATTTCCGCAGCGCGCAACTGGATCCGCCGTTCTTCAGCCGGTTTTTCAGATATTTTGCATCCCTGGCGACCGGACTCGGCAGTTCGGGCAACGTGGTGATGGATCTCAACAACATTGACGCCGGCAAGGGAAACACGGGAAACAGGCTGATCGAAGGCGTGGCCGGCCTGCTGGATGCGACCTTGGACAAGTATTTCACCCAACGCGGCGCGAACATCGAGACGCGCTGGCGCAAGGAAGGCGTCTATCCGCCAAAGGAAATTTACATTCCGTCAGGCGAGGATTCTGAAAAATGTTTTCACGATTACACCGAGGACGTGGCAACCCGCTCCAAGGAGGGCCGGCTGCAGCCGGGCGAAGACGTGCAGATGGATCCTGCCAGCGGCCGGGTTTCGGTTTCCGGGCAGGTTGCCGTGATGATGATCAACGGGCTGTTGTGCCGGGTGATTTTTGACCACAACCCCACCAATGATTTTTATGTCGAGGAGAGCTTCCCGCTCGAATGGATGTATCCCTACGAGACGCCGTTCGGGATCATCATGAAAATCAACCGCAATCCCATCGTGGCGCTGCCCGATGACGTCTTCAAGCGGGACCACGCCTTCTGGAGCAAATACTCCGAGCGCATGATCGGCAACTGGATCACCTACGACACCAGCGTCCAGCAAATCGCCGACTGGGTGGAAAAGGTTTATCTCCGCGGCGATTACACCGGGTTCACCGGCGACCGGAAATTCATCCGGGACGACGACGCGCAAAAGGCGTTTTCAAAACTGCGCAGTTCGCAGGCCGGCATGTATGCCTGGCGGCTCCATCTGCTGTTCCCAAATCCGCCGCCCGACCTGGAATACACGTCCTACCGTCCGAAAAACGACGCGGAGGTCCAGCAATTGTATAAGGAGTGCGACTTCGCATTCAAACAGTCGTTTGCATTCTGTCCCTACAGCCCGGAAGCGGTCATCCGGTATGCCAACTTCCTGTTCCAGTTCCAGCGTTTTGACGATGCGCTCATTGTCGCCCAAACCTGCCAGAAGCTGGACCCCTACAACGGCCAGATCACCGGCCTCATTGATCAAATTAAACAGATCAAAAAGCAGATTGCCGATCAGGCCTCCAACAACGCGGAGGCGACATCCCAGTTGCAGCAGATGGAAACCGAGGCGCACGCCCACCCGACCAATGCCCGGAACCTCCTGATGCTCGGCAGCGCCTACCTTCAAATGCAGCGGACCAACGACGCCGTCGTCCTGTTCGACCAGGCGCTCACCAATGCCGCGCTGTCCTACAACGAAGCCGCCGCCCTCGCGCAGTTTTATCTTAAAATGGGCAGCGGGCATCTGAACGAACTGGAGGCCGTGCTGCAAAAAATCATCACCATCGCCCCCGAACAAGTCCTGCCGGAGTCGTATTACAACCTGGCCGCGCTCAATGCCGTGCTGGGGAAGAGCGCCGATGCCCTCGCAAACCTGCGCGTCGCCATGGATCTGAACGCCAAGCGCCTCCAGCGCGATCCCAGAGCCGACGACCTTGCCGCCGCCAACCGTTCCGACACGCGATTCGATCCCCTGCGCAGCCTGCCGGAATTCCAAAAAATTGTTCCGCCGAAATAACCCGCCGTTTCATCCGGGTTGCTGACCGACCGAAAATCGTCTATGCTGGCGATTCGCGCTGGTATGGCGTGACAAGACAACATGAAAAAAGCCGAGCCAAAAACCAACAAGGACGAAAGCGCCGCGCCCGCCGCCGGACCGGCGGAAACCGCCGCGCCGGTTCCGGCCGGGCTGACTTCGGAACAGATCGAGGATCTCAAGACGCGCGCCGCCAGGGCCGACGAAAACTGGGACCGGCTGCTGCGCACGACCGCCGATTTTGACAATTTCAAAAAACGCGCCGCGCGCGAGCGCATTGAAATCGCCCAGTTCGCCGCCACCGCCCTGATTCAAAAACTGCTGCCCGTGCTCGACCACATCGAAATGGCCCAGGCCGCCGCGCAGACCGCGCAGGGCGACAAGCTCGCCTCGTTGCAGGCCGGCGTCGCGATGATTCAGGATCAATTGAAAACCGTTTTGACGGAAACCGGCATCGAGGAGATTGACGCCACGGGCAAGCCGTTTGACCCCGCGTTGCACGAGGCCGTCTCGCAGCGGGAAACCGCCGAGGTGCCCGAGGACCACGTCTTCCAGCAATTGCGCAAAGGCTACAAGCTGCGCGACCGGCTGCTCCGACCGGCCACCGTCATTGTCGCCAAAAAACCCGCGACCCGTCCGTGATCGGGGTCCGCAAATTTTAATTTCCAATGTCCAAGCGCGATTATTATGAAATCCTCGGCGTGAACCGCGAGGCCGATGCCGACGAAATCAAAAAGGCCTATCGAAAGCTGGCCGTGAAATTTCACCCGGATAAAAATCCGGGCGACAAGCAGGCGGAGGAGAAATTCAAGGAACTCGGCGAGGCCTACGAGGCGTTGAGCGACCCGCAGAAACGCGCCGCCTACGACCAATACGGCCACGCCGCATTCGACCCGCGCCAGCGCGCCGGGCGGGGCGGTTTCGGCGGCGCGGGGAATTTTCACGATCCGTTTGACATTTTCCGCGAGGTCTTCAGCGCGGGCGGCGGGAGCATTTTTGAAAGTTTCTTTGGCGGCGGCCGCGACCCCTCCACACCGCAGCGCGGCGACGATTTGCGCTATGATTTGGAGATCACCCTTGAAGAAGCCGCGCTGGGCTGCGAAAAGGAAATCTCCGTCACCAAGCCCGACAAATGTGAGACCTGCGATGGCTCCGGCATGGAGCGCGGTTCAAAAATCAAGACGTGCGCGACGTGCGGCGGGCGCGGCCAGGTTTTGATGTCGCGGGGGATTTTCAGCATCGCGCAAACCTGTCCGCAATGCCAGGGCGCGGGCCACATTTTGGAAAAGCCGTGCAAATCGTGCCACGGCGAGGGCAAGCGCCAGCGCACTTCCAAGATCAGCCTGCGCATCCCGGCGGGCGTGGACGGCGGTTCGCGCCTGCGCTCCTCCGGCAATGGCGAGGCCGGATTTCGCGGCGGTCCGCCGGGCGACCTTTATGTGATGCTGCACATGAAGCCGCACGAAATCTTTCAGCGCGATGGCGACGATTTGCTCTGCGAAGTGCCGGTGAGTTTTGTCCAGGCTGCGCTCGGCGCGGAGATCGAGGTGCCGACGCTCGAAGGCCGGGCGGTGATCAAGATTCCCGCCGGAACGCAGTCGCATTCCACCTTCCGCGTCAAGGGCAGGGGAGTGAAGAATTTGCAGGGCCACGGCCACGGTGATTTGCATGTGCGCGTCCAGGTCGAGGTGCCGACGCGCCTGTCGGCCGAACAAAAGGCCAAGCTCCAGGAATTCGCCGCGCTGTGCGACGAGGATGTCAATCCCATCAGCAAAAGCTTTTTTGACAAGGCCAAAAGTTTGTTCCGATGAATTTACGATTTACGATTGGCGCGCCAGGCCGCAGATTGAAGCACCAGTTGCAACTCGCATATTACAATCTCCATGCACCGCTTTTATCTGCCGCCTGAACATTGTGCCGGGGCCGCGCTGCGGCTGCACGGGCGCGAGGCGCACCACGCGCTGCGCGTCCTGCGCGTGAAATACGGCGAGATGGTCGCCGTTCTGGACGGCATCGGAAACGAATTCCTTTGCACCGTTGACACCTGTTCGCGCGATGCCGTCGGGCTTTCCGTGTCGTTGAAAAACTTTTCGCCGGCCCCGGTGCGTTCCGTCACGCTGCTCGTGGCCGTGCCGAAGGGGAAGATCATCGAGGACATCATCCAGAAGTCCGTCGAGCTGGGGGCCGGCCGCATCGTGCCGCTGCTGACGGAGCGCGTCGCGACGCACCTCGATGCCGGGGCCGCCGACGAGAAGCGCGGGAAATGGCAACAGGTGGCGGTTGAAGCCATCAAACAATGCGGCGCGTTGTGGCTGCCCAAAATTGAAACGCCGGTGACAATTCAGGAATTTCTTTCACGCCCGGAAAAAATTGAATTATCGCTCGTCGGCTCGCTGCAGACCGAGCGCCGCCATCCGCGCGAGTGTTTTCAGGAGTTTGAAGCGAAGCACGGGCGCCGCCCGCAAAGCGCCGCCGTCTGGATCGGGCCGGAGGGCGATTTTACGCTGGAAGAATTGAGTGCCATTCAGAATTCCGGCGCGCAGCCGGTTTCGCTCGGCAAGCTCGTTCTGCGCGTGGAGACGGCGGCGGTTTATGGCCTTTCGATTCTGAATTACGAATTGAACAGGCCGGATGCCTGACGGATTTCCAGCCCGTCCACGCGCCGGGAAAAATTTTGGATAAGCCGGTCACGCCAGCGCCTCGGCCATCACTTCCACCATGTGCCGCAGCCGGACGGGCGCCAGATGCTGGATTTGCTGCCGGCAGCTCGCGCCCGATGCGACGACGGTTGTCCCGAATGGCTGGTTTCTGACCGCGCGAATGAGCGGCTCGGCGACTTTCACGGAAAGTTCGTATTTGGAATCCATCATCCCGAACGCGCCGGCCATGCCGCAGCAGCCGGTGTCGAGCAGTGTCACCGTCCGTTCCGGCAACCGTTCGAGCAGCCGGCGCATGGCCGCCGGGCTGACCAGTGACCTGGCGTGGCAGTGCATGTGGACAATGAGGCGCTCTGGTTTGGAGTTGAACCTCAAAGCCAGCGGCTCCCGGGCCAGAAAATTCTCAAAAAATTCCCCGAACAAAAAACATCTCGCGGCGACACGTTCCGCGTCCGGCAGTTTCAATTCATGGTAATCCTTCGCGAACATCGAGTAGCACGACGGTTCGAGGAAGATGACCGGCGTGTCGCCGGTTTCCATGAGCAGCGCGAGGTTGTGCCGGCCGAGCCGCGCGGCTTCGTCGAGATTTCCCTGGCTGAAGGCGGGCCGTCCGCAGCACTGGCGCCGCGCCAACAGCACGACTTCAAAGCCGGCGGTTTCCAGCACCTTGACGGCGGCCATGCCGATGTTCGGTTCGTAATAACGCACGAACGTGTCGTCCCAGAGAATCACCTTGCCGCGCCACGAGCGGATGGACGGCTCGCGCTTTCCGAACCAACGGTCGAACCGCTCCGACGCAAATTGCGGCAGCGGCCGCTCCGTGGTGAAACCCAGGATTTGCCGGGCCATTTTCCGGAACGACGGGGAATTCAGCAGCGCATTGGCCGTGCGCGGCATCGCGCAACCAAACCGCCCCAGCCGGTCCACCGAGCTCAACAGCCGCTCGCGCAGGTTCAATCCGTCCCGCCGGATGCGCGCGTGGAGCAATTCCGCCTTGAGCAGCGTCATGTCCACATTGGAAGGACATTCCGTCGTGCAGGCCCGGCAGGACAGGCAGTTGCCCAGGGCCGCTTCGAGTTCCGCCGAGCGCAGCGCGTCGCCGCGGATGCCGCGCAACTCCAGCGCCGCGCGGATGGCGTTGGCGCGTCCGCGCGTGGACATGGATTCCTCGCCGGTGACGAGAAACGTCGGGCACATCGCCGGCGTTTGTTTGAGGCAGCCGCCGCAGCCGTTGCATTGCTCCAGATTGGCGGTGAACGAATCATCCCTGCCCGCGAAGGCGAGCGCCGGTTCGAACGGCAGCTTCAGGGCGTAGCCCGCGCCCATCCGCAGATGCTTGTCAATTTTGTAGCGGCCGTCGGAAATGATTTTGCCCGGGTTGAACAGGTTGTTCGGGTCGAAGCTCTTTTTGATCTGCCGCATGAGCAGATGCATCTCGTCGCCCACCTGCTGCTTGAGATATTCGGTGCGCGCCATGCCGACGCCGTGCTCGCCGGAAAGCGTTCCCTTGAATTGCGCCACCAGCGCCGCCACCTCGTCGGCAATCTCCCGGAATTTTTTCAAGTCCTCCGCCCGGTGCAGATCCAGCACCGGCCGCACGTGCAGCAATCCCGACGCCGCGTGGCCGTAAAACGACGCCTCCACGCCCACCCGGCTCATCAGCTTTTGCAGCTCGCCGACGTATGCCGGCAAATCCACGGGCCGAACCGCCGCGTCCTCGATGAATGCCACGGGTTTCGCGGCGCCCTTGCGGCTGGTCAACAGCGACAGCCCGGCCTTGCGCAGCGCCCACACGAGTTTCGCCTCGGCCTCCGTCTTCAAAATGCGTTTGCGCAGGCCCAGCTTGCGTTTCTCCAGCGCCGCCAGTTTTCCGCGCGCGCCTTCAAAAAACTCGACGATCAAAATCGCCTCGCACGGCCTGGCGTCCAGTTCCAGCAAATCGCGCGCGGCCTGAAACTCCCGCTGCCCGCGCGTCTGTTCAAACAGCAGATGGTCAATGTGCTCGATGGCCGCCGGCTTCAAATCCAGCAGCTCGCTCGCCGCCTGCATCGCCTCCGCCACGGACGCAAAAAACAGCAGCCCCGCGCCGCGCTCCGCCGGCAGCGGAACGACTTTTAATTCCGCGGAAAAAATCGCCGCCAGCGTGCCCTCGCTGCCGGCCAGGATGTGAAGCAGGTTGTTCGGTTCAGTCGCGGCGCGGGCGAGCGCATAGCCGGGCCAGCACTTTACCAGCCCCGGTGGAAATTGCTCGGCGATTTGCAGCGAGTTCAACTCGGTCAGGCTCTCGATCAATTCGCGCTGCTTCGGCAGCATGACGCTTTCGGGCGTCACCGTCACCGTCTGTCCGTCCGCCAGCACAATGTCCAGACCGCAGATGTGCTGCGCCGTCGTGCCATAAACCGGCGCGTGGGAGCCGGATGAATCATTCGCAATCATCCCGCCGAGCGTCGCGCGCGAGCTGGTTGCCACGTCCGGTCCGAAACGGAAACCCTGCGGATGCAAAAATTGATTCAACTGGTCCAGCACCACGCCCGCGCCGACGCGGACGGTCCGCTTTTCCGTATTCAGCTTGGCAATGTTCCGGTTGTGCCGCGCGAAATCCACCACCAGCCCGTCGCCGATGGCGCCGCCGGAAATCCCCGTGCCCGCGCCGCGCGGAATCACCGGCGTGCCAGCCTCCACCGCCGCCCGGATGACGCACGCCGCCTCGTGCATGGTTTTGGGAAAGGCCACCGCGAGCGGCTCGACCTGATAGAGCGAGGCGTCCGTCGCGTAAAGCTGGCGCGTCAGATTGTCGAAGGCCACATCGCAGTTCGCGGCCTTCAACGTGGCCAATTGTTGGGTCGGCGTCATGCTACCGCGAAGAAACTACCGCTGTGCCGTGCGGTTGACAATGGCATTAACTCGCATCTGCGAACGGCAATTTCCGGAAACAAGCCGGTCAATTTCAAACCAGATGCCGCGCCTGGCGCTTGGGCAGGGCGGTCCTGGCCTTTCGCGGAGAATCCATTTTTTCTTCCGACAGAAATTCTTTCAGGAAACCGGGTTTGTCGTGGTGTCCGCCGCGCCGGTAATCGCGCCACAAGGTTTCAGCCACCGGTTTCGGGTCGAGATGGAGTTCGGCGGTGAGAAATTCAAAGAGCAGTTCTGTCAGCCGCATCAGCGCAATGCCGTCGGTGCGGTGGGTGCGCGCGTGAAGCCAGTCGCTGAACCGGAAAAAGGCATGAAAGGGGGATGGTGGGGCGGGACTCCCAGCGTGCTGGTTTTGGAAATCAATTTTGGCCCGCGAGGACGCTCGCCCCACCAAGGAGGAATTTTCACTCCAGATCAGCGGCGTGGATTCGATGAAGTTGCCGCTGTTGCCGACCATGTCCCAGTAGCGCGCGAACCGGCGCAGGCGTTGCATCGTGGCGAAATCAATCAGCTTGTTCTGGAGGATTTCGTAGGGCGGCTGCGGATTGTAAATCATCCGCCACCCGTCGTCGTGCCGGGCAATCGTCGTGCCGCGCAGGCGTTTGAGGATGCCGACCTGGATTTCCTGCGGGCCGAGCGCGATGAGCCGGTCGAAGCCGGCGGCAAAGCTCCCGACGGTTTCGCCGGGCAGCCCGGCAATCAAATCGGCGTGGATGTGGACGCCGGTTTCTGCACGGAGGAAATGGAAATTGTCGGCGAGCTTGTCGTAATCCTGCCGGCGGCTGATGAGCGCGGCGACTTCGGGATTGAAGGTTTGGACGCCGACCTCGAATTGCAGCGCGCCGGGCGGAAACCGGGCGATGACTTCGCGCAGGGATTCCGGCAGCCGGTCGGGAATCATCTCGAAATGGAAGAAATGCCCGGGTCGGCAGCGCGCCAGAAAGAATTCGAGGATGGCCTTGCTGGTGGCGACGTTGAGGTTGAATGTGCGGTCAACGAACTTGAATTGTTTCAGGCCGCGATCCAAAAGTTTTTGCATCTCGCCGAGGAATTTGTCCAGCGGCGCCTGCCGGACGGGGATGTCGAGCGACGAGAGGCAAAACTCGCAGGTGAACGGGCAGCCGCGCGACGCCTCGACGTAAATGATGCGATGCGCGATGTCGTCGTCGGTGTAAAGATCGTAGGGCAGCGCGAGCCGGGAGAAGTCCGGCGGTTCGGCGGGGATGATTTTGGGGATGGCGGATGGCGGATGGCGGATGGCGGAAGTGGATGGATTCAGCAGCTCCCGGCACAGTTCCGCGAATTGCAGATCCGCCTCGCCGGTGACGATGTGGTCGGCAAGCTGGGCGATTTGTTGCTCTTCCGTTTCGTGGCTGACCTCCGGTCCGCCGAGGATGATTTTGATTTCCGGACGGATGCGTTTGATGGCGGCGATCACTTCGGACGCCGGGCCGGTGTTCCAGATGTAAATGCCGAAGCCGATGATCTTGGGATTGTGCGCGAGCAAAGCCTCCGCGATGTCGAGCGGACGCTGGTTGATGTCGAATTCGGCGAGGCAGGCGCGCGGCTTGAGTTCGCCGAGGTTGGTCAGCAGACAGCGGAGGCCGAACGCGGCGTGGATGAACTTCGCGTTGAGCGTGGTTAAAACGATTTCCGCCACGGCAAAAATTATGAATGGCGGACGGCGAATGTCGAATCATTCGTGGCCGGAAATTCAATGGAATTTTAATTAGACCGGCGCGGCTGGATTTGCTACAAATGCGGTCCTATGGCACTCGACGACATTTTGCTGGAGGCGGAAGATCGGATGATCAAGACCGAACAGGTGGTCTTGAACGGGTTTGCCGGCGTGCGAACCGGCAAGGCATCCGCATCGCTTGTTGAAAACATCGTGGTGGAGGTCTATGGCTCTCAGATGCGCATCCGCGAGCTGGCCGGCATCACCACGCCGGAACCGCGCATGCTCGTCCTGACGCCGTGGGACATGAACTCGCTGCATCCGATTGAAAAGGCCATCCAGAAGGCGAACATCGGATTGATGCCGACAACCCAGGGCAAGGTCATCCGGCTCGCCTTTCCAGAATTGAGCCAGGAGCGCCGGCAGGAGTTCGTCAAGCTCATCAAAAAAATGGCCGAGGAGGGGCGCGTGGCCGTCCGTCATGTGCGGCGCGATGCGATGGAGGAGTTGAAAAAGCACGGCCATGACAGCGGCGTGACCGAGGATCAGAAGAAGCAGGCCGAAAAGGATTTGCAGAAGCTTACCGACGATTACAGCGCCAAGATTGACGCGCAGGTTGTCGCCAAGGAAAAAGAAATCATGACGGTGTGAGTCAGCGCGGCGGAGCGTTCGTCACGGGCGCTTCAAACCGGATCACCGTTTCATCGGGCTTGGCGTAGCCCAGTTTCTCGCGGGCAAGGCGCTCGATGGTCTTTGGGTCGTTTCGTAGCGCGTCAATTTGCGACTGAAGCTGCGCCGATTTTTCCTGCTCGGCCTGGAGCTGGTCGTTCAGCTTGAGAACCTGCGCGCGCATCCGGGTGTTTTCCTGAATCAAGGGCAGGTAGCACATCACGATCAGCAGCAGCACGGCAAGCACGACGAGGCCGATGACGATTTTCGTCAGCTTGCTCCAGATGCCAAGGTCAACATTCACGCGGCGAGTTAAACATGCGCGCGCCGTCGGCGAAAGCGGATTTTATTGTAAGTGCGCCCGCGAACCGGTATCAATGTGCTGGGATGATTAAGGCGTTGTTTTTCATATTTGAGCCGGAGGAGGCATGGAACCGCGTGGCGCTGTCGCGGCGCGGTCTGGGTTGTGTCGTGGGACTTTATCTTTTGCCGATGATGCTGATTGTGGGCGCGGTGGAGGGTCTGGGGCTGGTCAAATGGGGGCGGTGGCAGTCGGCAATGGGGCAAATCAAAATCTTTTCGGCGCGTGAGGCGCTGGTCTATGAAACGGCGGAACTGCTGATGATGGTGCTCGTCATCCTGGCCGCCGCCCATTTCATGAAGGCGCTGGGGGACACGTTTCATGCGCGGAACACCTACACACAGACATTGACCGTGGTGATTTATGGATTAAGCCCGGTTTTTTTGCTCCGGCTGCTGGATGCTTTTCCGACGGTCAATCTCTGGCTGCCGTGGGCCATCGGCATCATGCTCACCACAAAAATCCTTTATCACGGCGTGCCGCGCATCATGCTGCCCGATCCGCCGGACGCCTTTGGCTTGTTTTTCATGAGCGCCTTGCTGCTGGCCATGGTGACGGCGCTGGAACGTCTCATCACCGCAGGCTGTCTGGGCGGGACTTTCAAGCCGGTGGACAGTTTGCTATCCGACCTTGCCGCCCGGCTGCCGTTCTGAAGGCATGCGGCTGTTGAGTTCAAATTGTTTCCCGCCGCACTTTTTTCTTCGCGTCTCCGCGTCTTTGCATGAAACTCTCCGCCAATGATTCTGGACGACACCATCGCCGCCATCGCCACACCGCTCGGTGAAGGCGGACTGGCCGTCGTCCGCATTTCCGGAGCGCAGGCGCTCGCCATCGCCGGCAAAAGTTTTTTGCCCGTCGGCGAAAACTCGCTCAAACCGTCTGCGGCGGCGACGCACACGATTCAATACGGCAAAATCATCCGCGGCGGAAATGTGGTTGATGAAGTGCTGCTCGTCGTCCTGCGCGCCCCGCGCACGTTCACCCGCGAGGACACTGTGGAGATTTCCTGTCACGGCGGGATTTTGCCCGCCAAGCTCGTGCTCGACACCCTGTTGGAAAACGGCGCGCGGCCGGCCGAACCCGGCGAATTCACCCGCCGCGCTTTTCTAAACGGCCGCATTGACCTCGCGCAGGCCGAGGCCGTGGCGGATTTGATCCATTCGCGCACCGAACTGGCGCTGGCCGCCGCCAACGAGCAGCTCGCCGGAAAACTGTCGCAGCGCATCAACCGGCTGCGCGACGATTTGATGCACACGCTCGCGCACGTCGAGGCGCACATTGATTTTCCCGACGAGGACATCGCGCCGGACACGAAGGCGCAATTGCTCCGGCGGTTGGAAAACGGCGTGGAATTGATGGACGAGCTGCTGCGCACGGCGAACGAGGGCCAGATTTTGCGGCGCGGCATCCGCGCGGCGATTGTCGGCAGGCCGAATGTCGGCAAATCGAGTCTGCTCAACCAACTGCTTGGCAAGGACCGCGCCATCGTCTCGCCGGTTCCCGGCACGACGCGCGACACGATCGAGGAGACGGCGAACATCCGCGGGCTGCCGGTCGTGTTCATTGACACCGCCGGCCTGCGCGAGGCGCGAGACGAGATCGAGCGGGAAGGCATCCGCCGCAGCCGCGAATCGCTCGCCAGCGCCGAGTTCATTCTACACGTCCTCGACGCGAGCGAGCCGCTAACGGAGGCCGATGAAAATTATCTGGCCGAGTTCGCCGGCAAAAAACGGATCCTCGTCCGCAACAAGACTGATTTGCCGGTGAAACTCAATTTGCCGAATGGTGGGGCGAACGTCCCCGCGAGCCGAAACGAACGGCTCGTCAGAAGCTTCGCCCCACCCATTATTGATGTTTCCTGTTTGAGCGGGCAGGGGATTGAGGCGTTGAAGGACGCCGTCAAGGAGCTGGTCTGGTCGGGCGAAATCAACGCCGGGATGTTGCAGGTGATGATCAACTCGCGGCATCAGGATGCGCTGAACCGGGCGCGCGCGGCGGCGCGGCAGACGATTGACGCGCTGCGCGGCGATGTGACGTTGGAACTCGTCGCGATGGATTTGCGCACCGCCGTCAACGCCGTCGGCGAGATTGTCGGCAAAACGGCGACGGAAGATTTGCTGGATTCCATCTTCAGCCAGTTTTGCATCGGCAAATGATCATGGAGCCAGTTGGACGTTGTTCGTCCTGAACAATGAACCATTGAAACCGGTGACGCTGATGCCGTCGAACTTCGCGTTCAACACATTTGTCAGGATGATGCCCCGGCCGCATTTGCCGGTGACGTCGGCGAGCGTCAGGCCGTCAATCGGCCGCGCCGGCGGGATGTTGGATCCGAGCACGAGCGTCTGGACGTTGTTGACCGTGACGTGGTTGAAGCGGATGTCTTTCACCAGCGCCCATTTCTCGATGGCGCCGGGCACAGGGTCAGCGGCCTGGATGCCTTTGGTAATCAGGTCAATTCCCAGAAACGTCGGCGAATCAACGATGTCAAGATTGCTGCCGCTGATGTTTTCCATGAAGCCGCCGCGCCCGTCGCGGCTCTTGATGAAAATGCCGTTCTGGTGGCCGGACAGGGTGCAGTTTTCCAGCCGCACGTTGCGGATGCCACCGGACATTTCGGTCCCGATGCCCAAGCCGGCATCCAAACTGCTCGCCAGCGTGCAATTCCGGATGACAATATTTTGCGTCGGGCGGCCGAGCTGCATGGCCGCCAATCCGCGTCCCGATTTCAGCGAGATGGCGTCGTCACCGGTGTTGATGTCGCAGCCTTCGATGGTCACGCCGTCGCAGGAATCCACGTCAATGCCATCGCCATTGGTGACGATGGTGCGGATGAGAAGGTTGCGGACGGTGACGTCATGGCAGAAGAGCAGGTGGATGGACCACAAGTGCTCATACAGGGTTGAAAAACCGTTCAACGTTACGTTGGTGCCGTTGGCCATTTCAATGAGCGCCGGGCCGCGCGGGTTGCGCAGCACGCTCAAATTGATGGGCGGACCGAAAATCGCCCCGCTGCCGGTGATGCTAACATTGTCGGCGTGGTCCGAGGAAATGAGCGCGCGATGCCCTTGGCGGAACTCGCCTTCCCAGCGGACCTGCTCCAGCGGATAATCCGCGATGTCCGGGCTGCCGACAAGACTTGCACGGCCCTCCAGTCGCAAGGTCGTGTTCGGGTGAATGACGATGCTGCCAATCAAATAAATGCCCGGCGGAACATCCACGGTGCCGCCGCCCTTGGTCTCGCAATAATCGAGCGCCGCCTGAAACGCCGCCGTGTCCTTGGTCACGCCATCGCCCTTGGCGAGAAAGCTGCGGACATCCATGGAAACGGGATGTGTCACCTTGACTGTCTGTGTCGTGCGGCAGCCAATGGCCGTCGAAATCAGCGCAAAACCAAGAAGAATGTGGAACCGTGGCGATATTTTCATGTGCAATTGTGGCAGCTTATTATCCCAGACGCGGAATTTCAACACATGGTTTCACAAAACGGTGGAGCGAGACGTTCCGGCACAAATCTCAACCATGCGAACGCGGCATTTTCCGTCTGCATCACCGCGCATTCTACCACGCTTCCACCGGCCCTTTGGGCACGGGAATTTGTTGGCGCTGGGTTGAAGCGGGTTCCGGATCTCGCATGAAGGATGCGACCATCGGCGGCGGCCGGAAGCGCGGCTGCAATTCCCCGGTTTCGTCCAGGAATTGCCGCCGCCAGCGGATGTAATTTTCCAGAACGCCGTGAAATTCGGTCCTGGTGGAAACCCTGACAACTTTTTTATTGAATTCGTGGCACGGGCCAAACCGTTTGGCATACCACGGTGCGATTTTGCGGAACATCCGGCAGCCGGGTTCCTCGCCGAAAATCTCAATCATCAAATCCAGATGCCGGCACATCACGCGCACACGCTCGGCGAAGGCGGGTTCGGGGAGAGGTTCGACGCCATTTTCAACGTGGCAGCCGACGTGAGTCGGCTCATTATTCATTACCGGCTGGTTTGAAGTTGGAGCGAACTCACGTTCGCTGCTACGAGATTTTAGATATTGCAGCGTCCGTTGAAAAATCCACGGGTCGTAAAACGCGCCGCGCCCGATGCTCACGCCGGCGCAGCCGGTTTCATCGAGCATTTTCTTCGCGGCCTGCGGCGTGATGATGTCGCCGTTGCCGATGACGGGGATGGTTTTCACGGCCTCGACGACTTTGCGGATGCCGGCGAGGTTGACCGTGCCGCCGAAACCCTGTTGGCGCGTCCGGCCGTGGATGAAAATGCCCGCGACTCCGGCATCTTCCAGCGCGCGCGCCAAATCCGGCGCGGTCAAATTATCATCATCCCAGCCGAGCCGCATTTTGGCCGTCACCGGAATTTTCACGGCGCTGACCATGCCGCGGACGAGCGCGGCGGTCTTGTCGAGTTCGGTCATCATCGCCGAACCGCCACCGACGTTGCAGACTTTGCGGACGGGGCAGCCCATGTTGATGTCAATCGCGGCAACGCCGAGCGATTCAAGGATGAGCGCGGCGTCGCGCATTTCTTCCGGCACGGAGCCGAAAAGCTGGACGGCCAGCGGCGAGTCGGCCGGGCGCGTTTCAATCAGCTTGAACGCCTTCGGATTTTTCTCCAGCAGCGAGCGGGCGTTGACGAGGTCGGTGGTGCAGAGGCCGACGCCGCCGATTTCGCGCACGACCAGCCGGAAGGGCAGGTTGGTGTAGCCCGCCAGCGGCGAGAGGAACAGATTGGATGTCAGCGTCAGCGATCCGAGGCGCATGCGTCGAGTTTAAGCCGAATTCATTCATTGCGAAAGCGGTAATGCCATGTTAGTTTGCCTCACAAAATGTTCGAAGACGATTTGAACCAGCGCAAAGGCGACGACCGCGGGCCGAAGAAGCCGGCGGGCGGTTTCAACATTCCCACTTTTACGTGGATCGCGTGGATTGCCATCATCGGCTGCATCGCAGCGTGGATGCTGTTGCACAACCGCATGACGCCGCAGGCCGCGCCGTTGTCCACCATGGATTTTTTCCAGAAGTTCCGGGCCAATCAGATTGCCTCGGCCACCGTCAACCTGAGCCAGCAGATGTCCGACACGGCGGACATTGCCGGAACGTATTACAAGGCGGACAAGGATGGAAAAATCCTCGAACCGAAGGTGGAGGTGCCGTTTGCCGTTCCGAATGTTCAATTGACGCCGAGTCTGAAGGAGGAACTGCAGTTGACCCCTGGCAAGTCCGGCAGCGTCAAGTTCGCGCAGCCCAATGCGATGCTTTCCGCGCTTGGTTACAATCTCCTGTTTTTCCTCGGCATCGCGCTGCTGTTCTGGTTTTTTTTCATCCGGCAGATCAGGATGGCCGGCAAGGGCGCGTTGAGTTTCGGCAAAAGCAAGGCCCGGTTGCTGGCGAAGGACCGGAACAAAATCACCTTCAAGGACGTGGCGGGCGTGGATGAAGCCATCGAGGAAGTCTCCGAGCTGGTGGAATTTCTGAAGGATCCGAAAAAATTCCAGCGGCTTGGCGGGCGCATTCCGAAGGGCGTGCTGATGATCGGGCCGCCCGGCACCGGCAAGACGCTTCTGGCCAAGGCAATCGCCGGCGAGGCGGATGCCAGCTTTTTCAGCATCAGCGGCTCGGACTTTGTGGAAATGTTTGTCGGCGTCGGCGCGAGCCGCGTCCGCGACATGTTCGAGCAGGCGCGTAAAAACACGCCGTGCCTGGTTTTTATTGATGAAATTGACGCCGTCGGTCGCTCGCGCGGCCACGGACTCGGCGGCGGCAACGACGAGCGCGAGCAGACGCTCAACGCGCTGCTCGTCGAGATGGACGGCTTCGACACGCAGGAAGGCATCATCATCATCGCGGCGACGAACCGCCACGACGTGCTCGACCCGGCGTTGATGCGGCCCGGTCGCTTTGACCGGCAGGTGGTCGTCAATTTGCCGGATGTGCGCGGGCGCGAGGGCATTTTGAAGGTCCACGCCAAGAACGTGAAACTGGAGCCGGGCGTGGACATGTCCATCATCGCGCGCGGCACGCCGGGTTATTCCGGCGCGGAGCTGGCGAATTTGCTGAACGAGGCCGCGCTGCTTGCCGCCCGTTTGAACAAGAAATCCGTCGGCTTGAGCGAACTGGAAGAGGCCCGCGACAAGGTGCGCTGGGGCCGCGAGCGCCGCAGCATGGCGATGAGCGACGAGGAAAAACAGGCCACCGCCTGGCACGAGGCCGGTCACGCCCTCGTCAACGTGCTGCTCAAGCACACGCATCCGCTGCACAAGGTCACCATCATCCCGCGCGGCCGCGCGCTGGGCGTCACGATGTCGCTGCCCAAGGAGGACATGCTGAACATGCGCCGGAAGCAGGCGATTGACACCATCATCATGGCGATGGCCGGGCGCATTGCGGAAGAGTATGTGACCGAGGATATTTCCAGCGGCGCGGCGATGGACATCCAGCAGGCCACGCAACTGGCCAAGGCCATGGTCATGCACTGGGGCATGAGCGACAAGCTGGGCAACGTCCTTTACGGCGACGGCCCGGAATATGTTTTTCTCGGACGCGACATGATGTCGCGCTCGAAGGATTACAGCGAGCAGACCGCGCTGGAAATTGACGCGGAGGTCAAACGCATCATTGACGAGGCGAACACCACCGCGAAGGAAATGATCAGCTCCAACCGCGACAAGCTGGAAATCATCGCCAACGCGCTGCTCGAATACGAAACTCTCGACGGCGTGCAGGTCACGGAAATCATGAACACGGGCAAGTTCACTCCGCCGCCGTTGGCGCCGGGGCAGGGCGGGCCGATGATGGGTGCGCCCGCCGGAACGCCGTTACCGGAGACGCCTGCAAAACCCGCGCCGCCAAAATTGCCTGGACTCGGTTCCGCCGCGCCCGCGCCGGCGTAAGGTTTTTGGCAAAGCTCCAGAAAAATTCCGGCACTCTGCTGGTTAAGCAGACCGGTTAGGATGCCTTTTCCAAATTCTTCAAGTCCTCGGCCAGAAACTGCGCCACGTCCTTGAAGCGGGCCACGTTGTCCGGGTGGGCGGCCATGAGCGTCTGATGCGCCTCCAGGCTGGTTTGCGTGATTTCCTTCTGCGTGTGGCTGCCCAGTTCGGGGGTGCAAGCCTCAACATCCCCCGGCAGTTGCAGCGGACCGACCGTGACTTTGAACAGCGGCAGCACGCCGAGATTTTCCAGCAGTTCGGAGACGCGCGCGTTCGGGCTGGCCAGCTCGATGTCGCACTTGTCGGATGCGCCGCCCGGGTTTTTCATCAATCCAAACCCGGCCAGCACGCCCAGAAAGGTGCTGTCCATCAGCACACATTCCGACATGTCCACGATGAAGTGGCTGAAACCCTTCTGGCGCAATTCGGTGAGCAGGGTTTTGAAATCCGGGCTGGACATGAAATTGGCGCGGCCCGCGATCTTCACGCAGGCGAAATCCTTGCCGACCAGAACCGACAGTTTTGCAGATAGGTTTGACATTGTTTTAGTTGTTTAATTTCAGATCGCAACCGCCTGTGGCGCGACAATCTGCACCAGGGCTTGTTGCAACACCAGCGCTTCGTCAAGTCCGCTGCCCACCAGCCGCTGGTTGCAGCGCAGCAACAGATCCATGGCGCGGATCAATTCGGACTGGCTGTATTTTTTGACCTGCGGCAGTGCTTTGTAAAGAACATAAGGATTCAATGCCAGTGGATTGAACCTCTTGTCCGCGGGTAATTTATCGGCGGGAATGACCGCAAGTTTAGCCTTGAAGCGGTTGTAATCCGCCTCCGGCTTGATCCAGCCCTCCCGCAGCATCTCCTTCAGCAGCAAAATCGCGCGGACTTTTGAAATCAGGCCGTAAAGCAGGCCGATCTCCGACTTCTTCGGGTCCAGCTTCGTCTCCCAAAGCTCCTCGTCCAGCCGCTTGAGCAGGCGCGGCAAATCGCGGTCGCCCAGCGCGTCGCCCAGCGCGAAGGCCCGCGCCGTTTTGTTCCGCGAACAAATGCCGGCCACGTCGGCGAATTCAATTTTCTTCCGGTCGCCGGTGAACACGCAGAGCTTTTCGATTTCACTTTCAAGCTGTCGCGCGTTCGGCCCGGTGCGGCTCACCAGTTCGGCCAGCGCCTCGCCGGAAATTTCCTTTTGCCGTTCGCGGATGGCGTTCCGCGCCGCGACTTCCGCGCGCTCCACCCAGTCCTTGTCGTCCGCCGAAAGCGCGGCGAAGCTTTCAACCGTTCCGATCTTGTCGAGCGTCTTGAAAAAAGTTTTGCGCTTGTCCACCTTGCCCGCGCTGATGAGCAGCCGCACGCTCTGCCATTTGAAAATTTTCAGCTCCTCCGCCAGTTCGGTCAGGGTCTCGGTGACGGCCTGCGTGGCCGCGGCGCGCTCGTCGCCGAGAAAATTGCAGTCGCGCAGCCAGACGGCCTTGCCGGAGCCGAAAAAGGGCAGGGTCTGGAGCGCCTCGCGGAGTTTGGCGATGGCGGTGAGCGCTTCGCCGCTGTTGGAAACCGACGCCTCGATGATTTCGTGGTCCATGCCGCCAAGCTCATCGCACCATTGCTGGTAGATTTCCCGCGCGCGTTTCTTGACGGCGAATTCATCGTCGCCGCAGACGAGCGAGAGCGGGGGAACTTTGGTGGCGGGCATTTTACTCGGGTTCGGCGCCGCTTTCGTTGATCCGGTTCAGCACCTCGCTCATGTCCTCGACCTGGGCGAACAGCGGCGCGGAGACGTAAATGGGCTTTTTCTGCGCGGCGGCGATGGCCAGGCAGTCGCTGGGCCGCGCGTCCACCTCGACAATTTTCCGCGCGACCTCGTTCTGCTGCTGCAAAATCAGCCGTGCAAAATAGGTGGAGTTTTTCAAGTCCGTGATGACGACGCGCTCGACGGCGATCCCGAATCCCTGGAAAATCCGATTGATGAGATCATGCGTCAGCGGGCGTTCCTTCGGAACATCCTTCAAAAACATTCCGATGACCGCGCCCATTTGCGGCTCGACGTTGATGACAAAAACCTTTTCGTCATTGCCGACAAAGAGCGCGCAACCGTGATCCGCGGGCAGGATTCCGCGAATCTGGACGGGCACCACATCGTGCTTCATGGCCACAATCTACGCTGTGCCCCGCGAAAAACAAGCCTGCGTTCGTGCGCCGCAAGGGTCAATGCGATTGCCCGCAGGCGCAGGAAATGATTTTTCCGGCGGCAGCCGGTTCGTAATTCAGCCACGGCCCCAGCCATCGCTCCACTTCCTGCAACGTCATGCCTTTGCGGAGATGATAATCCAGCAGCTGGTCGCGGCCGAGTTTGCCGACGGCAAAATACTTCGATTCCGGGTGCGCAAAATAAAGTCCGCTCACCGAACTGCCCGGCCACATGGCGAAACTTTCCGTCAGCTTGATGCCGGCATGGTTCTCCACGCCGAGCAGCTTCCAGAGAATTGCCTTTTCCGTGTGGTCGGGACAGGCCGGATAACCCGCCGCCGGGCGGATGCCGCGGTATTTTTCCGCAATCAAATCCCCGGGCGCCAGCTTTTCAAGTTTGCCGTAGCCCCATTCCTCGCGGACGCGCTTGTGCAGAAATTCCGCGAACGCCTCCGCCAGCCGGTCTGCCAGCGCCTCGGCCATGATGGCATTGTAATCGTCGTGGTCGGCCTTGAATTCATCCACGAGTTCCTTTAAGCCATGCCCGCTCGTGACCGCAAATGCGCCGATGTAATCATTGGATGTTGAATGTTGGATGTTGAATGATGGATGTTTCGGCGCAACAAAATCCGCCAGACACCAGTTTGGCGTGCCGTCATCCTTCGCGATTTGCTGGCGCAGGAAATGGAATGTCGTCAAAACCTTCGTGCGTGATTCGTCCGAATAAAGTTCCACGTCGTCACCGATGCGGTTTGCCGGGAACAAGCCATAAACGGCGCGCGGTTTGAGCAGCTTTCCGGAAACGATTTTCTCCAGCAGCCTTTGCGCGTCGTCAAAAAGTTTGCGCGCCTCCGCGCCGTGCTTCTCGTGCTGGAGGATTTTCGGATAAACGCCGCGCAATTCCCAGGTGTGGAAAAACGGCGACCAGTCAATGAACGGCGCCAGTTCGTCCAAAGCAATCGGTGGCAGCCGACGTGAGTCGGCTCCGATTTCTATTTTAAAATGGAGCGGATTCACGTCCGTTGCCACGTCCGAAAGAAGAACGCGCACACCGGTGAATTCGGGCTTCGGCAGATCGTCGAACTGTAGCTTCGGCGAATTGGCGCGGGCTTCCCCGATGGAAATAAGCTTCGCCGTCTGGCCGCCGTGCTGCGCCCGGATGCGGTCATATTCCCCGCGAATTTGCGCGGCGAAAGCCGGCCGGTGTTCCTTGCTGATCAAACTGCTCACCACCGGCACCGCCCGCGAGGCGTCGAGGACATGGACCACCGGCTGGCCGTAGCCCGGCGCAATTTTCACCGCCGTGTGCGCCTTGCTGGTCGTCGCGCCGCCGATGAGCAGCGGCAGTTTCAAACCTTCGCGCTCCATCTCGCGGGCGACGTGCGCCATTTCGTCGAGCGACGGCGTGATGAGACCGCTCAAGCCGATGATGTCCACGTTTTGATCGTGGGCCGCCCGCAGGATTTTCTCGCACGGCACCATCACGCCGAGGTCAATCACCTCGTAATTGTTGCACGCGAGCACGACGCCGACGATGTTCTTGCCGATGTCATGCACGTCGCCCTTGACGGTGGCCATCAACACTTTCCCGGCGTTTTTGTGGGTGCCGCCGGCGGCTTTCTTTTCCGCTTCCATGAACGGCGTCAGATACGCGACCGCCTTTTTCATGACGCGGGCGGATTTGACGACCTGTGGCAGAAACATTTTGCCGGCGCCGAACAAATCGCCGACGACGCTCATGCCGGCCATGAGCGGGCCTTCGATGACGAGCAGCGGCCTGCCGTATTTTTGCCGCGCTTCCTCGATGTCGGCTTCAATGAAGTCCGCGATGCCCTTGACCAGCGCGTGGGAGAGACGTTCCTCGACGGCGCCTTTGCGCCACGCATCCTCGACGACGGCGGCCTTGCCCTTTTGCTTCACCGATTCCGCGAACTTGATAAGCCGCTCGGTGGCGTCGGGCCTGCGGTTCAGCAACACGTCCTCGACGAGTTCGAGCAGGTCTTTGGGAACTTCCTCATAAACCGCCAGCATTCCGGCGTTGACGATGCCCATGTCGAGGCCGGCCTTGATGGCGTGATAAAGAAACGCGCTGTGCATCGCCTCGCGCACGGCGTTGTTGCCGCGGAACGAAAAGGAGACGTTGCTGATGCCGCCGCTGACCTTCGCTTGCGGCAGGTTTTCCTTGATCCATTTCGTCGCGCGGATGAAGTCCACGGCGTAATTCGCGTGTTCCTCCATCCCGGTGCCGACGGTCAGGACATTGGGATCGAAAATAATGTCCTGCGGCGGGAAACCGACTTTCCCGACGAGCAAATCGTAGGCGCGTTTGCAGACCTCGGTGCGCCGCACGAATGAATCCGCCTGGCCGCGTTCGTCGAAAGCCATCACGACCACCGCCGCGCCGTGGCGGCGGACGAGCTTCGCCTGGTGCAGAAACTTTTCCTCGCCTTCCTTGAGCGAAATGGAATTGACGATGCCCTTGCCCTGGAGACATTTCAACCCGGCTTCGATGACCTCCCATTTCGAGGAATCCACCATCACCGGCACCTTGCAAATGTCCGGCTCGCTGGCGATGAGGTTGAGAAAACGCGTCATCGCGGCGACGCCGTCAATCATGCCTTCGTCCATGCAAACGTCAATGACCTGCGCCCCGTTCTCGACCTGCTGACGCGCGACGGCCAGAGCGGCCTCGTAATCGCCAGCCTTGATCAGCTGGGCGAATTTCGGCGATCCGGCGACATTGGTGCGTTCGCCGATGTTCAGAAAATTGGAATCAGGACGAACCGTCACCGCGTCGAGTCCGCTCAAACGCAAATGCGGTTCAATCGCCGGAATTTTGCGCGGCGGCAAATCTTTGACGGCATCAGCGATGGCCTTGATGTGCGCTGGCGTGGTGCCGCAGCAGCCGCCGACGATGTTGAGCCAGCCGTTTTGCGCCCATTCGCGGAGCTGCGGCGCGAGCGTGTCCGGCGTTTCGGGAAAACCGGTCGGCAGCAGCGGGTTCGGCAGCCCGGCGTTCGGGTGGGCGCTGATGAAAACCGGTGCGAGGGCGGAAAGTTCGCCGATGCGCGGGCGCAATTCCTTCGGCCCCAGCGCGCAATTCATGCCGACGCTCAAAAGCGGGACGTGGGAGATGGAATTCCAAAACGCCTCGACGGTCTGTCCGGTCACGCCGCGATTGCTGCCGGCCTGGATGAATGTGACGCTCGCCAGAATCGGCACGACCTTTTTTCCGGCGACCATTTCCACGCCGCAGGGCAGGGGAACGATGCCGCGTTCCTCAAAAATCTTTTGGATTGCGAAAAACGCCGCCTTGGCGTTCAGCGTGTCAAAAATGGTTTCCACCAGCAGCAAATCCGCGCCGCCGTCGAGCAGGCCCTTGATCTGCCCGCCATAAGCCTCAACCAGCTCGTCGTAATTCGTGCCGCGCGCGCCGGGGTTGTTCACGTCCGTGGAAATGGACGAGGTTTTTGTCGTCGGGCCGATGGATCCCGCGACAAAACAAATCCGGCCCGGCTGCGCCTTTCCGACCGTGTCCGCCGCGCGGCGCGCGCATTCCGCGCCGGCTTTGGACAATTCGTAGGCCAGCGCCTCGAGGCCGTAATCCGCCAGCGAGATGGACTGCGAGTTGAACGTGTTGGTTTCGATGATGTCCGCGCCGGCTTCGAGGTATTGGCGGTGGATGTCCTCGATGACCGCCGGCTGGGTGACGTTCAGCAGGTCGTTGAGGCCCTTGAGGTCCTTGCCGCGCCAGCCGGCAAACCGCGCGCCGCGAAACGCCGCCTCGTCCAGCTTGCGTTGCTGGATCATCGTGCCCATCGCGCCGTCAAGGATGACGATCCGTTCGCGCAACAGACGTTGCAGATGCTCAATTTTACCCGGCATTGGCTTTCGATAAATTAACCGGAACCAAACTAATGAAAAGTGTTCCGCATTGCAAATTAAAAATCAACGCATCCTGATATGATGATATGATTTAATTGAAAGAACTTGGCGCGGCCCGTCCGGGGGGCGATTGGCCGGTTTTAACGGGGTTGGTCTGCGCACGCTAGCTGCCGGGCGCGGGTTGCGATCCGGCGGCGGCGCGGCGGCGGACGAGCTCGAAGTTGCAGAGGCGGACTTCGGGTTTGCCGGCGGTGCCGAGGACAAGTTGCATGTCCGGTCCGAAGGAAACGAGGAGGTGGTCGGACTTGGGGTTCAGGTCTTCAAAGCCGTTTCGGGCGAGGCGTTCGGCTTTCAGGCGCGTCAGTTCCTCCAGAACTTCCTTGGTGATCATTTTTTCACCGAAGGCGTGTTTGGCGTTGAAGGCCTGGTAGAATCGCCCGTCCTGAATGGCCAGCAGTTCGTCGGGACCGTTCCAGAAGCCCCAGATGGTGATGTAATCGTAGTCCTCGCGCACGGCAGGCTCGCCGTCGGGTGTGCGCAAATGGGCGAGGGCGGCATAGCGGCGTCTGTCGGCGTTCGGACGCGGCGTCTCGCGCTTGCGCCCGGTCATGTAAATGGCGCGGGGATAAACCGTTTTGACGCCGTTGCGGGCGAGTTCGAGGGCGAAGGCAAATTCCTCGAAGGGGCTGTTGAATCCGTAATCCTTCACGGCGGCGCGGTCGGCTTCGGGATTGGTGGGCCGGGGCGGCTCGCCCATGCGGGAGATTTTCCAGACCAGATTGATGTCGTCCTTGGTGCGCGTGTAAAAAATTTCATTGCGCGTGGAAAGGCGTTTTTTTGGGGTGCGCCGCCAGCGTTCGGGCAGGAAATAATTGAACAGGTCCGGGTCCTTGCCGGCGACCCAGATCAAGCCGCCGGTGCTTTCGGCGCGACCGAAAATATAATCCACGCCGAGGAGGTTGGTGGCCTGAAGGTGGGCGGGCAGTGGGCCGGCGGCGTTGACCTCGAATCGGCGCGCCATGTGTTTGAGATAAAGCCGGCGGTTGGCGGTGCGGACGGCCTGTTCGTGTTCGCGCGTCCGTTCGAGCAGTTCGTAATCCACCAGCGCGTAGGCGATCTGGCCATTGCGGTCGCGCAGCAGGCTCTTGTCCGGCCGCGGCCGCAGGATGATGTGCGCCGGCTTCATGTCAACGACGTGGTAGCCTTTCTGCCACAGCTCGTGGTTGACGAGGCTGGTGGTGCGCGCCAGGAATTCCGCGCGTTTCCGGTCCGCCAGTCCGAAATCTTCCGATGTCTCCACCGCGTCGCGTCCCTTGATCCAGCCGTAGAGCACGACATACTGGCGCAGGATGTCAATTTCCACATCGGGATGGCGCGCGACCTTGGCGCGGATTTTGTCCTCGGACCGCCCGGTCTGCCAGAGCTGGAGGCGCTGGCCCGGCACATAAATGGCCAGCGGCTGCTGTGTGCGGATGCGGATGCCCGCCGGGCCGGCCTCGCCCTTGCGCAATTCCATGAGCAGCGAAAATTCCTCGAACGGGCTGTTGAACTCCGCGTGGATGAACTTGTTGACCGTGAGCGTGTCCAGCGGGACCAGCTCGCCGACGCGCGACCATTTGACGACCAGGTCCAGCGCCCGGCCGTTCACCGGGCGCGTCGGGACGCGGTAGACCGTGCTGGTGCCTTCGAGCCGCTCGCGGTTGGCCTCGAACCATTCGTGGGCATACCAGTTTTCCGGCAGCAGATGTTTCCAAAAACGCTGGCCGAAGCGCGTCAGGAACAATTCCCCGCCGTCGTTGGTCTTCAGCCGGAAATAATCCACGCCCAGAAGCGACATGACGGTGCCCGGCGGCAACTGCTGCGGCCGGGGCGTTTCCGTGTTCGGCGCGGCATTTTCTGGTCCTGGGTTCGGCACAAAATGTTTTGACTTCGATGCTCCAGCCGCCTTCCCACCGGAATTCCGCCGATGCCTGATGGCGTCTGACAAAAGAGTATTGCCTGCCCGCCGGATTTTAGCAAATCCCGCCGCTGGCATTTTCAAATGGCGGCGCCTTGCCGGGCGGCTTCGTTTTTTTTGAAACCTGTTGGAGATTTCATGCGTCATAACAAACGTCGCTGGTTGTTTGGGGTTGGCGCAGCAGATACGCTCGGACGGCGGGTTGCCAGCGACCCCCAATAGCCCGTTGTCCCCTTCTGAGCGCCGTGGTGGCCGGCGTAAATTGTCTGCAGCCACCAATTCCCGCCGCACGGATTTTTTCAGCCTTGCGGGGGATGTCGCGGAGCGGCTTGTTTTTGAGCAGGCTTCTGCTTTCTCTTTCGTCCGAAGAGTTCCGGCGCTAGAATGGGCGCGAACAAAATACGATTTATCCAAAGATGAAAATCCTCTTCCTTGGCGGCACCGGCTTCATCAGCACGGCCTGCACTCAACTGGCGGTGACGCGCGGATTTGACGTCACGCTGCTCAACCGTGCCCGTCACGCGGCATTGCCGGGCACGCGGCAAATCACCGCCGACATCGCCAATCCGGCCGCGGTCGCGGCGGCGCTGGGCGGTCAGAATTGGGACGCCGTGGTGGATTTCATCGCGTTCACGTCGGCGGAAATCGAGCAGCGGCTCGCGCTCTTCCGGGGCCGGGCCGGGCAATATGTTTTCATCAGCTCGGCCAGCGCCTACCAGAAACCGCTCGGGCACTGGCTCATCACCGAGTCCACGCCGCTGGCGAATCCATTCTGGGATTATTCGCGCGACAAAATTGTCGGCGAGGAGCGCCTGCTGCGGGCGTTGCGCGAGGAATCGTTTCCGATGACGGTGGTGCGGCCGTCGCTGACTTACGGCAACAACGTCATTCCGCTGGCGGTGAACAGCTGGCTCAAAAGTTACACGGCAGTGGACCGGATGCGGCGCGGGTTGCCGGTGATTGTGCCCGGCGACGGTCTCTCGCTCTGGACCATCACGCACAACAGCGATTTTGCCAGGGGGCTGCTGGGACTGCTTGGTCGGCAGGACGTGATCGGCCACGCCTTTCAAATCACGTCCGACGAGGTTCTGACGTGGAACCAGATTTATCAATTCACGGCGGAGGCGGCGGGCGTTCCGGCTCCACGGCTGGTGCATATCGCTTCGGATTACATCACCGCCTGCATCCCGGAAGACACGGGGACGCTGCTGGGCGACAAATCGCACTCGGCGGTTTTCGACAACGCCAAGATCAAGCGCTTCGTGCCGGATTTCGTTTGCACCACGCGGTTCCGCGAGGGCATTGCCCGCACCATCGCGTGGTTCGACGCCGACCCTGCGCGCCGGGAGATCGAGCCGGAGGCCAATGCCAATTGGGACCGGCTGATTGCCGGTTACGAGCGCGGGCTGGCCGTGACGCGGCGCGAATTCGGACGCTGAAGCCCGCCCGCCGTGCCAAACGGGCTAACCGCTTGAAAAAATCAGTCGCCGATATGTCCGCTGTAAAATGGGATTTGTGCCATGCCTGAACTTTTCCACCGGCTGCCTCGAAATGTCATCGCCATCTTCAGCGGCCGCAATCTTCTGTGGCATGCGCTGGCCATTGTCCTGACGATGGGGATCGTCATGTCCGGCGGCGACTGGGCATATTTTCTCTCAACCCGGTGGAATGCGCTTGTCCGGTTTGCATGGCCGGCCGTCATGCTCGGCGGCTTGGTGCCGATTTTGGGGACGCTGATCATCCTGCTGGTCGGCGAGATGATGAAAAACCGCCGTGTCGTCACGACCGCGTGGGCCTTGGGGCAGGCCGCCATTCTCGGCTATTTGACATCCTGCCTTTACAAGGCGTTCACCGGGCGCATCCCGCCGCCTCACTCGTGGGGATTCAGAATGTCCGCGATAAGCCACGCTCCACTCACCGACACCAGCCACGGCTTTCAATTCGGCTGGCTCAAGGGCGGTGTTTTCTGGGGCTGGCCGTCGTCGCACACAACCGTCGCCTTTGCGATGGCGGTTTGCCTGGTGACGCTGCTTCCCGGCAGGCGGAAGCTGGCATTCTGCGCGCTGATTTATGCGCTCTATGTCGGCCTAGGCGTTTCGGTCACCATCCACTGGTTCTCCGAATTCGTGGCCGGGGCCGTCATCGGCAGTGTCATCGGAAAGGTCGTTGGGGCAAGTTTTAAAACAAAAACGGCTTGAACCGGTTGCCCGGATCAAGCCGCTGAATTGTTTCGGTCCTGAATTTGTCGTTCTTCAGTTGGTCAACAAGCCCATCAACGTCGCCTGCGATTCCTGCTTCACCGTCAGCACCTTTCGGAGATCGGCCTGCGCGGCCGCGAGCGCGGCCAGCTTGGCTTTTTCCGAGGCGTTGTATTTGGCGAGCAAACTCTTGAGCTGGTCCGCCGGCGCGTCGTTGTCAATCGCCTGTTGCAGGGCGAGGGCTTCGGGACTCAAGCCGTTGCCGCCGTTGCCGCCGTTGTTGGCGTTGGTGTTTCCGTTCTGGGCATTGTTGCCACCGCGCCGTCCGCCGGCGAAGCCCCCGCGGCCGCCACCCTGGCGCGCGGCCTGCTGCGCATCGAGGACCTTCTGGAAGAGCGGCTGGACTGCGGCCCAATCCGTGTCGTTGGTGAAATCAAGCTGCTGCCGGATGTTGTCCAGCCGGCGCTGCTGCATTTGCGCGGGATCAAAATTGCCGCCGTTGGCGCCGCGGTTACGGCGTCCGCCGCCGTTGCCGCCATTGCCGCCGTTGCCGCCGCCGTTATTCTGCGCGAAAGCGTCGCCAATGCTCAAAGCGAGGGCCACCGCCACCGCGCACATCGTAATTATGCGATTCAGTTTCATGGAATGTTCCTGGTCGTGTTTGGATTTGTTTGTTTTCCTGCTGTCCGGCCCAAAACAGGCCGGCTCGTCATGTGTCATCAGGGGCAGACGCGGCGGGAAGTCCTGCGGTTACATTGAACTCATCCATTGAAGCGGTTGCCGGCGGCAGACCCCGAAGTCACTGCTCAATCAGCCGGTAGAATCTCTTCGTGACGCCGGGCGCGGAATTCGTCACCGATTCCAGCGCGCCATTGCCCGCGACGCCGGGCAGGCTCTGCCAGTTCTGCGGGGCCAGCGCGTCCGTGTATTGCACCGTGTAGGTTTTGCCCGGAGTGGTCTGGAACGAGACGATGAAGCTGTCGCCAAACTTGGCCGTGGCGGTCAGGATTGGTGACGGCCAGATCCAAAAGCCGCCTTGAATGGAATAGGGGGCATTGGTGGGCACGGCGGCGAGGGGCTGAGCGATGGTGCTGTCCAGTTGGAATCGGGCGCTGCTGCTGGAGGTCGTGCCGCCGCCGGCAATCACGCCGCGGGTGATGTCAAACCGCGCGCTGCTCTGGGCGAAAGCAGGTCCGGAGAGACCCATCAACAGGAGCAGGAACAGGATTTTCATCGGCATGGAAAAATCAATATTTGCCCGCGTTAATAATAAATAATCACCAGTCCAGGACCGCCGGTGCCGCCGCCGGTCAGTTGAGGATTTGAGCCGGCGGAAGCACCGCCTCCGCCCGCGCCAGGTCCGTTGGCATTACCGCCTGAAACTGCAGCGTTAGATGAACTGGGAGCAGCTCCAAATCCGCCGGTGCCACCAAGCGGTCCAATAGCCGATGCACCGTTGCCGCCAACATATCCATTTCCCGCCGCCCCAGAGCCGCCAATATATGGAACAATCGAATTGGTGATTGTTCCACCGATTCCTCCGCCGCCTTGGCCACCGTTCAAATTGGCAGGAGCATTTGTCCCCGCGCCGCCTCCCGTCGCGCTGACCAGGTTGCTGAAGCTGCTGAACGTGCCGGCGACGCCGTTAGTGCCGCCGATTCCGACCGTGACCGGATAATTCGTTCCCGGCGTCACGCTAATAACATTGAACGCATATCCGCCAGCGCCGCCGCCGCCGCCATAATTATAAACAGAACCCTTGCCGCCGCCGCCGCCGCCGCCCCACAGCTCGACTTTAATCCGCGTCACATTTGTCGGGATGGTGAATGTTCCACTTGCGGTGAACACTTGGATGTTGGGAACCAGCGCGGACATTTGCAGGTTGTAGCCATTGGTGAACAAAGCCGTGTTGTCACCCGAAGTCAGGATGCCAATCAGGGAGAGACTCACATTGTCCGTCAAGCCATTGATGCTCTTGACGACCTGGCCGCTGGCGATGTTGGTCGCGTTCACGGCGTTGGCCGACAGGTTGCGGTTTGTGACCGCGCCGTCGGCAAGCTGTGCCGAGGTGACGGCGCCGTTTTGAATGTTCGTTGTTGCCACGGCATTGACGGCGAGATTTGAGTTGGCGACCGCACCAAAGGCAAGCTGTGCCGAGGTGATGGCCCCGACCTGAATGTTGGTGGCCGCCACGGCATTCGCGGACAACTGGGCGTTTCCAATCGCCCCGTTCGTCACCGTGCCGGCGACCGCCGCGAACAGGGCATACGGCGATGGCAGCACCTGCACGCGCGGCCAGAGGGTTTGGGTCGCCGCCCCGTTGGTGACGGTGATGTCCAGCCAGCGGGCGGCGCCATTGAATGCGGTCCCGCCAAAATCAAGATTCACCGAAAATAACCCGTTGAAGAGATTCAGATTGTTCGTGATGGCCGTGGCAACAACCAGATTTCCGTTGGTGCCGGCATCGTAAAGCCGGAAAATCATCGTGTAGGTGCCATTGGCGTTCGTGCCGCCGTCGCGGAGCTGCCCTTGATACGTGAACGCCGTCGTGCCCTGCGCGGCAACGCGGCCCGCCCCGGTGAACAACGCCATCACGACGAGAAAACAACACAGAAATGCCTTCATAAAAAAATATCCTCAACCGCTGATCGCCATTTTTCTACGCATTGCGCATTGGGAATGCAACTGAAAAGTGGAAAGCCCGCGCTTTGCAATCCGAATGGAAAGTTTCAACCGCAGATTTCGCGGATGACGCAGATGTGGGGAAAAATCTGTGCAATCGGCGCAATCTGCGAATGTCGCGTTTATTGGAACTGCAAGATCAGGAAGGTTTGGGGCAGGTTGGTGATGGCGCTGTTGGTGGCGGAAAAGTTTCCGCCGGAGTCGGTTTGATTGGTGGCGATGCGCGTCCAGTTGGTCAGCGGCAGGGACAGGTTGGTTGAGGACAGGACATAATAGGTCCAGTTGGTGGGCGCTCCCGAGCCGCTGCACACCAGGCTGCCGTTGGCGTCAATGCCGGCCCCGCCAATGGCCGGCGCGGTCAGGGAAATCACGCTGATGACGCCGCTGCTGTTCAGCGCGGAGGTGTTCCAGGCCAGCCCGGAACCCAATTGTGGCAGCACATAAGCCGAGAACGCGCCGGAATAGGTTCCCGCGTTGAACAGTTTGAAGCTGTCGCCATTCGTCAGGGCTGCCGAGCCGATGTTGGTGACGTTGAGCGTGCCGCCCTCGGTGAGCGTGCCGGACACTTTCAGGGTGTTGTTGGTCAGGGGTGAATGCCCGACCTGCATGAATGTCGTGCTGCCGGCGGCGAGAGTCAGGGTGTTGTTGACGGTCAAAATGCCCAGCGGATTGCCCGGTGCCAGCGCGCCGCCGGATTGCACCGTGACCGCGCCGGAGATGATTCCCTTGCCGCCCAGTATTCCGCCATTGGCGACGGTCACGCTGCCGGAGCCGGTGCCGCTGCCGCCGGGGTTGTTGATCAGGAGCGTGCCGCCGTTGACCGTTGTTGTGCCGGTGTAGGTGTTTGCGTTGGTGAAGGTCTGCGTGTTGCCGCCGGTCTTGACGATGGAAACGGCCGGACTGCCGGAATAACCTCCATTGGCAATCACGCCGTCGAATTCGGCGTTCGCACTGGCGCCGCCGAGGGTGAAGGTCACGGGGTTGGCGTAGGAACTGGCGCCCTGCAACACCGACAAGGGACCCCCCGCCAATCCGCCCATGCTGATCGCCGTGGCACTGTTGCGGACGCTGGCGTAATTCGCGAGGGTTCCCAGATTGAACAAAGCGCTGCCATCGCCGGAAGTGCCGTTCAAGCGCAGCGACATCGCGGAGGAGTTGGAGAGGGCCAGCGTGCCGGGGCCGGTCATCGGGCCGGTCAGGTCAAACACCTTGCTGCCGCCGCTGACGAACAGGTTCAACGTGCCTTCGACATCCAGCGTGGAGATGCCGGTGCCGCTGGCGCCGTTGCCGGTGATGGCGTTGGTGCCGTTGGCCTGAACATAGGGCAGGCCGCTGGCGGTGACGACCGCCACCGCGCCGGTGTTGTAAAGGGACATGATGCCGGTGGAGGGGATCGCCGGTCCGAACGAGAAGGTCACCAAGCCGTTGCTGACGGTCGTGCCGCCGGTGTAGGTGTTGGTGGCGCTGATGATCAACGGCCCCGGCCCGGTCTTGACCAGCGCGGTTGTGCCCGCAATCGCGCCATTGCCGCTGAAGGTATAACTATGCGTTGTCAAGTTGGACACGATGACCAGCGCCGGCTGCACGAGCGCGGGCTGCGCCGCGACGGGGATGGTGACGGCCACGTTGTTGGAGCCGGTGTTGTCAAACGTCACGGTGTCGCCGTTGTTGAAGACGGTTGCCACGCCGTTGGTCTTCCAGTTGGCCGCGCCGTCCACGTTCCAGAGATTGTTTGTGCCGTCGCCTTTCCAGGTGAGATTTCGCGGAGCTGCGACGATGGAGCCGGGGGTCGCGCTGGCTTCGGGCGAGTTCGCGCCGAGGCCGCCGGCGTTGGTCGCGGCGACGACGTAATAATAAGTCGTGCCGTCGGTCAGGCCGGTGTTGGTGAAGCTCGTGCCGGTGTAGGCGGCTGGAGCAACCAGCGTCGTCTCATTGCCGCTGCTGGTGCCGCTGTAGAGATAATAACCCGCCGCGCCCGAAACGGGGGTCCAGACCAGGGTCACTTGAGTGTCCCCGGGAACGGCGGAGAGGCTGGCCGGAGCGCCTGGAAGAGCGATGACCGTCAGCGTGGCGGTGGACGAAACGCCCGCCGCATTTTCTGCCGCGACTTCATAATAATAGGTTCCCGGAGTCAGACCATAATCGGTGTAGGTTGTCTCGGTGACCGTCTGCAGATAAGTGTAGGGGCCGCTCGAACTGGTCGCGCGGCTGATGACATAACCCACGGCACCAGACACAGCCGACCAGCTCAAGGTGATGTTTGTGACCTGGATGAAATGACCCGTCAGCGATCCGGGGGCGGAGGCGGGTGCCGAGGGCAGGGCCACGCCCACCACCGAACCGGAGCCGCTGCTGGTGCCACCAGCGCCGGTGGCGGTGACGAAGTAACTGTAAATGCTCCCGTCCGTCGGCGAGGTGTCCGTATAGCTGGTGCCGGTGTTCGTGTTGTTCAGAACAATCGTGCCCAACGTGTTCGACGAGCCGCCGCCGGTGTTCACCAGGGTGGAACGATAGATGGTGTAAAAATTCCCACCAGACGATGGACTCCAATTGAGCGTAACGCTTTGGTGACCGACGCCAGTTACGGTCAGGCCGGTGGGCGCGGTGGGGGCGCTGGTGGAGATGCCGGGATCGGGCGTTGCCCCGGGGCTTTCAGGCGAGTTGGTGCTCGCCCCGCCGGGATTGACCGATTGCACGACGTAATAATAAGTCGTGCCGTTGACGGCATTGGTATCCAGACAGATGGCGTTGTTGGTGCCGCTGCCGCACACAGGACCGACAACACCGCTGGCCGCCAGGATATAATTGGAGCCGGACGTTGTCGTGCTGTAAACATTATAACTCGTCGCGCCGGGAGTCGCCGGCCAGGAAACCAGATTGCAGTTGTTGCCTGGATATGCCGCCGCACTCCCCGGCGCCGGCGGCACATAACCCGTCAGCTCCAACCGGATGTAATCATACATGAAATGGTCCGCGAAATATCCAGGTGGAGTGGAAACGCCGGTTTCGCGAAAACTGATGGTGACGGTGTTGGCACCGGCATGGAGCGCTCCGGCGGAAAACGTCAACCGCTCATCAGTGAAAGCGCCATTATTTCCTTCGCGAATGTTGCTGTCGCTGCCGCTGTAGGCCGCCCCGTAACCGCTCGAAGGCACGCTGTTCGGGCTGGCCGAAAGGCTCGCGAGATTGGCGGCATTGGTGCCGTTGACGGTGACGATGATGGCCGCGTAATAATCCGAACAAAGTCCGAGATAAAGTGACGCCGTGGCACCGCTGGTCGGGGCTGTGGCAAGGTTGAAGTTGATGGTGGAGGCGGATGGATAGTAATTACCCGCGCTGTCGGTTACAGGGGGTTGAATGAAATTCCAGTCCGTGCTCCAGCGGCTCTGGCCGACGGTGTAGTTCACGCCGTTCGGGAAATCAAACGGATATTCCAGCCATTTGCTCCAGGTGGGACTGGGCGCGGACGCGCTCGGGCCGATGTCACCGACCCAATAATCATCACCGTGGCGAAATTTCCCCGCCGTCCGGTCGGGATAACCAATCTCAAACACCGTTGCGCCTACGCGTGTGGGAATCCATGTGACGGGGCTCAGATTGTTGGTCGCACCCGCCGCGACCGTGACGGCGAACGGGCTGGCCGGCAGATTATACAGCAATGGCGGCTTCCCCCCGGTTTGGTTTTGCGACATGAACGTGCCTTCCGCGCCGGGGCCAAAGGTGTAAAGCGTGTAGTTCGTCCCGGCGATGACGTTGGAAATCGTGAAATTGCCATTCGTGTCCGTCTTCGTCCAAAACTGGTAGGGTTTCATCCATTGCTGAAAATCATAAACCGAATCATAGCTGGTGGAGGGTTGCTGCACCAAGCCGACCCACAAGTTGGCCGCCGAAGCATTGGGATTGCCGCTGTCGGCAATGACGATCTGTCCGGAGACCGCGCCGCGACTTGAGGCGGGGACGTAGTTTGTATTGCTGAACCAACCGTATGGCCAGGCCGTCTGCTCGGCAACACCTTGGGCCAGCGCGTCGGCGTAAAGCGCCTGGGCAGCCGTGTTCGTGGCGGTGATCGTGTTGGTGACGGCGTTGCAATAATATAAATAGGGGCCGTAAACGTGTGACCAGGTCTCGCCGGGGTTGAGGCCGCTGTCGGTGGCCAGCCCGTAATAATTGCCGGTGAAGACATTGAGGATCGTCGTGCCGATATGCTCCATCAACTGGCGCAGCATCGGCCCGCCGGGATAATACTCATGGCTGGCCGAGACGTTCCAGATACCGATGTTCTTGCCACCGGTGCCCACACTGCTCCAGCCCCACGCCGGCAGGTTGTCGAGGTCGGCGCTGTATTTGTATTTGTCCTCGTATTGGCCGGCGTAAATGCCGTTCGTCCACAGATAACATTCCTTTGGCGCGCCCTGCACGACCACGGAAGCAGCGTTGGCGGCAACTTCCATGACCCGGTTGCGCGCCGCATCCACGCTCATCCAGTTGAACATGGAGCCGGCATAAATATTCGGGCGCAACTCAATGTGCATGACCCCGTCCGAGCTGCGATGCGTCACGATGGCCGTCGTGTAAAAGCCGGGCGAACCGCGTTGCATCGAATAGTGGATGTCCAGAATTCCGTTGGTGGGGGATGCATAGGACAGGCTGATTTCCGCGTAATCGCCCGTATTGGTCACCACGGATTCGGTGAACGGCCCGGCGATGAACGTGCCGCTGTTTTGAAACCAATATAAATATCCGCCAGAGCCGCCATTGCCACCGGAAAGCAGGTTCAGCGTCTGCGAACTGCCGGTGTTGTTGAAGGTGTAATTGATCGTGTCAATTTCGGCGCTCGTCTTGGTGATGACAATGGCCACAATGCCGTTGGACATCGTCACAGTGGTGCCGTTATCCGTAATCGAAACGGCCGGGCCGGTGCCCGTGCCGCCGCCGGGGATGTTGCCGAGAACGGAACAACCCATCAGCAGTGTGCCGAGCAAAAGGGCGATTTCAAGGTGATGTTTCAGGTGCCTTTGATTTGTCATATTCTAATTTAAATTTTCTTAACGTGCCGGAAGGCAGTGCTTGCGGCCGGAAGGTGGATATCCTCGAACCTTGGTTCACTGCCGGGCCTTTGATTCGAAGACACAGCCGGTTCGTTGGGTGGGATGATCCGCCCGCGCCACGCGCGCAATGGAGTTGCTGTGTTTTGTCATGCGGCTTATTTCGGGCAAATGCTTGCATCTGTTGTGCGCCCGCGCCATCCCCAATTCTGGTGACAGCGGGAGTGCGAGGCGGGTTTGGAGGCGGCCCAGAGAAGTGCGGTTGTCTGAAGCCGGAGGACTTGCACCGATTGAACAACCACAAAGGGATCGCGGCTCGAAGCTTCAGGGTTTCAAGATGCCAGACATTCGCTCATTTGATTTGCGCTTTAGTTCCAAGGCCTTCGCCAAGTTGTTTTGCGCGCTGGCGTAATCTGGTTTGAGCCGAATGGCTTCCTGAAATTCTTTGACGGCCTTGTCGGTCTGACCCTGTTGAAGAAGGATGATGCCGAGATTGTTGTGGGCTTGGACGTAATCCGCTTTGAGGCGGATGGCTTCATTAAACTGATTAATTGCCGCGTCCATCTTGTTTTGCTTGGCCAGGGCGATGCCCAAGTTGTATCGGGCTTCAGCGTCCTCCGGCTTCCAATGGATGGCTGTTTGGAATTCATTGACTGCAAGGTCCGGTTTGCCTTCGTTGAGGAGCGTCAGGCCCAGATTATTGTGAGCCTCGGCGTTGTCCGGTTCCAGCCGGAGAGTTTCCCGAAACTGGCCGATTGCCGCGTCGGCCCTGCCTTGGTTCAGAAGCGCGGTGCCGAGGTTGTAATGAGCCTTGGCGTCATCTGGTTTGAGGCGGATGGCCGCCTGATACTGACTGATTGCCGTGTCCGTTCGGCCTTGGTTCAAGAAGGCGTTGCCAAGATTGTTATGGGCCTGGCCATTCTCTGGTTTGAGGCGGATGGCTTCCTGGTATTCGCTGATGGCCTCATCGGTCCGGCCTTCGGCGAACAGGGCGATGCCGAGGTTGTTATGGACTTCCGCGTCATCTGTCTTGAGGCGGATGGCTTCCTGGTATTCGCTGATTGCCGCCTCGGTCCGGCCTTGGTGGAGCAGCGTTGAGCCGAGGTTGATGTGGGCCAGCCAGCAAGCGGAATTTTTGGCGAGCGTATCCTTCCACAATGTTTCTTGATTCACATAGATGTGTGACTGTTTCCAAGTCAAGAACGCCAGCCCCAGCGCCAGCACGACACCTGCCAACGGGATTGGCCGAAAAATTCTCATCAGCCCTGCCGCCGCCAAAGCCATCAACCCTGTGCCGGCCAGATATTGAAAGTGGTCCGCGACAAACGAGTAGCGCATCGGATAAACATTTGTGAAGCCGAGCGCCGGAAGCAGTGTGCCGCCAAAAAAAAACGCCGCGACCAATGGCCCCCGGCCGATACGCCCGCGCAGGCGCCACAGTCCCGCCACCACCGCCAGTGCCGCCGCTGGAAATGCCCATTGCCACCATTCGCCCGCATTGATCTGCCAACGCGGGTAGATGAACGTGAGGTTTGTGGGCCAGCACAATTTTCCGGCATAAAACCAAAGTGCCCGTCCGGCGATCAGACACCGTTCGGAAAAATTGATGGCCCATTCCGGCCCTTGGGCACCCACTTGGGTTCGCTCAAGCCATACGGTCAACCAACCCAGCCCCGCCCCCGCCATGAAGAATGGCAGCAACGGCCAGACATCGCGCACTGCCAGATGCCCGCGTTTCCACCAGATTACCAGCAACAGCGCCGCCGGCAGCGAACAGGTAACCGTCTTGCTCAATAGCGCGGCCATGAACAGGGCAAACGCAAAAAAATACCAGTGCCACCGGTTGCGGATCGTCCCGCCCGGCTCTCCGCCCGTTGCCACAGGGGCATCCCATCGCCAGTAAGCCAGTGCCGCTGCAAAATAAAAGACCGCGGATAATACATTTTTTCTTTCCGTCACCCACGCGACGGATTCCACCGCCACCGGGTGCAGCGCAAAAATTCCCGCCGCCAACCATGCACCCGGTGCTTGCAAACGCACCAGAATACGCCAAAGTAAAATTGCCGCCAGTGTGTGCAATAGCACGTTGACGATGTGATAGCCCAGCGGGTTCAATCCCCATAGATGATATTCCAGCCAGAATGATGTGTGGACGAGCGGGTAATACTGCACTGTGGCGGACGGGTCGAACCAGATTTGCGCCAGCCCGCCAGGGCTGCTCAACATGGAATTCGCAGTCACATAAACATCATCGTCCCAGATGAACCCGGCGTGCCACACGGGCAAATAGGCGATCATCGTCGTCATCGCCAGCAAAAGTCCTATCACGATGTCTGGCCAGCGGGAGCTGGCTGGAGACGAGACTTGCGGAGTCTTTCCTGCGGGTTTGATCCTGCGTTTGGGTGGATGCTTTGTTGCCACGCCGTTAGAGGGTGGTTGAAATTTCCCCCAATATCAATGGTCAATGCCTTCGGTTATAATGCAGGCTGGGGGTCAGCCTGAAAGGCCTCCTGTGGCATTCGGCATTGGTTTGGCTGAAAATGTCATAAACTTTTGGGTTTGTGAAAGACATATACCCACCGGATTTTGTCACCAGAACTGGTGACAGGCGGACTAAAATACTTGGCCAAAATTACTTTGACAAATCTTTCAAAAAAAGGCAGCATCACACAATCAGCATTGTGAAGCCAATATACTTGGATTGCTGGACTGATTGAGTCAGGCGGATGCAAAACTAAAACACAGCAGAAATTATGAAATTCACTTCTCGGAACTTTTTTTATTCCACCGGCCTCCTCTTGTTGGCGGGAGCATTGAATCTTCAGGCGGCCAACATTTTTAAAACTGTCACGACGACCATGAGCGCCTCGACCGACTGGTCCACCACGGATGGCGGCGCCACCGGCGTGGCTCCGTCAAGCAGCAGCGTGGGCGAGTTTGGCGCCACGCCCACGGCGGCCGAATTGGCGACCATGACCTTGGGCGGGGCCACCACCTTGGCCGGCCTTCAATTCGACGCCACCATGCAGGGTCCGCTGACCATTGCCAGCGGCAGCACGCTGACGCTGGGAGCCGCCTCTACAACTGCTCTGGTCATGGCATCAGGCAGTCCGAATGTCACCATCAATTGCGGCATGGCCGAGGGCAATAACAGTCAAACCTGGACGGTTACTTCGGCTGGAGCCACGTTGACGGTTCCTTCTCCAGGCTTCGGAACGGCTACTTGGACGTTTGCCGGGGCGGGCAACTTCAATTTTTGCCCTGGCAGTATTCAAACCGGAAATGGAACGGGCAACATCTTGATCACCACCACCGGCTCCTTTAGCGTGAATGACATTAGCAAGCAAAAATCCAGTTCCACCACCTCCACGGTTCCCACAGCGACAAGCCCGGTTGCCGCTTCGGCATCGGGTGGTCTTGTTATTTCGGGGGCGGGATCCACAGTGAATATATCAACGCTGGAGCTTAACAACGGCGGGAATGGCGGCGATTCTGGACTTGTCAGCGCTGGCAACGTGACGGTCACGAATTCGGTGCTGCTGGGCAATTCAAGTTCAGGCACACGCGCATGTTATTTTCAGGTCAGTGGCGGTTCGTTCACTGCAGCAACCAACACCGGCACCCAGATGACGATAGCCGAGAACAAGGGTAGCGTTCAAAACACGGCCGAGTTTTATGTGTCGGGCGGGTCGGCCACCGTTGGGAAGATTGTTTTTGGAGCGGCCGCTGACACTGTCGCCAATAGCGCCTGGCTCATCGTGGATGGCAGTGCGGCCAATTTATTTGTGGGCAGTGGTGGTATTTCCAAGGCCACTACGGTCGCGGGCAGCGCAAACATTGGTTTGACTGCGGGATACCTGCTGGCTGCCGCCAGCTGGTCCAGCTCGCTTCCCATGCAGTTGGCCGGCACGGCTTCTGCATTCAACATCGTGGCTGCCAATGCGGTCTCGAGCGGAACGCCTTACAACATTACCTTGAGCGGAGTTCTCTCCGGGGTCGGTTCAATCAATAAAGGCGGCGGCGGCACGCTCGTGCTTTCGGGTGCGAACACCTATACAGGAAGCAATATTTTAAGCGCGGGCATCTTGAATTTGGGCGTGGCAGAAGTTTCGGGCACGTCCGGGCCGCTGGGCAAACCGACCACGCCCGCGGGTTCGATTTATTTCAACGGCGGCACGCTGCAATACTCCGGCGCAAACAACTACGATTATTCCTCCAGATTCAGCACGGCGGGCAACCAGCCCATCAGCATTGGCGTGAACGGGCAGAGCGTCACATTTGGGACGGCAATCCAGGGTGGCGGCACCGCGTTGACGCTTGCGGATGCGCTCGGTGGCGGCGTCCTGACACTCACCGCCGCGAACACCTACACCGGGAACACGACGATCAACGGCGGGACTTTGAATGTGAATGGTTCAACCGCCTCCGGGAGTGCCGTGACGGTTAACGGTGGGTTGCTTGGAGGCACTGGCACTGTTGGCGGTTCTGTGACCGCTAACACCGGCGGTATCACCCCCGGCATCAATGGGGCGGGCACCCTTACCCTCGGCTCTTCACTAACTTTGGGCGCGACCTCAACCAACAATTTTGGCTTCACTTCCTCCTCGGTCAACGCCCAAGCGAGCGTCGCCGGCACGTTGACGCTTTCTGACACCACGGAATTCAACCTGTATCAAGCTGGCGGCACCGTGGCTTGGACCACCCCCGGCACCTTCAATCTGATCCAATACGGTTCCCTTGCCGCGCCTTTGGACAGCACTTGGACCACCGCGAGCAGCGCCAACCCACACATCAACAACCCGCAACCGCACCTTAACTATGCGTTTGGCACGGACGGCGGATACCTTACTCTCACGATCAGTTCCTCGGTGAATAATGATGCTTGGGTTACGGGTGATTTTGCCGGCAACTGGTCGAGTCCTGCCAACTGGACCGCCATAACTGGCTCGGCCCCTCCCCAAAATGCGGGTGACACTGCGGCGTTTGACTCCGACGCCGCTCAATATTCAGTCACCTTGGACACGCCTGAAACCGTAGGCAACATTACCTTCAACAATCCCTACTCAACTGTGATTGTGACCTCCGGCAACACCCTCACGCTGGACAATGGCGGCGCTGCCTCCCAAGTCACCGTGGGCGCTGGTGCGGCCAACGTCATTCAACCGCCGGTGGCACTGAATAATAATCTTACTGCCACGGTTGGCGGCGGCGATCAATTGAACCTTTCCGGTGGCCTCGCCAACGGGGTTAATGGGGCTGTGACGCTGACGGCCAACGGCGTGGGCACAATGATTTTGCCAGTGGCGAATACTTATGGTCCCCCGTCAGCCAACTCGGTGGGCACCACTTTGACCGGCGGCGGCACCTTGCAAGTGGGCAACAACGGCTCGCTGGGCACGGGTGCATTAAATGTCACGGGCAGCAGCACCTTGCAGGCGGGCGCGGCTGGCTTGAATTTGGCCAACAACGTCGCGATTGGGTCGAGCGTCGTTGCCACAGTGGATAACAATGGCAACGACTTCACTTTGGGCGGTATTATCAGCGGCAACGGTGCTTTAACGAAAATCAACAACGGCACGCTGGTGCTCGGCGGCAACAATACATATTCGGGCAACACTATGATTAGCGGAGGTGTGTTGAGCATTTCCTCTGCCGCCAACGTGGTGGATTCGCCGACCATCGTTCTCAATGGCGGCGACCTGTTGGCGAACGGATCCTTTGGCGTGAATAACAACATCAGCATCGGGGCGTCCACCGCTGGCTTGATTGACTCCGACGGAACATTGACCTTGAACGGCGTCATCGCCTCGGGCGGTTCGGCAAACAATCTCACGGTGAACAGCCTGGGTGGCACCGGCACGGTAATCCTTGGCGCCACGAATACTTTCAACGGCACAACGGTCATCAGTGCAGGCACCCTGCAACTGGCCAGCTCCAATGCTCTGGAGAACAGCACGCTCAATTACAGCAGCGGCACGCTAAATCTGGGCACGCTGACAACGTTAAACTTGGGTGGCTTGAGCGGGACGCAAAATCTGGGCTTGGGATCGGCGGTGCTCTTGACCGTCGGTGGCAATAACGCCAGCACGGCCTACTCGGGCGCTTTATCCGGCACGAGTGCTTCCTTGACCAAGATGGGGTCGGGCACATTGACGTTGACAGGCCCCAATACTTATTCGGGTTCCACGACGATCAACGGCGGCGAATTGGAACTTTCCACGGGCGGTTCCATCACCACCACTTTCTTGGCCGGCCAAGGTTATCTGGTGGATGGCGGCACCTTGACTGTCAGTGGGGCTACGACCTTGAACGATGCAATTGATTTCACTGAAAGCTCCGGCACAGTGAATTTCGCCTCCTCCATTGGATTTGTGAACACTGGCGATAACGGCTGTGTTCAGATCACGGGAGGCACCTTCTCTGCCGGGTCGATTTCACTGTATCGCACGGCCAGCTATACCACCGCTCCGACCGCTTCAGCACCCGTCGCAGCGAGCACTCAAAACGGCCTGTATGTGAATGGCTCCACCGCCAACGTGACTCTGGGTTCTCTGACCATTGGCACGGGCAATTCCTCGGCCAGTTCCCGTTTGGATGCCGGTGGCCTTACTATCACCAATGAGTTGCTGATTAGTGATGAAGGAAATCGCTGGAACATTTTTCAGGTTAACGGCGGCAATTTTACGAACTTGGACACTGTTAATGGTATTGTGCTGGCACCTAATTCTGCCGGAGCCTCTGATTCGGCTGAATTGTATCTGTCCGGCGGCACGACCACGGCCAATAAAATCGCCTTCGGTGCCATCTCCGATACCGTGACTGGCACCGGTTGGTTGTTCGTCAACGGTGGTGCCAGCTTGTATCTGGGTTCCGGAGGCATTGTGATGTCAAACTCCCACAGCTATTCGGCCACCATTGAACTGACCAGCGGCACCTTGGGCGCAACCGCCGATTGGTCCAGCATGCTCCCCATGAATTTGAACGGAGGGAGCGGAGCAAACTTCACCATACAGGCCGCCGATGCTTCGAGCGTGGCGCACAACATTTCGCTCGGTGGTGTTTTGTCCGGTGCTGCAGGATTGGCCAAGACCGGTAACGGCGTGCTCAGCCTGGGCGGGGTCAATACTTACAGCGGTGCGACAGCCGTTAGCAACGGGACACTGGTGGTGGACGGTTCGCTTGCCAGCAGCAGCGTGGTTACAGTGACCAACGCAACGCTGGGTGGCATTGGCACAATTGGCGGCGCAACTGTATTGCAGCCTAATTCCCGGCTCGCTCCGGGTAATGGCGTCACCCCAAATATTCCGTTGACTTTCAGTGGCACGCTCACCTTGGATGCAACGACGACCAATCTCTTTAACGTGAATAACACTGCCGGCGGCGCCGTCAACAAGGTGGCAGTGACCGGCGCGTTGACCCCTGACGCGAGCACAATCCACATCGTCAATTCCGGCACCCCGCTGATTCCAGGCAACTACCCGCTGGTAAACTACAGCGGTGGCGTTAGTGGCACTTCCTTTCATTCGACACCGGTGTTCGATCTTGGGACGGCGGTTCATCCGGCTTCCATTGTTGACGACGGTTCAAGCCATGTCAGTTTGGTGGTGCCGAACGCCGCGCCGGTGGTGGCGAATATCGTGACGAACAATGTCACCAGCGGATTGACATGGAAAATCGCCATATCAGATTTGAAGACTGTAGCTGGCTGGAGCGATCCAGATGGCGACGCGGTGACGTTGAGCACTGTGGCGGCGTCTAGCTTCAATGGAACCAATGTGACCAGCGACGGCACGTTCATTTATTACAACGGCCCGGTGACCTCCGAGGACTACTTCACCTACACCGTGACTGACCCGTATGGGGCGACGGCGATGGGGACGGTATATGTGGAGTCGGTGGCCGGGGCGGGTGGTTCCATCCAGAATACCATCACCGATGACAGCGGACATCCGACCTTTAGCGGATCGGGCATTCCCGGCTATACTTATGGGGTGGAAAGCAGCACGACGAGCGTTAATGGGCCGTGGATCAATGCGGGCACGGTTACGGTGGGATCGAATGGTTCATGGAGTTTCACCGATGCGGGTCAGGTCAATCCGCCTCTCATATTTTACCGGCTATACTACCCGTATTCGGCGGACAATCCGGCGCAATGAGCAACAATCATCAACCCAACTTAAAACAACACTATGAAAACGAAACAAGCGATTGCGGTGATATGTGGGACGATGGTGTGGGCCGGAGCGGCGCTGGCCCAGACGTTTGAGACGAACTTTACCTTTAGTGTGAATGCGGCGATACCGGATGGGAGCATATTCGGATTGACGCAGACGACCAACCTTATGGTGGCACCTGCTGGCAACAGTGCGATCAGCGATGTGACGGTGAGCTTGGATATTAGCGGGGGCTATAATGGCGATCTTTACGGCTATCTGGCGGGACCCAACGGCTTGGGATTTGCCATCCTTCTCGACCGCGTGGGAGTGAGCAACAGCGCAAGCGCATCTGGTTATGGCGACAGCGGATTTGATGTGACCTTCAGCTCGGCGGCGGCCAACAGCATTCAGTATTACCAAAATTATACGAACCCGGCTGGCGGGACGCTGTTTGGGACATGGCTGCCGGAGGGAGTGAACATCATCCCGACAACCAACGATCCGACGGCGTTTCTGGCGGCGGATCCGACGGCGACGCTTTCGAGTTTTACGGGAGATGACGCCAACGGGGTGTGGACGCTGTTCTTGGCCGATTTGTCCTCCGGCGGGCAAAGCACTTTGGTGAGTTGGCAGCTGGATGTCACCACGGTGCCGGAGCCGCAAACTTGGGTTTTGGGTGCGGTTGGCTTGTTGGCCTTGGTTGGTGTGCGTTGCTGGAGACATCGCCGGCAGTTTCAGGATTGACGTCGGCAGTTGACAATCAGCTTCTTTCACAACACAAAATTAGGGAAGACCGGCGAAAATAATTGCTGCTGGCGTCCCTTGGGCAGCTTTCGCGGCATGGAGTGCCGTCGTTCCTTGGGAAGTTGTTCGTTCAATTTGGAGTGGGTGAAAATTTGTATTCGCCCGACAGAACATCCGTCGCACTTGACGGTCTTTTAATTGATTCGCAGCAACAGACGGCGGTGTTGCTTAAAAGCGGCTTTCCTTTTCGTCATCCACCGCTGAAATGTTTTTTGCGGAACCCCTTCATTTCAACGTCGTCCGGGCAAACGTGAAATATTTCACAAACTTTTCTTGCAGCCGGGCTTATCAGGATTTAACATCAGTCCCGGTGTTTGACATGATTAGTGTAGATTTTGACAAACGGACGATAAGTCCAAGGCATCCGTGATTTTTCCGAAGTGGACAAACTGGCTGCCGCTGGCGCTCGGCATAGGAGCCGCGCTGGCGGGTGGCGGCGTGGCGGCGGGCGTGACTTATTATTTCACGCCCAAATACACGCGCGCCGGCTATGAGCCGGTGCAGCCGGTGCCGTTTTCGCACGCCGTCCACGCTGGACAACTCGGCATGGACTGCCGCTACTGCCACAACGGCGTGGAGAAATCATGGTTTTCCAACCTGCCTGGCGCCTCCACCTGCATGAACTGCCACACCCAGATTTTGAAGGACGACCCGCGACTGGCGATCATCCGCGACAGCGCGAAGAACAACACACTGATCCCGTGGGTGCAAATCCACCGGCTGCCGGATTATGCTTATTTCAACCACGAGGTTCATGTCCGGCGCGGTTTCAGTTGCGTCGAGTGCCACGGGCGCGTTGACGAGATGGACGAGGTGCGCCACGACAAGCCGTTGAGCATGAGTTTCTGCCTCGACTGCCACCGCGACCCGGCGGCGCACATCCGTCCGGTGGACAAGGTCGCGGATTTGGGCTGGGCGTGGAGCACGAACGGCGTTGAAGCGGCGAATTTGCAAACGGTGGATGGCAAAAAACTGGTCGAACACCTGCGCGTGGAATCGCTGCAAAGCTGTTCGACCTGCCACAGATGATGAATTCAAAACCCACAACTTTAGTGCAAGCGACCGGTCGCCGTTACTGGCGCAGCCTGGACGAATTGGCGGAAACGCCGGAGTTCAAGGATTGGTTGCACCGGGAATTTCCGCAGGGTGCGAGCGAAATGGTGGACGGCCAAAACCGCCGCCAGTTCCTGAAAATCATGTCGGCATCGTTCGCGCTGGCTGGTCTGGGGTTGGCGGGTGCGGGTTGCCGCCGTCCGGAGGAGAAGCTGGAACCGTTCGGCCAGCAGTCGGCGGATTATATTTATGGTGAGCCTCAATATTTTGCCACGGCCATGCCCACGCGCACCGGCGCGATTCCGCTCGTCGTCAAATCCTACGAAGGCCGGCCCATCAAGATTGAGGGCAATGCGCTGTTCCCCGGCAGCAACGGCGGCACCGACCGCTACGCACAGGCTTCGATTCTCGACCTTTACGATCCCGACCGCGCGAAGCGTTTTACGCACGACGGCAAAACCGTTTCGCGTGAAGTAGCGTTGAGCTTCCTCGACGACCTATCGAAAAAATTCACGGCGAACTCCGGCGAAGGTCTGGTGTTCCTTGCCGAAAGCAGCACTTCGCCATCGCGTGCAAGGCTGCAAAAAGCCATCGCGGACAAATTTTCGAAATCAAAGTGGTTGACTTACGACGCGATTGATTCCGGCATCCACCAGCGCGCGGCGACGCAGGCATTCGGCCAGCCGGTAAAGCCGGTGTTCCATTTCGACAAGGCGAAAGTCATCCTGTCGCTCGACTGCGATTTTCTCGGCAGCGAGGACGACGCGCACAATTACATCCGCCAATTTGCCGCCGGTCGCAAGCCGGGCAGTGGGATGAGCCGACTTTATGCGGTGGAATCGCTGTTCACGCTAACCGGCGCGAATGCGGATCATCGGATGCGCGTGGCGGCAAGCAATGCGGGTCAAATTGCGAATTCGATTCTTGATTATGTCGGTTTCTATTTGGGTGGCACGAAAGAACACAGCCTTAAAGACCATTTGACTCCCGGCGTTGATGAAAAATGGATTTCCGAATGTGCAAAAGATTTAGTCGTGGCTGGGAAAAATGCTTTGGTTGTTGTCGGCCAGCGACAACCGATTGAAACGCATTTAATCGCACACATAATAAACGATATGATGGGTGCAATTGGCAACACCATCACGTTGTTGCCGTGGCAAATCAATCAACCCGGCGCAGGTTGGAGTAATTTTGACAGCACTTCAACAGATACGCTTGTTATTCTCGGCGGAAATCCAGCCTATGACTTGAACTGGTCATCGAAACCAAAAACGGTTGTTCGTTTTGGTTACTATGAAGACGAAACGGCTGAAAAGTCGGACTGGAATTTTCCAGCGGCGCATTATCTCGAATCTTGGGGCGATGCGATTACCGCCGACGGTGCGCCGCTTTCAATTCAGCCTTTGATTCAACCATTATTTGGTGGATTGACAGAACTGGAATTTCTCGCGCGGCTTGCAGGTGAGTCGCAGACGAATCCTTATGACATTGTTCGAGCTGCGAATAATCTTGACGGCAAGGTTGCCTGGGGGATCGGAGATTCCCAGGAAATCTGGAAGAAGTTTTTGTTCAACGGATTTCTCAAGGGGCCAGTAACAACTTCAATAATTGCGGAATTAAAGACGCTGCTTCCTTCTGTAAAATCAGTTTCAACTTCCGCAAACAACCTCGAAGTCATTTTCTACCGCGATTCAAAAGTGGACGACGGCCGTTACGCGAACAACGGCTGGATGCAGGAGTTGCCTGATCCCATCACCAAGATGACGTGGGACAACGCCGTGCTCGTCAGCCGCAAAACGGCGCGCGAACTCGGCGTGGCGAACTGCGACATTGTGGAAATCACATTGAGCGGCCGCAGCGTCAAAGGCCCGATTTGGGTGCAGCCGGGCATGGCGGATTATTCGCTCGGCCTCGCGCTGGGCTACGGTCGCGAAAAGGCCGGACGCGTCGGCACGGGCGTGGGCTTCAATGCCTACAAGATTTTCTCTGGCAAGTATATCGAGACCGGCGCAACAGTGAAGAAGACCGGCGAGACTTACACGCTGGCCTGCACGCAGAACCATTGGTCCATGGAAGGCCGCCCGGCGGTGCGCGAGGCGAATCTCAAGGAATTTCTTGATGATCCAAAATTTGCGGCGGAGAAATTTCACGGCACGGAGCCGCCCATCGTCCAGTCGCTTTATCCAAACCCTCTGGACGAGGCAAAGAAGAAGGCGCTGCATCAGTGGGGCATGGTGGTGGATCTGACGGCGTGCGTCGGTTGCAGCACCTGCGTGGTGGCTTGCCAGAGCGAAAACAATATCCCGATTGTCGGCAAAGACCAGGTGCAACGCGGTCGCGAGATGCACTGGATGCGGATTGACCGCTATTACACCGCCGATCCCAGGAAGGAGAAATTTGCCGATACGCTCGTCAAGAACGAGCAGGAGCAATTCTCGGAGTGGATTGATGACGTGCAGGCGGTCAACCAGCCGGTGATGTGCCAGATGTGCGAGTCGGCGCCGTGTGAAAACGTCTGCCCCGTGGCCGCGACGGCCCACGATCAGGAAGGCCTGAACACGATGGCCTACAACCGCTGCATCGGCACGCGGTATTGCTCAAACAACTGCCCTTACAAGGTCCGGCATTTCAATTTCCTCGATTTCAACAAGCGTCCGCTGGCCGATCTCAAGGGGCCGTTCTATCCGACACCGCTGTTGCACAAGACGGACGGCAAGTGGGATTTGCTGTCCTGGTGGAAGCACCCGGAGCAGAGCGGCATGCGCGAGGAGGACGAATGGGATTTGATCAAGCTGTCGAAAAATCCCGACGTGTCGGTGCGGATGCGCGGCGTGATGGAGAAATGCACCTATTGCACGCAGCGCATTGAGCAGGCGAAGATCGCGCAGAAGGTGAAGGCGGGCGGTTCGGGCGATGTGCGTTTGAAAGAATCGGAAGGAACAATTCCGAAAACAGCCTGTCAGCAGGCATGTCCGGCGGGCGCGATAATTTTTGGCGACATCAGCGACGCGAAAAGCAGCGTTACCCACGGGAAGCGGCAGTCGCAGAACTATACCTTGCTCGGCGATTTGCTGACGAAGCCGCGCACGAGTTATCTCGCGCGCATCCGCAATCCGAACCTGGCGATGCCGGATTATCACGAGCCGTTCAGCACCGAGGAATACGAGGCCCGCAGCAATCCGAAAATTTGATTTAACGCAAAGACGCAAAGATGCAAAGACACGAAGAAGAATTTGAAATGGGTGGCACAGGCCTCCGGCCTGTCCAATTCGGCGTCGCGCCGAATTACGTCGGAGCGCGTCCGATAGTTTTGGGCCGGCCAAATAAATTTGACGTGCCATTGCTGTCGGTATCGGGCGCGACGCCCGAAACGACACGCGGGACGCGTGTGCCACCCATGTTTTGCGTCTCCGCGCCTTGGCGCCTTTGCGTTGAAAATGAGTTAACCAATGGCTGAAACCGCAACCAATCTGGAACCGCCCGCCCCGCCGGCTGAATTACGCCGCGCGCCGATCGTCGAGAACAATCGCGGCCTTGGCTGGTTGACGGACAAGCTCACCGCGTTCACCGAGGGCAGGACGCCGCGCTGGTGGTGGATGCTGTTCCTGCCGGCGGCGTTTTTTGCAACGGTGGTTTTGCCGACGATGTTGATTTACCAGATTTCAACCGGCATCGGCGTCTGGGGCAACAACCATCCGGTCATGTGGGGCTGGGACATCATCAATTTTGTCTGGTGGGTTGGTGTGGCGCACGCCGGCACGCTGATTTCGGCGATGCTGTTCCTGACTCGGCAGCACTGGCGCACGACGATTGGCCGCATGGCGGAGGCGATGACGGTTTTCGCCGTGATGATGGCGGGACTTTATCCGGCCATCCACATTGGTCGCGCGTGGTTCGCGTGGTTCATGTTCCCCGTGCCGACCTACGAAGGCATGTGGCCGCAGTTCCGCTCGCCGCTGATGTGGGACGTGTTCGCCGTCAACACCTACCTGATGGTTTCGACGCTGTTCTGGTATATGGGATTGATTCCCGACATCGCATTGCTGCGCGACCGGGCAAAAACGCGGGTGAGGAAATTTGTTTACAGCTTGCTGGCAATGGGCTGGACCGGCTCGGCGCGGCAATGGCATCATTTTGAAAAGGCCTACGTCGTTCTGGCCGGGCTTTGCACGCTGCTGGTGTTCACGGTGAGTTCCATCGTCGGCCTGGATTTTGCCACGTCGCAACTCGCCGGCTGGCATGCGACAATTTTTCCGCTCTATTTCGTCGTCGGTGCTGTCTATTGCGGCTTCGGCATGGTGCTGGTGCTGCTCATTCCACTCCGCAAGCTCTGCCATCTCGAAGACATCATCACGGCGCGGCACCTCGACCGCATCTGCAAGCTCACGTTGTTGAGCAGCCTCTGCATCACCTATATTTACCTGATGGAATATTACATCGCGTGGTATGGTGGCAACCCGTATGAACGCTGGGTATTCAGCCACCGGCTGCTCGGCCATACTTATTGGTATGGCGGCTGGATCATGCTTTGTGTGAATTTCCTCATGGCACAATTGCTCTGGTTCAAGCGCGTCCGCCAGAACCTGAAGGTCGTCTTCGTCATCGCCGTGCTGATCAACATCGGCATGTGGTTCGAGCGGTTCACCATCATTGTCGGCTCGCTCTACCAGGATTTCCTGCCGGCGAACTGGGGCTTTTACAAGCAGACCTGGGTGGACGTCGGCACCTACATGGGAACGCTCGGTGCGTTCTTCATGATGTATCTGCTGTTCATCCGTTTTCTGCCGATGATTCCGGTAGCCGAGGTCAAATCCGTCCTGCCGCAGGGGAATCCGCATCACCCGCTCGGCGGCGCGAAGGGAGGCAAATCGTGAGCGCGAAAGCCTACGGCCTCATCGCTGAATTTGATTCGCCCGCCGCGATTTTGGGCGCAGCGGAGAAAGTGCGCGACTCCGGCTACCAACGCTGGGACGTGTTCACACCGTTTCCGATTCACGGCCTCGACAAGGTGATGGGTCTGAAAAATTCGCCCGTCGGCTGGTTCTCGCTGGCGTTCGGCGGCGGCGCGTTCGTGGCGACGATGGGGCTGATCTGGTTTTGCAATGCATTTGATTATCCGATCATCGTCGGCGGCAAGCCGATGTTCAGCCCGCCGATGTCATTCGTGCCGGCCTACATCTTGATGATTCTCGGAGGCGCGGTCGGCGCGTTTGTCGGCATGGTTGCGCTGAACCAGTTGCCGCGCCTCCACAATCCGCTGTTCGCCAAGGCGCGTTTCGCGCTTGCCACCCGCGACAAGTTTTTCCTCGTCATCGGCGCGACCGACCTGAAGTTTTCCGAAACTGAAACCCGCAAGCTGCTTGAGGCAATCGGCGGCGCGCACATCGAGCTGGTGGAGGACGAGGACTGATGCGTTACGTCATCTCCATCATGTTGATCGGCGCGGCGCTCGGCGCGGCGGTGGTCGGCATTGCCGGTTTTCGCGGCGGGCTTTCGCGCAAACCACCCATCGAGATTTTCCCAGACATGAACCGGCAGTTGAAATTGCGTCCGATGGTGTCAGACCGCTTTTTCCCGAACGGCGTCAGTTCGCAATTGCCGCCGTCCGGCACGATCGCGCGCAGCGAGCCGCTTCAAACCATCGCCGGCTCGGTTTATCCGTTTGAAGATGCGCCGGTCAACACGGGGCGCGTCATCGGCACGACCAATTTTGTCGAGACCAATCCGCTGCTGGTGAACGAGGCCCTGATCCAGCGCGGGCACGAGCGGTTCGACATTTATTGCGCGCCCTGCCACGGCCGGCTCGGCGATGGCAACGGCATCACCAAGAAGCTCGGCCTGATGCCCGCCGTGGCGAACCTGCACGACCAGCGCATCGTCGTGATGACCGACGGCGAAATTTTCAACACAATCACCCACGGCAAGAGCACAATGGCCGCGTATGGCCCGCTGGTGACGGCGCAGGATCGCTGGGCGGTCGTCGCTTATTTGCGCGCGCTGCAATTGAGCTGGCTCGGCTCGACGAATGATTTGCCGGCCGCGCAACAGGCGGCTTTGAAATGACCATGAGTCCGCAAACAAAACATGATTTGCCGCCGCCGCTGGACTTGTCCGGCTGGCGCAAGCTGCCCGCCGTCCTGATGGTCGGCGGTGGATTGCTGTCGTTGACTGGCGCGGTGGTCAGCCCGGAGGAATTCGGCTATTCATGGCTGTTGTCGTTCATGTTTTTTCTGACAATTTCCATCGGCGCGCTTTTTCTCGTCATGGTGCATCACCTGACCGACGCCGGCTGGTCGGTGGCCACGCGCCGTGTTTGCGAACATCTCGGCTCGATGATTTTCCCGTGGCTCGCGATTTTGTTCCTGCCCATCGCGCTTTTCGCAAAACACATTTACTCATGGATGTCCGTTGACCCGGCCACAAACACTTCCGTCGCGGCGAAATGGCCTGTGTTCACGATGCCGGGATTTTACATCACGTCGGCAATCTTCTTCGCCCTCTGGTGGTTGCTCTCGTCACGGTTGAGCTACTGGTCGTTTCGGCAGGACAAGACTGGCGAACCGCTTTGCACTTATCGGATGCGTTTCCATTCCGGCTGGGGGATTGTCATGCTGGCGCTGACGCTGACCTTTTCCGCCGCGCTGTGGATGGTCGCGCTCCAATACCAGTGGTTCTCTGCGGTTCACGGCGTCTATTTCTTTTCCATCTGCGCGTGGATTGCGCTCGCCACGGTTTATGCCATCACCGCGCTCCTCCAGCGCCAGCGCATCCTCGACCGCGTGCTGCACGACAACCAGTTTTTCTACCTCGGCCTGCTGTTCTTCGCGTTCACCGTGTTTTCCGCCTACAACGAATTTGCACAATACTTCGTCGTCTGGAACGCGAACACGCCCGAGGAAACCTTCTGGTATCTTCTCCGCACCCACGGTTCCTGGTGGGGCGTGAGCATGATTCTGATTTTTGGCCATTTCTTTGTGCCATTTTTTCTGCTGCTGCCGGTCAAGGCCAAGACCAGTTTCAAAATCGTCCTGCCCGTCTGCGTCTGGGCTTGGCTGATGCACTTTCTCGACTTGGGCTTCAACGTTCTGCCGGCTTCGCTGTTGAACCAGAGCGGCTATCCCTTTGATTGGATCTGGCTGCAACTCGGCTGCTTTGCGTTCATGGCTGGATTTCTCGGCTGGATTTTTTTGAAAAAACTCAACGCCCACGCGCCGTTTCCGCTCAAAGACCCGCGCCTGCACGAGGCGATGGGCATCAACCTTGAACTGGACGAATGCGCGGATGCTTCCTTGCCCGCCGGAGGTGATGAATGAATTCCGACTTGAACAACCTCAATCGCGCCTCGGGCGCCGCCGGCGGTTTCATCGCTGCCAGCCTGATTTTCATCGCGCTGATCGTCGTGGTGAAATTTTCCGTCCACGTCCCGGCGATTGACGCCGACCGCAATGCCGAGCGAGCCAAGGCGCTGGCCGAAATCCGCGCCACGGAAGATAAATCATTGAACACCGCTGGCTGGATTGACCAGTCGCGCGGCATTGTCCGCCTGCCGATTGAAACGGCGATGCAGGAAGCGGCTCAAGCGTGGCAAAATCCCGCGCAAGCCCGCACCGATCTGATTTCGCGTCAGGAAAACGCCAGCAAGCCCGCGCCTGTCGCGCCGGCGAAACCCAGCGCCTTTGAATGAACGCCGACAAACAATCTGAATTTTCCGGTGGGGCGGGCGTCTTCGCGAGCCGGATTGACGCCTCCTGCCGCGTTCCGTTGCTCGCGCTCTTTGGCGGCGCTGCGGTCTGGCTTGTCGTCGGCCTCGCGCTGTCGCTGGCGGCCATCATGACCTTTCACAAGCCGGATATGTTTGCAGATTGTCCCTTCCTGACTTACGGCCGCGCGCAGGCTGCCGCCAACGATGCGCTGCTTTATGGCTTTTGCATTCCGGCCGGTCTTGGCGTGATGCTCTGGATTTTTGCGCGCCTGAGCCAGACGGAACTGGCACTGCCGCTCGTGCCAATTGTAGCCGCAAATATCTGGCATCTCGGCGTGCTCGTCGGCACTGTGGCCATTCTGATCGGCGACAGCTCCGGCTTTGCGTGGCTGGAATTTCCGCGCGGCGGCTCGGTGCTGCTCTTTGCCGCGTTCCTGCTCATCGCCATCTCCGCCGTCGCCACATTCGGCCAGCGGCGCGAACGCGAGCTTTATCCATCGCACTGGTTTTTGCTGGCGGCACTGTTCTGGTTCCCGTGGATTTACTCGACGGCGAATCTTTTGCTCATCACACATCATCCGGTTCGCGGCGCCGCGCAGATCGCGATTGATTCCTGGTTCGCCAACAATCTCATTTTTGTCTGGCTCTCCCTCGTCGGCCTTGGCACGGCGTTTTATTTCCTGCCGAAACTTGCCGGACGCCCGCTGCATTCGAATTATCTCGCCCTGTTCGCATTCTGGACATTGATTCTTTTCGGCGCCTGGATGGGCATTGCCGTTTCGGCTCCATTGCCCGCATGGATGCCGGCGGCCAGTTCCGCCGCCGCGGTGCTGACTCTTGTTCCGGTGCTCGCCGTGGCGGTCATCGCCGTGAAAACCGTGCGGGGCTCGGAAGCCGCCTGCAAGGGCGGGCCGCTTTGCTACGTCAAATTCGGCACGACGGCGTTCATCCTGTCCGGCCTGATGCTCATCGCGTCGGCCTGTCCGCAATTCAGCCGCGTGACGGAATTCACATGGTTTGGTCCGGCGCAGACACAACTGCAAATCCTCGGCTTCTTCACCGTCGTCATGTGCGGCGCGATTTACGAACTGCTGCCGCGCGTCATGGGTTTTGAATTGCCGTTTCCGAAATTCGTCCGCGTCCAGCACTGGCTGTTCATGCTTGGCATCGTGCTCTGGGCCGGCTCGCTGGCCGTGGGCGGGGTGGAGCAGGGGATGAAACTCGGCAACCCGCAGACCGCCTTTGCCGATTCCACAAGCGCCGCATTGATTTTTCTGCGTGCCGGAACCACCGGGCTGCTGCTCATCCTGCTCGGCAGCCTGCTCTTCGCCGCAAACATTTTCACCATGACGCTGAAATGGAAGCTCGCGCTGATCAAGACGATGATTGTCTTCGTCAAGTCGCCGCTGAAGAACCCGTCCGCCTCCGCCTCGCTACGGCGCGACCAGAAGGAGGTGAAATCATGAAAAATGGGTTCAGCGTTTTCATGGCGGCATTCATTGCGCTTGGCCTTTCCTGGTGCGGTTTCGTGCTTGGGCCGGTGCAGCAGCTCGGCACGGCGAAACAGACGACCGTCCTTAATTCATCCGACATCTATCCCATCCAGCGGCCCGGCGACGCGACGCTCGGTTTGCAGGTCTATCGCGCCAACGGCTGCGCCGCCTGCCATACGGAACAGGTGCGACAGGATGGAGTCGTGTGTGAAGTGGCTTTGAGGAATGCTGGCAAAAATCCGGTCGTCGTCAGCAACCTCGTTTCCACACTAAAACTGGCCGACCTGACGAAGGATGAAGCCGATGCCGTTTCCGACAAAATCACCGCCGCCGGTGGCAGCACAGAAATACAAATAATTCCCGCCGGCACGGACATCACGCGTGGCTGGGGCGTCCGCCGAAGTGTCGAGGCGGATTTTCTCTACGATTATCCGGTTCAAGCCGGAAGCCTTCGCGCCGGGCCGGACCTCGCCAACGTCGGTGCGCGTCTGCCTGACCTCAACTGGCAGTTGGTTCACCTTTACGCGCCGTCGGCACTCGTGAAAAATTCCGCCATGCCGCCGTTCCGGTTTCTCTTCGAACTCCGCAAAGTCGGCGCCGCGTCTTCGCCGGACGCGCTGCAATTTCCGAAGGATTTCCCGCCGCCCGCCGGTTTTGAAGTTGTGCCGACGCCGGAGGCGAAGGAGATTGCGGCATATTTGTTGAGCCTGAAAGCCGACGCGCCGCTTTATGAAGCGCCCTTTACGCCCGTGATGACCAAGCCATGAACGACGAAACCAAATCGAACTGTCCTGCCAGAACCGACGGCGAGCCGACGGCAACGCGCGCGGCTGTTCCGATGTTGATTTTCGTGGCCATGCTTCTGCTGCTTTTCCTTGGCGCGGTTTATTTTGATCATCACAGCGGCTGGTTTGACGCAAAAGTCTACAGCCCTTACGTCTCGGCCGAGCAGTTGGAATTGTATCAGCCGAAGTCCGGCGCGGCTGCTGCGGCGGCGCAGGGCAGGAAAGTTTATGAAACCGTCTGCGGCATCTGCCACGGAGTTGATGGCATGGGCAAGCCAAATCAGGCACCGCCGCTGGCCGGCTCCGAATGGGTCAACGCACCGGGCTTCCATCGCCTCGCGCAAATCCCGCTGCTTGGATTGAACGGCAGCCTTCAGGTGGAAGGCAGGGATTGGAATCTCAACATGGCACCGATGGGCGCGGCATTGTCCGATGCCGACCTTGCCGCCGTGATCACCTACATCCGCACCTCGTGGGGCAACAAGGCCGGCGCGGTTTCCGCTGATGACGTTAAGGCCATTCGCGCCGTCGTCGCCGGGCATCCAGCAGTCACAGGCGCACAATTGAAGGACTTGCCGGAATAAAATTATTCCGGGCGTAATTCAATTTGGCCGATCGCCCAGCGCGCGTGTTCGGCAATCAGCGGTTCCGGATCGGCGGCGGCTTTCTGCAAGTGGGGCAGGGCGGACGTGTCGCCGACGTTGCCGAGGGCCACGCAGACATTCCGCAGCAGGCCGCGGCGTTTCGTCCGCAGAATCGGCGTTCCGGCAAAGCGCGACTTGAAGCCGGCCTCGTCGAGCTGGAGCAGTTCAACCAGGTCCGGTGCGGCCAAATCTTTTCGCACATGCGGCTTCATCAGGTTTCCCTCGCGGGCAAAGCGGTTCCACGGACAGGCGGCCAGGCAGTCGTCGCAGCCGTAAATCCGGTTGCCGATGAGCGGGCGCAGTTCGACGGGAATTGCGCCTCTCAATTCAATCGTCAAATACGAAATGCATTTGCGCGCGTCCAGCTCGAACGGCGCGGTGATGGCGTTCGTGGGGCAGGCGGCGATGCAGCGGGTGCATTTGCCGCAATGGTTCCGCTCCGGCGCGTCCGGCTCCAGCTCCAGCGTGGTCAGGATTTCCGCGAGGAAAATCCAGTTGCCAAGCCGGCGGCTGATGAGATTGGTGTGTTTGCCGGTGAAACCGAGTCCGGCGCGCCGGGCAAAATCACGTTCCAGCACCGGTCCGGTGTCCACATACCAGAGCGAGCGGACCTGGCGTTCGGCCACCGAGTCAATGAAGGCGGTCAATTGTTTTAACTGCCCGCCAAGAACATCGTGGTAATCGGCGAATTGCGCATATCTCGCAACGACTCCGAACCTTGGACTTTGGACTTTCGACTTTGGACTTTCGGTTCGGTAGCTTGCAGCGAGACAAATCACGCTTTTCGCGCCGGGCAAAACCTTTTGGGGGTCGAGCCGTTTCGTCGCATTGCGTTCGAGCCAGGCCATTTCGCCGAACTGTTTCCCCTCAATCCATTTTTGAAATTGTTTCGCGCCTTGCGGGGATTCAGCGGTGGTGAAGCGACAATCGTCGAAACCCAGTTCCAACGCGCGCTGTCGGACGGCCGCATTCATTGCCGGCGGGTGGCTTCGAGCCGGAACTGATGCACCACCTGCTGGGCGACTTCGCGGGCGGACCGGTTGTCCGTGTTCACGAGCACGTCGGCCTGCTTGTAAAACTGCTCCCGCGCGGCGAGCAGATCGCGGATTTTCTTCTGCGGATCGGGATCGTGGAGCAGGGGACGGTGCGTCTGGCTTTTGACGCGCTCCCAAATTTTTTCCGGCGAGGCCCAGAGGCAGACGACCAGCGCATGGGTTTTGAGGCTGGCCAGATTGGCGGGATTCACCGGCAAACCACCGCCGGTGGAGATGACGGTTTTCGTCCGGCTCGTGAGTTCGGCAACTGTCTGACATTCCAGCGCGCGAAAAGCCGGCTCGCCGTCGGTCTTGAAAATCTCCGCGATGCTCCGGCCCGTGCGCGACACAATCAGCTCGTCCGTGTCGAGATAGTCGAAACGCAACTGCTCGGCGGCAAACCGGCCCACGGAGGTTTTGCCCGCGCCCATGAATCCGATGAGCGCGAGGTTGGCGATGCGGCGGTCGTTCTGCATGACATTAAGGTAGCGCAGGCGTCTCGCCTGCGGAATTCAAATCGCAGGCGAGACGCCTGCGCTACTTTCCGCGGCTCGACAATTTTTCATTCCCGCATAAATTTGACGCGTGAAACTGCCGCCGCTCATCCTTGCCTCCGCGTCGCCCCGGCGCGCGGAGCTGTTGCGGCAGTTGCAGCCGGAGTTCAAAATCGTCCCCAGCGACGCGGAGGAAATTGCCGACGGGCATTTGTCGCCGCAGGAGCTTTGCCGGATCAACGCCCATCGCAAGGCGCGGGCCGTTGCGAAGAAAATTCCCGATGCGCTAGTGCTGGGTGCGGACACGCTGGTTTTTCTCGGCGCCGAAATTCTGGGCAAGCCGCGCGACCTCGACGACGCGCGGCGGATGCTGGCGCGGTTGCAGGGCCGGACGCATCAAGTCGTCACCGGTGTCTGCCTGATTCATTTGCACGGGCGACGCGAGCGCCTGTTTGCCGTGAGCACCGACGTGACGTTTCGTTCTCTCACCGCAAGTCAGATTGGCAATTATCTTTCCAAGATGAATCCGCTGGACAAGGCGGGTGCCTACGCGATCCAGGAACACGGCAATCTGATTGTCTCGGAAATCTCCGGCTCGTTCAGCAACGTGGTCGGCCTGCCGGTGGAACGGGTTGGAGAAGAATTGACGGCGTGGGCAAAATAATTTTTTCTAAAACACTTGACACGTTTTGCGCTTTTCATTTTAGTGGAATACGCAAGCCATGAGGATTTTCGAGACATGTGGTAGTGTCCGAAGGCAGCCGGCTAAAGCGGCAGCGGAGCCTTCCCGTTTCCACCCCATCACGGTTGTCGTTTCACCCCGGCGCGGCAGCGGCGACCCGGCAAAACCGCTTTTTTACCCCGGACGCGGCAGCGGCACCTCGAAACGACCACCGTTTCGCCCGGACGAGACGCTGGCTGGGCGGCAAAAGTGCTTTTATCGCCCGGACGAGTCGCCGGTTACCCGGCAAAACCGCTTTTATCACCCAGACGAGGCGGCGGCTGCCCCAAACGACTGTCTGGTTTTACCTGTCTGGATCGTAGATGTTCCATCCACCGGGGCGGCGGCTGCCCCAAACGACTGTCTGGTTTTACCCGGACGCCACGGCGGCTGGCCGATAAAACCACTTTTCCCACCCGGACTCGGGGGTGGCCCCCCCCCAAAACGACTTTCGTTTTGCCCGCCGCGCCCAAATTTTCCGCAGATTCCCCAGATTTTCGCAGGTTTTCCCTCCAAACCATCAACCATCAACTATTAACTAACGACTAATACATATGGCCTCAAATGCACTCCCCAATCCGCTGGACGATGTTTTCACACTGGCGGAAGACATGGCCGACGGCTGCCACAACCACCAAGCCACCATCGGCCTCAAACAAAACACCGAAACCAACGTGCGCGCCGATCTGGCTGCCGCCGTCACCGCGCAGGAGAATTACCAGATCGCCTTGAGCGCCAAGACCGATTTGAGCACCGCCGTGACCGTGGCGGATTCCAACGGCAAGGCGTTCATCAGTTCCGCCCGCCGCGTGCTGGCCAATAATCTTGGCGAAAACTGGAATCAATCCTGGGTTGCCACCGGCTTTCCCGACCTCTCCACCGCCGTCCCCGGCACACAGGCCAAACGCCAGGCATTGCTGCTCTCGCTCAAAAATTATTTTACCGCCAACCCCACCTACGAAGTCAACACGCCCAAGCTCGTTGTCACCGCAGCCAAGGCCGGCGTTTTGTTCACGGCGCTGTCCACCGCCCGCGTCGCCGCCTCCGACGGCAACACCGATGCCGGAGCCAAAAAGGTTCTGCGCGATGACGCCGAACAAAATCTGCGCGACCGTTTGAGCGGCCTCATCAGCGAACTCGGCCAGTTGCTGGATGACACCGACCCGCTCTGGCTGGCCTTTGGCCTGAACGAACCCGGCGCGACGAACCTGCCGGATACGGTTGATGGCCTCGTCCTCACCGCCGGCCCGGCGGGCATCGTGGTGTTGCACTGGAGCACGCCGCCGCGCGCCACGCGCTACCGCGTGTTCAAGCAAATTGACGGCGTGGACCCCATGCCCGTCAACATCAGCACCGTGAGCGACAGCGATGCCACTTTGACCGGCCAGCCCAGCGGCAAGACGTTGAAAATCTATGTCATCGCCGCCAACGACGCGGGGCAGGCCGCGCCGAGCGACACGGTGACAATCGTGGTGCCGTGAGGGGTAGGGCGGGCAGTCCTCTGCCCGCCGAACGACATGGTAGGGCGGCGCTGCTGCGCCGCCGGGTTGGCTGACCCGCAGGTCAGCCCTACCCTGTCCGCTTTGTGCCAATGCTGATTGAAATGCCATGATTTGGAAATAATGGCGGAGTTAAGGAAATAGTTGTTGTATGAAATTGCAGATTCAACAAAAAATCCAGGTGGGGTTCGCCGTGGCGCTGGCCTTCCTGCTCCTCACCGGCGTGGCCGCATGGTGGAGCGAGCAACGAAATGCGGAAACCTTTCGCTCGGTCGAACACACCTACCAAGTCCTGGATCAGCTTGAAAAAATGCTGGTGGGAATGCTCAACACGGAAACGGGGTATCGCGGGTTTGTCATCACCGGCGATGAAACTTTTTTGCAACCACAGCAGGCCGGAATCGCTGCGGTTCAAAAATCGTTGGCAGCGGCGAAACAAATGACGCAGGACAATCCCGACCAGCAACGCCGGCTGGCCGCCCTGGAGCCGTTGATCCAGGAGAAAATCAGCCGGGCGAACACGGTGGTCAAACTGCGCCGCAGTGGTGACACCGCCGGGGCATTCCAATTTATCGCCACGGGAGAGGGGAAGGCAGTGATGGATGAAATCCGCAGGCTGATTGCCGAAATGGAGAACGCAGAGGAACAACTTCTGCAACAGCGCTCGGACCGGGCGCAGGCGATGGCTCGCATGACCCAGACAATTGTGACCTTTGGCGGGGTGCTGTCTCTTGTGCTGGTCGGCCTCGCCAGTATCCTCGTGCGGCGCGATTTTGAAAAGCGGCAGCGGGCGGAGGCGGAGCGCGACCGCTTCTTCAATCTCTCGCTGGACCTGCTCGGCATTGCCAAAACCGACGGCTATTTCAAACGCGTCAATCCCGCCTTTACGGCGACGCTGGGCTGGAGCGCGAAGGAGATTCTGGCACGGCCGTTCCTTGAATTGATCCATCCCGACGACCGGGCCGCGACGGTGCGCGAAGTGGAGAAGCTCGCCGCCGGCCAGCCAATGCTGTATTTCGAGAACCGCTTCCAGTGCAAGGACGGCACATGGAAGACGCTGGCGTGGCGAGCCGTGTCGCAGCCCGACGGGACGTTCTACCTCACCGGGCGCGACATGACGGAATCCAAACTGGCAGAGGAAAATCTGCGCCGCAGCGAGGAAAACCTCGCTGTCACGCTTGAATCCATCGGCGACGCCGTGCTGACGACCGATACGGCGGGGCGGGTCACACGGATGAATCCCATCGCGGAAAAATTGATGGGCTTGACGCAGGCCGAGGCGCTGGGGCGGCCCGTGGCCGAGGTTTTTCACATCATCAACGCGGCTACGCGTGAGCCTTCCGTCGTTCCGGTGGGCAAGGTGCTGGCCACCGGCGAAATCCACGGCCTCGCCAACCACACCATCATCACCGCGCGCGACGGCACGGAGCGGCCCATTGCCGACAGCGCCGCGCCCATCCGCGACAAGAATGGCAAGATTCTCGGCGTGGTGCTCGTGTTTCGCGATGTGAGCGAGGCGAAGAAGGCGGAGAAAGCGATCCGCGATAGCGAGGAGCGCGTGCGGCTGGCCACCGAAGCGGCTGACATTGCGGTTTGGGCGTGGGATGTCAACAGCAGGACGATTCACTGGGATGAGCGGATGTTTGCGTTTTATGGCCTGCCACCCAAACCGGACGGGTGGGTGAATTACGAGGACTGGCGTGCGCGGGTGTTGCCAGCCGATCTTGCGGAGCAGGAGGCGCAGTTGCAGCGCACCGTCGCAACCTGCGGTCACAGTCAGCGCGAGTTCCGGATCGTGCGTGCGTCCGACCAGGCTGTGCGCGTCATCCAGGCCGCCGAGAAGGCGGTCGCGGGAGCGGACGGGAAGGCGGTGCGTGTGGTGGGCATCAATATTGACATCACCGGGCGGAAGCGGATGGAGGAAATTCGAGCGCGGTTGGCCGCCATCATTGAGTTTTCCGACGATGCCATCATCAGCAAATCGCTGGACGGCCTCATCACCAGTTGGAATCCGGGCGCTGAACGCCTCTTTGGCTACACGGCGGCGGAGATCATTGGCACGCCGATGACGCGGCTCTTTCCACCCGACCGGCTTGACGAAGAGGCAAAGATTCTGGAGCAGTTGAAAAACGGGGAACACGTGGATCATTTCGAAACCGTGCGGGTGACGAAAGTTGGGCGCCAGTTCGACGTTTCGGTGACCATTTCTCCGATCAAAGACGCCGCCGGCCAACTCATCGGTGCTTCCAAGATCGTGCGTGACATCACCGATCTCAAACGGGCGGAAGAAGAAATCCGCCGGTTCAACAAGAACCTCGAAGAACTCGTCGCCCAGCGCACCGTCGAAGTGCGGGAGGCGCTGGCAACCTTGGACGCCACGACGGACGGGGCATACATCTTTGACCCGGCGAACCTGCGCTTCAGCTACGTCAACAAAGGCGCGGTGCGGCAACTGGGTTACACGCGCGAGGAACTGCTCGGCATGACGCCGCTGGATTTGAACACCAAGCATGATGAGCCGTCCTACCGGGAAATGATCGCGCCGCTCATCCGGGGCGAAAAGAGCGTGCTGGTCTTTGAAAGCGTCTATCACCGCAAGGACGGCGGCACGATTGCCGTGGAAATCAACTTGCAATACATCGCCTCAATGAACATGCCGCCACGCTTCATCGCCATCGTGCGCGACATCACCGAGCGCAAGAAGGCCGAGCAACAGACCATGCGCTCGCAGCGGCTGGAGTCCATCGGCACGCTGGCGGGCGGGATTTCCCACGACCTGAACAACGCGCTCGCCCCGATCCTGCTCGGTGTGGAAATACTTAAAACGCAGTATCCCCAGGAATCTCAAATCGTGGACATGTTTGAAGCCAGCGCCCGGCGGGGCGCGGACATGGTGCGACAATTGTTGACCTTTGCCAAGGGCGCGGAGGGCGAGCGCGTCGCCCTTCAACCCGGCCATTTGGTCAAGGAGTTGGTGAAGCTGATGGAGGGCAGCTTTCCCAAGAACATCGAGTTGGTGGTCAAATGCGACCCGAAACTTCCGCTGGTGCTGGGCGACGCCACGCAGTTGCATCAGGTGCTCCTGAACCTGTGCGTCAACGCCCGCGACGCCATGCCCCAAGGCGGCACGCTCACGCTGGAGGCGCAACAAAAGGAAGTGGACGCCATCTATGCCAGCTCCATCCACGAAGCAAAGCCGGGCAAATATGTGGTGCTGCGGGTGCGCGACACCGGCACGGGCATCCCGCCGGAAATCATTGACCGGATTTTTGACCCGTTCTTCACGACCAAAAGCCCGGACAAAGGGACCGGCCTGGGGCTTTCCACGGTCATGGGCATCGTGAAGGGCCACGGCGGATTTTTAGAAGTTCATTCGCAACCCGGACAAGGTTCGACGTTTGCCGTGTATCTGCCGGCCGTCGCTGCGGGCGGTGACACTCAACACATAACCAAGGCGGCGGTGGAATTCCGTGGGCAGGAGGAAACCATCCTGTTCGTGGATGACGAACGCGCCCTGCGGGAGGCGGCGAGCATGGTCTTGCGGCGGCTGAACTTCAAGCCGTTGACCGCCACCGACGGCGCGGATGGCTTGATACAGGCGGCACAGCACCGCACCGAATTGTCCGCCATCATCACCGACCTGCACATGCCGCACATGGACGGGCTGGAGTTTGTGCGCGCCGTCCGGCGGCTCCTGCCGGACATTCCGATCATGGTGGCCAGCGGGCGGATGGAAGACGCGGTGGCCACCGAGTTCAAAACTCTGGGTGTAACAAATCTGTTGGACAAGCCATTCACCGAAGCGCAACTGGCGGAGGCATTGAAAACAGTTTTCAAAAAATGAAAGATGCGGTGAGCGGCAGAGTTTGACAAGGAATCCGGGACTCAATTAAACAATATACGACTATGGCCAAAATACTTCTGGTGGATGATGATGACAATTTCCGCGCAATGCTGGGCCGGGTTCTCGGCGACGCGGGCCACATAGTGACCATGGCGGTCAATGGCAACGAGGCGCTGCGGCTGGTTCAGGAAAACGCTTTCGATCTGGTTATCACCGACCTTATGATGCCAGAGAAAGAGGGCATCGAAACCATCGTGGAATTGCGCCGGAAAATCCCCGGATTGAAGATTATTGCCATGTCCGGCGGCGGCTTTAATGCCCCCGAAATCTGTCTCAATCTTGCCCGGAAACTTGGCGCAGTGCAAACGCTTGCCAAACCCTTTCCCGGAACGGAACTGCTGGCTGCGGTGGCCAGCGTGCTCTCCCAATAAGGGACGGCATATTGGAAAGGGTCAGTTCCAAGCATTGTCACACTTCTTCCGCGTGTGGCGCAGCCCGCACACTTATCGGGGGCAAGACTATTTTGTTTCACCGCGATCAATTTCCGGCGCATCCGCTCCGTGCCGTAAATCAAAGTAGCAGCGGACGTGAGTCCGCTCATTCCAGTTCGACAAAATCAGAGCCTCCTCACGTCGGCTGCCACGGATAATTCCCGCCACAGCAGCGCGCTCATGCGATGGCCGTTGACAATGCAATCAGCCGACAAGTTTGTTGTAATCCTCGTGCGTGCCGATCCAAACCCATTCAACTCCGCCGTCAACTTTGTGTCCCAGTGCCCGATAATGATCGCCCACGCGAATGGAAAATCTTTCGCCGCGATCAGCAAGTTTTTTGAAATCAAGCGATGGATGACGGGGATTGTCGCGCCAGAGCCGGTAGTTTTTCACCGCCAGAAGTTGAACGGGTTCCGGCAACTCCTGATAGAGTTTCCAGAACCGGCGCGTGGCTTTGGAAGTCATTCCTTGTCAGCAGGCCAGTCGTGGAGTGAGCCGGCCTGTCGTTCGGTGGCGGCTTCATTGAAAAGAAAATCCAGCCGGCCCGCTGTGGCATCACGATCCATCTGCCGCTTCCAAAGGTCGTGGTATCGCGCGCTGACCCACGAAGCCAGCCGGTCAAAGTCGGACAAAGGGAGCTGCTCTGCCGCGCGTTCGATTTCTTCCACCGTGTTCATGGCGACAAGATATTTGATTGCTTGAGATAATTCAACCCCGGCTCAATTCCCGCCACAAGAATGCGCTCATGCGCTGGCCGTTTTCGAAACAGTCCAGGTTGAATTTTTCGTTCGGCGAATGGGCGTTGTCTTCCGGCAAACCGAGGCCGAGGAGCAGCGTGTCCGCGCCCAGCACTTTCTTGAAATCATTCACAATCGGAATTGAGCCGCCTTCGCGCAACAGCACCGGCTCGCGGTTGAATGCCTGGCGCAACGCGCGCAACGCCGCCTGCGCCTGCCGGCTCTTGGGCGAGACAAGATATGCCTCCGCGCCGTGACCGGCCTCGATTTCCATGCGCACGGTCGGCGGACAGATTTTCTTCAGGTGGTTGCAGACGACTTTGCGGATGCGCACCGGATCCTGGTCCGGCACGAGGCGGCAGGTGATTTTGGCGCGCGCCCACGCCGGCACGATGGTTTTGCTGCCTTCGCCCTGATAGCCGCTGGTGAGGCCGTTGATTTCAAACGTCGGCCGCGCGCTGCGCTGTTCAAAGGGCGTGAAGCCGCGCTCGCCGAAAAGCTTTTTCACGCCGAGCAATTTCCGGAGTCCGGCGTCGTTGGTCGGCAGGCGCTTGAACGCCTTCCGTTCGTAGGCCGAAAGCGGGGCAACGTCGTTATAGAAACCGGGAATGGCGACGCGTCCATTTTTGTCGCGGAGCCTGCCGAGCAACTGGCTCAAGGCCATCGCCGGATTGTCCACCGTGCCGCCGAAATTGCCGGAGTGCAGGTCGCGCGACGGCCCGCGCAGCGTGATTTCAAACGCGATGATGCCGCGAAGCGCGTAAGTGAGCGCCGGATGGTCGGTGTCGGGCATTCCGGTGTCGGAGACAACGACGGTTTCGCAGGCGAGTTCGCGGCGGTGCGATTTGAGAAACTTGGCGAGGTTCACGCTGCCGACCTCCTCCTCGCCTTCGATGACGAAGGTCAGATCGCAGGGCAGGGCGGTGCCGGTTTTCAAATAGGCTTCAACCGCCTTGAGGTGCGCGAAGTGCTGGCCCTTGTCATCGGTCGAGCCGCGGGCGAAGAGCGACCGGCCCGCGATGCGCGGTTCGAACGGCGGCGATTTCCACAAGTCGAGCGGCTCCGGCGGCTGGACATCGTAATGCCCGTAGACCATGAAGTGCGGTTTGCTGGATTTTTTTGCGCGCGGCGTTTTGGCGACGACAATGGGATGGCCGGCGGTCGGACAGATTTTTGCTTCAAGGCCGATTTGACGGCAATGGTTCGCGAGCCAACCGGCGCAGGCGCGCAAATCCTGTTTGTGTTGCGGCTGGGCGGAGACGCTGGGGAAGCGGAGGAATTCGCACAACTCGGCCACGAAGCGGGCCTGGTTGTGTTTGAGGTAGTCGAGCACGATTTGCATGGCGACCAGCTAAACCGCGAATAGCGCGTTTGCCAAGCAGAACCCGCAAAAAAATTCGGCGGGTGCGGCAAACACACACGATTTAGATCGCCGGCACCCGTCGAGGCGCCCAGTTCTCGTTGGGCAAGGAAAACTTAACCCGCCCCGCCAGACTGACAAGTGATTTTTGAAAAATAATTTTTCCTCTTGGACGCCGGGCTTGTATTCTCCTGACAACAGCTTTGCAGCCGGCTGCGTTGGACAAAAATTTATGCCGAATAAATCACGGGCGTTTCGATTCGCGGGGCTGGGGCTTTGTCTTTTTGCCATCGCCTTGTCGGCGGTCGCCGGCCCGGCGGTCGGGACGAACGAGCCGTTCATCGTGGATTCATGGAGCGCGGAAAACGGCCTGCCGGACAGCGAAGTCATCTCCATCGTCCAGACGCACGACGGCTGTCTCTGGCTTGGAACGCTCCACGGTCTGGTGCGGTTTGACGGAATTCAATTCACCGTTTTCAACGAAAACAACACGCCCGGCCTGACCAGCGACCGCATTGTCTATTTGTTTGAAGACAATGAGACCAATCTCTGGATCGGAACGGAATCCTCCGGTCTGCTGGCCATCAAGGACGGGCGAATCAGGAACTTTGCGAGCGAAGGCGCCGACATCGGGGGAAAGCTGATTTACGCCTACGAGGACGCCGTGACCAACGTCTGGTTTTACACGGCGGACCGGCATTCATTTTTTTATCACGACGGCCGTTTTCGTTCGACGGTGTCAACGCCGCTGGCGTTTCGCGCGGCGAGAATCCAGGTTCCCGGCAAGTCCGGTTTTTGGCAGATACTGAATGGAACCGTTCAAAAGTGGCAGGACAGCCGGCCTGAAAAAAATTACGGGCCGTGTCCATGGGGCAACACGATTGTGACGGCGGCGTGTGAGGACGGCGACGGCAATCTGGTTGTCGGCACGCTGGGCATGGGCGTTTTCTGGTATCAGGCGGATGGAAAGTGCCGGCAAATTACGACCCAGCAGGGATTATCTTCGCCGTATGTCCTTTCCCTGTGCCTGGATCGCGACGGCAATCTTTGGGTGGGAACCGACGGCAGCGGCCTGGATCGGATCAAGCGGAAAACTTTTGACACGCCCGCCGAACTTCATCCGTGGGCGGCGCAATCGGTGTCGGAGGATGTGTCCGGCGGTTTGTGGGTGGCGTTTGGCGCGCTTGGCGTGTCGCACTGGACCAGCAATTCCGCGCAATACTTTTACCCGGGGCAGCATCAGGATGCCTGGGAAACGCTGGTGGACCGTCAGCAAAAAATTTGGGTCGGGACGAGGGACGACGGGCTGTTTCTGTTCCAGACCAATCATTTTGTCCCCGCTCCCGGCGCGGAAATTCTCTGGCCGAACATTTTCGCGCTGTTTGAAAGCCGGGAGGGCCAGCTTTGGGCCGGAACGCAAAACGGCCTTGCGACGTTCGACGGGCAGAAATGGAAACTGTTCACGATGAACGACGGACTTTCGGAGAACATCGTGCGCGCCATCGCGGAGGATTCGGGCGGAAATCTCTGGGTCGGCACCGAAAGCCGCGGCCTGAATTTTTTCAAGGGTGGAAAATTCACCGCCTGGCGCAAGGGGGAAAACGGACTGCCCGGCGATGACATTTCGTGCCTTTACGAGGACAAGGACGGTGTGCTGTGGGTTGGCACCAGCGGTCACGGACTGGCCCGGTTTCAGAACGGAAAATGGACCCGTTACGCCGGCACGAACGGACTTGCCAGCGACAGCATCAGTTACATCGCCGAGGATGGCGCGGGTTATTTATGGATCGGCTCCAACGCCGGACTGATGAGGATTCCGAAGCAGTCGCTGAACGACTTTGCCGCCGGCGCGACCAATGTCATTTCCTGCCGGACTTACGGCAAGGCCGACGGCCTGCCGACGCGTGAATGTTCCGCCGGCTCGCAACCGGCCGTGTGCCGCTCGCCCGACGGCACATTGTGGTTTCCCACCATCAAAGGGCTGGCGTCGGTGGCTCCTGCCGACCTCAAATCCAATCTTCAGCCGCCGATGGTGATGATTGAATCTGTGCTCGTGGACGGCCGCGAACAGAAAACCAACCGGCTGGATTCGGCATGGCCGCCGGCCATCATCATCCCGCCTGGCGGCGAGGAACTGGAGATTCATTACACCGCGCTGAATTTTTCCGCCCCCGGGCTGGTGCGCTTCAAATCCTGGCTCGAAGGCCACGAAACCTCGTGGTCGGAAGCCGGCGATGAACGCGTCGTGCGTTATCCCAAGCTGCCGCCGGGCCGCTACCGTTTTCATGTTCGGGCCTGCAACGAGGACAGCGTCTGGAGCGGCCCGGACGCTGCGGTGTTGTCCGTCATCGTGCAGCCGCAATTCTGGCAGACCGACTGGTTCCGCATCTCGGTGATTTTATGCCTGCTGGGAATCGTGGCCGGCGTGGTGCGACATCTTTCAACCCAGAAGCTGCAACGGCAGTTGCAAACTTTCCGGCAGCACGAGGCGCTGGAAAAGGAACGCGCCCGCATCGCCCGCGACCTTCACGACCAGCTCGGCGCGAACCTCACGCAGGTGGCGCTGCTGGGCGAAATGGCCGAAGCCGACAAGGAAGCGCCGGTGGAGGTCGAGTCGCACGCACGGCAGATTTCCCAGACCGCGCGGGAAACGACCCGTTCGCTGGACGAAATCGTCTGGGCGGTCAACCCCGCCAACGACACGCTGGACGGCCTCGTCAACTATGCCTGCAAATACGCGCAGGACTATCTCGCGCTGGCCGGGTTGCGTTACCGCGCGGAACTGCCGGCGCAACTGCCCGCAATTCCGATTCCGCCGGAAATCCGCCACAATGCTTTTCTCGCGTTCAAGGAGGCCGTCCACAACGTCGTCAAGCACGCGCAGGCGACCGAGGCGCGGATCCGGTTGCGCCTGGAGCCGGGGCAATTCGTCCTGGAAATCGAGGACAATGGCCGTGGAACCGGAAGCCAGACCTCGCCGCAAAACCGGAACGGCCTGCGCAACATGCGCAAACGGATGGAGGACATCGGCGGCGGTTTTGAAATGGGCGCGGCCCCGGAGCGGGGGACGGTTGTCCGTTTGACCGTGCCGGTCAAGGCGCGATGAAAATTCCAGGAAAACAATCCGTGCAGGCGCCGGTCTTGCTTCTTCATCCGGCATCCAGCATTCTGCCTTGAGACATGTCCATTTCCGTTTCCATCGTCGAAGACAATGACAAGCTGCGCGACACGCTTGCGCGCGTCTTGAACCGTGCCGAAGGCTTCCACTGCGTGAGCCAGTATTCCAGCGCCGAGGACGCGCTCAAGGATTTGCCCGGCATCAAACCCGAAGTGGTCCTCATGGACATCAACCTGCCCGGCATGAACGGGGTGGAATGCGTCCGCCAGTTGAAGCCGCTCCTGCCGCAGACGCAGGTGATGATGCTCACGGTTTACGAAGACACGGAGAACATCTTCAACGCGCTGGCGGCGGGCGCGAGCGGTTACATGCTCAAGCGCACGACCAGCAAGGAGCTGATTGAAGCCATCCATGAGGTCAAGCGCGGCGGCTCGCCGATGACCATGCACATCGCGCGCAAAGTCGTGCAATCGTTTCAAAAGGCTCCGTCGGCGCAGCCTGCCGAAAGCCTTTCCGAGCGCGAACAACAGGTGCTCGACCTTTTGAGCCGGGGGCTGATTTACAAGGAAATCGCCGAGAAACTCGGCATCAGCTACGAAACCGTGCACACCTACATCCGCCGTGTCTACGAAAAATTGCAGGTGCGGACGCGGACGGAGGCGGTGGCGAAATTTCTGCGGCGCTGACTGGTTGTCAGACCTTCGATTTTATCCGTTTTTCCGCATGTAACCAGAAGTGGTGACAAGCCAGAAATCAAAATTGTGCTAGAATGTCGCCGTTGTTGGCGATGGAAAATGGTGTTTGGTGTGTGTTGCAAGGTGTTTGCTTGTGCGCCGCATTCGCTGGAGATGTTCGGGTGGCGCCCAGTTCTCGTTATGAGGCCGGAGTAATGTCCGGCCTCTTTTCTTTGCCAAACCGACGTGCCTGCGGCGAAATACCCGGTTTCCCACGAATCAGCGCCTTTCGCCGTTGACATTCGCGCACATTCGTTCAAACTAGCCAACCTTTTAAGCGAAACGATAAATTTGATTTATGCCGAATACCAAGTCAGCCGAACGCCGCATGCGCGGCAATGAGCGCAAGCATCAGCACAATCGCAGCGTCAGATCCAGCCTCCGCGGCGTGGAAAAAGATTACCGCGCGCTGCTCGTCGCCGGCAAAAAGGACGAGGCGGCCAAGGCGCTGCCCGCCGTTCATTCCGCCTACGACAAGGCCGTCAAATCCGGCGTCGTGACCCGGCCGACTGCCAATCGCAAGAAATCGCGCCTCGCCATTGCGCTTGCCCGCGTGAAGTAATTTCCGTTCCGTTTGTTTTAGTTCATCCTCATCCCCTTCATCGAAGGTAAAACCGGGGGTGAGGAACGGTTAGGATTTCATTCGCGGAAACAATTGGGATTGTGCCAATCCCCATTTCGCCAGCCGGAATTTCAGGCCGACATTCAGACAGCCGAAGCCGTATTTCACGCTCCGGCGGAAGTTGATGGATGACGCCTCCTCAAAATACTTCGTCGGGCAGCTCACTTCGCCTATCGTGAACCCGTGCCACAAAATCTGCGCCAGCATCTGATTGTCGAAAACGAAGTCGTCCGAGTTTTTTGACAGGTCCAGCGTCTCCAGAATTTCCCGCGAAAACGCCCGGTAGCCGGTGTGGTATTCCGACAGCTTCGCGCCGAGCAGGACATTTTCCGCCGCCGTCAAAAACCGGTTCGCCACGTATTTCCACACCGGCATCCCGCCGCGCAGTGAGTAGCCGCCCAGAATGCGGCTGCCCAGCATGCACGGATGCAGCCCGTTGGCGATGATGGACGCCATCGCCGGAATCAGCCGTGGCGTGTATTGATAATCCGGGTGCAGCATGATGACGATGTCCGCCCCCGCCTCGAGCGCAAGGCGGTAACAGGTCTTTTGGTTGCCGCCGTAACCGGTGTTGCGCTCATGCACGTGGACGCGCACGCCGGGCAGCGACGACGCCACTGCCACCGTGTTGTCGCGGCTCCGGTCATCCACCAGGATGATCTCATCCACAATCCCCTGTTCGCGGACTTCATCCACGGTTTTGGTGACCGTTTGTGCCGCGTTGTAGGCGGGCATCACCACGACAATTTTCTTTTTGAAATACATTGGCCCCTGAAATTACGACCATCCTGCCGGAACCGGGGTTTGTTTTGAAGCATAAAAACCGCTCCGCCGCGGTCCGATTGTGATTGAATGGCCGCGGCAAAATGGCATAGCGTCATGCGCGTGCGCGAAGCTCAATCTCCGTTGTCCATCGCATTCCTGACGCACGAGCCGTTTTATCCGCCGTCCGGCGGCGGCTCGGCGGAGGCGGTTTATCTCGTCGAGGAAATGGTCCGCCGCGGCCACGGGGTTCATGTCTTCTGCCCGCAAATCGCCGACCACGCGGATGTTGAGAAAAAATTCGGCATCCGCCTGCATCAATTCGACAAATGGAAAATGGGCCGCTACGCCCGGCTGCGAAATTTCAAATATCTCGCCTATCCGTTTTTCCTCGAACGCATGGTGGTTCGCGCCGCCCGCGAAACGAAATTTGACCTGCTCTTTTCGCAGCACGCGATCTCCGCCGTCGCCGCCGGGAAACTGAAAAGGAAACTCGCCGTGCCGGTGGTGATGAATTTTCCCGACCTGCTCACCGGCTTCATGGAAACCTGGTCAAGCTACGTCGCGCCAAAGCCGGTGGTTCACGCGCTCATGCGCTACGAAATATCACTGCCCGTGCGCTACGGCGTGGACGGCGTGTGCGCCATCTCCGACGAGTTCGCCGACCGGCTCGCTGCGCGCGGCTATCCGCGTGAAAAGATTTGTCCGATCTATTATGGCTACGACGCCGAAAAATTTCCCTTCCGCGCCCAGCTGCCGCCCGCCAACCAGCCGCCCGTGATCGTCATGCACGGATCATTCGACGCGCATCATCTGGGGCTAATCGCGTTTGACGCGGTTCAATTGGTGACGCGGCAGCGCCCCGGAACCATTTTCCGATTCGTCGGCAAGAACACCGCCGCGCTGGAAAGATTTTTGAACCGTGCGCAAAAGGAAATTCCCGGTTTCAAATTTGAAAGCACCGGATTCACGCCTTACGCCGAGGTGGCCGGACACCTGGCTGGCGCGCGCGTGGGCATCGTGCCTTACGAGGAATCCGCCGGGACGCACTGCGCGTTTGTGGCCAAGGTGGTCGAATACGTCGCCAGCGGGCTGCCCGCCGTCTCCACGCCCCTTAAAAGCATCCGGCGATATTTTCAGAACGATCCGATGGTGCGCTTCTCGAAGTTCGACGGAGAGGATTTTGGGAAAACAATCATCGGCTGGCTCGATGAACCTTCCAGCAACTGGCAGATTCGCGCCGCCGAATCCGCCGCGCGTGTCCAGACCGAACTGGACTGGCATCCGCTTTGCCGCAAGGCGGTGGATTTTGCGGAGAAAACTTGTTCAACCGCCAAGCCGCCGGGCTCGCCAGATTGAAGATTATTCAGCCTCGTTCTTGAATAAAATTTCAGTAATCCAGCGGCTGCGGACAATGAGAAAAATGCCGGCGGCAAATTCGATGACAGCTTGAATCAAGTAGCTCAAAGAAAACATCCAGTTGGGAAATGAAGCGCCCGCCGAATGGATGTTTTGCATCGCGTGGATCAAAGCTCCAATTGCGCTGATTGCAGCGAGAATGGAGGCTGGAAAAGCATGGATGCCGATCGAAAGACCAAGAATCTTGATGAGGACATTTGCCAGTTGTTTGGAGTTCATAAAGACAGCAAATCCGGTTGGAAGATAATTGTCCAGCTCAACCTTGACCCCGGCGTTCTTGGCGTCTTGGCGGTTCAAGCTTTTCCGCGTTGCTGGCTCGCTTCGTAAAGAAAAACCGCCGCCGCCGCCCCGACGTTGAGCGAGTCCACCGTTGGCGGCATCGGAATCGCCACCGCTTCGTCACAGCTTTCCAGAACCGCCGGGGAAATCCCGTCGCCTTCACTGCCGAAGACGATGCAGCAGTCGCCGGAAAAATCCGCCCGCGACAGAAACTTTCCGTCCGTGTGTGGATGTGCAGCGATGCAGCGAATGCCGCGACCGCGCAGCTCCATCATGCATTCCGCCAGTGTCAATTTTGTGTCGTGCGGCTTGGTGGTGAACTGATGCCGCTGGCCGAGCTTGGCCAGCTCGATGACCGGCAACTGAAAAATCGTGCCCATGGAATTGCGGACGGCGCGGCGCAGGAACGGGCTGCTGGAGGTTTCGCCAACAATCAGCGCCTGCGCGCCGAATGCGACGCAATTGCGCACCAGTGCGCCGAGATTTTCGGCATTCGTCAACCCGTCCACGGCGACGAGCATCAGCGGTTTCGGGCTGTTTTGCAAAATGCCATCCAGCGAGGCGGGCAGGGGAATCTTGCCGACGGCGAGGACGCCCTGATACATCGAAAAGCCGACAAGCTGTTCGAGCAATTTTTTCTCGGCAAGAAAGACGTTGAGATTTTCGGGTCGCGCGGCAAGCAACGGGCGGAAATTTTCCAGATGTTTTTCCGGCAGCAAAACGGAGACGACCTCAAAACGGCTTTCGAGCAGCCGCCGGACGACCTTTTCGCCCTCGGCCACAAAGATGCCTTGGCGTTCCTGTTCCAGCGGACGCCGCATGGTGGCATAAGGCTGGAGTTCCGGCAGGTCGAGCGAGGAAATATGATTTACGGCGAACATTTATAAAGTCAGCGTCGCGCACGGCACGTCCTGCGCGGCGATTTGCAGCCGGACGTGCGTGGCGCCGATGTGGTGGAGCTGTTCGGTCATGACGTTCTGCGCGAGTTCGGGCTTGTTGCATTCGCGGCTCAAGTGCGCGAGGTAAAGATGCTTCAGACCGGCGGACATGATTTGCGCGACGGTTTCGGCGGCGGTGGCGTTGGAAAGATGGCCGTGGCGTCCGAGGATGCGCTGTTTCAACGCCCAGGACCGGCGCGGACAATCCTGCAGCATCTTCACGTCATGGTTGGATTCCAGCACCAGCACGTTCGCGGCGCGGATGCGCTCCAGCACCAGCTTGGTGACGTGGCCGAGGTCGGTGGCGTAACCGATGTTGCCGGCGGCGGTGCGGAGCAGAAAGCCGACCGGATCCTGGGCGTCGTGGGGAATGGCAAAAGTCTCGATGAGCAAATCGTTCAATTCAAACTGGTCGCCGGTCTGGAACAGCCGCCAGTCCATTTTCGATTTCAGCCTGTCGGGACTTTCCGGCGGCAGCTTTTTTATCCGACTCCATTTGGCCTGGAACATCCCGATGGCGCCGTCCTGCGTGCCGCGGTTGCAATAAACCGGGATTTGAAACTTGTCGGCGATGCCGAGCAGCCCGCTGATGTGGTCGGAATGTTCGTGGGTGATCAAAATGGCCGAGAGATTTTCCGGCGTGCGGCCGATGGTGGCGAGGCGCTTGCGGATTTGCAGCGGGGAAAATCCGGCGTCCACGAGGATGCGGGCTTCGGCGGTCTCGATGTAGGCGCAGTTGCCGGACGAGCCGCTACCGAGGATGGTGAATTTGACAGACACGGATGGAAATTAAAGCGGAAAGCACAAAGCGGAAAGCGGAAAAGCGCGCGGACACATTTTTTCGCGTGAGAATTTGACGGTGACGCCGCGTCCGCTTAAATTGAGCGAGGTTTTATTTGCGCTCATCAGGAAATTCCATGACAAGCCGGGCCTTTGCTGAAATCGCCGGGCGATGGTTCATCCGGCTGGCCCCGCTTTGCGGGATCGCCGCGATGGCGGCGGTGTTTTTTCCTCCCACGGTGGACGCACAAGTCGCCGGCAGACAGATGCTGAATGGGCACGTTCCGGCGGCGATTGCGCGTTTCCAGTTGCAGCCGGTGAGCCGCCTGCCGGCCACGAACCGGCTGAACCTGGCGATCGGACTGCCGCTGCGGAACGAGGCGGCGCTGGACAAGCTGCTTTCGGAAATCTACGACCCGGCCAGCGCGAATTATCACCGCTACCTGACGCCGGAGGAGTTCGCGGCGCGGTTCGGCCCGACGGAGCAGGACTATCAATCCCTCGCCAATTTCGCGCGGTCGAACGGCCTGACGGTGACGGCGACCTATCCGAACCGCACGTTGCTGGACGTGAGCGGAAACACGGCGACGGTTGAAAAAGTTTTTCATGTGAAGATGAATGTGTATCGGCATCCGACGGAGAACCGGCTGTTTTTTGCCCCGGACGCCGAGCCGTCGGTTGATTTGAACCTGCCGATTTTGCGCATCAGCGGCCTGGACGACTTTTCCCTGCCGCACCCGGCAGGCTTAAAAAAAAACTCCCTGAATAACAGGCCGGCTGGCGTCGCGGCGGCTTCCGGTTCCGGGTCGGGCGGCACGTTTTTGGGAAACGACTTCCGGGCGGCTTACGCGCCGGGCGTGATGCTCAACGGCACCGGGCAGGCGGTCGCGCTGGTGGAATTTGACGGCTATAACACGAGTGACGTTTTGTCCTACGAAAGTTTGGCGGGACTGCCGAATGCCACGCTGACCAACATTTTGATTGATGGTTACAGCGGTGCCGCCGGCGGCAACAACGGGGAGGTGGCGCTGGACATTGACATGGCAATCTCGATGGCGACGAATCTTTCCAGGGTGATTGTTTATGAGGCGCAAAGTTCGTCCGTCGATGTCTTGAACAGTCTGGCCACGGACAATCTGGCCAAGCAAATCAGCTGTTCCTGGATCATCGGCGACAACGCGAGTTTCGACATCTCTTACAAGCAAATGGCCGTGCAGGGCCAAACCTTCTTTCAGGCATCGGGCGACGACGGCGCGTATTATTCCGGCATACCACAATCTGCGGATGACACAAACATCACGCTGGTTGGCGGAACCACTTTGTCCACGACCGGGGTGGGTGGCGCTTGGTCGTCGGAGACTGTTTGGAACGAATACAGCACTGGCAACGGCACAGGCAATCTCGGCAGTGGAGGAGGAACAAATTTTAACGGCGTCCCGATTCCGAGCTGGCAAAGCGGCATCAGCATGACGGCCAATCAGGGCTCGACGACGTTGCGGAATGTTCCCGACGTGGCGTTGACGGCGGACAACATTTTTCTCATTGCCGATGGTGGCATTCACTACACGGTTTACGGCACCAGCGCGGCCGCGCCGCTGTGGGCGGGATTTTGCGCGCTCGTCAATCAGCAGGCCACCAACGTGCTCAAGCCGCCCGTCGGTTTTCTCAATCCGGCCATTTACGCGATTGGCAAAGGAGTCAACTACGCGGCGGATTTTCACGACATCACCACCGGCAACAACACCAACGCCAACGTCGGCAACAAATACTTTGCTGTTCCCGGCTACGACCTTTGCACCGGCTGGGGCACGCCGGCCGGACAAAATCTGATCAACACGCTCGTTCCGCCCGACTCGCTGGTCATTTTGCCGGTGACCGGTTTTGCGGCCACCGGACCGGCGGGCGGATTGTTCAGCCCGTCGTCGCAAATCTTTTTCCTGACCAATTCCGGCACCAGCGCGCTCACATGGTCGCTCGTCAACACTTCCGCCTGGCTCAACGCCTCCACCACCGGCGGGACGCTGGCGGCCGGCGGAACGAACGGCGTTACGATAAGTTTGACTTCAACCGCCAACGGTCTTGCCATCGGGACTTACGCCGCGACTGTGAAGCTGACGAATTGGAACACGCATGTCGTGCAAGGCCTGCAATTCACCCTGCAAGCACTGCAACCGCTGACCGTCACGCCGGCGACGGGATTCACCGCCACCGGGCCGGTTGCCGGTCCGTTCAGCCCAAGCTCGTCGAGTTTTCAACTGACCAACATCGGCGGCAGCCCGCTCACCTGGTCGCTGGTCAACACCTCCGCATGGCTCGCGGTTTCGAGTGGCGGCACGCTGGCCGCGAACGCCGCCACCACGACGGCGGTCAGCTTGAATTCCATCGCGACCAATCTGGTGACAGGAATTTACGCTGCGAATGTCTGGTTCACCAATCAAACCGGTGGAGGCGCGCTGGGTCGGCAGTTCACATTGCTGGTGAACGAGCCGCTGGTTCTAAATGGGGGATTTGAGACCGGCGATTTCACCGACTGGACGTTGAGCAACGATAATAGCCAAAGTGAAGTGGTTGCCTCTGCTTACGGTATATCACCTCATTCGGGCAGCTATTTTGCAGCGTTGGGGGCGCAAAATTCGCCCGGTTATCTTTCCCAAACGCTGCCAACGGCCGCAAACCAGTCTTATTTGCTCTCCCTGTATCTCGATAGTCCTACCCATGTTGGACAAATATACGAATTTCCTAATGATTTCAGTATCTCTTGGAATGGGAATGCGCTTTTCAGCCAAACTAACATTCCCCCGACCGGCGGCTGGACCAATCTACAGTTTATCGTCACCGCCACCAGCAGCAGCACTGTCCTCCAGTTTGGCGAACTGGATGACCGTTTGTATCTGGGCCTCGATGACGTTACTTTGACGCCGATTCCGGCGGCGGCATTCAAATCGGCAACGGTGGTGAAGACTAACAACAATCTCAAATTCGCGTGGAGCGCGCTGACCGGTCTGGTCTATCAGGTTCAATTCCAAACCAACCTGCTTCAGACCAACTGGACTGTCCTGAAAAGCATCACGGCGACGAATACATCTGTAACTTTTGTGGACACCAATCCCATCACCGCTTTCCCCCAGAAATTTTACCGATTGTTGTTGTTGCCATAGGCTTTGGGGTCTTGCAGAATGGCCGTGAGAATGTTTTCCCGCTCAAATTTGACGGCTGGCATGAAGTCTGCGACATTAGGGCGCATGATTCACGGGAGGTTTCTCAAATTTGAGCGGTGGCGGTTCTTGGCGTGCCTGGCCACCGCGATCTTCTGCTGCCTGGCGGTGTCCGCCCAGACAGCGCCGAGGCAGTTTTTGCGCGGCCACGTGCCGGCGGTGGTTTCGCGGCTGGCGCCCACGGGGCTTTTGCCCGCGACGACGAATCTTTCCCTCGCCATCGGCCTGCCGCTGCGGAACGAGGCCGCGCTGGATGAATTGCTCCGGCAGCTTTACGATTCGGGCAGCACCAACTTCCATAAATATCTCACGCCGCAGGAATTCACGGAACGCTTCGGGCCGACGGAACAGGATTATCAGGCGGTCATCCGTTTTGCGGAGGCGAACGGCTTGGCGGTGGCGGGCGTCCATCCGAACCGCGTGGTGCTGGACGTGGAAGGCAGCGCATCGGATATTGAACGCGCGTTTCAAGTCACGTTGCGCACCTACCGGCATCCGGCGGAGGCGCGCGACTTTTTTGCGCCGGATGGCGAACCCTCGGTGCCGGCCGGTTTGTCCGTGGTGACGGTCGAGGGTTTGAGCGATTATGCGCTTCCGAAGCCGTTGTTGCATCCCGCGACGGCGGCGCAGGGAAGGCCGTTGTCCGGTTCCGGCCCCAGCGGCTATTACGCGGGCAACGATTTTCGCAACGCATACGTTCCGGGCACCACGCTCACCGGCGCCGGGCAGTCGGTGGGGCTGCTGGAATTTTCCAGCTACTACATGGTGGATGTCACCAACTATGAGAAGACCATCGGCATGACCAGTTATGTTCCGTTGAAAAACGTCGTCATCGGCAGCCGCGCTCCCAGCGCGGGCAACAACGATGAAGTCGCTCTGGACATCGAAATGGCAATCGCCATGGCACCGGGATTGTCGCAGGTGATTGTTTACGAGGTGCGGTCGAGCGCCAGCTCCATCCTGAGCCGCATGGCCAATGACAATCTGGCCAAGCAGTTGAGTGCTTCGTGGACTTGGGGCGGCGGACCCAGCGCAACCATTGACGGTATTTTCAAACAGATGGCCGCGCAGGGACAGTCGTATTTTCAGGCCTCTGGCGACAGTGATGCCTACACCGGCAGCCAGACACTGGATAATACCAGCCAGGCAACCGCGCCGGTGGACAGCACCAATATCACCGCCGTGGGCGGAACAACCTTGACGATGAGCGGATCCGGCGCATCGTGGTCCTCCGAGACGGTCTGGAATTGGAACAACAGCGGCAATCCTAATGTTGGCTCCGGCGGCGGCATCAGCACCTATTACAAAATTCCCTATTGGCAGGCCAATGTGAGCATGGCTGCCAATTCCGGTTCCACCGTCTGGCGCAATGTTCCCGACGTGGCGCTGACGGCGGACAATGTGTTTGTGAATTACAACGATGGCAGTTCCGGCGGTTTTGGCGGCACCAGTTGCGCCGCGCCGTTGTGGGCCGGTTTCACCGCGCTGGTCAACCAGCAGTCGCTTGCGTCCGGCGGGGCGACGGTAGGTTTTCTGAATCCCGCGCTTTACGCCATTGCCGCTGGAACCAATTACACCGCCTGCTTTCACGACATCGCCACCGGGAACAACATCGGCACCGGCACGGCGGGACTATTCTATGCGGCGGCCGGCTACGACCTTTGCACCGGTCTCGGCACGCCGAACGGGACGAACCTCATCAACGCCCTCGCGCCGTCCGGTTCTCCATACTTCATCACCCAGCCCTCCAGCCAGAGTGTGACCAGCGGCAACAGCGTCACGATCAGCGCCACCGCTGGCGGTTCGTCGCCCTTCAGCTACCGCTGGCGGTTCAACGGAACCAATCTGCCCGCCAGCGGAAATGTCTCCGGCGTCACCAGCAACATTTTAACCATCGCCGTGGCGAGAACCGGAAACGCCGGTAATTACACGCTCGTTGCAACCAACAATTATGGCTCCGTCACCAGCAGCGTTGCCGTGCTGACGGTGAACCCCATTTCAACGAGCCTCACGTTGAATTCCTCTGAAAATCCGGCCGGCTACAGGGATAATTTGAATTTTACCGCCGCCGTCACGCCGGCCAGCGCCGGCGGCACGGTGCAGTTTTTCACCAACGGTTTTGCATTTGACGCCGAAACACTTTCCGCCGGGCAGGCCGTCAGCGTCGGCATTGCCTCCCTGCCGCGCGGCACCAATCTTGTCACCGCTGTTTATTCTGGCGACGCGAACGATCTGCCCGCCACGAACTCGCTCTCGCAAATTATCACGAACCATCCGCCGTCCGCGGCCAATGTTTTTTACGACCGCCTGGCCGGATACCCGCTGCGCATCGCCGTGGCGGCCCTCGCCACCAACTGGAGCGATCCGGATGGCGACACCGTTTCGCTGGCCGGTGTCGGTGTCAGCACCAACGGCGTGACCGTGACCGACAGCTCTGGCAACCTGGTTTATTTTGACACCAACAATGTGGACGATGCGTTTGTCTGCACCATCAGTGACGGCTGGGGCGGCACGAATTTCCAGACCGTCTACGTTGACATCGTGCTGACCGACACGATTCCGACCATCATCGGCGTGGGCGGCTCCAATGGCAGCGTGACATTGAGTCTCGGCGGGGCGCCGGGTGACACCTATGTTTTGGAGGCGGCGACGAATCTGGTTTCGCCGGCCGGCTGGCAGCCGTTGGACACAAACACGCTGGGCACGAACGGTCTCTGGCAGTTCACCGACACGCACGTCTTGAATTTCCCGAACCGGTTCTACCGGCTCCGGCTGTCACAATGATCCGGCCGCTTGCCCGGCGCGTCCAAAAAAAGCAAGATGGGCGCGTGAGCCAGTTTTTCCAGCGCGTCGAAGGCGAAATCCAAAGCCGCCGGCTGCTCCCGCCCGGGCAAAAAATCCTTGTCGCCGTTTCCGGCGGCGTGGATTCGATGGTTCTGCTGCACGTTCTCCATTTGCTCGCTCCACGGAACCGGTGGCGAATTTCGGTCGCGCATTTCAACCACCGGCTGCGCGGACGCGCCAGCGACGCGGATGAAAGGCTCGTCCGCAAAACCGCCGCCGCGATGAAGCTGCGGGTCTTCGCCGGAGGCGCGGACGTGAAGGCGTTCGCCGCGAAATCGAAGCTGTCCCTGGAAATGGCGGCGCGGGAATTGCGGCACGCGTTCCTGGCGCGAACCGCGCGAAGGCAAAAAATCAAGACGATCGCGCTGGCCCATCATGCCGGCGACCAGGTGGAGCTGTTTTTTCTGCGGCTGCTGCGCGGCACGGGCGGCGACGGGCTGGCGGGAATGAAATGGCGTTCGCCATCGCCCGCCGACAGACGGATTTCGCTCGTCCGCCCGCTGCTGGGATTTTCAAAAGGCGAACTTGTGGAATTCGCCCGCAAAAACAAAATTCCTTTCCGCGACGACGCGACAAACTTCGGCTCCGATTTTCTGCGAAACCGGATTCGCAACGAACTCCTGCCGCTGCTGCGGAGGAATTACCAGCCCGGCCTGGACAAGGCCGTTTTGCGGCTGATGGAAATCGTCGGCGCGGAGTCGGAATTTGCCAACGAAGCGGCGTGCCGGTGGTCTGGTGGCCGCGATGCCTCGTCGCAAAAAAATTCTGCCAACTTCCGCAGCCCCGGAGCGGCGGCGACGAGGGCGTCGCAGTCACGCGAAGCTTTTGCCATCCTGCCCATCGCCATCCAGCGGCGGATTTTGCAGGCGCAGCTTGCGGACGCCGGCATCGCGCCGGATTTTGAATTGATTGAATCGCTCCGGCAATCGCCGGAGGTGTTTGTCAGCCTCGGCCCGATAACTTCCGTCATGCGCGACGCCGGCGGGAAAATTGTTTTTCGCGCGGGGGCGCGTTCTGATTTCAACGGCGACGAACTGGCCGTAAAATTGGGCGGGGCGGGGGAGCTGGATTTTGGCGGGGCAAAATTGGGCTGGAGCATCCGGCGGCAGAAAACGGTTCAGCGGCCGCGAATCAATTCCACGGGAATGCCGGCCGCGCGTTGCGAGTTTTTTGACGCGGACAAAATCGGCGGCGAAATCATCCTGCGCCACTGGCGTCCGGGCGACCGGTTAAGGCCCATTGGCCTGAAGTCGCCGGCGAAGCTTCAGGATTTGTTCACGAACGCAAAAACTCCGCGCGACCGGCGGCGCGGATTGATTCTGGCCGTGGCTTCCGGCGGCGGAATTTTCTGGGTTGAGGGTCTGCGGATCGGGGAGGATTTCAAACTGACGCCGAAAACGCGGCGGCGTTTGATCTGGCGCTGGCGCAGACCGGCTCCGCAGAAAGGCCGGTAAAATCAGCGCTATTTAGCGGAATGAAAATTCTTTACACCCTGGATGCGGTCCATTAAACTCCGGCGCTTTACTAATATGGAATTGAAGACAAAAACAATTGAACAGTTCAAGTTGCACGACGGTGACACGGGGTCGGCGGATGTGCAGGTCGCGTTGCTGACGCAGCGGATCAATCATTTGACCGAACATTTGCAGACGAACAAAAAGGATCACAGCTCGCGCCGCGGGCTGCTGATCATGGTCGGCCAACGCCGCCGCCTGCTTGAATATCTGCAGAACGCGGATCTGGCCCGTTACCAGACGGTCACCAAGAAGTTGAAGCTGCGGCATTGAGATTTTTGCGGAGGAGCGGCCGGCCTTTTCGGGCGGGCCGCCCTCCGCTTTCAATTTTGGGCTGGAAACGCGAACGGCCCGATTTTCAAACCAAACACTTCGCGAATATAAATCGTTGCCTCCGGGAAATTTCATTCAGCTCCGACAGCGCTCGGAGTTCACTGAAGTTCCTCCGGCGGCGGCGGGAAAGTTAGAACATGTCAGAGAAAATTATCGCCCAAGTGGGCGACAAGCAGATCGTCATTGAAACCGGAAAAATCGCCAAACAAGCCGACGGCTCAGTAACCGTCCAGCTCGGCGAAACCATCGTCATCGTGGCCGCCGTGGCCGCGATCAAGGCCAAGGAGGGACAGGAATTCTTCCCCCTGACCGTGGATTATCGCGAGAAGGCCGCTGCCGCGGGCAAGTTCCCCGGCGGTTACTTCAAGCGCGAAGGCCGTCCGACGGAAAAGGAAATCCTCACCTGCCGTCTGACCGACCGGCCCATCCGCCCGCTTTTCCCGAAGGGCTGGTATAACGAAGTCCAGGTGCAGACCATCGTGTTGAGCGCCGATGGCGAAAACGATCCGGACATTTTGAGCATCATCGGCGCGAGCGCGGCGCTGATGATTAGCGACATTCCGTGGGCAGGCCCGCTTGGTGCCGTGCGCGTCGGACGCGTCGGCGGCAAGTTCATCGCCAACCCCACGCACACCGAGATGCTGGAAAGCGACCTCGACCTCGTTTATGTCGGCAACGAAAAAGACATCGTGATGTATGAAGGCTCGGCCAAGGAAATTACCGAGGCGGATTTCAACGCTGCGCTGAAGTTTGGCCAGGAATGCTGCCTGCCGATCATCGCCGTGCAGAAGGAACTCGTCGCCAAGGTTGGTAAAAAGAAGCGCGAGATCACGCTCAACGTCGCGTCCGAGGAGATTTTGAAGGAAGCCAAGAAGCTCGCCGGCGACCGTTTTGTGCCCGCGCTGCTCACGCCCGGCAAGCTCGCCCGTGAAGCCGCCTGCAAGGCGATTCAGGACGAGGTTGGCGCGAAGCTCGTCGAGAAGTTCGGCGCTGAAAAAGTCACCGATTTCATCGTCAAGGACGCCTTTTACTACATCCAGAAGGAAGCCGTCCGCAGTCTGATTTTGGACAGCGGCAAACGCCTCGACGGCCGTGCGTTTGACGTCGTCCGTCCGATTACCAGCGAAGTCGGTCTTCTCCCGCGCGCCCACGGCTCGGCGCTGTTCTCGCGCGGCGAGACGCAGGCCATCGCGCTCGCCACGCTCGGCACCGGCGACGACGTGCAGGAATTTGATTCCTACACCGGCGGCGACAGCGAGAAAAAATTCCTGTTGCACTACAACTTCCCGAATTTCTCCGTCGGCGAAACCGGCCGCATCTCCGGTCCGGGCCGCCGCGAAATCGGCCACGGCGCCCTCGCCGAGCGCAGCATCGAGCCGATGCTGCCGTTGAAGGATTACCCCTACACCGTCCGCATCACCAGCGAAGTCATGGAATCAAACGGTTCCTCCTCGATGGCGACCGTTTGCGGCGGCACGCTGGCGCTCTTGGACGCAGGCGTTCCGATGATTCGTCCTGTGGCTGGCATCAGCGTCGGCATCTGCACCGAATACAGCGGCGACAAGATCGCCAAATACCAGCTCCTCACCGACATCCTCGGCTGGGAAGACCATTACTGCGACATGGATTGCAAGATCGCAGGCACGGAAAAGGGCATCACCGGTTTCCAACTCGACCTCAAGTTGAAGGGCCTGCCGCACGGACTGATGACCGAGACGATTGAAAAGGCCCGCGTCGCACGGCTGCACATCCTGGCCGAAATGGCCAAGACGCTTGCCGAGCCGCGCAAGGAATTGAGCAAATACGCCCCGCGCATCGAGGTCATCAGGATCAACCCGGAGAAAATCGGCGCGCTCATCGGGCCGGGCGGCAAGAACATCAAGCGCCTCGTCGAGGAATCCGGCTGCGAAATCAACATCGAGGACGACGGCACCGTCAACATCTTCTCCGTGTCGCCGGAAGGCATGAAGATTGCCCGCGACGCCATCACCGGCATGACCGCCGAGGCCGAGATTGGGAAGATTTACCGCGGCAAGGTCGTCACCGTGAAGGAATTCGGCGCGTTCGTCGAATTTCTGCCCGGCAAGGACGGCCTGGTTCACATCAGCGAACTCGCCAACTTCCGCGTCAAGAAGACCGAGGACATCTGCAAGGTGGGCGACGACATGGCTGTCAAATGCCTGGGCGTTGACGAGAAGGGCCGTGTGCGCCTCTCGCGCAAGGCCGCGATGGAAGACCGCGACAAGGAAATGGCCGCGGAGAAAAAGGAATCCGCTCCGGCGGCGCAGTAATTGCGATTTGAATTCGCGGCGCGGGCGGGCAACCGTCCGCGCCTTTTTGTTTTTAACATAAAATTTACATCGGGTTTGACTCGATTGCGTTGCGAACGTAGATTCAAGCGAATGCTGGCAGCTCAATCAAAGGCGGCGGGGCAGGGAGTGGCCCGTCCCCCCAAAAGCAATCTGAACCGTTCCTGGAAGCATCTCGTGGAACCGCTGGAGCCGTTTCTAGAAACGGTCACGCAAGGTTTGATGCGGCAGGCCCACGACTTCGACCCGCAAATCGTTCCCTACGCCAAATACGCGCTGGCCGGCGGCGGCAAGCGGCTGCGCCCCGCGCTGGTGGCGCTGGCGGCGCGCTCGCTCGGCCCGGTCAAGGAGGATCATGTGACGGCGGCGGTGATCATTGAGATGGTGCATCTGGCGACGCTGGCGCATGACGATGTGATGGACGAGGCGGAAATCCGGCGCGGTCAGCCGACGCTGGCGGCGAAATATGGGAATGAGGTTGCGGTGCTGTTCGGGGACTGCCTGTTTGCGCAGGCGGTGAAGCTGGCGGCGGGTTTCAACATGCCGGAGGTGTGCCGCATGATCGCGGAGGCGACGAACACGGTTTGCACGGGGGAGATTTTGCAGACGCAGCAGCGCCGGAATTTCGCGGCGTCGCGGCGGGATTATTTCCGGGTGATTGAGATGAAGACGGCGGAGCTGTTCACGTTGTCGTGCGATCTGGCGGCGTTTTTGAGCGGGGCACCGGCGGGACAGCGGGTGGCGCTGGGGGATTTTGGCACGGCGTTTGGCACGGCGTATCAGGTTTATGACGATTGCGTGGATTTGTTCGGCACGGAGGCGCTGGCGGGCAAGTCGCTCGGGACGGATCTGGCAAAGGGCAAGCTGACGTGGCCGGTGTTGCTGGCGTGGGAACGGGCAGGGGCGGCGGACCGGGCGCGGCTGGAGGGGATGATTGAGAACTGGCAGCCGGGGAATCTGGCCGGCGTGAATGAATTGCTGGCCCGACACGAGACGCTGGAGCCATCGCTGGCGGTCGTCGGGCAGTATCTGGAGGCGGCGCGCGGGGCGCTGAAGGGGTTGCCGGAATCCGGCGGCCGGGCCGGTCTTTTGGGGCTGGCGGAATTTTTGGCGCAACAAACGGACGATTTGGCGGTTAGTATTTAGGACATGAGTATGGCCGAGCCAGTTCCAGGCAGCGAACCACAGCCGTCCGCATCGGTGGATGAGGATGAGTTGGTGCGCGGCGCGCGCGAGGGCGACCTGGCGGCCTATGACGAGCTGGTGAAGCGTTATCAGGAGCGCATTTACGCGACGCTTTACCACATGACGTCCAATCACGAGGACGCGAATGACCTGGCGCAGGAGGCGTTCATCAAGGCGTTTCATGCGTTGAAGAGCTTCAAGGGCGGCTCCAGCTTTTACACATGGCTCTACCGGATCGCGGTGAACAAGACCATCAATTTCCTGAAGCAGCGGAAGAACCGGACGCACATGAGTCTGGATGACATGGACTTCAACGCGGAGCACGATCCGGACCTGATGGCGCTGATTTCGGACCAGACGCCGCGGCGGGCGGCGGGCTTGTCGGAATTGCAGAAAAAATTGAACGAGGCGTTGATGAAGCTGTCAGAACACCATAGATTGGTTGTGGTGATGCATGACGTGCAGGGTCTCTCGCATGAGGAGATTGCGGAGGCGGCGGGCTGCAACGTCGGCACGGTGCGGTCGCGGCTGTTTTATGCGCGGCAGCAGTTGCAGGGTTTTCTGGCTGATTACCTGAAGACAACATGAACGAAAACGAGAACAACTTTGAGTCGTTGCGCCGGTTGCTGGCGCTGAAGCGGCATGAAACGCCGCCACCCGGTTATTTCGATCATTTTTCCGGCACCGTCATGGCGCGCATCCGGGCGGGTGAGGGCGGGGCTGCGGAACGGCAGGAGTCCGGGCTGTCTTGGCTGTCACGGATGCTGGCGGCATTTGAGGCGAAGCCGGCATTTGCAGGCGCCTTTGCGTTTTCGCTGTGTCTTTTCCTGGTTTTCGGAATCGTTTATGCCGAGCGGCCGGATGTCCTGCCGCAACCGATGCTGCAATCGCAGCAGGACAGCAGCCCGCTGGCGTATGCAACAACACCCGGCGGTTTGAATTCGCTGCCGGCGGAACAGCCGGTCGCGGTTGCCATTTCTTCCAGCACAAACCCGGTTTTCAGCAGCCAGTCGGCCGGTCCGTGGTTTGCCTCGCAGGGCGCGGCGGTCCAGCCGGTCAATTTCATCCTGCCGGGGAATTGATCCCATTTTGAACTGAAACGCATGCGCGCTTGAAACGCCATGCGTTTTTTTGTTTAATCAGGTCGAAGTGCCAGCCAAAATCATCGCAGTTGCCAACCAAAAGGGCGGCGTGGGCAAAACCACCACCGCCGTCAATCTCGCCGCCTGCCTTGCCGCCGCCGGCCGCCGGGTGCTGCTTTTTGATCTCGACCCGCAGGCCAATGCCACCAGCGGCGTCGGTCTGGAAAAAATCGAGGGTGCCAGCGCCTACCGGGTTTTGCTGGGCGAGGGCGGCTTGCTGGACAAAATCAAGACGACGGCGTTTGAGCGGCTCGAAGTCGTGCCCAGCGAGGTGGATTTGTGCGCCGCCGACATCGAGCTTTCGCGGGTGGAAAATCATTTGCAGCGCGTCGCGCATTCGTTGAAGCCGGTTCTTGAAAGCGGGCGGTTTGACATCATCCTGATTGACTGCCCGCCGTCGCTGGGAATCCTCACGCTGAACGCATTCGCCGCCAGCGACGGCATTCTGGTGCCGCTGCAATGCGAGTATTACGCGCTCGAAGGCATTTCGATGATGAACCGCGTTCTCGGCCAGCTCCGCGCCGCCGCCGTCAACCCGCGCCTCGACATTTTCGGCGTGGTGATGACGATGTTTGACGGCCGCACGAAATTGTGCAACGAAGTCGTCGGCGAGGTCCGCAATCTGCTCGGCGCAAAAGTTTTTGAGACGGTCATTCCGCGCAGCACCAAGCTCGCCGAGGCGCCGAGCTTTGGGAAGCCGATCATCCACTACGACAAATACAGCAGCGGCTCGGCCGCCTACGAATTGCTGGCGCAGGAAATCCTGGCGCGGCTGGAATCGGAAAAACCCGCCTGAAAATTTCAGGGCCGGTTTGCGCGCCGTTCTCCCGCCGGGTTTTACGAAGCCGCCGGTTTCAAATAATTGTTGATCGCCCCGGCCGCCCGTTTGCCGTCGCCCATCGCCAGAATCACCGTCGCCGCGCCGCGCACAATGTCGCCGCCGGCAAAAACCCCCGGCAGATTCGTCATGCCATTTTCATCCACGACCAGGTAGCCGTGTTTGTTCAGCTTCAGTTCCGGGCAGGTGGCCGTCAGCAGCGGATTGGCGCGGGTGCCGATGGCGACCACCACCACGTCGCAGGGCATGACGAATTCCGAGCCGGGCACCGGTTCCGGCCGCGCGCGGCCCGACGCATCCGGCGTGCCGAGCTTCATGTGGAGACATTTGAGGCCGGTGACCCAGCGCTTGTCGTTGCCGATGACTTCCACTGGCGCGGTTAGAAATTCAAAATGCACGCCTTCCTGTTCCGCGTGGTGAACTTCCTCGGCGCGGGCGGGGAGTTCGTTGCGCGTGCGGCGATAAACGATCATCACCTCCGCCGCCCCGAGCCGCCGGGCCGTGCGCGCGGAATCCATGGCCACGTTGCCGCCGCCCACCACGGCCACGCGCTGCCCGTGCAACACCGGCGTGCTGGAACGGGGAAATTGATAGGCAGCCATGAGGTTAATCCGCGTGAGATATTCGTTCGCGGAATAAACGCCCTTCAGGTTTTCGCCGGGAACGTCCATGAAAACCGGCAGTCCCGCGCCATTGGCGAGAAACACCGCGTCAAACTGGCCGCGCAATTCCGGCACGGTCCAGGTGCGGCCGATGACCGCGTTGCATTCGATTTTCACGCCCAGTTCCTGGAGCCGCTCGACCTCCTGCGCGACAATTTTTTTCGGCAGGCGGAATTCGGGGATGCCATAAACCAGCACGCCGCCGGGTTTGTGCAGCGCCTCGTAAATTGTCACGCCGTGGCCGTGCCGGACCAGTTCTCCCGCCGCCGTGAGGCCCGCCGGGCCGGAACCGACGACGGCGACGCGCCTGCCGGTGGCCGGCGTTTTTGCCGCGGACAGCTGATCGCGATGCGTCCTCGCCCAGTCGGCAACGTAGCGTTCGAGGTGGCCGATGCCCACCGGCCTGCCCCTGGCGGCGCGCACGCATCCGGCCTCGCACTGGGTTTCCTGCGGGCAGACGCGACCGGTGACGCCGGGCAGCGCGTTGTCGTCGAGCAGGCTTTGCGCGGCCTCGGCAATCCGGCCGTGTGACAGCAGTTCTAGGAATTTCGGGATGTTGACGCACACCGGGCAGTCCTGCATGCAGCGCGGGTCCTTGCATTGCAGGCAACGGCTGGCCTCCAGCAGCGCAAGTTCATCGGTGAAGCCGAGGTTGACCTCGTCAAAATTCGCCGCGCGGGCGGCGGAATCCTGTTCCGGCATTTTCTGTCGTTCAATTTGCAGGCGCTGTCTGGTGGAAATTTTTGCGGGCATAAATTTGCGATGAAAGCTTATTGAGCCGGCCGGCCCGCCACCGCGGCTTCAAGCCGGCAGCCGCCATCGGCGCAGGCTGTGGCGCGTTGTTCAAACTCGCGGTAAATCGTCAGCCGGTCCATCAGTTCTTCGAAATTGACCTGATGTCCGTCAAATTCCGGTCCGTCCACGCAGGCGAACCGCGTTTTGTTTCCCACTGTCACACGGCAGCCGCCGCACATGCCGGTGCCGTCAATCATCACCGGATTGAGCGACACGATGGTTCGCACGCCCAGCGGCCGGGTGAGATTGGCCACGGCGCGCATCATCGGCACCGGGCCGACCGCGTAGACAATGTCCGCGCCGCCGGTGGCAAGCAAGTCTTTCGCCGCGTCGGTGACAAATCCTTTCCGCCCATGGCTGCCGTCGTCCGTGCAGACCACGACTTCTCCCAGCCGCCGCAGTTCCTCCTCAAAAATCACCCACTCGCGCGACCTTCCGCCGATGATGCTGGTGACGTGGACGCCGCGCCGGTTCAAACTTTGCGCAATGGGGTGCAGCACGGCGGTGCCCACGCCGCCGCCGATGCACAGCGCGCGGCCAGAAGCGATCATTTCCGTGGCGTGTCCCAGCGGGCCGACGATGTCGCGGATGGCGTCGCCGGGTTTCAACGCCACCAATTCGCGCGTGCTCTTGCCGACGGACTGGATGACCAGCGTGATGGCGCCCGCCGCCGGGTCGGCATCGGCAATCGTCAGCGGGATGCGCTCGGCATTTTCCGCCAGCCGGACAATGACGAACTGTCCCGGCTGCCGGATGGCCGCGATGCGCGGCGCGCGGACTTTGAGCCGCGTGACGTTGGGGCTTAACTGCTGTCTGCCAAGAATGCTGTGCATTTGAAAAAAGGCATTCCAGCCTTGAGGGCTGGAGTTGCATTTATCATTAGCCGATTCCGCCTCCGTTGGCGATAACAAGATTGCATTCCAGCGGCGCAGACGCCCGGACGGCCTTCCAGATGAAGATTTTTTCGCCGGCGGATTGTTTCCTGGTTCATCCTGCGGCATGATGGGGTCATGCTTAAACGCACTTCGCTCTTTGCGGCGCACCAGCAACTTGGCGCGAAACTGATAGATTTTGGCGGCTGGGAAATGCCGGTGCAATACACCAGCATTACCGAAGAACACCTCGCCGTCCGCAATGCCGCCGGCATTTTCGACATCTCGCACATGGGCGAGGTTACCGTCAGCGGCGCGGGCGCGGCGGAATTCCTGAATCGCATTTTGACGAACGACATCCGCAGGCTCGCGCCGGGGCAGGGGCAATACACCCTCATGTGCAACGAGCGCGGCGGCGCGATTGACGATCTTTACGCCTACCAGCTCGCGGCGGATTTTTATTTTCTCGTCATCAACGCTTCGCGCATTGATGCGGATGTGACGTGGCTCAAAGCCCAGGCGGCACAATTCACCGGCGAACTGAAACTCACGGACGCTTCGCACAATTATTCCGCCATTGCCGTGCAAGGCCCGTGCGTGAAGGAATTCATCAATGCCGTCATTCCCGGCGCGTCCAGTTCCGCCATGCGCGTTGCCGCCGTGACCGGCCTGCAGAAAAATCAGATCGGCGGCGTCAATTTTGAAAATCACGGCGTTCTGGTTTCGCGCACCGGCTACACGGGCGAGGATGGATTTGAGATCATCGGCAGCGACGAATCCATCCGGCATCTCTGGGGCAAAATTCTCCTCGCGGGCGCGCCGTTCGGCATCAAGCCCTGCGGCCTTGGCGCGCGTGACACGCTGCGCACGGAAGTTTGCTACCCGCTTTACGGTCACGAATTGGACGAGGACACCACGCCCATCGAGGCGGGTGTCGGATTTTTTGTCTCGCTCGACAAGGGCGACTTCAACGGCCGCGCCGCGCTTGCGGAACAAAAGACAAACGGGGTGCGGAAAAAGCTGGTCGCGTTCAAAATGGCCGGCAAATCCGCGCCGCCGCGCCCGCATTATCCGATTTGGGCGAACGGCGAGCGGGCCGGCATCGTCACCAGCGGCACACAAAGCCCGTCGCTCAATGCCGGTATCGGCATGGGCTATGTCCCGCCAGAGTTTGCAAAAGCCGGTGCGACAATTGAGATTGAGATTCGTGGCAAACGCTTTGCCGCCGTTGTGGAAAAGAAGCCGGTTTACGGGCCGTAAAACCGTGGCAGGCGGGACTTTATTAGATGATTTGGCGGATTTTCAACCGACGTTTAGCGGAGGCTGCCGGCGGATTGGCAAGAATTGTTCAGGAATTGTTAATTTTGGTAAATCACTGCCCGGATGCTTCTGTTAATAATAAGGCTGTCTTTGAGCTTCAACTGTGAAGGGATAGACAATACGATTCCTGAACGGAGACACATTCGATGACAAACACTTACTTGGTGCTGGTGCTGCTGATGGCGGCTGCCGTGGGCTTTGCCCTGGCGCCGCTTGCGGCGGCGTGGGCCTGGGCCAGGTTTTTCTCACCGCAGAAACCGGGCAAGGACAAAAATGACACTTACGAATGCGGACTGGCCTCCAAGGGTGATGCGTGGATTCATTTTCGTTCGGAATATTATCTTTATGGCATCATTTTCCTCGTGTTCGACGTGGAAACGATTTTCCTGCTGCCGTTCGCGGTTTCATTCACCGGTCTGACGGTCGGCGCGTTCGTGGCGATGATTGTTTTTCTGGTGCTGCTGGTGGAAGGACTGGTCTGGGCCTGGCGGAAAGGATTTTTAACCTGGAGCTGATCCCGGAAAGTTATGCCATGATTGACGAAGGTCTAAAAAGTGAATTGCAAAAACAGGGCGTCTATGTGACGTCGCTGCAGGAGCTGTATAATTGGGGCCGCGCGAATTCCGTGTGGCCGCTGACGTTCGGTCTTGCCTGCTGCGCCATCGAAATGATGGCAGCGTCCATGTCGCGCTTCGACCTCGCGCGGTTCGGCGCGGAAGTGTTTCGTCCGTCGCCGCGTCAGGCGGATTTGATGATCGTGGCCGGCACCGTCACCAAAAAAATGGCGCCGCTTGTCGTGCGCATTTACAACCAGATGCCGGAGCCGAAATACGTCATCGCGATGGGATCATGCGCGATTTCCGGCGGACCGTTCAAGCAGGGCTACAACGTGCTCAAGGGCATTGACCGCTATCTGCCGGTGGATGTGGCGATTCCCGGCTGTCCGCCCCGCCCGGAGGCGCTGATCCATGCGATCATGACGTTGCAGGAAAAAATCCGGAACCAGAAGCTCACAGGACCGGATCGTCCGCGCCATCTCAACGCCGAAATCGAAGGCGAATATCCGGTGCCTGGTTACGGCGAACACGATCTCGAACCGCCAAAGAATCCCGAAGTCTGGCAGCCGCCAGCGATCAAGCGTTAAACGTGGAAGCACTCGAACAAATCAAGGCGCGCCTCGGAGCCGCGCTGCCGCTGACCAAGCTGGACATTCTTCCGAACGAATGTCCGGCGGGCGAGCGCTCGCTGTTGGTGGAACCCGGCCGCGCGTTTGATGTGGCGAAATTTCTCCGCGACGACGCGCTGCTGAAGCTGGATTACTGTTCCAATGTCACCGGCGTTGACTGGCCGGAAGCCAAGATCAAAACCAAGGTCAAAAAGAAAGTCGTCGTCGAAGGCGTCGAAAAAGAAGTCGAAGAAACCATCGAGACGTTGCGCTCCGGTCATCTCGAAGTCGTTTATCACCTTTACTCGATGGAGCTGAAGCACGGGCCGGTGGTTTTGCGGATGCGCACAGAAAATCGCGCCGACAAGACGCATTTGCCGTCGCTCACGCCGGTCTGGCGCGGCGCGGAATTTCAGGAACGCGAGATTTTCGATTTGTATGGCGTGGTTTTTGACGGCCACCCCGATCTACGACGCATTTTGATGTGGGACGAATTTGTCGGCCACCCGATGCGCCGGGATTACATCGCGCCGGACGATTTTGAATACGAGCCGACGCCGCATGACGAGGTTTTAGTCGAGGCGAAGAAGCATTATCCGGTGGAAGTGAAAGCGGAAGTGAAGCCGGAGGTGAAAGCGTGAACGCCGTTGCCGCCATGCCGCCGAAAAGTTTTGAGGTGAAGCCGAAGCTCGACGAAAGCGGCACGCCCATCGGCGAGCTGCTGGAAATTTCGATGGGGCCGCATCATCCGTCCACGCACGGCGTGTTCCGCATGGACGTGGTGCTGGACGGCGAAACCGTCGTGAAGCTCAAGCCGGTGTTCGGCTACCTGCACCGCAATCACGAAAAAATTGGCGAGAACATTTCGTATCTGGCCAACATGCCTTACACGGATCGCCTGGATTATTTCTGCTCGATGACGAACAACTGGGCTTACGCGCTCACGGTCGAGAAGCTCGCCGGCTTGGCCGTGCCCGAACGCGCGGAATACATCCGCGTCATCATGGCGGAACTCACGCGGCTCCAGAATCACACCTGTCTCATTGGATTTTTCCTGCAGGACATGGGCGCGCTCGGCACGCCGATGATGTATGCCTTCCGCGAGCGTGAAAAAATCCTCGACCTGTTTGAGTCCGTCAGCGGCGCGCGGATGATGTGCAATTACATGCGGTTCGGCGGCGTCCGGGTGGACGTCAACGACGAATGGATTGCGCAGGCAAAAAAAGTGGTCAGCGATTACAGCAAGTTCCTCGACGAGTTCGGCACCTTTCTCACCGAGAACGAAATTGTCCTCGCGCGCACGCAGTTCATCGGCGTGATGTCAAAAGAATTGGCGGTCAATGCGTCCATCACCGGTCCGATGTTGCGCGCCGCCGGCGTGAATTACGACCTCCGCAAGGTGGACAAATACGGCATTTACGGCCGGTTCAATTTCCAGGTGCCGGTCGGCGAGCACGGCGACATTTACGACCGCTACATGGTGCGCGTTTTGGAAATGCGCGAGAGCATCAAGATTTTGGAGCAGGCGCTGCGCGACATTCCCGCCGGACCGGTCATGGATCCGAAATCGAGACTGCGCGGTTTCCGTCCGAAGCCGGGCGAAGTTTACGGTCGCGTGGAAGGCCCGAAAGGCGAACTCGGATTTTATCTCATCAGCGACGGTTCGCCGAATCCGTATCGCTACCGCGTGCGCCCGCCGAGTTTTGTCAATTTGACGATTTTGGAAGACATGTGCCTCGGCCACCGGATTTCCGACGCCGTGGTGATTCTCGGCAGCGTGGACATTGTGCTCGGCGAGGTGGACCGATGAAAACCGTTTTGACGGAGCAAAAATGTTAGGCGAGCAAATCATTAAAGGCATGGCGGTGACCGCCAAGAATTTCTTCGGGAGCTACGTCTCGAAGGAACGGCTCACCACCGTGCAGTATCCCGAAGAGCACCTGGCGCAAAAAGAAAACACCCGGCAGTTCCCGTTCCTCGTTTATGACGGCGACGATTGGGAAAAAGGTTTGCGCTGCGTGGCCTGCCAGATTTGCGAGAAGGAATGCCCGCCCAAGTGCATTTACATCGTCAAGAGCAAGGACAAAAAGCCCGATTACAAAGGCCAGTTGCAGGTTTATCCGGCGACCTTTGACATAGATATTTCCGTCTGCATGAGCTGCCAGATTTGCGTCGAGGTCTGCCCGTTCGAGTCCATCAAGATGGACACCAAGTTTGAGTTGAGCACTGCAGACCGTTTTGGCGGTCTGTTGCTGACCAAGGACAAACTCGCCAAGTCCAACAGCTATTACCAAAAAATGCATCCGCAGGACGCTGCAGATTCTGACGCCGTGATTGCTGCGGAAAAGGCAAAAGCCGAGGCCAAAGCCAAAGCCGCTGCGGAAGCAAAAGTTAAGGCGGAGGCAGAAGCAAAGGCGAAAGCCACTGCCGCTGCCGCCACGGCACCAGTTGGTGCGCCGGTGCCAACGTCACCGCCGCCGGCTGCGAAATGAAGTTGAAACACTGAAAGAAAATGTTCGACACGCTTGATCAAATTTTTGTGGCCGCCCTGCACTGGCTGGTTGGCTTTTTGCCGGAAGGGCTGCGTCCGTTCGTGTCGGCCTTGATTTGCATCGCGTTTGTCATGTCGGTGTTTCCTGGGATTTTTGCCATCACCACCGTTTTGGAGCGCAAAATTCTCGGCCGCATCCAGAACCGCTACGGTCCCAACCGCGTCGGCATTCCGTTCACCAAAATTCGCCTGTGCGGTTTCGGCCAGTTCATTCCCGACGGCATCAAATCGCTGACCAAGGAAGACATCGTGCCGCGCGCGGCGGACAAAGTTGTCCATTTCCTCGCGCCGGTGGTGATGCTAATTCCCGTGCTGCTTTCGTATGCGGTGCTGCCGTTCGGCAAAAACATGACCATCACCGACTACGACGCCGGCTTGCTGTTTTTCTTCGCCGTCGGCGGCGCGGTGGAAGTTTCCGTCTTCATGGCTGGCTGGTCGAGCCGCAACAAATACTCGCTGCTCGGCGCGATGCGCGCGATCGCGCAGATGGTCAGCTACGAAATTCCGCTCATCCTTTCCGCCGTGACCGTGGTGATGGTCGTCGGCTCCCTCAACCTGTCCGAAATCGTCCAACACCAGAACAATTACACCTTTGGCATCGCGCACTGGCATGTCTTCACGCCGTGGGGCTTGGTCGGGTTCATTTTGTTCTTCATCGCGTCGCTCGCCGAATCAAACCGCACGCCGTTCGATTTGCCCGAAGCCGAATCCGAAATCATCGCCGGTTATTTCACGGAATACTCCGGCTTCAAGTTCGCGCTGTTTTTCCTCGGCGAATACCTCGGCATGTTCGCCATCATCGGTCTCGGCATCACGCTGTTCCTCGGCGGCTGGACTTCGCCGGTTTCGTTCCTGACGTGGATTCCGTCCTACGTGTGGTTTTTGTCAAAGCTGATGGCGATCGTTTTTGTATTCATCTGGATTCGCGGGACGCTGCCGCGACTGCGCATGGATCAACTGATGAACTTCGCCTGGAAATTCATGCTGCCGCTCGCGCTCATCAACATCCTCGTCGCCGGCATCTGGCATTACATGGACGCCGACTGGCCGCGCTGGCTGGTCTGCGCCGCGATTATTTTCGGCGCGTATGCCATTCTCGGCCGGGGCCTGATGCAGAACCAAAACTTCGGCAAACGCATTTATCGCTACGCGGAATAACCATGTCACCCTTTTTCATCATCACTGGAATCGTGACGCTGCTGGGCGCGGCGTTCGCCATGAGCCTGCGCAATCTGGTTCATTGCGCGCTGGCGATGGCCGTTGCGTTTTCTGGCATCGCGGCGCTGTATTTGCAGCTCGACGCGCAGTTCGTCGGCTTCGCGGAAATTTTGGTTTACGTCGGTGCCATCGCTATTCTCATCGTGTTCGCAATTTTGCTGACACGCAGCGGCGAAGCCCCCGAAAAAAGCGTGCTGACTTCCGGCTGGATGGCCGGCATCGCGGTTTCCGCCATGGTTTTCACGATGCTCGGCTGGGCGGTGCTGAACAGTTCGGCGATTCCAAAAGAAACTCCACCCGCGCCTGTGGCCACCGTCAAAAACGTCGGCGACCTGTTGATGACAAAATTTGTTTTGCCGCTTGAAATCATCGGCCTGGTGCTGACTGCCGCGATGATCGGCGCAGTCATCATCGCTTTGAAAGAGGAATCGAAAAACGAAAACTCCGGGAGGAAATCATGACGGCGCTCCAAGGATGTCTTTTGATTTCCGCGCTGCTGTTCGCCATCGGTTTTGCCGGCGCGGTGACGCGCCGGCACGCCATTCTGGTGCTCATCGGCATTGAGCTGATGCTGAACGCCGCAAACCTAAATCTAATCGCGTTCTGGCGTTTTGGTCCGCATCCCGAGGCGCTGACCGGTTTTATCTTTGTGCTTTTTTCCATGGCGATGGCGGGTGCGGAAGCGGCCGTCGGCCTCGCGCTCATCATCGCAATTTACCGCCACAAGAAAACCTCCAATTTGGATGAAGTGAAGGAGCTGAAGGGATAAAATGATTATGAGTCAAGTCCTACAACTCAAAAAACTGAAAGTATTGAACTTTCGTTCAATCAAAAATCAGGAATTTCACTTTCAAGACTTCGCCGTTCTAATCGGCAAAAACAACTGTGGAAAAAGTAATGTTTTAGATGCTGTTGCTGTTTTGCTCGAAGGAACCGCAAAGAGTGTCGAGGATGCCGACTATTGGGATAAATCACAGAACATTCAAATTGACGGCGAATTTCATAATGCAAAAAACTTTCTCGCGCTCTGTTCGGAAAAGAACAAGGCAAAAGTTGAAGGGATGATTTCTGCTGACGGTGTTTTGAGACTGCGACGAAAATATGGAGCATCGGTTGAAAGATCTGGCGCGTTGTTGAGCTACGACGAGAAAGGTGAGGACAAGCCGCTTGCGACTGGAATTGACGCCGAAATGAAGCGGTTTCTCCCAGAAGTGGTAGCAATCAAACCGTTGGCTGACGTTTCTGACGAGGCAACCGGCAAAACCACAGGCACGCTCGGAAAATTGCTGGGACAAATCTTGGATAGCTTGCGGGACAAAGCACAACCTGAACTCGACAAGGCTTTTGAAAGCGCAAAGAAGTTGTTGAACGTAGTTGGTGGAAAAGATGAAAGAGTTCAGGAGCTTCGAGACGTTGAGGCTGACATTACAAATTTGTTGCAAGAGACGTTCACAGAAACAACCATCCGGCTTAATGTTGAATTGCCGGACGTAAAACGTCTGTTAGCTGATGTAGCAGTCGAGGTTGACGATGGGTGCGTTACGCCCTATTTCAGAAAGGGGCACGGTCTCCAGCGTTCTCTTTACTTGAGTTTGTTGCGGGCGCTTGCCAAGCGGGTGAGAACCGCACAAACAGCGGTGCATCGTCCGATTATTATTTTGTTTGAGGAGCCAGAATTATTTCTCCACCCGTCGGCGCAAGAACAGATGCGAGAAGCGTTGGCGCAAATCTCGAAACAAAACCAAGTGCTGATTGCGACACATTCGCCTTCGATGGTTTCAGTCCAGAACTTCGGCCAGCTCGTGCTGATACAAAAAAATCGTGAGCAAATTGAAAAGGGACAAAACCGTTTAATGACGGTAACAATTTCAAAAGACTCGTCAACTGCGCCGTCCCAAGACGAGAAAGAATTGTTGCAAATTCTGAATCTGCATCGCGCTTCACGCGTTTTTTTCTTCCGCCGTGTTTTGCTTGTTGAAGGCGCAAGCGACGTTCATTTGGTCAATGCCATCTCAAACAGTTTAGGCCTCGGAAATCTTGAGGCAAAGGATTGCACCGTTGTCGAAATTGGCGGAAAGGAAAAGCTATTAACTTTTCAAGAATTGTTGGGGAAACTTGGTGTCGTCGCTTGCGTTCTGGCCGATGACGATTTCCTATGGCGTGGTGCAAGCGCAGTTTTCAAAAATGACCCGGAGTATTCTCAGTTTTGTGAGGCAGTTTCTAAATTCGGAGAAGAATCAAAACTGCGGCGTGATGGTTTAACCAAAGACACGAACGCACAAAAACAGGCCGAATCATTGGTTCAAAAATTGGCGAACCGAAAAATATTCATTCTCTCAAAAGGTGAGATTGAACACTACGTTGGATTGTCAGAAAAATCGAAGGGAAAATATTTATTGGCAGCCAAGGAGATTAGCAACGGCACAAGACCGATTAACGAGCCGAAAGAGTTAAAATCAATTTTGGACAAATTTATTACGTCAGCATGATCTGGATTGTCAAAAATCTCTGGCTGATTCCGGCGCTGCCTTTGTTTGGTGCCGGCATCATCGCCGTCAACAAGCAGCCGGCGCGTAAGCTCGCGGCAACGCTCGCCATCGGCTCGATGGCGCTCGGCTTTCTGCTTTCGCTCTGCGCATTTGCCGCCACGCTCGGCCACCACGGCGATGGCGTGTTCCGCGACGTGTTCAGCTTCAACTGGATTCAATTCGGCGGCCAGTGGATGGACATCGGCTGGGTGCTCGACCCGCTGACCGCGATCATGCTCGTAATGGTGACGTTTGTCGGCATGTTGATTTTCATCTTCAGCGTCGGCTACATGGCGCACGACGAAAATTTCATGCGGTTCTTTTGCTTCCTCGCCTTGTTCGCCTCGGGAATGTTGGGCGTCGTCATCGCCAACAACCTGTTCCTCTTTTTCGTCTCGTGGGAAATCGTCGGCCTGACCAGCTATCTGCTCATCGGTTTCTGGTATCACAAACCGAGCGCGGCGGCGGCGGCGAAAAAAGCCTTCATCACCACGCGCATCGGCGACCTCGGCCTGCTGCTTGGCATGGTCTGGCTTTACGCCGAAACCGGCACGTTGAATTTTTATGACGGTGGCAAAGGCTGTCTTGAATCCGGCGCGCTCGCCACCATGTTGACACATGCCACGATTGGCGGCATGGCGGTTTCAACGATGATCGGCCTCCTGATTTTTCTCGGCGCAGTTGGCAAATCCGGTCAGGTGCCGCTGCATGTTTGGCTACCGGACGCAATGGAAGGCCCGACGCCCGTTTCCGCTTTGATTCACGCGGCGACCATGGTGGCTGCCGGCGTGTTCCTCGTCGCCCGCGTTTATCCGCTGATGTCCGTTGGCGGCATCATCGGCGCGCACGGCGTTCCCGTCACGACTTCGCTGACGGTGATCACTTGGGTTGGCGCCATCACCGCAATTTTTGCCGCGAGCATCGCCGTGGCGCAAAATGACATCAAGCGCATCCTCGCTTACTCCACCGTTTCGCAGCTCGGCTACATGATGATGGGACTCGGCGTCGGCGGCGTGGCCGTCGGCATGTTTCATCTCATCACGCACGCGTTTTTCAAGGCGCTGTTGTTCCTCGGTTCAGGTTCTGTCATCCACGGCTGCCATGAGGAACAGGACGTGCGTAAAATGGGCGGACTGAAAAAATACATGCCGGTGACGTTCGCGGTTTATGCCGTCGGTATGTTGGCACTCGCCGGGTTCCCGCTGTTCTTCTCCGGCTTCTGGAGCAAGGACGAAATTCTGCATTCTGCGCACAACTGGCCGGTGTCGCACATTCCGTTTTTGCTGGGTTGCACTGGCGCACTGCTCACAGCGTTTTACATGACCCGGCAAGTGGCGCTGGTTTTCTTCGGCAGTTATCGCGGTCACGAAGAAAAATCCGCTCACGGCCACTCCGCGCACGCTCATTCCCAATCCTCCGAATCCAGCCACGACCCGCACGAAAGCCCCGCCGTCATGACCGTCCCGCTGATCATCCTCGCGGGGTTTGCCATTCTATTGGGCTTCGTCGGCACACCCGCCTGGCCGTGGTTTGACGGCTATTTGACCGGCGAGGAATTCAAATTTGATTTCAGCAAGCTTACCGAACCCGGCACGCTTGGCCTTATGGTTGCATCGGCGGCGATTGTTTTCACCGGCCTCGGACTCGGCTGGTTTCTTTACGGCAAACGCCAGCGCAAAACGGTGGCGGAAAAAGATGTTTTGGAATCCGCGCAGCCGTTCATTTACAAGCTGCTCGAAAATAAATACTTCATTGATGAAATTTACGAGGCCACGGTCATTCGCTTCAACGCCTTCGCCGCGTGGCTGTGCGATTTTGCCGATCAATGGATTTTCGGCGGCGCGGTTTTGCTCGTCAAATATATCACGGTCGGCCTCGCGTGGCTTTACCGGCTGACCGATGAATATTTTGTGAACCTCGGTTTCGACACCGGCTGCGAAGCGCTCCGCGAAGGCGGCGGCGGACTTTCCAAGCTGCACACCGGCCGCGTGCAAACGTATCTCCGCGTCATCGGCGTCGCGTTGGTGGCGCTGATCATCTTCCTGATTTGGGGGCGCAAAGCATGAATCACTGGCTGACCATTTTAACGCTCGTTCCGTTCCTCGGTGGCATCGTCATCGCCGGCCTCGGCGCGGAACGGAAAAATCTCGTTCGCGGCCTCACGCTGGCCACCAGCCTGGTCGGCCTTGGTGGCGCGGTATGCATGTGGCTGCATTTCGACGCCAAATCCGGCGGACTGCAGTTCGTCGAAAAATTTGACTGGGTGCCATCGCTCGGCATCCAATATTTTCTCGGAGTGGACGGACTCGGCCTGCTCATGGTGCTGCTCACGGCCATCGTCACGCCGCTGGCGATTCTCGCCTCGTGGCGCATGGACGACCGGCCGCACGTTTATCACGCGCTTATTTTGTGGCTGCAAGCCGGCTTGTTCGGCACGTTCACCGCGCTGAATTTTTTCCACTGGTTCCTGTTCTGGGAACTCGGCCTGATCCCCGCGTTTTTCCTGATCAAGCTCTGGGGCGGCCCGAAGCGCGGTCCTGCGGCAACGCAATTCTTCATCTACACGATGGTCGGCAGCGTGGCGTTGCTATTGAGCTTTCTGGCAATCCGTCTGGCGACCGGCAGCTTTGATTTCATCGAACTCGCTGCCATGGCGAAGAGCGGTGTTCTCATCACCAAGCTGCAAGCCGCGTTCGGCTGGAAAAATGTTGGCCTGATTATTTTCTTTGGCGCGTTCCTCGGCTTCGCGGTGAAAGTGCCATTGATTCCATTCCATACCTGGCTGCCGGCCGCGTATTCCGAGGCGCCCAGCCCGGTGACGATGTTGCTGACCGGTGTCATGTCCAAAATGGGTGTGTATGGTTTCCTGCGGATTCTGCTGCCGATTTTCCCCGACCAAATCCGCGCCGTGCTGACGCCGCTGCTGTGGCTTGCGGTGGCGACCATCGTGCTCTCGGCCTGCGCCGCGTTCGCTCAAAAAGATATCAAGCGCATCATCGCCTATTCGTCCATCAACCATCTCGGCTACTGCCTGCTCGCGCTGTTCGCCGCGACGGCCGTGGCGACCGGCGTGAATAATTCAGATCTGCAAAAAGCCGCCGCACTCGACGGCGCGTTGCTGCAAATGTTCAACCACGGCCTCACGGCGTCCGCGCTGTTCCTCTTCATGTCGCTCATTGAAAAACGCTGCGCCGGCCTGCGCGGCTTGGATGATTTCGGCGGCTTGCGCAAAGTCGTCCCGGTGTTCACCGGACTGATGGGCATCGCGCTTTTCTCCTCGCTCGGTTTGCCCGGCTTGAACGGGTTCGTCGGCGAATTCCTGATTTTCAAAGGCGTGTTCCCGCTTGCGCCGTGGGCGGCGGCGATTTCGACCATCGGCATTCTGGTCACGGCGATTTTCCTGCTGACGCTCATCCAGCGCGTTTTCTGCGGACCGCTGAACGAACGCTGGGCCAAAATGCCCGACCTCACCACAGCGGAACGTTTTCTCGTCCTGCCGAGCATCGCATTGATGTTCGTGCTGGGCATCTGGCCGCAATTTATTTTGGGCGCGGTTGACGCCACGGTGGTTAAGCTCGTTCAACAATTAAATTTTTAACCGCAGATGAACACGGATAAACACAGATTTGAAATGAAAACGCAGATAATTGAAATGTCGTTGCGCTCCGCAAACCGTTCGTCAGCGCCAAAGGCGCAAAACATGATAGCCCAGGGCAACGCCCTGGGTTTTGGATCGCAAAAATTTATCAAGCCCTGAAAGGGCGAAACACAATGCCTCAATCCCTCGCCAACATTTTGATTCACGTCATCTGGAGCACCAAGGAGCGCCGGCCGCTCATCTCCGATGCCGTGCGCGCGGGATTGCATGGCTACATGGCCGGCATTTTGAAAAATATCGAATCGCCCGCGCTGATCATTAATTCCGTGGCTGACCACGTTCACGTTTTTTGCCAGCTTTCCAAAAATCTGGCCGCGTGCAAACTGGTTGAGGAAGTGAAAAAAAGTTCCAGCAAATGGATGAAGGAGCAGGGTGTTTTCGAGTTTGCCTGGCAGAACGGATACGGTGTGTTTTCCGTCAGCCAATCAAACGCTGATGCCGTGCGGAAATACATCGAAGGACAAGCCGAGCATCATCGGCAACGTGATTTCAAGGATGAGTTCCGTGAATTTTGCCAACGATACAACGTGCCATTGGACGAACGTTATGTGTGGGACTGATTTTGTAACGCCCTTTCAGGGCTTGAATTTGTTTGGGGATCACAAATCCCAGGGCGTTGCCCTGGGCTGTCATGTATTGCGCTTTCAGCGCGGCAGGTGGCACGCGCTGACTGTGGAAAATGTCGTGCAAGGTTTTCGCACAAGTCTTTGGCGCAGCAAATGGCGGCCTGAAAGGCCGATACAAGAAAGTCCAGGGCAAAGTCGCCCTGGGTTGAGCGGTTAAAAGAATCATTTGCCCTGAAAGGGCAAAACAGTTTTCGGCGGAATGTTCCCACGTCGAAATTTTTATCATGTTAGCCTGGACAATCTACATAACGTTTTTCGGGGTGCTGGTGCTGATGCTCCTGCCGCGCGACAACGCGCGCGCCGCCCGCATCGTCGCCTTGCTCACGGCCATCGCCGCCTGCGTCGTGGCATTTGTCGGCGCGATCCAGCAAGCCAATCCCGGCGACGTCACCACGATTGTCAAAGTTCCTTGGATTCCAAGCATCGGCGCGAACTATTATCTCGCCGCCGACGGCATCAGTTTGGTGCTTGTCGTCCTGACTGGACTGGCGGCTGTCAGTGGAATTTTATTTTCGTGGAACATTGAGAAGCGGACGAAAGAATTTTTCGCGTTCTACCTCGCGCTCATCGGCGGCGTGTATGGCGTGTTCCTGAGCTTCGACGTGCTGCTGCTTTTCGTATTTTACGAGCTGACGATCATCCCAAAATATTTTCTCATCGCGCGCTGGGGCAGCACGCGGAAAGAATACGGTGCGATGAAGCTGGCGTTGTATTCCTTCGTCGGCAGCCATCTCGTGCTCATCGGTCTGATCGCCGCATGGGTTGTGGCGAAAGGCCAGCTCGGCCACGCGTCGCTGGATTTGATCGAATTGTCGAAAGTGGCGTTTCCCGTCGCGTTTCAGCATTGGGTGTTTCCGCTGGTGTTCGTCGGCTTTGCAATTCTCGCGGGCATATGGCCGTTTCACACGTGGGCACCGACCGGTCACGTCGCCGCGCCGACCGCCGGTTCCATGTTGCTGGCCGGCGTGGTGATGAAGCTCGGCGCTTACGGCTGTCTGCGCGTGGCGATGGTGATGTTCCCCGAAGGCGTGCGGATGTGGCAAGGCGAAATCGCCTGTCTCGCTGTCGCCGGTATCGTGTATGGCGCGGGCGTGGCGCTCGTCCAGCGCGACTTCAAATTTGTCATCGGCTACTCCAGCGTGAGCCACATGGGTTTTGTGCTGCTCGGCTTGGCGACACTGAACACCATCGGCCTCGACGGCGCAGTGCTGCAAATGTTCTCGCACGGCATCATCGCCGGCTTGCTGTTCGCCGTGGTGGGTCGCATGGTCTATGATCGCACGCACACCCGCGATTTCAACGACCTCGAAACGATGCAGCTCGGAAAATTAATTCCCTTCGCCGGCGTGACGTTTGTGATCGCGGGCATCGCCTCAATGGGCTTGCCCGGCTTCAGCGGCTTTGTCGCGGAATTGCAGGTGCTGATGGGCGCGTGGACGGTCTTCCCGAAACTGACGATTCTCTCCGGCGTCGGCATTCTCATCGGCGTGGCCTACACGCTGCGCGCGGTGCAAAAGGGATTTTATTCCGACGCGCCGCCGAGGCCGGTTGACCACGATCATCCAATGGAACCGATTTCCATGCCGGAGCGTTTCGGCGCGGTGATGCTGATCGGCGCGTCACTGGTCATCGGACTTTTCCCCGGCTTGCTGATGAACTGGATTGAACCTTGCTTTAACTCGCCGCTCTCGATGTTTGCGCGCCTGCTGGTGAAAGGAGGTTCGTAATGAATCCGGTGAACTACCTGCAAATCCTCCAGCTCGCCGCGCCGGAAACCATCGTGACGCTGACGGTGCTGGTCGTGCTCGGCGCGGATGTGACCGTGTTGCGCGGCAAATCCATCGCCGCCCGTTTCAACGTCGGTGCGCTGCTTTCGATTCTCGGTTGCGCCTCCGCCGCGCTGCTGGCGTTCACGCGCCACAGCGAAGCCAATCTTTTCAACGGCTTGCTCGTCGTGAATCCGGCGTCCGATTTCGTGAAAGTCGCGCTGCTGGCGCTGACGGTTTTCACCATCCTGATTTCCACGTCCGGCAAGTTCACCGACCACGTCGGCGAATATCTTTCGCTGATTTTGCTCGGCACCATCGGCCTGATGTTCCTCGTCAGCACCGAGGATTTGCTGATGGTCTTCATCTCGCTGGAATTCGCCAGCCTTGCGCTCTACATCCTCACCGCGTTCAACAAGCATAACGAAAAATCCGCCGAGGCCGCGCTGAAATACTTTTTGTTCGGCAGCATGTCGGCGGCATTTCTGCTTTTCGGCTTCAGTTTGCTCTACGGCATTTCCGGCTCGACCAATCTGCGCGAAATCGCCATTGGCATCGCCGGCAAGGGATTCGATCCGCTGCTGCTCGTCGCGCTCGTGACCACCGTCATCGGCTTCGGCTTCAAAGTCGCCGCCGTGCCGTTTCATCTGTGGGCACCGGACGCCTACGAGGGCGCGCCCACGCCAAGCGCGGCGTTTATCGGCTCTGGTTCCAAGGTTGCGAGTTTCTACGTTCTCGCCAAAATTTTCTCGCTCGGTTTTGTCGGCGCGGAAGGCAGCGCCGTGTGGCACGGATACCTTTCCGGCTGGACACCGGTGATCGCCATCGTTGCCGCGCTTTCGATGGTGCTGGGCAATCTCACCGCCATCGTCCAATCCAGCGTCAAGCGCATGCTGGCTTATTCGGCCATCGCGCACGCTGGCTACATGCTGCTCGGCGTGCTGACCAACACCATTGACAGCCACCGCGCACTGATGTTTTACGCGATTACCTACGCTGTGACGACCGTCGGCGCATTCGGCGTGGTGACGGTGGTGGAGGAAGCCACGGGCGGCGACGCGATTAAAAATTTCGCCGGCTTGAGCAAGCGTGCGCCCGGATTGGCGCTGTGCCTGATGGTTTTCCTGCTGTCGCTCGGCGGCATTCCGCCGCTGGCGGGATTCGTTGGTAAATTTTTCCTGTTTGCTGCCACGGTGGATTTCGGCAACAGCCTCGGCCTGCTCTGGCTGGTGATTCTGGCCATTGCGATGAGCGCGGTGTCGTTCTACTACTACCTGCGCGTGCTCAAGGCCGCCTACGTCGAGGATGCCGCCGCCGAGGCACCGGCCATCAAAACGCCGTTTCTTACCATGCTGGCGCTGGTGCTGCTTGCCACGTTGGTAATCGTGCTGGGCTGTGCGCCGGGTTTGCTGACGCCGTTTTTGTGAGCCAAATAAGGGCGCGCGAAAAACGCGAATGGGGTGAAAGGAAAACTATTTCTGCCTGCGGGTGCGCCGCAGCCTGAGTGCGACTTTTTCCATTTTGTTAGCTTGAGAATCCGCGCAATCCGCGTAATCTGCGATTAAATTTTATGAGCAACATTCCTTCCGACCTGAAATACGCCAAATCGCACGAGTGGGTCCGCGTCAGCGGCGACACCGCCATTGTGGGCATCACCGATCATGCGCAGGCCGAGCTGACGGACATCGTGTTTGTGGAACTGCCGGCCGTGGGCCGCAAGGTCAAGGCCGGCGAAGCCTGCGCCGTGGTGGAATCCGTCAAGACCGCGAGCGACATCTATTCGCCCGTCAGCGGCGAAATCACCGCCGTCAACGCCGCTGCGGTGGATAATCCCGCGCTCGTGAACACCGCGCCCGACAGCGACGGCTGGTTTTACAAAATCAAATTGAGCAACGCGGCAGAACTGAATGCGCTGCTCTCGCCGGAGGATTACAAAAAACTGGTCGGTGAATAAAATCCGGCGCCGTCGCAGGCCTACCAGTATTCCTCGACATGGATGGTGCCGGGGTTTTTGCTGTCGCCGGTCATGAAGCCTCTGGCTTCGAGCTGAGCCTTGACGGCTTTGACCATTTCAGGATTGCCGCAGAGAAATACATCAGCCAACGCCGGGTCGAGCGCCAGGCCGGATTCTTTTTCCACCACACCCTCCTCCAACAGGTTTTGGATGCGTCCGGCGCGTCCGGTGAAATGCGGGTCCTTGTCGGGCTGCGTGATGCTGGGAATGTAGGTGAAATTTGGCCGCAGGCGGGCCAGGGTTTCCAGTTCGCCCCGATAGCCGAGATCCCAACTGTGACGCGCACCGTGCAGGACGACGAATTTGCGCCGCGTTTCGGTCATGAGAATCGTCCGCAGCATGGAGATGTAAGGCGCCAGGCCCGTGCCGGTGGCGATGAGGATGACCGACTTGCCTGGCGCCACGCGGTCAATCGTGAACATCCCGCTGGCCTTCGGGCCGAGAAAAACGCGGTCGCCGTGTTTCAAGGCAAACAAGCGCGGCGTGAGCTGTCCGCTGGTGATGAGCGTCAGGTAAAATTCCACATAGCGGCGCTCCACGCTCGACGAGGCGATGGAGTAGGCGCGGCGGATCATCTTGTCCGCCCCGGCCGGGTTTTCTTCCGGCTCGGCCTCCGGCAGGCGCGGCGCGCCACCCTGGAGTCCGAGCACTCCGAACTGGCCGGGCTTGAAGTCAAACAGCTCGTCGTCGGGCCGGACACGGAGCACAATCAGTCCGGAATGGATTTCCTCGCGTCCGACGATCGTCGCGTTGTAGGGGCTTTGAGTGGCGGTGTTCATGCGGTGGACAAATTAAAATCCTGAAAACGGGCGGCTCATTTTGGTTGGGATTGTCGCTTCACTTGGCATTGCATTTCCAAATTGGAAAAATTATAGGGATGCCGTTCCAGATATCAATGCCAGCCTTCAAACAATCCGAGTTTGGCACCCGGCGGTTTGAACAGGACAAGTCGTGGAAGGCCGGTATTTTATTTTGATCAACGCGCGGATTGGTTTAACCTGTCCGCAGTGTTTTTCGCAGAAACCAAATGAATATCCGCCTGTTTATAAAACCGCACTGTCCGTGGTGCCACAAGGCCCGGCAGTGGCTTGACGGGCGCGGCGTCAAATACGAGACGCTTGACGTGATTGCCGACGGCAGCGCGATGACGGAAATGGTCAATCTCTCCGGCCAGCGTCTCGCACCGGTGATTGATGTGGACGGCAAAATTCTCGCCGACTTCGGGCCGGAAGAACTGGCGAAATTTTGGGAAAAGATTTCAGCTACGGATTGAACACGGTTGAAACACGGATTCGGAAATTGAGCAGCAACGCCGTTTCCGTGTTTAATCCGCGTTTCATCTGTGGCAAAATCGAACCGCAATGACGACGACTGATTTGAAAACACGCCCGCGCCTGCCGGAATGGCTGCGCTTCAACCTGCCCAAGTCGGACGGCTTCGCGCAGACGCGCAACCTGCTGGGCGAATTGAAACTGCACACGGTCTGCGAAAGCGCGAAATGTCCGAACCACTGGGAATGCTGGGAAAAAAGCACGGCGGCGTTCATGATCGCCGGCGACCGCTGCACACGCGCCTGCGGCTTTTGCGCGGTCAGCACGGCCAAGCCGCTCGCGCTCGAAGCCGATGAGCCGATGCGCGTGGCCGAGGCGACGCGGCGGATGCGGTTGCGGCACATCGTCATCACGGCAGTGGCGCGTGATGATTTGAAGGACGGCGGCGCGGACCATTTCCGGCAGACAATCGAGGCGGTTCGCAAATTGAATCCAAAAACGATCATTGAGGTGCTGGTTCCGGATTTTAACGACAGCGATGCTTCCATCGAAACCGTGCTGTCGGCGAATCCGAACATCTTCAATCACAATCTGGAAACCGTCCGACGGCTCACGCCGAGCGTGCGGCATCGCGCAACTTACGACCGGTCTCTGACGGTGCTGCGCAAGGTGAAGCAGAAGCGCGGCAGTTCCATTTATACGAAATCCGGCATGATGCTTGGCTTGGGCGAGCGGGAAGAGGAAGTCATGCTTGCGATGGAGGATCTGCGCCGTGCCGGTTGTGACATCCTCACGCTCGGCCAGTATCTGCAGCCGACATTGAAGCATCTGCCGGTGGTTGAGTTCGTTTCACCGGAACAATTTTCCGCCTTCGGCAACGCGGCGCGGGGAATGGGATTTGTCCATGTGGCGAGCGGACCCATGGTGCGAAGTTCGTATCACGCCGATGAATTCAACACGCCGAAAGCTGAAGCCTGAACTCCGGCGGGCAATCTGTGTTTCGGTTTCAAGCGCGGCGTTTGCGTTACTGTCTGAATGGATTGCGATGGATAAGCAGGTAAATTAATGCCGCCAGGCAGACGGTGAAAACGCCGAGGCAGGTGACGATGATGACGGTCCTGATTTTTTTAGCGCGAGCGGCGACCGTTGCCGTCTGTTTTTTCTCATCATCCATGAAGCCGGCGAATTTGTTCTCCAGCGCGGCATTGACAGCCGCCTCATTTTTGAGTTCGATTGTGAGCCATCTGCCCTCGGGTGCCTTCCATTCCTCCGGCAGGCGCGACAGGATTTCCGCATCCGCCGGTTGAAATCCCCAATGCAGCCAAAACGGGGAATTTTCCTGCGTCCAGATTCGGAAGATGCCGTGATTGGCGGCGAGCGTCTGAATCCGCTGCCAGAACAATTCCCGCGCGGGGTCGGCGACTGAAAAATCCGAAAAACCTTCGCCGAAGAGCAGGGCGTGCTGCTTGGAAAATTGGATTCCGACGGTGCCGAGCACTTCTCCGCCCGCATTTTCCACAACCTGAAATTCCTTGAGCCGCTTTTCCAATTTGTCCGCCGGCAGCAGCATGGAAAGCCAGATCGTTCGCAGCGATGCGAGGTCGTCCAGCGTGGCGCGACGAATGCGAAGCCCAGGCTGTGAATTCATGGCGGCAGTTTGCTTCACACCGTTTTTCAGCGCAACTGCAAGAAACGGAAAACTGATGGGCTGCGGGAGGCGCGCCCGGCCGAACGGGTGATTTGCATTTCGACCGCTTTGTGGCATTTTCAACGCCATGACAAAGGAAATTATGAGTGGCTTGAATCCGAAAAAACTTTTAACGGCGCTGGAATGGCGCTATGCCACAAAGGTTTTCGACCCGGTAAAAAAAATTCCTGCCGACATCTGGCAGGCGCTGGAAAACGCACTGCTTCTCACGCCGACTTCCTATGGCCTACAACCCTATAAATTTCTGGTCGTCGCCGATCCCGTCCGGCGTGCGGAATTGGTGCCGCATTCATGGGGGCAGAAACAGGTCGTGGACGCCTCGCATTTTGTTGTCTTCACCGCAAAGACATCAATGGCCGAGGCCGACGTGGACAAACTCATCCGGCGCACGGTGGAAATCCGCAAATTGCCCGGCGACGCGCTGGAGGCGTATCGCGGCATGATGCTTGGGGACATCGTTCACGGTCCGCGCGGCAAAACCGCGCACGAATGGGCGGCGCGGCAGGTTTACATCGCGCTGGGGAATTTGATGACCTGTGCTGCCATGCTCGGCGTGGACGCCTGCCCGATGGAGGGCATTGTTCTCGCCGAATATGACCGCATTTTGAATTTGCAGGGCACCGGCTACACAACGGTTGTTGCCTGTGCGCTCGGCTACCGGTCACCCGCCGACAAATACGCGAAGTTGGCAAAAGTCCGCTTCGATGCCAAAGATTTGTTGAGACAAATCTGATTGCCATTTGTATGGCTGGGTCCGTAGTTGCGCCAGCCGGCTTTGAAACGCTGGAGACGGCGCCAGTCGGTTAAGGCGTGTCCAGTTTTTTGCTCGCATTGGGTTCGTCATTCTGGCAAATCAAAATCATGAAATCTAAATTGCTGGCATGCGTTCTGGTTGCCACCGCGTTGAGCGCAACCTTCTGTTCCGCCGAGGAGACGAAGCCCCAGCACGACGCCCGCATGGCGTGGTGGCGCGAGGCGAAATTCGGCATGTTCATCCACTGGGGCGTTTATTCCGTGCCCGCCGGATTTTACAACGGCAAGCCGGTGCCGGGCATCGGTGAATGGATCATGAACCGCGGGAAAATCCCGATGGCCGAATATCAAGGCTACGCGAAGGAATTCGACCCCACCAATTTCAACGCCGAGGAATGGGTGAAAATCGCGAAGGACGCCGGGCAGAAATACATTGTCATCACGAGCAAGCATCATGACGGCTTTGCGATGTTCGACTCGAAAGCCAGCGATTGGAACATTGTCAAGGCCACACCGTTCGGCCGCGATCCGCTCAAGGAACTCGCCGCCGCGTGCAAGAAGGAAGGCATCAAGCTCGGCTTTTATTATTCACAGGCGCAGGATTGGAACAATGGCGGATCCGCCTCCGGCGGCAAGTGGGATACGGCCCAGCAGCACGACATGGACGACTACATTGACAAAATCGCCGTGCCGCAGGTGAAGGAAATTCTTTCCAACTACGGCCGGTTTCCCGCCGTCCTTTGGTGGGACACGCCGATTGACATGAACACCAATCGCGCCCAAAAACTTTATGACGTGGTGGAAAAGCTGCGGCCCGGAATCATCATGAACAACCGGCTCGGCGGCGGCTTCAGGGGCGACACCGAGACGCCGGAGCAGACCATCCCCGCGAAGGGTTATCCCGGTCGCGATTGGGAAACCTGCATGACGATCAATGACACCTGGGGTTACAAAAGCGACGACACCAATTTCAAGTCCACCGAAACGCTCATACGCAATTTGTGCGACATCGCCAGCAAGGGCGGAAATTATCTGCTGAACGTCGGCCCGACGAGCGATGGCGTGATTCCGCAGCCGGAAGTGGAGCGTCTCAAGGAAATCGGCAAGTGGATGAAGGTGAACGGCGAGGCGATTTACGGCACCAGCCCGACGATTTTCGGGGCGGAGACCGGAGCATTCAGCGCGACCGAAAAGGATCGGCGCGGCAATCCAAAATTCATTCCGGCATGGAACTGGCGTTGCACAACGAAGCCGGGGAAAATATACATTCACATCTTCAACTGGCCGGTGGGACAAATTGTTCTGCCCGGCGTGAAAGGCAAAATCGCCAAAGCCTATCTGCTCGCCGATTCGCGGCATCAAGCGCTGAAGTTCCAGCAGACTGCACAAGGTGTGACGATACAACTGCCCGACAAGGCTCCCGATGCGATTGCCTCCGTGCTGTGTTTGAAAGTGAGGGGTGAAGTTGCCGCGATGCCTGCGCAAGCCTCTCCATGACCGCGCACAAAAGCGTGCTGGGTGAGGGTGAAATTTGACAGCGGAAAAACTGGCGGAGAGAGGGGGATTCGAACGCCCTCAACACCGCTTTGCTGTTCAGAGTGACAGACCGCGACAGCCAGAGTCAAGTCGTGACTTCCGCCTTTGTTTGCAATGATATTTTCTGTTTTTAACTCCCTCGTTTCAGTGACAGGTCGTGACACCGTTTGACCCGTCGGGCCTAAATTTCGGGAGTCTATTCGGGAGTCACCACCAAATGACGGCAACGTGTCCATCACTTCGCGCAACGGCAATTGCCCGGCGTCCGTGTAGGTCTTCATCGTCAGGCGCATATCGCTATGCCGGGCCAGTTCCATTGCCAGTCGCGGATGCACTTTCATGGTCGAAAGCCGGGTGATAAACGTCGTCCGCAATGCGTGATAATCCATGCGGTGTCCGCGTTCGTCCAGAAACGGTATGCCCGCCTTTTTCAAGTCCTGTCGAAATTCTTTCATTTTCGGGACGCCGTTGAGCAGCACTAGATCGTTGGCTTTGAAGTTCGCCGGTTTCTGCTGTTGCAATGCCTTGGCCAGTTCCTGATGCAACGGCAACGACTGTTCCTTCCGGTTCTTGTTCACGGCGGCATGGAGGCGCAGCAATCCGCCGGACTCGCCCAGCACCAGATCAGACCAATGCAGCGTCTTTGCCTCATTCCGCCGCAGACCCGCATACAGGGGCAGCATATAGGCCAGTTGATTCTTTCCCGCTACCTGCAACAACTGAACGGCCTGCGCATCCGACAACGCCCGCCGCTGAATCCGTTCCTTGCCGCGTGTGTCCGCCCGCTCGACCAGTTCAAAGTGATTCACCATGACGCGGCTTTGTTTGCGCAGCCACGTCCAAAAGGCCGAGAGCGTGGCCAGATATTCATTCAGGGTCTTGGGCGCTTTGCTGGCCTGCTCCTTGCGCCACGATTGAAACGAGGCGGGCGTCACGTCCGCCAGCCGTGCCCAATGACATTCCCGCACCAGCCGGCGCAGCCGCGTGTTCACATGGCGCAGGTGATCTACCGACCGCCCCAAGACTGTCAACTCGTTGACGTATTCTGAAATCAAATCGAGCAACGGACTTTGCGCCGCCTCCCGTTCTGCTTTCGCCGGAATCAATCCTGCCGATTCATGTTCCAGTTCCTGAATCAGCTTGTTCAATTTCTGTTGGGCGACCTGCTTGTCGGTGACGCCGAGGGAAATGTCGCGCACCTTATTGTCGCCGGTGAGTTTTACGCGCGCCCGGTATAACCGACCCGTTGTCCGCTTGCCGTTGCGATGCCGTTTGGGTTTGTAAATTCTCGCTTCCATATTTGATGCTCCTTTCGATTAACTTGGTTGACTCAATCTTTGAAAATACGCTTTGACCTGGCTTTCCAACATTCCCACCGCACGACCAATCCGCCGCAATGGTGGCAACTCGCCATTTTCCGCCTTCCGTCTCACCGTCCGCTTGCACACGCCGAAAATCCGTTCCAGCTCGGGCAGGCGGATCAGCCGGTCATTAAATTCATTTTCCGGGTTCATCTTCACCCTTCCATTTCCATCGCTTTTCATTTGTATCCCATTCCATTCCTCTTTCCAGCCGCTTCTGATAAAATTCAGCCTTCGTTTTGTCGGACGCCATCGCCGCCATCGCCTCCGCCAGCAGCAGAAACATATCCTGTTGCCGGTTTTCCGTGCTCAATGGCTCCTCATATCGGACTTTCAGGTTGCCCTTGTCCTTCGGGTCTGTGTCTGCAAAATCTAGGGCTTCCACAGCTTCCTTCGCGGTTTTGGGTTCATCTGCCGCCGCCGCCGGTTTGAGCTTCTTTCGCTGTTTCATCAAGCTTTCGTCCGGCTCATCCACATAACCCATCCGGCGTTTCATTTCCACCACCCATGCCTTGCACTCGCTCATGGACAACAGAATGTAGGGACGCAGTTTGACTTTGCGTTTGGTGCCGAAGAATGTGCTTTCAACGTGGGTTATGTAAAAAAAGAACGCGGTCAGCTTGCCTTCCTTGATGCGTTTGTGAACCGCCGCCCGTTGGACAGGCACGAACATGGTCACGCCGGCGGGCGAGATGCCCACGTCGCCCTTGTAATGCAAGCCGAGGTCTTCAATCCACTGGCCGCATTCGGCGTGCGTCCCCTCCCGGCGGTAGGCGCGCGTGCCGGGCGTTGGCTCGCCGACGATCTTGCGTAAATCTTTCGGCACCTCGACGAATGGAAACTCAATGAATCCCATATTTCTTACATAGTATCTTGTAAGATACAATTGTCAACCATAAATTTGAGCGGCATCTCAATCTAAAGGCTTACAGTTCGCGTTTACTGTCTGGCCAATGAATAAATCATTTGCGCATTGGAGCGTAATACGATACAATGCGCATACGAAATAATGGAAGAGAACACTAAAAAGAATCGGCAAAATGGCGCTGCTGCTGCGTTTATTGACGCGCGGCTGGCTGCGGGTCATGTGGCTTTCCCCCTGGCTGATCTTGTCAAGGAAACGGGCTTGTCCGTCACGGCGGCAAAGAATCAGTTGCGTCGGCTGGGCAGTCTGGTTGTCAGGGTTTCGCGGTTGCAGCAATTTTTTTTAATTGTCAGCCCGGAGCATCGCTCTATGGGAGCACCCCCGGTTACATGGTGGCTCGACGACTATTTTAGCTGGCTGGAGCATCCGTATTATCTGGCACTTCAATCGGCGGCCAGCACTTACGGTTCCAATCCGCAAGCACTGCAAGTGACGCAAGTGATGACTGACGGTTCCCGGCGCGAAATTGAAGTCGGACGCCTGCGGGTTCGGTTTTTCGTCAAGCGCGGGATTGAACAGACGCCGACGCAACCACTGGCAAATGCTTTCGCCCCGACGCGGGTGAGCACGCCCGAGGCAACGGCGTTTGATTTGGTCCGGTATGCGTCGCGCATTGGCGGGATTGGGCGTGCGGTCGAAACCCTCACGCCACTGCTGCCGCTGATGGGTGTCACCGAACTCAAGCGTATGCTGGAAGTTGAAAACGAACCGGCAACCGCACAACGGCTGGGTTATATCATCGAGACTGCTGGCAATAAGAAATTGGCCGAGGCGATCCATGACTGGTTGCCCACTCAACTCGCTTTAGTTCCGCTTGCCCCGGCGAACGCTGGCCGGATGACTGCGCCAGCGGTCGAGCGTTGGCGGGTTCTTAACAATTCAGGAGAACTTGGACTATGATTTCACTTACCCGCCGGGATGTTCTGGCCCATCAAGCGGCTGTTCCTTGGCCGAGCCAACGTCAGGTCGAGCAGGATTTATTGTTGTGCCAGACGATGGTCGCGTTGTTCGATGATGCGTTTTTGCAGGGTCAGATTGCGATGCGCGGCGGCACGTTGCTGCACAAGGTTCATCTCGCGCCGGCAGCGCGTTACAGCGAGGACATTGACCTGGTTGTAGTCGGTGATCGCCCGGAGGGTCATATTCGCAGGGCACTCAACCGCGTTTTGAGCGGTGTGCTGGGAACTCCGAAACAGTCCGTGTGGGGCGACCTCAAACTGGCCATCCGCAACACCGTTAAACCATCGCGCGTGCTGCGGATGACTTACGCCGTTCCCTCCCTCATGGAACCGGGAACGAACTTGGAAATCGTGGTGGAAGCCAATATCACCGAGCGCACGCCGCATCTCCCCGTGATTAAAATCCCGTTTGAATTTCCGTTTCGGGATGCGGCGGTCGGCACCCAAGTCAGCGGTTATGACATCCATGAAATGCTGGGGACAAAAATGCGGGCATTATTTCAGCGGCGGCGCGGGCGGGATTTGTTTGATTTGTATTGGGCGCTGACGCTGGCCAAACCAGCGGTGGTTCCCGCTCGGATTATTGAATCGTTTCAGCATTATCTAAAACTGGAAGGCAGCGTTGCCGGACGATCCGAATTTGTTGAGTTGCTAGACGGGCACCTGGCCGACCGTGGATTTTGTTCGGACATGAATCAACTGCTTCGGGCAGGAATTGATTATGACCCGCAGCAGGCTGGGGAATATATGAAAGCCAAACTGCTTGCCCTGCTGCCGGAACGCTGAAATTCCAAAATCTTTGATGTTGGAAATATACCCACACCAAAGCCAAAGGCTTGTTGGTGTGCTTCGTGAATTCCTAATGTTACTGGCAAAATGGTCGGGAACATTGCATTTGAAATCACTGGCGGCATCGGTGAACCTGTTTCCATGCCGATTCCCGAAGCCACCTCAGCCGAAGCCTTCGAGAGCTATATGGGCGGGCAAGTGTTGGTGGCTTGTCGCGATGAGGCTTGATGAATCGAATTGTTTTGGTTCGGGCTTCCTTGTGACTCGCACGCCGCATGTGTAAGATGGAATACGAAGCAAATGTTTCGTGATCCGCTATATCGGCAAATCCGCCGCAGACTGCGCGAGCTGAAGGATGGAAATACCTTCGAGCAATGTGCGAACGATCTTCTGTCCAAAATTTACCCATCCCTCGCTCCGCGAGAGGGCGGCGACGATGCTGGCTTGGATGGTTTAATTGCCACCGAAGGCAAGAGTTCCATTCAACTGATTTGCACCACTGGCGAAGATGTTCTAGGAAATTTGTCTGGCAGCATCGAATCGAATCTTAAAAAGGGTGGAAAGAGCTACGCCAGCATTTTCGCAACATCTCAAAGTTTATCCAATCCCAAGAAACGAATATTGGAGGAGCGCGCAAATAAACTTGGGCGAACGCTGATTCAAATCTACGACCAAGCGGGGATGGCGCAGCTTCTTTACCGGGATGCGCGTTGGTTGAAAGAATTGCTGGGGCTTACCGGTGACCCTCCGCCCCTTTCCTTGTTTCCGCTCACCAGCCGCCCGCTATTCGATATTCCACCGCTGGGCCGAGACGATGACATTCTCAAAATCACGAATGCCACAGGCGATCTTGTGCTCGTTGGCCAGCCCGGTTCCGGCAAAACCCATCTGCTTTTCACTGCCGCCAAAAAAGCCAGAGGCCGTTTTGTTGTTGACGATGATATTGCCCGGGTCGCCGAAGGAGTGCGAAGCATTCAGCCCCGTTTCCTGATTGTTGATGATGCTCATTCGCGCTTGGATTTTTTCAAACGACTCAAACATTTGAGGCAGGAGGTCGGTGCAGACTACCGCATAGTGGCGAGTTGCTGGCCTGGGCAGGAGGATGCGGTGATCAGTGCGCTTCAGTTAACAAAAGCAAATTGCCAAGTGTTAGAAGGTCTGCCGCAAAAGCAAATCAAGGAAGTCATTCAGTCGCAGAAAATCTTTGGTCCAGAACATCTCGTTGCCGAAATTATCCATCAGTCACAGGGCAAACCTGGGCTTGCCGTCACACTTTGCCGGCTGTGCTGGGAGTCTGGAACCCGTGATGTCGTGCTGGGCACAGCTCTGGCACGCGATGTAAAGTTGTCCTTTGAACCGTTACTTGGACATGAGGCAACTCAGTCGCTCGCCTGCTTTTCAATTGGTGGCAGCGCAGGCATGACCCTTGAAGCGGTGGGACGTTTGACTGGAAAAAATCCATTTGAAGTGAGGCGGTTGGTCGAACCACTTGCGGCGGCAGGGGTGCTGGATGTCTCGGCGGAAAACAGAATTTCAGTTCATCCGCTCCGACTGCGGCAAGCATTGGTTCGCGATGTATTCCTGACACCGCCGGCGCTGGATTTGACTTCGTATTTGTCGGAAGTCCCTGACTTTGCAGCCGCCACGCGAGTGCTGATTGAAGCAAAGTTGATGGGCGGAGTTTTATCAGACGAGTTGATTCGACAGCATTTGCAACTATTAAGTCTGACTGATGAACAGGCGGCATTCGAGCGCTACGCCCGCTTCGGACGAAATGAGGCTGAATGGGTTTTGGACAACTTCCCGGAGAAACTGAAGGCCATTGCACCAATCACACTGCATACTTGCCCGGAAAAAACGCTCGATATGCTTTTGCATTCGGCGGTTGTTGTTCGCAATGAAAGATCATCACAAGGCTGGTCCACCCGAGACGACGACATCTTGCCTGAAATCAAGCGGTGGATATTAAGTGCAAAACCAAATGATGACGACGCATCCAAGCGGCGGGAACTTCTAGCAGCTTCATTGGCCAAGTGGCATACAACCAACAAAGACAAGTTCATTGCTCTCATTGCTGCCAAATTGGTGTTGTCTATTAAGCATGAGGACACCTCCTCGCCGCCGGGCGAGCCGATGACGATGACGCTTCACTTTGGCGTCGTTGCGCAAAGTCAATTACCTCGGATCGCTGCACTCTGGCCGAAAGTTTTGCCCATTCTGCGCGAAGCTGATCCATCCCAGCAAAGCGGCGTTGCAAATATCTTCCATGAGTGGATTCACCCTGATTCTCACGGGAGGAATACGCCCAAAGAATACGAGGTTGAAAGTCGCGGGCACGCAAGACAAATGATGGCGGAGTTTTTGGATGCATTTTCTGGAAATTGGACGATGCACCATCATTTGTATCATTACGCGGACAAACTTGGATTGCTCGCAAAAGTGCATATTGATCCAATTGCTGAAATTCTCTATCCGCCACGAGATTATTCAGATTGGGAAAACGAGGAAAAGCGTCGTCAAGCGACCGCAGACATACTTGGCTCTCAATTGAGCGACAAAGACCCAACACAGGTTGCGGATCTTTTGACAACCATTGAGGAACAAGCGCGAGCAGCGAACATTTCCTATCCAACTTGGGGCAGGCAGGTTTGTTGGCGCATCGCTGAAACAACAGATAAGCCAGCGGTCTGGATAAAGGCGCTGTTTGATCGAGGTGCTCCGGCGATTTTGGTTGAATTCTTTTTGGAAAAAATTGCTGCGAGCAGTCCATCGGAAGCCGAATCTTGGATTTCTTTGGCTTTGGAAAGGCCAACCCTGCAAATGCTCGGAGTTGATATTGTCCTAAAGCGTTGCGTTGCCGGCACGCCGATTTGGCAAAAAGCGAGTCCTCTGTTTAAGGACTGCAAAGGTATGATTGAGAGTTGCGTCTTGCGAAAAGAAGTGCGCAACGAGAATTTGAGGTCGCTGCTCAATCACGAGGAATCTAATGTGGCAGGTGTGGTGGCAGCAAGTCTCTGGGGTATTAGAGATGAAGCTAAAATTCCAGATGACCTGTTTCAAGATTGGAAACGAGTCATCGTCAGGCATGTTGACGAACATCAAGAACACATCCTTGAGCGGGTGTTCCCAAAATATCCTGACATCGCTTACGAATGGATAGCTTGGCGTTTGGACGGAATTCGTGATGACACGCGGCCATTCTGGTTCGGAACCCGGTATGATCGCGCGCTGCCAGCAGCGATTCATGCGCTCGCAAACGAACAAAAACACCAATTAATAGACAAGCTGCCTCGAACGTCAGCCGTGGCGGAATTAGCTCGTTCGCTTGTAGGCCGCGACATGGAATTATTTCTCCACTTGCTCGCGCGCGAAGAACTTGAAGGAGTCCGGCTCGATCCATTGCGCATGGACTTTGGAAGTGGCCTGCATGCCGAAAACGCAGTCCATGATTTTGATGATGGATGGCAGAAGATGGCCATTGCAGCTATGGAAAAAGGTTTTTCAGAACACGATATTTATAGTGCCACGCAAGGGAGCGGCTACAGTTGGTCTGGTTCAATGTCCTCAATGTATGCCGCGAGATTAGCTCCATTTGAGAAGCTATTGCAGAACATCAATCCCAGCCTTCAGAAAATCGGAAAAAATGGCGTCAACGAATTTTCAAAACTTCGTGATTTTCATCTTGCCCATGAGAAACGCGCAGCTGTAAGAGGCGAGCTGGCCTGATCAATTCATTATTCGACGCCTCACCCCAAAAGCCAAAGGCTTGCAGGTGTGCTTCGTGAATTCCTAACCAGCCGCAACTGGCGACGTGAGCATTGGCAAGGAGGAACGGAAGCGGCGAGATTTTTTGAGCCGACCCGTAGCATCCTTGCCAAGCGGAACGGAGCGGTATCATCGGCGGCGCAATTCACGAAGCCGGTGGGCGGAAATGCGTTTAACTCTGCGAACCTCGCGGAGCATGACTCAAAACGCAAATGTCATTGGACGAAACGTGGCCCGATTTCGATACCAAAAAGGTTGGTCGCAGGATTTGCTTGTCACCAAAATGCAACTCCTGGGGATTTATATCACTCGCGACATTCTGGCTAATATCGAAACTTTACGCACAATTGCAACCGACAAACAAATTGTAGTTTTCGCGGAGGTTTTCGGTGTGCCGGTGGGCGATCTTTTTCCACCAAAACAGAAATCCAGCGGACGTATCGTTGGATTAAATCGCTAAATCGTGGTTGAATCCGGTCGGCATCGGTTCTGGAACGAACCGGAATTTGACGCTCTGCAACGCCGTCGGCGCTGACCACCGTTCAGGCCAGAATATATTGGCCGGCCTTTTTTGTGCCGATACGTTTCACCAGGCCGGCCTTAATCAAAGGTCGGAGCAAATCCAACGTGCCCTGTTTGGATACGCCCAGTGCATCCCAAAGCTCGCGCGGGGTTATGCTCTTGTGGTCGCGAAGCAATTGTAAAAGCTGTTCCTGCTTCGGGCGCAAGACGAGTTTCTCCTGTCCCGGCTGGGCAGATAGTTTTTGCACCCGTGTCCAGACGTGCTCCAACGTCAGCAACAAACCTTCGGCGCAGTATTCCAACCACTGCGTCAAATCTTCCCCCTCGCGTCGCACTGCGTCTAACGCCGCGTAGTAGCGCGGGCGGTTCTCCCAATAAAATTCGTCAACGGAAAAAATGTGATGCGTGTCAAAGCCGCGCCGGTAAAGCTCCCACAACGCCAGCGCGCGACCCGTGCGCCCGTTGCCATCCGCAAACGGGTGAATCGCCTCAAAGCGATAATGCACGATGGCGGAACTCAAAACCGGCGACAAATTTGCCGCCTCCTTGTTCCACCACGTCAGCAATTCGAACATCAGTCCCGACACATCAGCGGGCGGCGGCGGCATATAGCGGCCAACACGCACGGACATCGTGCGGTAACGTCCCGCCGTGCCCTGATCCATCACGTCGCCCGCCATGATTTTATGCAGCCGCAAAATTTCCTCGTGCGAGATGATTTTCTTGGCGGCGTTCTTTTCTACAAACCGAAGGCCGGCGAAATAATTCACCACCTCGCGTTTGGCGCGGGCGGCGACGGCGGGAATTTCCCGGCCTTCCTCCACGGCACGAACTTGTTCGAGCGTGAGCGGATTGCCTTCAATGGCTGTCGAGGAATGGGTGTTGCGCGTGCGGGTGTCTTTTTGCAAGGCGGGAATCCAGCGCACCTGCACCGTGCCGGCCAGGATGCGCTCGCGCAACGCGGCGATCTGCTCCACGCGGGCGAGCAGCGCCGGGGTGATGGTGAATTGCGGCTGATAACTCACGCGGGCAACCTGCCAGTAAGTCAAGTGTAAGTCAAGTTTTTAGTCAAGCGAGCTTGGACTGCGGCTGCTCGCGGCTGTCGTGGTCAATTGTGTTGACGAATTCGGGTTCGTGGAACTTTGGCACATTCACGGCGATATTATGCCGCTTTAGGGAATTTTTCATCGGGGGTGAAACGGTGCGTTCAAGCAAAGGACAAATCCATTTCTCGGAGCCGATTTGACCTGATTCGGTCAAAAGTTCGGCGATGGACCATACATGGTCGGTCAATCTCGCCGCCATTGCCGGGGTTTCACCTCGGAGCGATTTATGAACGCGGCAAAAATTATAGTGTGCGATGGAAAGCGCTACGGAATTCTTGAGATGTTCCAGTTTTTTGGAAAACCCCAGTGTCAAGCGGGTCAGCCGCCGGTTGAAGAGCCGTAGGTTCAAATGCGTCCGGTCAATGTAGGAGGTGCTGATTTTGTCGAAGCGAACCGGCCCGAACACCTGCCGTTTATAGATGGTCTTCACCCGGCTTGGCTCATAACGTCCTTCCGCTGTATTTGAATCCTTTGCCTTTGGGTGGATAAATTTTTTGCTGACCTGACCATAGGCGGCTTCGCCATAGAACGCCCACTTCACCTCATCCTCAAAAAGTTCGTAGCCGTCCGTAGATAATTGGAATGGTCGCGCGACACGCAGTTTCAAGTCCTGCATATATTTTTCAATCGTGCAGGAGGTGCGTTTGCCGATCATCCAATTGATGATGAATTTGCTGTCCGCGTCCACGCCGAGGAAAATGGACTGCCGACCGCGTTCCGGGTCGCCGGTCACGTTGTTTTTTTCTTTGCAACCAACAAAGCAAAACATTTCGTCAACTTGGACGAAAGGGAAATTGACCTCACGGACCATCTTGTCGAGCAAGAAGGCGGATTTGCTGCCCGCCACTTCCAATACCGCCTGAATGGTGTTGGGATGCGTTTTCGTGATCCGTGCCGTGGCGCGGACGCCCATGCCCTCAACCAAGAGATTTATGATTCGCGTCGCCTTTTTGAGTGGCGTTTTGAGCCTGCCCAGTGGCCGATACGGAATGTCGGAAAAAGTTTTGCCACACGAATTGCAGCGGTAACGCTCGCAGCGACAATTAAAGCATCCAAAATTTATGCACGACGTTTTGCATTGAGGACAAATCATATCCATCAAACTCCTTTGGATTACTATACACGAACCGTCCGGTTTTTACAGTTGGCAGGGAACTTTGTCTCGAACGAATCTTGCCGCAAGGAATTGTTTGCAAAAAATTGTTTAACGCCGTGGAAAACTCATGAGGTCGAAGCAGTTTGCATGATAAAACCAGCCATAAATTCTGAAGAGGGCATAAGCATCGAGCAGTGCAGCAAGCCATAAGAGCCACGCGACCAGCGTGTCCGGCACAAACAATCCGGCTCCCCCAAGAAATACAAACAGACACCCACAGACAATGAAAACCACCACCAATGTGATATTGCGGACACGAAACCTGGTGCTGTCATTCGTGCAGGCACTGAATGCAAGTGCGGTGGTAATAAACCGGCTGGCGAAAACCAAAAGCCCCGCCTTGAAGCCAATGATGATTCCAAAAACAATCGGTGTGGCGGTTAAATATGTGATCAAAATGGCGCAACTCATGGTGTAAGCGATGAACAATGGCAGTTGTATTATCGACGATTTGAAAAGGGTTCTCGATAACTCAAGAAATGTAATCGGATATGCCGCATACATGGGAATTTTTATGCCATTGTTTAGCAAAACTCGAAAAGCCGCCCCGTTCGCCCACATCTGAGCCAGAGACTGACAAAAAGTGATGAAGAGACCGACACCAAAAGCCCAAATCTCCAGAGTCTGGTTCACTGTGCTAAATACAAATCCAATCAAAACCATCAATAAAAAATTACGAAGGATTTTTATCCAGGGTTTGGTGATGTGAAATCCTCTCGGAAAAGCAAATTCTGCCACCGATTTTTCACGCGGATTGAGCCATTCGGATAATCGCTTTTCAAGCCATCCTTGCGATAGCTCTTGAAGCAGAAATTGTCGTGATTGAACAATTTCTTCGATGGCCGTGATTCCAATTCGTGATGGTTGAGCTGTCCCGTCCTTGGGTTCAACAGAGCCACGATTCCCTCCCGGAATTTGATCCGATACCTCGGGGGCCAAATGCTCTTTGAACCTTAACCGGGATCGCAAAAGTCCGAGTGAATTCTTAATTGTCCAAATGACCAAAACTATGGGAATCATCAGGCCGACGACCATCCATGCTCCATCTGGCAGGAATAGCTGGAACAATGAAGGCACCCATCCGGTAGGCAATATCATATTGAGCGTGGGGGCAACACTGTCGATGAAATGCAAGACAGCAGGGCCGATTGCTTTGAAGGCCAGAAAAAAAGCGAACCCGAACAGAAAGACGCTTGATGTGATTATCTGATACTTAAGGTTTGGCAATCGGGCAGCGCAAAGAAGCGTCATTGCCAGTAGCAGCGCCCATGAGAGGATGGCCAAGATCATTGCCAGACCCCACTGAACAAATGAAAAATGCAAATTAATTGCCAATGCCCCGAAACCGGCAACCTGATCAAATACGCAAAGAAGTGCCATCTTTCGGAAGAACTTCTGCATTTCCCAGCGGAAGATCGTCGTTTCAGATATGGGCAACAGATTCAGCGCCGGAAGATCGGTTGCCCTGGATAGCAATAACAGCAGGTTCCGCACAAGAAATGATAACGCCACTAAAGTCCAGAGGTTGATGATTGCCAAGCCGGTAAATGGATGGTGGGTGATATTGATGGCGGCAGTAACAAAAAAGCCGAGAACAAGTGACAAGATGGGTCGAAACAGCCAGTTAACCCGGATGTTCCTGCGAATGGCCTTTTTTGCCCTTCGATAATCCCGTTTCAGTTCAGGAGAACTCCACACCGCTTTTTTTACGCCATGCCGGAGGGTCTTTTCAAAACTGGGTGAATGCAGTTTCAATGGTTTCCTTCGCGAAGCTGCCGAAACATTTCTTCCAGCACATTGTCTTTGTCGCGAGCTTGGCCGCGCAAGTTATCCATTGTGTCAAAGGCACGCACTTCGCCTTTATGAATCAGGCAGACCCGCTCCGAAAATCGTTCGGCCACATCGAGAATTTGCGTGGAATACAGGATCGTCCGCCCACGGCTTGCGGCTTCACGGGCATGGCGCTTGAACGCATCAATTCCCTGCGGGTCCATGCCGGAGGCAAAAGGTTCATCCATCAACCAAATTTCACGGTCGGCAGCCAGCATCGCAACCAGTCCTGTTTTGTATATCTGGCCGCGTGAGAGGGAATAGACCGGTCGCAATGCCAATGGCAGCAGGTCAAAATCGCGCAAAAGTTCCAATACCCGCTTTTCTGCACCTTCGCCGTCTGCTTCATATAATCTCAAAATGATTGCAATGTTGCGCAGGATGGAATGTTCCCAAAAAAGAAATGGAAAATCCGGCATCAGGTAAATCCGGCTTCGTAAATCCAACCGATCACGTTGAAATTCCTGATCGTCAAAATAAATGCCGCCTTTGTCTGGTGCTGCAATTCCGGCCAGGCACCGAATTAGAGTGGTTTTGCCGGCACCGTTTGGCCCCAATAGACTCACAATCTGGCCTGGGTCAATCTGAAGTGAAACGTGATCCAAGGCACGCACTGACCTGTAGGATTTCAGAACCCCTCTGAGTTCGATTTTCATAAGTATGATTGTCCCGTCATTTCTTCAAATCCTCCGCGGTGGTCGCGAATTGTTTCAGTGCCGACTCGAAATCATGTTTGTTTAGATAACTCCTGAATAAACGACAATAACTTTTTGGTTTCCGCCTCACTGTCGTGCCACCAGTCGGTGGACCAGACCCGGTAAAGCGTCCAGCCTAAACCTTCAAGGATGAATTGCCGTAACTTGTCACGATCACGGGCGGTTGCCGCCCGATGGTAGGTTGCTCCATCGCATTCCACACCGAGTTGGTATCGTCCGGGATTTGTGGGATCAAGAATCCCTAAATCAATTCGATAGCCAGAGCAACCCACCTGATGGTGAACTTCATAACCCGCTGCGCGCAGCCGGTCTGCAACCATTTGCTCAAATTCGGAATCGGGATCACCGTCCGCTGATGCTGAAGTTGCCGCCGCCAACGCGCTGGGGCCACGCTCGGCGTAATCGAGAAAATATTTAAGGTCGCGCACACCACGGGCGCGAGTGCGTGTAAGATCAATCTGATCCGCACGCAGTCCGCTAAAAACGAGCACCTCATGTTTGGCACGAGTTATTGCAACATTCAACCGGCGTTCGCCGCCGTCACGATTGAGCGGGCCGAAATTCATGGCCACCCGCCCGGTTTCATCGGCTCCATAGCAGATCGAAAAGAAAATCACGTCCCTTTCGTCACCCTGAACATTTTCCAAATTTTTTACAAATACGGGCTCACCCTCAATGGGTGGTTCGTCACCGAAATGGACTTCAATTTCGGGAAATTTCCGTCGTTCTTCATCAAGTAGATTTTCTATGAGTTGCTGCTGGGCCAGACTGAAGGTGACGACACCGAAGGAGCGGCGTGGGCCATCTGGATTCCGAAGACGCGCGACCAATTCCGTAACCAAGGCATCTGCTTCCAGACGATTGGTTCGGGATTTGCCTTTGTCATAACGTGCTTCTGGCAAATGTTTGAACCTTACACCGCCTAGCGCAATTTCGGCAGACGGAAATGTGAGCAGTTCGTTGTCATAATACTGACGGTTGCTAAATGCAATCAGACCTTCGTGCCGGCTGCGATAATGCCATTGCAGGCGTTTGTGACGCAGCCCATGAGTCATCAGTTCGTCGAGGATGCTTTCCAAATCCTTGAATTCCTCCGGCGCGAGGCTGTCCTCGTCATCGCCAGCACTATTGAAAAAGTTGGTTGGGGGCAATTGTTTTGGGTCGCCAACAACGATGAGTTGCTGCCCGCGCGCGATGGCTCCAATCGCGTCCCAGACTGGAATTTGCGAAGCTTCATCAAAGATGACCACGTCAAAAACAGCGTGTGACGGTTCAAGGTATTGCGCAACCGAAAGAGGACTCATCAACACGCAGGGTTTCAGTCGTGAAAGGAGATTCGGAATGCGGTTTAGAAGCTGTCGCACCGGAATGTGGCGCATCTTTTTGGCAATTTCACGGCGTAGAAGACCGATTTCCGCCTTGGGAACATCGTCCTTAACTTGATCGCGCGGTATGCCGGCGGCCAGCCGGGCACGAATGAGTGCGCGCGTCAGGGTGGCGATTTTTTTATCAACATCGCGGAAGCGGTCAATGCGCTCGTTTTGTTCCCGGCCGAAGAATTCGCGCAAGCTCGGTTCACTTTCGACGGTCTTAAAAAACAGGTCGCGACGAAAGCTGCGCTCGAACATGGCGGGAATATCCACGCTATCACCGTTGGGAGACTCCAGCTTGGCAATCACCGACTCAAGCCCAAGTTTCATGCCTTCATTACGAACTTTTTGCCAGAAACACCATTCCCGGATTTGTTGCCAGGAAGCCGGAATTCGTTGCACCAGATTTTGAACCGCCGAGAAATAATCCGAAACTGTATCGAGATTTTCACGGCGAAGGCGCACCTCTAAAACTAAAGCGTCAAAAGCGGCGTTGAATTGCGTTTGCGTCTCACGATAATGCAGCAGGTGGTTGCCGATTGGTGTGCCTGCCGCATACGCCGACAGTCCCTCGCTGAACAGTGTGGCCAATAACTGGCGCAGTTGCCCCAGCCACACAAGATTATCTCCAGCACAGAGGAGCATTCGCGCGTGGAGCGACTGGCCCCAAGTGCGCGCCTTAACGATGGCTTCGGCTGTCGGCTCACCTTGCGCCCATATAATACCCAAACAATCCTGTGCCCCGGCAGCAGCCGCATTCAATTCGTTGTTAATGATCCGAAGCCGTGGTGCGAATCGTTGAAACGCGCTGAAGGTCGAAGCAACGACCGACAAATGGTCGGCTGCGTTGTCCAGTGGACTGCGATGCAGGGCGGCGGATTCTGACAACGCTTCGTATGCCGCATCGAATTTGGTGATGGCATCACGGTAATGATTGAGACGGTTTCCAATCGTGGTGCCGACTTCATAGGCGGCTGGCCCTTGTTTGAAAAGACTCGCGATCAGTTCGCGCAAGCGAGACATCCAATCCGCATCATCACCGGCCAGCGCGGCCAGCCGTTCGTCCAATGCAGCACCCCAAGTCCGCACTTGAATAAGATGGTCAAGCTGCGGCTCTCCCCGGCTCCAGACCGGTCCTAACAGCGCCTCGGCCTTGGAATTTGCTGTTGTTAATTCGCTGGTAATGACACGAAGACGCAGCGCCGCTTTAAGCACGTCACCCAACTTGGCGGCTTCCGGTTTGGTTTGATCGGGACGCGCGGTTTGGAGTTGTCGGCGTATGTTGGAAATTTTCAGCCATTTTGGGAGAAACCACGTCTTTTGCGCGGCCTGCCATTTCTGGCTGAGCATATCCAAGTCGAGCGCGAGGATTTTTGGTTCATCATAACCTGTCAGCCGTGACCGCAAATCAATGCGTTCGCGAACCAAGGCTGTCCATTTGTCCAAATCTCCCACCCATGCCTGCCACGCAGTGGTTGCAAATTGTTCTCCGACCGGAGCGGGTGCAAGCAGGCTGTCCACCAGAGCTACAAGGTGAGCGATGTCCGTCCGGGTGGCGGCTGCGCGCGGAAAACCAATCCAAGTATGCAAGTGGTGTGCTGCCTCGATTGCTTGCCGGGTTAAAATTTCCATTTGCTGGCACTGCTTGAAGATGTCCTCAGCTTCTCCCGGCGACCAAGCTTCACAGGCAACGGCTTTGCTTCCATGAATTTTGAGTTTATGAATCTCTGCCAGTTTATTCCGTAATTCAAATCGTTCTCGCACGAGCGGAATCCACGCATCAAGATGGGCAGACAATTCGCCCCAAGACGTGGTAGCGAAGGCAGAGCCGACTGGCTCAGGCGTCAGAAGACTATCCACCAAGGCCAACAAATTGGCCATGTCAGTTCTGGACACGGCGGAAGCCGGGCAATGAAGCCATGTGCGAAGTTCGCGGGTGGCGTCGGCAGCAGATTGTGCCAAAGCGCCAAGTTTGTGAACATGGTCGAGCGTTCGCTCGGCCCAGGCTGGCGACCATTCCTCACAGCCCAGCAACGCCAGCGGATGATCGGCCAGCGGAATCAGCGGACGAGAACGCTGTTGCAGAAGCTTGGCCACTTCTCGCGCCCGTTCGAGTGTCTCCGTCGGTGTATCCAGGATTGTCGGCCACGCCTCAAGACGCACCGTCGTTTCTTTTTGGCGAGGCAAAAGATAATCTAGGCAGTGATGGGCACTTAGCCCGCACGGATGTCGGCGATGCAGTGCGCGCGCATAGCCATTCAACGAGTCTCGCAGACGCTCCAACTCTGCCGCTCGATGCTCCCAGTCTGTCGCGCCATCATCAGCAATAAATCTCAAGCTACGATCAAACTGGGCAACCACATCAGCTTTGCCGCTTTTGTTCGAGTGCAATTCCAGACAAAAAGGTTCCAAGCCCTCCTCCCGCAAGCGCCGGTAAACGACATCAAGCGCAGCTCGTTTCTCCGCCACAAACAGAACCCGTTTTCCATGGGCAAGACAGTGGGCAATGATATTGGCAATCGTTTGTGACTTGCCCGTCCCCGGCGGTCCTTCCAACACAAAGTCGTGACCTGCCGCAGCCGCCATGACGGCGGCGAGTTGGGATGAATCCGCACTGCGTGGACAGAATATATTGCACGGGTGAAATTCATCGTCGAGTTGTTCAGGACGAATATCCCCGGCCGGGTTCGGGTAAGGTATTCCGGCCTCATTAACCAGATGGTTAACCACACGGTTGCGCGTGAGGTCATCGAGCCGGTCGGCAAGGTCTTTCCAGAGCAAGAATTTGGTGAATGAGAATTGACCCAACCAGACTTCGGATTTCACTTCCCAGCCTGGCAGGTCACGAACCGCGTCGCGGAAAATGCGGAATATCAGGCCGACATCCACGCCGCTCTGATCTTCTGGCAACGGCTCAAGGCCCGGAATTTCCTTTTGGAAATGTTGTCGTAGCATTTCCATCAGCGTGACATTGAGCCGTGTCTCCTCGTCCAAACGCCTCAGCGAAAAACCTTCGATCACGGATTTGCGTTTCAATTCGACCGGGACAAGCAATAGCGGCGCACGAAACACCCGGTCACTTTGTTCGGTTTCCCGCCATTCGAGGAAGCCGACGGCGGCAAAAAGCGTGTTGGTGCCGTTTTCATCAATGGCATTGCGGGCGGAACGGAATAAATCCGTGAGACGGCGTGCATGTTCGGATTCGTCAAGGTGCGTATGCAGTCGGCCATGTTTCAGTTCGTCGGCCAAGTGATCCGCCAACGCATCGGAGCGCTGTTGCTGGGTGTAGGCAGCCTCGTCGCGCGGATCGTCCTCGCCCATGACTTTGGGCCGGGGTCGGAGCGCAAGTTCATGCTCGGCGGCGAGTTCATCTTCGACCCGCTCAGGCGAAGTCGAAAGAATGCGGATTGTGGACTTGGTTTCTCTGAAATTCAGCAACCGGTTGCGCAGACTCAAATCGAGCAAGCGGCTCTTCCATTGATCAATCCGTGTGCCCGGTTTGGCGGATGCTTCCGGCGCTGCCTTCAGCGGGTCTGCGAAATCCCGGTCGCCGATGCCAGCCACTGGTGCAGGCTGGCCGGCCAAGATGCCAGCACCGACCGATGAGGCTGGCTGGTTTGGAATGGGCAATGGATGAATCCGGGCAACTCGTGATCGGCGAACATCCAGCGCGAGACGAAAAGGTTTGTCACCCTGAAGGTGTGGTCGGGCCAATAATTCAGCGTCCTTGAGCGTGCCGGGCGTCTCGCTCGCGACCACTGTGCATTCAAACGCGGTAATCAGCTCATCGGTGGCCAGCTTGCGGATGTGTTGCAGATCATCACTGGATGGTTCCGGCAGGGTTCGTTCCTCCAGCCAGCAACCGGCATAAGCATGACTCTCGTGCATTAGAACCAGCGGATGTAATCCGACCTGCTCGCAACAGGCGGAAAAAAGCAGCGACAAATCAAGGCAGTTGCCGAAGCGCTGCGAAAGGATGTCGGCTGGTGATCTGACTTTCTGGCCGGTGTTTTCAAAACTTGCCGGTGCCACAATGTAACGGATGCCAAGCTCGCCCACCGCCTTGTAGATGGCGGCAACCTGTTCCCAAGCGCGCCTGCGGCTTTTATCCTGATACCCGTTGAAAGCGGAGCGCCCCGTGTGTTCGCGCAGCAACTCTGCCGCACGATTCAGAATGGTCATCACCGCCGCATCATTCGGCAGGATAAAGGCGGCCAGAATTTCGGGCAACGAAACCAGTCCGCACCACTCATTGCGGGCCAGCAGTGAAACCGGTTCGGTCTTGGAACAGATAATGGAATCGCCTTCGACGACCTCAACTTTAAGCCAGCCGGACACTTTTTCATTCAACTTGGCAAGGAAATCGGGGCTGAGCTTCAAATCCAGCGGGGCGACACGAAACTCCCCACCAGCGTCGATACCTTGCAGGCGCAGTTCGACCGGTCCGGCAAAGGCCGGCTCGGTAGTGATGTTAATGATGAGATTCTTGCGCGGCGTGGCGTCATTGCAAAAACGCAGTTCCTTGACCACCGGGATGGCATTTTGCTGAAAGGCATAATTGATCGCCTGGTCATAAACCAAAGAAATTTTCAAATTGTCAGGCGCGTTCTCCATGCTCGTTCAAGATTCTTATTTTTTCAAATCATCCGCAATCGTGGCGAATTGCTCAAGCGCGGCCTCCAAGTCGTCCGTAATCTCCTGCGCTATGATTTCCGGCGCGGGCAGATTCGCGGATTCCTCCAATGCGTCGTCTTTGAGCCAAAAGATGTCGAGGTTCACCTTGTCGCGCTTCGTCAATTCTTCGTAGGTGAAAGATTTGAAACGCTCGCTTTCAGTGCGCTCGTGGCGATTCTTCGTGTTGTAGCATTTTATGAAGTCGTCGAGGTCGGCGCGCTTCAGCGTGTTTTCCTTCAACGTGAAATGCAGGTTCGTGCGCAGGTCGTAAATCCAGAGCTTTTGCGTCCACGGCTTTTCCTGCGCGGGCTTGCGATCAAAAAACAGCACGTTCGCTTTCACGCCTTGCGCATAAAAAATGCCGGTGGGCAGGCGCAGCAAGGTATGCACTTCCGCCTGCTTGAGCAGTTCGCGCCGGATGGTTTCACCCGCGCCGCCTTCAAACAGCACATTGTCCGGCAACACCACCGCAGCGCGACCGTGTTGCTTGAGGATGGTGAAGATGTGCTGGAGGAAATTGAGTTGCTTGTTGCTCGTGGTCGCCCAGAAATCATCTCGGTTGATGATGAGCGATTCCTTGGACGACTCGCCCGCCTCGTTGACGATGGTCACGCTGCTTTTCTTGCCGAACGGCGGATTGGCCAGCACAATTTCGTATTCGCCGTGCTTCCCGGCCAGCGCGTCTTTGGTGACAACCGGTAAATCCTCCTCCAAGTCTCCACCAATGCCGTGAAGCAACAGGTTCATCGCGCAGAGACGCGTAACGCTGTCCACCAATTCGATACCAAAGAATGTGCCGCCCTTGAGCTTCTTTTTTTGCGCCCGGTCCAGCGCGTGATGCTTGGCCAGATAATCATGTGCCGCGAGCAGGAAACCACCCGTGCCACAGGCCGGATCACAAATGGCCTGCCCCGGCTGCGGGGCGACCACGTCCACCATTGCGGCGATGAGTGGGCGCGGCGTGAAATATTGACCCGCGCCGCCTTTCACATCCTCGGCGTTCTTTTGCAGCAACCCCTCGTAAGCGTCGCCCTTCACATCGGCACCGAGGCTGGACCATTGCTCCTTGTCAATCAGGTCCACGATCAGCCGGCGCAGTTTGGCCGGGTCTTGGATTTTGTTCTGCGCCTTGCGGAAAATGACGCCCAGCATGCCCGACCGTTTGCCGAGCTCCTCCAATGTATGCCGGTAATGAATTTCGAGATCATCGCCATCCAACTTCAGCAGAGCGTCCCAGCCGAAGCCTTTGGGGATTGGCGACGGCTTGTTGAACGGCGGCTTGGCCTGCTCGTCTGCCATTTTCAGGAACAGGAGAAACGTCAGTTGTTCAACGTAATCGCCATACGACAAACCGTCGTCGCGGAGAATCGAACAATAATTCCAGAGTTTCTGAACAAGTTGTTGTGGATTGCTCATTTTTTAATGACGTCAATGTTGCCTGGCCTTTAAGGCACGCTCCAAATTGGCTCGAATTTCTGCAAATCCTCCAGTCGCCAAAGCACCGCGAGTGCGCTTGATGTTGTCCATCGTGTCGCGAAGTCTTCTTCGCAATAATCGCTCATCAAGTTCGCCGCAGTCTTTCCGCACCCCTCCTGCGAGTTCGAGTAGTTCAACTGGAATCTGGTCAGCCAAAATATCAAACATCGCGAGAGGCAGACTCGATTCGATTTGCTTCGTAACTTTTGCGCGTAGAGGCCCAACCGCCAAATAATCCGCCAAAAAGTCGGGACTCATGACGGGGGCTTTGGGCGCTTCGCTGCCCAGCGACTCATATAATTTTTGTTCAAAATCTCGGACAGTTTTATCAAAGGTCAGCCACCAATGCATGTATCCAAGATGACTGTTTGCAGACCCCTGTCGTTTGCCGATTACACCTAAAAAACATTCGACATCGTGAGATGCCAATCGGTCGATCACAAATGAATCAAACTCAAAAAAGCCAGTTGCTCTGCGTTGCTCGTGTGCTTCACGCCAAATCCGTTCGACCTCCCAGCGCAGTTTTTCGGGCGTTGTTTGGACAAAATCATGTAGGTCCGACACTTCGATTCCCCACTCGTCCAGAAAATAGTCGGCGATGTCATCCCGCGGCCGCTGATCACCGCAAAAATTGTTAATCCACGCCTGGTAGCCTTCCTGTGCGTAGCCGCCAATTGTAAACATCGCAAACAAGAACGGAACGCCTCCCCTCCAATGACCGGCAGGCGTTCGGCTGTATGCTCTGCACCGATTAATGTGCCGCTCCACTTCTTCAATGACGCCAGAAGTTACGCGCAACTTTAGACCTGCGTCTCGGGCCGTCCGCAACAGTCGTGAAGCAATCTGCTCATCATCATTAAGCAGAGTTTCTGCGATGACAGGAAGTAGAACTGACGTATCAATCCAAATTTCGCCTTCGGAAAAGATTTTCTGAACAACATTTTGGACGTCTGGGACAGCGCGGAGAAATCCGAAAAGCGTGTAGCCGTCAGCAATTTCGCGGAGATAGCGTTGCACCTGCGGTCCAGACCTCTGTAAAACCTCGACGACGGCTAGGCGGATTGCGCGGACGGAGCTATCGCCGAGTTTCGTGTCATCTTTGTGTGCGCTGAAGTCATTGGTAACAATTACATCCAGGGCATCGCCCGTTATTGTCACGCATCTGTTGTTCGCAACAGCGGAGGCAAATTCCTCGCCTTTCCTAAATAAAAATTGATCTAACACTCGGCGGGCGCGTGAAGACAAAGATTCAAGTTGTTCTGGCTGAGGCGGCGTATCGAAATAATCGTTTATTGTTTCTCGAAGCTCGCTTACAAGGGCATTGTCCTTCACCTCTCTGCTCGCAAGCCCCTCACGCACTTTAAGCACTTCTTCATGGCTCAGGCATACCTCATCTTCAGCTTTCCATCTTTTAACCGTTTTCTTTTCGAGCCTTTCGAGTGCTGAGTTCACATAAGTATTGACTCTATCTGCCGGAATGTTGGGCAGGAGTTTTTGAATTGCCTCCCGAACCGACTGTGTTTTCAATCGTTTTTCGGAAGAGCTTTCACGTAGAACTGATTTTACCAAGCCATCATAACAGAGCTTTGTAAGTCCCCGTTCTCTCGAATCGTCCTCCCATTGAAGTTGAAGGTGAAGCACGGCAGCCTTCGATTCAAATTCGTTTAGCGCGGGGGAACTGGAATCCACCACTTCTCGGCTCGAAAGAAATGGATCAACAATGTCCTTGGCTAATGATTCTGCAACTTTGAGGCGATCCGATGGAGAAAACATCCGGTCCAAAAACCAAGCTCGGTCGAGTATATCCAAAGCAAGTTTGAATTCTTTTCTAATTTCTTTCTTAAGTGCATCCCCAGCAGCACCAATTTGCTGGTTTGTTACATAAACCAAGATATTGGTGCCGGCAAAATTCTCTCTGATTCGCTTGGCTGTTTGCTTCACTTTTGCTTCCCAACTCTTAGTAACTGAATACTGCATTTGAACCGAAGTGTCCTCATCTGGAGAAAACAATTCCGAATCCCGCCCCAAATCACCCGAAGCCGCTGCGACGGAGCGGAGTTTGCCGTAGTCGAATACGAGGAATTGAGATGCAAACCTCTCGAACCGTGCCCAGTCTCCGGGTTGAAGGCGTTCAAGTGCAAATTCAAAACGTTGGGTTTTCATAATGTTTTTTATTTCAAATTTGTTGGTTTGCCGAAGCCGGTCGGCACAAACCCCTCTTTTTTCATCCAGGCAATCGCTTTGAGCCAGCGGTCTTTTGGAAAGCGTTTTTTGCTATCGTGCCAGCGTTCCAAAATTTCGTGGAGGATGTTATCTTCCGTTGCTTGTTTGCCCCACAAAATCAGGTCGTTCCAGGCAGCATAGGCTGTGCAAAAAATCTCGCACCGCTCGGTATCCCATTTCCGCATCAGTTCGATGATTTTTTCGACGAGCGGTAATTTGTCCGCCCAATAGCGCTCCACATATTTTCTGTGTCCGCCCGCCTTGGCCAAGGCTTGGTAGGCGTGGCCGTATGATTCGCGCCGCACCTCCTGATACCATTTTTGCTTCTTCAATTCCGCCTCGTTGGCGTAGATAAGTTTGTTGTCCAACGGCCCAGCGGCTTCGCGGTGATATTGACCGTGAATTTCTTCAATCTGCGCGATGTGTTCGCAGAGGTGAAAAATCTTCTGGTGCTTGATGCGCCCAAAAGTTGGCTCGCAATGAAGCCGGTGGACAATCTCCGCCGACAATACCGCCCGGGCAAAATGAGAATTGGGTCTGTTAATATGCTCTGGTTTGAGCGGCGGAATGATGTCGGAAATTTGAATGGCAGGCATTGTTGCCACAAGTTCACCGCTGAAAGCTTTGTGCAAAATGGACTGGCGAAGGCGAGTGGCGCGCTGGAGGTTGGCACTCACCACCGACTCCAACTCCTCCACCACACTCAAACGCCGTTCCACTTCGGCCACGATCCGCGTCTGCTCGGCGAACGGTGGGAGCGGGATGGCTAAAGCCTGAAGTTTTGTGCCATTCACGTTCGCTTGCCCGACTTGTTGGCTGACAACATCTGCAATCCACGCCCGACCGAAAACTGAGTTGATGAAGTAACTAACTAAGTCGGGAAGGCAGCCGTTGCCAAATCGGACGCGAATCAAATACGATGCGAACGAACACGGTTGCGGAGTATCTTTGAAAACCGCCGTCTTGCCGACAAGCTCGGCGCTGTTCGTGCGGTTAAAAAGCAAGTCTCCTCTTGCGAGCAGCAATTCCGGGAATTCATTATGCGCCTTCGGTAGATATTTCAGCTTTTCAAAATCAAATTTTCCTTCTTGGATGTTCCCCATCCGAAGAACTGGAACGCCGGTTGCATCCTCGTTCGTCTTGGCGGAACTGCCGTATTGAACTCGCATCGAAAGTTGCTCGACCGTTGCCGTTGTCCACCCGTCCGGCAGCGACGGAAGATTCGCGGTGTCGGCTGCGGCAGGCTCTTTGTATTTCCCATGGCCCTGCCAGTTTTGGCGACGCTCGGTGAGGATGCGGGCGAGCAGTGCTTCGCCAGCTTCAAATTTCGATTTCTGGTTTCCTTTTTTGGCGAGTGCGGCCTCGGTGGAAACTAGCTTCCCTTCGCAGGCGGCTTTGAGGACGGCGGCGCGATAGCGCTTGAGGTTGGCCTGCACTCGCCGCAATGCCGCCACTCCCGACTCCAGCCGCGTAAATTGCTTTTCGATCTCCGCCACAATCTGCCGCTGCATTGGGAGGGGCGCGACTGGAATCTGAAAACGAAGGAAAACTGGCAGTTCCAAACTCTGCACTGTCGTCCCCGTCTTCGTGCAAGTGTGAAGAATATCCCGCTCGAATGCCTTCAGCGCGAGTGCGAGATAATCAGACCGGATGTTATCGAGGGGCTTTACGGCCTTGAGGTCTTGATTCAACGCGACCTGGCGCGAGGCCACGGCGACAGGCAGTGTGTGCTGGAGAATGCCGCTGCGAACAACGATTAGAATGCTGCCCGCCTCGACAAGATTGGTGGCTGACTGTGCAACCGCATCTTCGGTGATGTGGTCTTGAGCGTCGGTGATGAGGTCGAACTTCATGTCCTTGGGCGACACCCACGGAATTTTACCGCCCGTCCAGAAGCGCGGATTTGCTTTGCTGGGCGTGCCTCCGCCAAACCAACGACCAACTTCACCCATCGTGAGGCGAGTCCAGCCCTTCGGAAGCTGAGTTGATGACGCGGTGACGCTCATTGATTTTTCTGGGTTTGTTTTGGCCAAACCTTCACGCCATTCTCGTAAATTCCAACCACTTTTAGAAAACGTTTATTGCCTGCCACATCATCGAATGCGACCACTGCCGCACCCAACTCGTAGTGGTAGTCATTGGGTTCTGTGAACTTTTTCAGTTTGAGATCATCATAGCGGGGATCTTCCTTGTTCGTGGCCTTTTTGACTTCGATAACGAGGAGGTTATGTTCATCCACTTGCCGCCGGTGAACCACGATGTCTGGGGCAACAGAAATTACAAACTCGGCAAAGTTAGCCGCAGCATCTTCAGGTGACTTAACAGCTTCGGCTGCTTTGACAGCTTTTCTCTTGGCGGCGAGCACAATTTCGGCAAGTTCCTTGGAGATTCCCTGGGTTTTCCCTGCTTGCCCGTGACGATTATACTCACAGTCAACGGAGATCATTGCGTCTGGTAGTAACTGGAATTCGTGGATGAGAAGGTGCTCAAGATAAAAGGCAAGCCTGTGAGCGATGGCGCGTTCGCTCGCGGCTGGCCAATCGCTGTCTGATTTCATCACGTCGTTCGTTCGCGGGCACAAAAGCGTTTCACGGTCAATTGAAGCATTGAAGCGTTCAACTGCCATTTGCAGAAGTGCGTGAATAAACGAACGGTCGTGAAGATTCATAAACTCATGCCGCGAGCACCTCGTTGATGATGCGTTGAACTACGCTATGTGCCGGTTCAGCCAGCGGCTTTTCTTTTTGCAACAGCGTAATCTTGTCCTTGAATTCGGGTAAAATATCTGGCCGGACTTTTTTCATCGCCAAAAGCGTTTGCGCCAGCAGCAAACGCGCGGGAACATTTTGCGGACAGTTAAGACATTGCTGGATGTTGCCGTCTATGATTTCGCGAGCGCCGCTAATAAAATTAGGTTGGACTCCATCCATGCTGGCACAACGCACAGACAAGAGCTGTTCCACCCGCAACAGGTAGTAAGGAAAATGCAGCCCGGTCGGAACTTGATATAGTGGAGCGGGCGGTTGGGTTTCGACTTCGGCCTGTTCGACGAGCAAGCCCAGCAACCGCTGCGCGAGTTGGGGAATGGCATCTTCCGGTTTGGTGGATGGGAACACAGCATCAAGCTGGCCGAGACATTTCCCGTCAATGGTTCGCACCAGCCGCAGTTCCACCGTCCACGGTTCCACCTGGGTTTTCAGGTGGGTCGTGACCACGAAATCATTTTTGACCTGACTTTGCCGGGCTTGAGCGGCGGCGTTTTCATCCGTCCACGGGACGCAACTCAGGACAAAGCCGCCAATCTCTTCCGCAATCCACGGTATCAGCGTTTGCACCCGGGCGCGGCTTTGAAAATCCACCTGTTCCGCGAAAAAAAGCGGCAATGCGCGCGTCAGCCGGCCAGCCGTATCGGCCAGTTGATGTTCGATGCGTTTGGAGTTGGTGGCTTTTTCCGCCGTGCCGCAGAGAAAGCAGACAGCAATCCCATCGGGAGTTTTGACTGGAAACAATTCAGCCGCCGGCGAATTGGGTTTCAACCACACAGGGCCATCACCGGTGAGCATGGCGGTTTTCAACTGTTTCTGTGGATTCAAATTTGTTGATGCCACACGAGCCTTGGCGATTTCCGTGTCCCAAAAACTCAAGGTCTTCTGCCAGTCGAGCCGCTTTAGGGCATAGAGCTGATCCACAATCCGGCGCGCGGCATCAAGCTGGCCGAGATCCAAGTGGGCTTTGATGAGATTGTTTCCAACTGGCAGGCCGTGGATTTCGGCCACGAAGTGCGGTTCTGCAAGCTGGAGTAATTCAGGCAAATGAGCGGCATTGCCCAGGTCGCCGCTTATCTGCATGAGCAAATCCGCCGGAGCCGGTTTCGTGATGCGCGACAAGGCTTCGTGGTAATAAGCGAGTGCCTGCTCCAAGTTTTTTGATTGGAGGGCCGTCCTCGCCAGCCATAATTGCGCCCGCCAGCTTCCCGGCAGGGCGGCAATCCGGCGCAGGGCTTCATGGCCAGCATCTTCGCCGTTGCGTTCCTTTTGGATGATCCAATACCAGCCGAGGCCGTTGTCCTGATTGGGATCAACTTCCAGTGCGTGCCAGAGAATTTCCTCGGATTTTTTCTCGTCGTTACGCTTGGAGTAAACCTTGGCTAGATTGGTTAGAACCGAACCGTTCTCGCCATGCTTGGCGATAAAATCACGAAAGACTTTTTCGGCCTCGTCGAGCCGGCCCTCTTCTTTGAGCACAATGCCCCAAACACAGGTGCCGCGTTCAGGTTGCGAATCAATTTTGTAAAGTTGTTCGGCAGCGGCAATCACGTCAGAACGAAATTCGTCTTTCAGCGCGCCGAAAATGATGCCGTAAAGTTGGTCAGGGTTATTCCAGTTGGACTTGATCGAACCCGGCAAAACACTTGTGCGCCACGCTTCCTTGGTGATGAACAGCTCGCGGCCATAGGCATCAAAAACCTGGATCATGTTTTTGTCCTTGGCCGGGTCAATTGGAGCAGGATGGGCTGCCTGTCCTTTGACTGGCGGAAGCGTGGCTGGCGTTGACGCCCGAACTACCGGCTGTTTTGGCGGCTCCGGTTTCTTCTTGCCGAATAGATTTTCAAAAAAGCTCATGCGGCAAGCACCTCGTTGAGTTCATCGAGCAGTTTGGGCAGTTGCTCGCCGAAGAGTTGATGCGCTTTGCCCAAGCCGCCGCGCTGGTTGAACGGTGAGAGTTCCAAATCCTCCGGCTCAATGCTGATGGCCGTGGCGATGTGGTCGCGAATCAAATTCAGCCACGCAAGTTGTTCGGGAACGAACGTGACGCCGGCTTTGGCTTTATCCATTAGCCATTCGTTGAACCGCTCTTGCACAGAGTCAGCGAACGGAGCGAGCACTGGCTGTTGTTCCAGCGTGAAACGGACGAGTGCGACGAGGTCGGCAAAGCGTCCAGCTTGCGAGCGGCCTTTAACTTTGCCCGGTGCGGTGACGGCGAAAGCATCCCATAGGCGGTCTTCGGTCCACGCTGCATGGTTGTCGCGCAGTTTCTTTTCCAGTTCCTTGAGCATCTTTTCCGTGAGGCGCTGTTTGAAAGGGCGGCTGTAAAGAATTTGCAGCGCGGTGATCTCGGACTGGTGCTGTTCGATGTAATCACGGAAGGATTTCAGGAGGTTTGTAGCTTTTTCTTTCGCAGCGGCGTCGAAACCCTGATGTGTGACAACATCAGCGGTGACGGTATCAATGGTCTGCTCATTCTGCTGCTTGAGTTTCACAAGCGTGTCGCGTAAAGCCGGCTGGTCGAACGGGGCGCAGGCTTCGAGAACCAGTGCTTTCTTCGCGGCCTTAAATTTTTCGGGCGCGACTTCGGCGGGTGAGGTTCCCGGCATCCCGGTGGCCCGTTCAGCAATGACGTTGGGATCAATTGCGCGCAGGAGCGTGGCAGACATCTGTGCGATAGTTTTGCCCCCGGCAATTTCCGTGATTTGCTGGCGCTGCGCTGAATCCAGTTCGCGGTCAAGGCGGGCAAGCCGTCCGGCGAGCGTGGTCAGCGTGTCTTCGTCGCGTTTGCCGAGGGCGACACCGAGCAAAAGTTTGTCGAACTTGACGGTGGGCTGTTTCTCCAGCGGACGGGAATCGGTCTTGTCGCTTTCGCACACGCCCACAGCGTCCACGATGACGAAGTGTGTTTTCGCCCGCGCATCCGCGCCGCTCACGGCCTGCAAATCGGTGGGCGTGAGGACGCGCGTGCCGCGACCTTTCATCTGCTCGAAATAAACGCGGCTGCGAACGTCGCGTAGAAAAAGAAGACATTCGAGCGGCTTGATATCCGTGCCGGTGGCGATCATGTCCACGGTCACGGCGATGCGAAGTTGCGGTGACGTGCGGAATTCCTGAATGAGCGTTTCGGATTTTTCGTAACGCTTCGTTTCGGGATTGTAGGTTTTGTAGGTGATTTTCTTGGCGAAGTCGTTGCCTTTGCCAAACACTTCGCGGCAGATGTGAACGATGTCTTCGGCGTGGGAATCGTCCTTGGCGAAGATGAGCGTCTTGGGCACGAGCGTGCGACCGGGAAATAAATCAGTAAAAAGCGCATCCTTGAACGTCTGAAGCACGGTGCGGATTTGCGACGGGACGACGACGGAGCGATCCAGCTCCGGCGCGGTGTAGGTCAGGTCTTCGTCCAATTGTTCCCAGCGCTTGGAACGGTCGAGCTTGTTGCGCTTGTCCACATAAAACCCCTTTTCAACCTTGCCGCCCTGCTCGGTGACTTGTGTTTTAATGCGATAAACTTCGTAGCCGACATTCACACCATCGGCGACAGCGCGCTCGTGGTTGTATTCGGTGACGAGGTTCTGGTTAAAAAAGCCGATGGTCTGTTTTGACGGCGTGGCGGTGAGACCGATGAGAAAGGCGTCAAAATATTCGAGAACCTGCCGCCAGAGATTGTAAATGGAACGGTGACATTCATCGGTGACAACGAAATCAAACATCTCAATGGGAATGGCGGGATTGTAGGCAACTTCCTTGGGCCTGCCATCCGCAGCGCCGATTTCGTAGGTGGACATTTCGTCGGCGTCTTCGGGCAGTTCCTCGCCGCGCAACATCGAGTAAAGGCGCTGGATGGTGCAGATGGTGACGCGGCAGACAGGGTCGAGCGCGTTTGAGGTAAGGTGCTGGACGTTGTAAAGCTCGGTGAACTTGCGCCCGGTGTCGGGCGTGACGAATTGCTGAAACTCGGAGGTGGCCTGCCGTCCAAGATTCGAGCGGTCCACGAGAAAAAGCACGCGACGCGCCCCAGCGTATTTGATCAGGCGATAGGTGAACGCGCAGGCGGTGAAAGTTTTGCCTGCGCCGGTGGCCATTTGAATCAGCGCACGAGGCTGATTCTCAGCAAACGATTTTTCGAGGTCGGTGATGCCTTCAACCTGGCAGTCACGCATTCCATGCGTCGGCAATGGTGGCAGATGCTGAAGACGGGAGCGAAGCGTGTCGGGTTGAGTCAGCCATTCGGCGAGCGTTTCGGGACGATGAAAGTTGAACACTGACCGCGAACGCGGGTCGGGATCGCGTTCGTCGCGAAAAAAAGTTTCGACACCGGTGGATTCGTAAAGAAAGGGTAACGAGCCGGGGACAATGGCCTGAATGAAATCCGGGAGGCTCGCGCCGTAATGACCGGACTGCTCGGCAACCATGGAAAGCGTTGTGCCCTCTTTTTTTGCCTCGACCACACCGAGAGCGTTGCGATCCACCAGCAACAGATAGTCACAGCGCCCGGACTTGAGCGGGACTTCGCGCAACGCAATGCCCCGCCCGGCGGAAGGGTTGAACGCCTTGTAATCCTGAACGACCCAACCCGCCGCGACAAGCTGTGCGTCGATTTGCTGGCAGGCTTGTTGTTCGGGAGTCATGCAGATTGGCGAGAATCGTAAGGCAAAGGTTGAAAACGAAAAGCAGAAAACGGAAAGAGGCCTGAGTCGGTAGAAAGATCAGGCTGACATGAAAGCTTTTCTGTCACAGGTTGTGACAGATTTGAACCAACCAATTTTCTCACAGGCTGTTGGAGAATTACAGTTTTTGATCCGCCACCGCAATTGCGCCTTACAATGTGCATCCAAGCTCCGTATCGGCGACCAGTCGCATGAACCTGGCAATCCACGCCGGTGCGTAGCGAAAGTTTTTGAGAAGTTGCCGTTTGTCGACGGGGCTTAACCGGCGGTGAAGCGTGGTCAACACGCTGTCGTCCACATGACGTTGACCCAAGTGGCGCAATGCCTGAATTACTAATCCGCTGACTTTTCCGGCGGTCATCATGTTACGCGGCGTAGTGCGTTTGAGAATGATCTGGAGTTTGCCAATTTGAATCCAACGAGGAGTGCCATCGGTTAGAAAAACAATTTTCGCCGGCACTTGATCGGAAAGACCGAGAAGATTGGCGGCATAACCACCGGCGGGTTGCAGGCGGATGGCATCGCGCCCCCGCAAGGCTTTGGCGATGGCATCTATCGAGGGCGAAAGCAGTCCGATTTGCGGGTCTTTACCCGGATAATCATAGATTCCACGAGCCAGTTTTCGGATGATACCGGCTTGTGATTGCCTGGACAGGGTTTTGTCCACGGCATCGCGGCTGCCGAGGTCCACGAAATTACTGGCCGTGAACACCCAACCCCTCCCGCGAGTTTTCACCCGCTGAAGGATTTGACTGTCAATAGATTGTGCGTGTTTTCCCATTCAACTATTGTCACAAAAAGTATGCAGTATTTCTGACATAAATAAAATTTGTTTTATCTTAAAAGTTCAGGCAACTGCGCTTGCGATTGGAACGCTTCGGTCAGCGGTTCGGCGAGCGGAAAAGTGAAGAGCAGGCGGAGTGACGGTTGGAACGGAGCCGGAACACAACGACCGCCGCCGTGCCGCTGACGGAAGCCGAACGCGATTGCGTTTTTCATTTAATGCCGCGACGAGAGCGCGTGAAGCCACAGCGGAACGTGCGTTGGTCGCGAGCGATCAAACCAATTGCCTTGATCCCTTGTAATGATTTACCAAAGGGCACGCAGACTTTTGTTTAGTTTGAGGCGCATTGTTAAAGCCATGCTTGAACAAATGCGCCTAAACCAAACAGATGATGGCGCGATTGTTGAAACACCCGCATTTCCCATCTAATATGATGTCGGTGCATTGACTGTCCGGCTTTCCAGCTAGCACTCGGAAACCGGCCAGACAAATCACCTCGAATCAAACCTAGACGGTAGCGCAGTCAACGTCCGTTTCTAAAATCCCGCGACTCCACAGCCGTTACGCCCGCTCCGATTTCAGAAACGGACGTTCACTGCGCCAATCATCAAGGGATTTTATACGTTCAGCCAAACGGAGTTTCTGGCGGCTTTCTGAAATTTGAAAGCCGTTAATTTTGGTAAGACACCATCCCCTAACGAAATCGTTGTGGAAAAAACGGGGCAAAACCGGAGCGACAAAAAGCGATAAAAGGCGGCAACGAACTTGTCGCAATATGACGCCTTTTGTCGCTGGCAATTTGCCGCCAGTTGTCGCCTTTTGCCGCCCGCAGTGATGCACACAGCAGTTGCGCCGGAAGGAACCGGCTCAAAATCCATCAGACATCTTCCCTTAGCACAGCTTCAGGCGGCAACCGCAGACGCGAATGTTGCGCGAAATTTGCGCGACTGTTGCGTAACAAGTTCAACGTAATTAAACACCATTCAACACGGTTCAACATCAGCCGTTCATGCCGATGGAATCATCCGGCCAAGTCACACCCAGGGCAAACGCAAGGGAGCGGCGAAAAGCGGAAATTAGTTAAGGCACGCGTTACCCCTTATTTTAACAAGGTTTTTACGGCTCGCCAAAATCTCGCCGAGTGCTGCGCGAAATGCTTCGCCTGATCTAACCGTCCGTTGACACCTTGTTGCCAACCGTGTTGCTTCGGATGTTGCCTCGCGTGATTACCACCTTGTTGCGAACCCAGTGCTAACCGTGCTGCTAATCGCGTTGCGAACTTTGTTGCTTCGGATGCTGCCTCGCGTCGTTACCACCCTGTTGCCAACCCTGTTGCCCCGGCGCTGCTAACCGTGCTGCCAAGCGGAAAAAACTTGCTTCTATGGTGGCGTTACTGGCTTGTCGGCGCGGGCGTCCGAACCTTTGCGGCTGCGTGTGGCTGGCGAACGTCGCTGGCCTGCTTTGTAGGCACTCTGGCCGCCGTGCCGGGCTGCAATGGCGATGCTGGCGCATCGCCGGATTGCTTTCCGGGCTGTGTCAGCTCGCTGGTGGTTTCGATTTCAGGCTGTC
>Ga0224554_1000012_pt1 | contig 160078 bp, 136 predicted proteins | sample 714S22024metaG_FD_180666 | JGI IMG/M metagenome (GOLD analysis project Ga0224554, IMG submission 180666) | Peat soil microbial communities from Stordalen Mire, Sweden - 717 S2 20-24 | ecosystem: Environmental > Terrestrial > Soil > Wetlands > Peat | place: Sweden: Norrbotten County, Stordalen... | reverse complement strand
GGAGCTGGTTGACCTCCTGCACGCTGGTGCCGCTGCCGGCGGCGATGCGCTTGCGGCGCGCGCCGGAGATGATTTCGTGGTTGCGGCGCTCGCGGGGCGTCATGGAGTTGATGATGGCCTCGAGGCGGACGAATTGTTTCTCGTCGACCTGGCCGGCGGCTTGCTGCATTCCGGCGAAGGGGCCGACCGAGGGCAACATTTTCAAAATCGATTCCATGGACCCGAGCTTCTTGATCTGGCGGAGCTGGTCGCGGAAATCCTCGAGCGAGAAGCCGTCGCCGAGGAGAGCTTTCTTGGCGAGCTCCTCGGACTTCTTGCGATCGAGGGTGGATTCGGCCTTCTCGATGAGGGAGAGCATGTCGCCCATGCCGAGAATGCGGCCGACGATGCGGTCGGGATGGAAAGGCTCGAAGGCGTCGGGTTTTTCGCCCACGCCGATGAACTTGATGGGCTGGCCGGTGACGTGGCGAATGGAGAGAGCAGCGCCGCCGCGGGCATCGCCATCCATTTTGGTGAGGACGACGCCAGTGAGCGAGAGGCGGGAATGAAAGTCCTGCGCGGAGTTGACGGCATCCTGGCCGGTCATGGCGTCGGCGACGAAGAGAATCTCCTGCGGGCTGAGGAGCTTTTTGAGGCTCTCCATCTCGGCCATCAGATCCTGGTCGATGTGAAGGCGGCCTGCGGTGTCAACGATGAGCGTGTCGCAGCCCATGATGACGGCTTCGCGGCGGGCTTCTTTCGCCAGGCGCTCGACAAGTGCTGAGCCGGCTGGCTCGCCCTTCAAGTCGCCTTCATAGAGGCGCGAGTCGACTTGTTTGGCGACGATTTTGAGCTGCTCGCGGGCGGCTGGGCGGTAGACGTCGACCGAAACAAGCATGGGGCGATGACCGCCTTTTTTGAGCCAGGCGGCGAGCTTTCCGGACGTAGTGGTTTTGCCGGAACCTTGCAGGCCGGCCATGAGAATCACGGTCGGCGGCTTGGAGGCGAAGTTGAAACGGGCGGTGTCTTTGCCGAGGAGCGAGACCAGCTCGTCGCGAACGATTTTGACGACCTGTTCTGAAGGCGAGAGAGCGGTGAGGACTTCGCTGCCGACGGCCTTTTCGCGGATGTGCTCGACGAGGTCGGTGACAACCTTGAGGTTGACATCGGCTTCAAGCAGGGCGACGCGAATTTCGCGCAGGGCTTCGGCGATGTTCTCTTCAGTGAGCGTGCCCTGGCCGCGAAGGTTCTTGAAGACGCGCTGCAGTTTGTCGGTGAGGTTCTCGAACATGGGTCAGACTCAAGTTTACCGGAAGGCACTTCGTGCGGTGGGTTTTTTGGTTGAGTGAATTGCATTGATCAGCGCACGAGGCGGGCGGCGCTTCGCGCGATTCGTTTGAAGTTACTAGACTGAAGTGGGGGAGCAGATGATGGCTGACGGACGCGAGGAGCGGGAAGAACAACGAAAGCGCCGGGAATTGGAAGAGCGCGAAAACAGGAAGGATCGGCTCGACGAGGACTATGCGAATCGGGATCGCCAAGACGAGTCGCAGCCAGAGCGGGGCGGGTCGTAGATCACCGCGGAAGGGTCGATCTTGGCCACCCTTTCGGCGGGCCTGTTGGAGTGGGGCGTTGGAGTGAAGCGACCGGTTATTTACCAAGCCAGGTGATGATGGGTCCCCAATAGTTGAGGTGCGGCCGGCGGAACGGCTGATTGTGCGACGTCCCTGGGATCAGGAGAACTTTCGCGGCGGGAGAGCAAAACGCGGCCAGCTCCGACGCCATCCTCGGGGAAAACAGCCGGTCTTTTTCGCCGTGCACAATCAGGACAGGCAGGCGGCAATCGGCGAGCGGCTGTTGCGCGCGCCAAATGGGCGGCACCAGCCGAGTGAGCCCCTTGGGAATCCACGCTGCAGTCGCAGCTCGGCGAAACGACGTAAAGGCCTGGCACAGAATCAGGCGGTGAGCGTCGAGTCTGTTGATCGTGGCCGTCGCCACACCGCTGCCGAGCGAGAAACCCAGCACAGAGGCCGGCAGATCCGGGGCGAGCGAGCGCAAAGACGTAAACGCTGCCACCGTATCCTGCTCAAACCGATCCCAGTCAGGGCGACCGGTGCTCTTGCCGTATCCCGAGTAATCAAACACCAATGACGCAACGCCATTTGCGGCGAGCAACTGCTGTACGCCGAACCACTGCTCGACGGTTTCGCCTATGCCGTGGCAGAGCAGGACCGCCGCATGCGCGGGGAAAGAGACCGGCTCGACAAACACTGCGTCGAGCCGGCTGGCCGCGCTCGCGATGGAGTGGCGCAAGGCGTGCTCGTGAATGCCAACCGGCCGGCGGCCTTTTTTGGAGAGGCCGAAGACCCGGTCGCGCAGAATCATGTACCGGCTGATGCAGGTGATCGCAAAGGTAAAGTATGTGCGATGCGCGCGGCTTGGCGCGTGCTCGTCGGGGGCCAGTGACTCAGGGGCCGGTAATTTGACGCGGGGCATGCGTCTCTCCGCTTTCATTGTCACTCGGTAGGCTCGACCAGGTACTGCTCCAGTTTGCCGTTGGGGTAGGTATAGGTGGTGAGGCGGAGGCGGCGGTCGGGATAGGTGATGTCGAATTCGCGGAAGGTCATGCCGCCGCGGAGCTCTTCGTGGGACTGGCGGAGGCTGAGCGGCTCGCCAAGCGGAGCGAGGCTGGATTCGAAGTCGGCGATTGCATGGGGCGTGAAGTAGTCGCTGAGGTTGGGCGCGAGGAGCGAGCGGTCGATGTGGCCTTGCAGAAGGCCGCGGTAAATTTCGAGAGCCTGCTGCTCGGGAGCGGTGAGCGGGTAGCCGGCGACGAGCGGCGCAGCGAGCTTGGCGATGGTGCCGGCGGCGCCGACGGCATCCTGGTTGGTGAGGACGGCCACGGCAGCACCGTCGTCGATGAGGACTTGGTTGTCAGAGACGAAACCGGAGACTTCGCCTGAGTGCTCGATGGAGCGGTGGCCGTCGCGATCGCGGACTTCAACGCCGAGGCCGTAGTGCGTGGCGTCGCCGTTCTTCAGCTTGATCTCAGTGAACATTGCTTTGTAACTCTCGGGTTTCAGGATCGATTGCGCAATCAGGCTTTCGTCCCAGAGCGCGAGGTCGTGGGCGGTCATGGCGAGCTCGCCGGCGGCGAACATCCAGCCAGCGCCTTCTTTGGGCGCGGGGCGCAGCGGGCCGAGAGCGTGACGATAGTAGGCCGTGGCGTCGGGAGGCATGAGCTGGTTCGCGTCGGAGTTCCAGACGGAAGTCATCCCGAGCGGGCGGAAGATGCGCTCGGTGAGGAATTGAAAAAGCGGCTCGCCGGAGACGATCTCGACGATGCGGCCGGCGATGACGAAGTTGGTATTCGAGTATTGCCATTCGGTGCCGGGATCAAAGTCGAGAGGCTTTTTGGCCCAGGTGTCGAGGATTTGCTGCGCGGTTTCGGGCTGGAGCATTGGCGTCATTACGTAGTCCTCGGGCCAATAGTCCTGATAGCCGGAGGTGTGAGAGAGAATTTGGCGGATTGTGATCTCATTGCCGCGGGTGAGGCCGGGGATGTATTTGCTGACGGGGTCGTCGATAGACAGTTTGCCTTGTTCCTGAAGCAGGAGGATTGCGGCCGCCGTAAATTGCTTGGAGATGGAGCCGATGGAGTAGCGCATGTCGGGCGTGGCGGGAACGGCGGGAGAGGAATCGGTGGCGAGGCGCGCGAAGCCGTAGGCGTGAGTGTAGACGAGCTTGCCGTGCTGGACGACGGCGACTGAAGCGGAGGGCACGCCGGTGGCTTCGAGGACCTGCGCAGCGATGCGGTCGATACGGCTGCGGAGATCGGGCGAGATGGCGTCGATAGTCTGGTTGGGGGATTGGTTCGGTGATTGGTTTGGAGATTGAGCCGGGGCGTAGCGAGTCGTGAGGGTCAGCAGCAGAATCGACAGAATTGCGAGGCGCGAAGAGTTTTGGAAGCGAAGCATCGGGCCATTTCCTCTTGTTAAGGATAGACGCGCTGGACGTGGCGGCGCGATTTGCGCCGCTTGCGTACGATAGGCTGGGCTGAGACGGGCGACGCGTGAGCCTGACGCGGAGGGCGTTTGCCGGAGGCGAGAATGGAGCGGATGAGCAAGAATGCAAAGGCTGATTGAGGGACACAAGAAGTTCCTGGCCGAGGTGTTTCCGGCAAGGAAGAGCCACTTTCATTTGCTGGCGGAGGGACAGACGCCGGAGTGGCTATTTATTACCTGCGCGGATTCGCGCGTGCTGCCGGACCTGATTCTGGGGACGGAGCCGGGGGATTTGTTCATTTCGCGCAGCATCGGGAACGTGGTGCCGATTACAAGCCAGGATGTGGACGGGGTGACGGCCACGATCGAGTATGCGGTGGAAGTGCTTAGGGTGAGGCACGCGATCGTTTGCGGCCACTCGGACTGCGGAGCACTGAAGGCGGCGCTCGACCTGAAGAGCCTGGAGAATCTGCCCAAGGCGCGGCGCTGGCTGGAGCAGGTAGAGACGGCGTTCGCGTACCGGCAGCCGCTGAATCCGGCCGATGGAGAGAGCGCGGAGCTGGCGTCGCTGATTCGCGGCAACGTGGTGGCGCAACTCCAAAATCTGAAGGCCCAGACGCCGGTGCGGAGCGCGATGGCCGAGGGTAGGCTGACGGTTCACGGGTGGTACTACGACATTTTGACGGGGCGGATTGAGGAGTGGGACGCGGGGCTGGGGAGGTTTGTGGGGTTGGGGGGTGAGTCGTTTTGGTAATGGTCTTTGCTCGACAAACAGCACGATTTTGAGTAAACTAGCTTATCATCTAGTTTGTTCGGTGATATTGGGAGGGAGCTATGCCGGCTGCGGAGACCGGTTACACCGAAATCGGCGCATTTGACGCCAAGACGAGGCTGTCCGAGATCTTGCGCAAAGTGGAACAAGGAGAACGGTTTACGATCACGAAGCGCGGGCGGGCCGTGGCGGACGTTGTGCCAAGTCAAAACCGGGACAAGGAGCGTGTGGCTGAGGCGGTACGACAACTGCGCGCCATGCCCAAAATAACCGGGGTTTCCGCTGAGACGATCAAAGAGTGGATTGAGGAAGGGCGTGAATGAACGGGGTGCTCGATGCTTCAATGGCCCTGGCGTGGCTGTTCACGCGAGTCGATCCGGCGGAGGCAGCGCTGGCGGACCAGACCCTTCGCGATTTGGCTTCAACTTCCTGGGTGGTACCAGCAATCTGGTACGCGGAGGTTGCGAACGGGCTGCTTCGCGGTGAGCGTGCAGGGCTGACTCAACCGCCGCAAACGGAATTCTTTCTGAACCGGGTTTCGCTGGCCCATATCGAAACGGACCAAGAATCGCCGCGAACCCACCAGGTGAACTCGCTGGCCTTGGCGAGGGCACACCGGCTAACGGCATACGACGCGATGTATCTGGAGCTGGCTCTGCGAAGCGGCGCTCCGTTGGCGACGTTCGACCAGAGGCTGGCAGAGGCGGCGCGGAAGGCCGGGGGGCGGGTGTTCGGGGATGCGGCGTAGGGTTCGCCGTTACTCGTGGACCGAGATTTGCATTGTGCCCCGCAGTCTCTCGCGTCGTCAACCCAACCGGTTTCCATGGCCGTTTTCAGTGCGCTCCCGGAGGCGCTTCTGTGTTCTTGGGCGGCTTGGTGAAGAGCCAGGCGCAGGCGGCGCAGATGAGGGCGAGGACGGCAGTCCAGCGGAAGACATCGACGTAGGCGAGTTGTGCGGCTTGCTGCTCCATCAATCCGTAAATCAGGCCGTAGGAGCCGGGGCGCGCGTTTGCCGGGCCGATGCGATGGCCGAGGTACGTGGCAATGATGGCGGACTTCTGCTGCAGCACCGCAGAGCTTGGGGAGAGGTTCGCGCCGAGTTCGGTCTGGTGCAGCGCGGCGCGGCGAATGATCGCCGTGGTGGCCATGGCGATTCCGATTGATCCGCCGATGTTGCGCAGCATGTTGAAAAGGCCGGTGGCGTTGCCCATGTCGTTGCGGGAGATGGTGCGGGTGGACAAGGTGGCCAGGGGCACGAAGACAAAGCTGAGCGCGAAACCGGTGAGCGTGATGGGAAAGAGCAGCGTGTAGGGACCGATGTCGAGGTTGACCTCGCCGAAGATGAAGGCGCAGACGGCGAAGCCGAGGAATCCGGCGCAGAGTAGCTTGCGGTTGTCGATGCGCGAACCGAGGATGCCGATGATGGGCGAGCCGATGAAAGAGCCCACGCCGCGGGGAAAGACAACCAGGCCCGCGGTGAAGGCCGTGTAGCCGAGGATCTCCTGATAGTAGAGCGGCAGAATGGCGATGGTGATGTAGATGCACATGCCGAGCATGGCGATCATCAGGCAACCTGTGCGGAAGTTGGGGTTCTTGAGGATGTGCAGGTCGACCAAGCCTTTGGGATGGGTCCAAGAGTGCCAAATCCACAAGAGGAGCGCGACGATGAGCGCCGCCACCGCCCAGCGCACCCAGACGGCGCCGAACCAATCGTCCTCCTGACCCTTGTCGAGGACGATCTGCAGGCAGCCGGTCCAGACAATCAGCAGGCCGAAGCCGATGTTGTCGAATGGGCCCACCTTGGCGTTCTTGATATAAGGCGGATCGTGGACGAAGCGGCTGATCATGATGACGGCGAGAATGCCGACGGGGATGTTGATGTAGAAGGCGTAGCGCCAGCTCCAGGTGTCGGTAAGCCAGCCGCCGAGGGTGGGACCGAGCACCGGCGCGCATACGATTCCCAGGCCGTAAGCGGCCATAGCTTTGGAGCGGTCCTTGAGGGAGAAGCTTTCAAGCAGGATGGATTGCGAAAGCGGCTGGAGAGCGCCGCCGCCCGCGCCCTGCAGGACTCGGGCCAGAAGGATGATGGCGAGCGACGGGGCCGCGCCGCAGAAGAACGAGGCGACGGTGAAGAGAATGACGCAGGTGAGCAGGAAGCGCTTGCGGCCGAAGCGCCGGGCAAACCAGTTGGAGGCGGGCAGAATGACCGCGTTGGCGACCAGATAGCTGGTGAGCACCCAGGTGGCTTCAGAGTTTGAGGCGGAGAGCGAGCCGGCGATGTAAGGCAGGGCCACCGAGGCGATGGCCGTGTCGAGCACTTCCATGAAAGTGGGCAGCATGACCGAAACGGTGACCAGCCACGGATTAACGCCCTGGGTGAGCGGGTAACGAGCTTGAGCGGCGGCCGTGGTCATGCCAGGAGACTCTTAAAAGGGTAAACGATGGGCGACGAGGCAGATTGTGATGCGGACCACGGCGAAGGCGGCGCGTTGCGCACGGTTTGCCCAGAATGTGGGCTGAGCACGGCTTCCCTGCTTGACACAACCGGCCCAGCCCTTGATGCTGAACAGTTCCGGTCTTTAAGGATATTGCGGCAGGAGGGTCCCCCGTGATGCGAGTTCGCGTCTTCTATCACGACAAGTGTTTTGACGGAGCTTGCTCGGCCTCGCTGTTCACGCGCTTTCATCGCGAGTGCATCAACCGGGACGCGAGCTACGAATATCACGGATTGGTGCATCGCGCCGGAGCGCTGTTCGACGAGAGCGAATTTATCGGCGACGAGAATGCGATCGTGGACTTCAAGTACTCGCCATCGCCCAAGATCACGTGGTGGTTCGATCACCACCAATCGGCATTCCTGACGGCGGAGGACCACGAGAATTTTCTGGCCTGCCAGCGGGATCCGGGATGCGGGGCGCGGAAGTTCTTCGATCCCAACTACACGTCTTGCACCAGTTTTCTGGCGCACATCGCCAAGACGCGTTATGGATTCGATACGGCTCCCGTGGCGGAGTTGATTCATTGGGCCGACATCGTGGATGGCGCAAAGTACGAAAGCCCGGAGGCGGCGGTAGAGATGGCGGCGCCGGCGATGAAGCTGACGCTGATCATCGAGTCCGCGCAGGATCCGGAGTTCATTCCGCGGCTGATTCCGCTGCTCACGGAGATGCCGCTGGATAAGGTGTTGTGCCAGCCGTTTGTGTCGGAACTGCTGCCGCCGCTGCTCAAACGCCATGAGGAGGCGCTGGAACTGATTCGCAGCCGCGCGGAAGAGCGCGACGGTACGATTTTCTTCGACATTACCGACCATCCGCTGGAAGGATTCAACAAGTTCATCCCGTACTATCTCTATCCGCAGGCGACGTACTCGATCGGGCTATCGAAGTCGAGCTTCCGCACCAAAGTGGCCGTGGGATCGAATCCGTGGACCAAGACCGACCCGGAGAAGCTGGTGAACCTGGCGCAGATTTGCGAGCGCTACGGCGGGGGCGGTCACGCGCGCGTGGGGGCCATCAGCTTTCCGCCGGATAAGGAAGCTGAGGCTCGCGCGGCGGCCGAGGAGATTGTGGCAGAACTGAGAAAAACAGGGATTAGGGATTAGGGATTGGGATTGGGGATTAGGGAGTAGACGGGATCCATTGATCGCCGGGGACTGGCTACTATTCATCATTTGCTGTCGCTCTGTATGATGAATGCGCCGGGAAGAAGGCTCGAGAGGAAGCGATGAGAAAACTACTTTGTATCTGCGCTGGATTGGCGATGGTGTTGAGCGCCGCGACCACGATGGCCGCCGATGTAACCGGAACCTGGACGGGTCAGTCGGCTGGTCCGGATGGCAACACGATGCAACTCACGTTTACGTTCAAGCAGGACGGCGCCGCGCTGACTGGCTCGGTGCAGGGGCCGATGGGCGATGCGATGGCGATCACCAACGGGAAGATCGATGGCGACAAGTTCTCGTTCGATGTGTCGTTCAACGGGATGACGATCAGCCACCAGTGCACGGTGGATGGCGACTCGATCAAGATGACGACGAAGTCCGCCTCGGGCGATTTCCCCGGGATGGAGTTGACGCTGACGCGGGTGAAGGAGACGCCGCCGGCTCCAGCGGCGCCGGCAGCGCCGGCGGCTCCGGCAACGCCGACGACGCCGAATTAGCAGGCGCCGCTTCCAATGCTAGTGCGGGCGTGGACGCCCACATGACAGCCGGCCTACCACCCCAACGACGAAGACCTGTCGTTGGGGACCCCGGTTTGGAGACCGGTGCTGCTCATCTGTTTTGTCAGGTTCGATCCACACAACAGCCGGTCTACCACCCCAGTCTGGAGACCGGCTCTACTCATTTATTTTGTCGGATTCGCTGCTGAGTGCTAGCGATGGCTCCGCCGGCCAATCGTCAGCGGCGAGGATCCGTGGCTCGGCGGGAAGCGGTTCGAGTTGCTCGATTTCGTCGGCGCTGTGAACCAGGCCGCCAAGTTTGCGCGCGTGGAAAAAAGCGCCTCCGCGGCCTTCGACCGCACCGACAAATCGGTTGTAATTACCGACGGCATTCTCGAGGGCAGCGCCCAGCTTGGCGAAGTATTCGTGCGCGTTCACAAGCTTGTTGTAGAGATCGCGCCCAGCTTCCTGAATCGCTTTCGCATTCCGGGTCACCTGCGACTGCTGCCATCCATAGGCGACCGCCTTCAACAATGCGATCAGCGTGGTTGGCGTCGCCATCACCACATTGGCCTGCGAGCTGAATTCGATGAGCGACGGATCGGCTTCAAGGGCCGCGCTGAATAACGCCTCGCTAGGCAGGAAGCAAACGACAAATTCAGGCGTGTAGTCGAACTGCTTCCAGTACGCCTTGCTCGATAGCTCGCGCAGGTGCGCCTTCACACGTTCGGCGTGCGCGACAAAACGCAACGCCTGCGCCGATGGGTCAACGCTCTCACCTGCGTCGAGAAACGCGTCGAGCGGCGTTTTGGCATCGACAATGATTGTGCGGCCGTTCGGCAGTTGAATGGTCATGTCGGGACGGAGCAGGCGATCGCCCTCCGCTCGCGTGGAAGCCTGCTCGGAAAACGAGCAGTATTCGACCATGCCCGCGTATTCCACGCAGCGCTTGAGTTGCAGTTCGCCCCAATTGCCTCGCGTCTTGGGGGCGCGCAATGCCGTGATGAGTTGCGATGTCTCGCTGCGAAGTGAGCGCAGCGACTCTGGGATCTCCTTGCCGATTCCCTGGACAAGCGTTTTGATTTCGCCGTATGCGCCGGAACGTTCCTTCTCCATGGCGCGCGTCTGCTCGTCCAATTGCTTCAGCGTTGCTTCGAGCGGCAGCAAGAGCGCCTGGATCGCCTTCTCCTTGGCCTCCAGCGTTTGTTTCGCTTCGTTGCTTTGAGCGCCGAGCTTTTGTTCGGCCAAGTGAAGAAAGCTCGCGTTGTTGTCGCGCAGCGCCTTCGAAGCAAGGTCGGCGAAGGCCTTGTCGACGTCAGCCTTCATTTGGATGTACTTTTCTTCTTGTGCCTGCTCGCGAGCTTTGGCCGCAGCGAGTTCTTCGGCCTTGGGACGAAGATCCCTAAGCTCATTCCTGGCCTCATCGAGCAGCGTTTGTGCTCCTGCGCGGCCTTGACGCTGGCCAATGAAAAGCCCAAGGAGAAGGAGGCAGACGGCGACGATTGCAAGAATAACAATTGGGCCTTCCATTTCGATCCTCTTCGCCAAATATACGCCCAGAGGTTGTGTATTTTCCGGCGTTCAACGAATTCGCGGTTGCGGAATGATTATTCCCTGTTTCTTCAAAGATTTCCTCACAGCCGGAAGGCTTTACACCCCAAGGCCCTGCCGGTAGACTTGAAGATTCGGGGCCGTGCGCAGATTTCTTGGCGCGGTGGTTGTCATTCCCCGCCGCGGCCCGGTATGGTAGGTTCGCGGGGCGGGCGGTCTTCTGAAACCCCGAATCGTTTTCCTAAGTTCCCAATATCACGAGGAGAGGTACGCATGGCCGTTGAAGAAAAAGTGAAGCAGATCATCGTCGAGCAGTTGCAGGTGGACGAAGCCGAAGTCACACCCGGCGCGAGCTTCCAGGAAGACCTGGGCGCCGATTCGCTGGACGTGGTCGAACTGGTGATGCAGTTCGAAGAGGCGTTTGACATGGAGATTCCCGACGAAGACGCCGAGAAGATCAAGACGGTGAAAGACGCCATTGACTACATCGAGAAGAACGCGAAAGGCGGCAAGTAAGCGTTGACCCAGGCAACCAACCGCAGAGTGGTCATCACAGGCCTGGGGCTGATCTGCGGTGTAGGCAACACCGCTCCCGAGATATGGCGGCAACTGCTTGCCGGCGCCAGCGGCGTCTCGCAGATCAAGGGCTTTGACGCAACCGGGTTCCCGTCGACTATCGCTGCCGAAGTGAAGAACTTCGATCCGCTCGAATTCCTGGACAAGAAGGAAGCGCGCAAGATGGGGCGCTTCATCCACTATGCCTTCGGCGCGACCCAGGAGGCGATGGAGCAGTCGGGCCTGAAGGTGACTGCAGAGAACGCCGAACGCGTGGGCGTGTTCATCGGCTCGGGGATCGGCGGATTCGAGGTGATTGAGCGCGAGCACTCGAATCTGCTGCAGGGCGGCCCGCGCAAGATGTCACCCTTCTTCATTCCCGCGGCGATTGTGAACATGGCCGCGGGGCAGATCAGCATCCGGTATGGCGCGCAAGGCCCTATTTCAGCGACGGCCACGGCTTGCGCCACGAGCGCCAACTCCATCGGCGATTCGGTGCGCATGATTCTGCACGGCGATGCGGACGCGATGATCGCGGGCGGCGCTGAGGCGGCGGTGACACCGATGTCGGTGGGCGGATTCGCGGCCATGCGCGCGCTTTCGACGCGCAACGACGATCCGACACACGCCAGCCGGCCGTTCGACAGGGACCGCGACGGATTTGTGATCGGCGAGGGCGCGGGCATTCTGATTCTCGAGGAGCTGGAATTTGCTAAGGCGCGCGGAGCGAAAATTCTGGCTGAAGTGATCGGCTACGGGATGAGCGCCGACGCGTATCACATGACGGGCATTGCGCCCGAGGGCGCCGGCGCGCAGCGCAGCATGAGGGCCGCGCTGAAAGACGCCGGCATCCGACCTGAAGAAGTGGGGTATGTGAACGCGCATGCGACGGCCACGCCGGCGGGCGACGGCCAGGAATCGCGCGCGATCGAGGTGGTGTTTGGCGAGCACGCGCTGAGCCATCGGCTGAAGATTTCGGGGACGAAATCGATGACCGGGCACCTGCTGGGCGGCGCGGGCGGACTGGAAGCCGGCATCTCTGTGCTGGCGCTGGTGAATCAGCAGATACCGCCGACCATGAATTTGGAAAACGTCGATCCCGAGTGCCGGTTGGATTACGTGCCCAACAAGGCCATCGCGCATTCGTTTGACATTGCATTGTCGAATTCGTTCGGATTCGGCGGCATCAATGCCACGCTGATCATGCGTCGCTGGGAGTAAAGCAGGGACCAAGCCACCCCAGCGAACAAAGACCGTTCGCCGGGGGCCCCGGCGGGGACCAAGGGAACGAGAAAGCGGGAAATAGGGAAAGTGAGCAGGCCTGGCGCGAGCCGGGCCTTTGCACGTTTTGTGGCGGATCGAGCGGGACGAGTAATCGTCAAGCGCAACGCGCGTTGGTCAAGCGAGACGTGTGTTGGTCAACTGAGAGCGAGGGACGGGTTGGCGGTGAGGTCCGGCGGAGCGAAGTCCTGCGCCAGCAGGCGCGGCCAGGCGGCTGCGGCGATCATGGCGGCATTGTCAGTGGAGAGCGCGAGCGTGGGGAAGGCGATGCGCACGCCACGTCGGTCGGCTTCGGCGGCGAAGCGGGCGCGCAACTCGCGGTTGGCGGCGACTCCGCCGGTGACGAGGATGCGTTTGGCGCCAAGCGACTCGGACGAGGCGAAGGTCTTTTTCATCAGGTCGCCGACGACAGCGTGCTGAAAGCTGGCGATAAGATCGAGCGTGGGCTGCGGGCAGAGTGCGAGAGCCTCTTCGCGCGTTTGCGGCGGGCGGAAGTTGGCCAGCACGCGACTGACGCGGGCATTTGCTTCGGCTCGAAGGCCGTGGAGCTCAACGTAGCGCAGCACGGCGGTCTTGATTCCTGAAAAGGAAAAGAGAAAGTGTGGATCGAGGCGCGCGATGGGGGCGGTTTTTGCGGCTTTGGTGCGGGCGGGCTTGCCGCCGAGATGAGCTTTGGTTTTGATCTGTGCGAAAGAAAACGGCACGGCGTGCGGGTTGCCGTATGGAGCGAGCGAGTCGATCCATGGGCCGCCGGGATAGCCGAGGCCGAGAAGCTTAGCGACTTTGTCGAAGGCTTCGCCTGCGGCGTCATCGACGGTGCGGCCAATGAGGGTGTAGGTCCATGTGCCCTTGGCAGGGCGCGCGAGAAAGAGGTGGGTGTGGCCGCCGGAGACGACGAGGGCGAGGGCGGATTCAGCGTTGGGGATTCCCTCAGGGGCTAAAGCCCCGATTCCTTTGGGAACACTTTCGGCACGACTGAAGTCGTGCCCTGACACTTCGTGCTTCTCCTCAGGGATTCGTCCAGGGCTTGTGTGGGCGAGGGCCTGTGCGTCCAGCGAGGCCGAAGCGGGTGGCGCGGACTCGCGCTCCTGAAGGAGGACCGCATGGATGTGGCCTTCGAGGTGATTGACGGCGATGAGGGGAAGGTTGTTCGCGAAGGCGAGGGCTTTGGCGTAAGTGATGCCGACCAAAAGCGCTCCGGCGAGGCCGGGACCGGAGGTGACGGCGATGGCGTCAAGATCGGCGAGGGTCAGGCGAGCTTCAGCGAGCGCGGCGCGGACGACAGGAACGATGGCGCGAAGATGCTCACGGCTGGCCAGCTCCGGAACGACGCCGCCGTAACGGGCGTGAGTGGCGATTTGCGAGGCGACAACGGAAGAAAGTGCACGCGCTCCGCGCTCGACGACCGCCGCGGCAGTTTCGTCGCAGGAGGTCTCAATGCCAAGGATGAGGCCGGAGCCGGGCATAGTTTCAGTTTAGTGGGCCGAAGAGAGCGGGGATAGTGGTGCTGGCGGAGTTACCCGAGCTAGAAAACCAGGCTGGTCAGCGGGTTGGCTATCCGATTGGCGTGGGCGAGCGAGAATGGATTTAGCGACGATGGCTGGATCTGAACAGTTCGAAGAAGCGATGAAGATTGTGGAGACGCTGCGGGCGCGTGGGTACGAGGCGTACCTGGCAGGCGGATGCGTGCGCGATCTGCTGTTGGGGCACGAGCCGGCCGACTACGACGTGGCGACGAGCGCGACGCCGGAGGTGGTGCTGGAGATGTTTCCGCGAACGTTTGCCGTAGGGGCGCATTTTGGTGTGGTTCTGGTGGCTCCCGAGGACGAGGACGCAGGATTTGTTACCGAAGTGGCAACGTTTCGTTCGGACCTGGCTTATTCCGATGGGCGGCATCCCGATGGGGTGCGGTACACGAAGACTGCCGAGGAGGATGTGCGGCGGCGGGATTTTACGATCAACGGATTGCTGCTGGACCCGCTGCGTGTGATCGCAGAAGAGGCAGGCAAAGAATCTCAGTCACGTTTTGAAAAAGCAGCCGCAGGTCCTTCGACTTCGGTCGCCGCGGCGACCTCCGCTCAGGATGACAGTTCAGTGGGAGAGGAGGCCGCTGCGCGCGGGGCCGTGCTTGATGATGACAATTCAGCGAGAGAGTGGGCCGGTCTGCGCGGAGCCGTGCCAACCGGTTTGCGCGGGGCTGTCCTCGATTATGTGGGTGGGCTGGCGGACCTGGACGCGGGCGTAGTGCGCGCTATCGGGCGGCCGGAGCAGCGATTCGAAGAGGACCATCTGCGCATGTTGCGCGGGGTTCGATTCGCGGCGCGATTTGGGTTTGAGCTGGAGGCGGAGACAAAGCGAGCGATTCGGTCACTGGCTTCGAGAATTCAAGCCGTGAGCCGCGAGCGCGTGCGCGACGAGCTGACAAAAATGCTTACCGAGGGCCATACGCGGCGCGCGTTCGAATTGCTGGACGAAACGGGGCTGCTGAATGAAGTGCTGCCGGAGGTGGCGCGCATGAAGGGCGTGGAGCAGCCGCCGCAGTTCCATCCCGAGGGCGACGTATGGGTGCACACGCTGATGCTGCTGGAGCAATTGGAGCCGAGATGCTCGGAGACCCTTGCGTGGGGAGCGCTGCTGCACGATGTGGGCAAGCCGCCAACGTTCAGGCGTGCTCCAGATCGGATCCGCTTCGATGGGCACGTAGACATTGGCGTCGCGATGGGCGCGGAGATTTGCCGGCGATTCCGATTTTCAAACGAAGAGACCCGTCAAGTTGTGGCATTGATCGAGAATCACATGCGGTTCATGGATGCGCAGCACATGAAAGAGTCGACGCTGAAGCGGTTCTTCAGGCTGGAGCGATTCAAAGAGCACCTGGCGCTGCACAAGATGGATTGCCTGGCCGGCAGCGGCTACCTGGAGCACTGGGAATTTGTTCGGGATCGTTTGTCTTCGATGCCGGAGGCGGCGGTGAGGCCGACGCCACTGATTACGGGACGGGAGCTGATTGCGGCTGGCTACCCACCGGGCGCGCGGTTCCGCGAAATGCTGCGAGCGGCCGAGGATGCGCAGTTGGAGGGGACGATTGCGACGGCGGAGGAAGCGCTGAAGCTGGTGAGGGAGCGATTTCCGGTTGGAAAACAGTGAAAGCGTGAAGGAGTGAAAGAGTGAACACGTGAAAGGTTGAAAGAGTGAAGGAGTGAACCGGTGAAGGGTGAACAGTCCCAAATGCGTGGGCGAGCCGGATGGAGCAGAGAGGCTATTAGAAGCGCATGCGCACGCCGATTTCAATCTGCCGCTCGCGGTAGAAATCCGTGGCGTTGATGTTGAGCGGCCGGCCAAAAGCGGCAATGGGAGTTCCTGAGCCGGTGAGGGTGGTGGTGCCGCAGCTCGCGCTGCCGACGGTATTGATGGTGAGGTAGCAGAGCGTGGGGTGTGTGCCGAAAGAGCCGCTGTTCTCGATGGAGTAGCCGGTCGTTTCGAGGCCGGTGACGTTTTGATGATTGAAGAGATTGAAGGTTTCGGCGATCAGTTCCAACTGACGCCTCTCGCCGATGTCGAAGCGCTTGGCGAGGCGGAGATCGGCCTTCCAAGTATTGGGATAGCGGAAGGTGTTGCGGCCGATGTTGTAGGCACGGCCGTCGTTCCCGAGTCCGTAGACGCGGTTGTCCCCGCCTGATCCGTTCATGCCGGGGCCGAGGCCCGTGATGGCGTTGCCGGTTGTGTCAAACTCCTCGGGCAGCGAGCCGGACGTGCGCATGGTGTACGGCAGGCCGCTGCGGAACTGCCCGATGCCGGAGAGCATCCAGCCGTTGGCGATGCGGCCGGCAAAATCGCGTAGCTTCCAAGGCGCTTCGTAGATGGCCATGATGGAGGCGAAGTGGCGGATATCAAGATTACTGGTCCCGTATTCCTGGCTGAAGTTGGCGGGATCGAGCACATCGCTGCCGGCGACGAGCGTGGTCTCGTTGGGATTCCAATCCATCGCGTGCGCGTAGGTGTAATTCGCATGGAAGCCTAAGCCGCTGCGGCCGTAGCGCGCGATCTTGACCATGGCGGCTTCGTAAGTGGAGTTGGCTCGGCTCACGATCTGGGCGATCTGCTGGTAATCGGCGAAGCGCCGGCCGCACTGACTGGCGGGATTCAGCGGCGAACCGGCGGGACACACTGCGAAGGACCAGGAAGCGTAGAAGGGGACGGTGATTTGCGCGGACTTGATGGGTCCAGTGCCGGTTGGGTCTTTCACGCCGTAGGTAATGACGCTGGGATTGACTGCAGGGTTGAAGTTGGAATCGATGGAGATGGGCAGGCGGCGGCCAAGCGAGAGCATGGCGCCGGCGGTCAGCATGACGCGACCGGGCAACGGCTGCTCGATGGAAGCAATGGCCTGATGGACTTCAGGATTATGGAAGCTGGACGCGAAGCCGACCGCACCAGGAGCGACGAGGCTTGTTGGTTGGCCGACGAGGACGTAGGGAAACGGCGGCGCGCCCCCCGAGCAGTGTTGGCAATCGTCGGAGGGGCGCATGAAAAAGCTCAGGTCGCCCTTGAGCGATCCGGTCTGCGTGAGGGCGGTCTCGATGGTGGCGTTTTCAGTGCGGCCGTAGTACATGCCGTAGCCCAGGCGCAGCACCGGCCAGTGGTCATGAGCGTTTCCGATGGCGAGGCTGAAGCGCGGCCCCCAGTTGTTGCCGAGGCTGGGCAGGTTCGCCGAAAGCGGAGGCTGGGGATTGGTCTGCGTTGCGCTGGTTAGCTCGGGATTGGCAAGCGAGGCGATGGGCGGCGGCATTTGCTCTCGCTCCCAACGCAGGCCGGCGGAGAAGACGGCCAACTTGCTCAGTTGCCACTGCGCGGTTACGTATCCGGCGAAATCGTTGGTGCTCAAGTGCCAGTTTGTGGGGCCCATAGTTTGGGAGTAGTAGGAATAGCATGGCTGACTGCCGAATTTGGCATTGGTGACGCCGCAATTGTGAGGATTGTGTGAGTCGAGGGCGTCACTAAGACCGAATTTCTGAAAGGCCAGCGCGTCGGAGATGAAGCTGGCGACGGTGGAGTAGGAGTAGGTGCCGGTCTGATTGCGCAGTTCAGTGACAGCATCGGAGTTGTGATCGAGCTCAAAGCCGGCCTTGACGAGCAGCTTGCCGTGGACCCAGTCGAGCATTTCTTGTCCATGAAAAAGGCGTTCGTCGGGGTAGCTGCCCTGGCCGAAGCGCGAGGGATTCCCGATGGTGAATCCATAGCGCGAGTCCACGACAATCTGCGGCAACTGGCCCCAGGAATTGCCGCCGAGGAACGATTGCTCGAAGGTGGATGGCGCATCGGGCCGTGCACTGAGAATGGCGCGGCCCGCGGAGGCCTGCGTGACGGCGAGCAAATTCGGCGTGAGATACGCCTCCCAACGAGCGAGGAGCCACCGCTGGCTGGCCTGGCTGGAGCCGTAGCTGTGGCTGCCGTAAGTTTCCGAGACGCGAGTGAGACCGCCGCCGGGAGCGCTCAAGTTCGCGCCGATGCCTTCGAGCGTGAAGTGATGGCGCTCGGCCGCCTGCCAATCGATGCGGGCAAAGCCGACCCACTGCGCGGAAATGCGAGGAGCCGGCCCGAGAAGGGCGGCGAGCTGTTCGAGGCCTGCCGGCGCATAGCCGGATGCGGCGACGCCGAGGTAGTCGCTGTAAGCCTGGTTCTGACTTTCGCCGAGCTGCGCGCTGAGCAGAGTGACGGAGGCGCTGGTTGGCTCGGGCGGATTAAAGAACTCAGCTGGATTCCTGACCGTGGAGAGGCCTGGGTCGTTACGGCGGTTGCTGTCGAGAGCGGCGAACCAGAAGAGCTTGTCGCGCCGAATACGGCTACCCATGCCGACGCCCCAGACGATTTCGTGATCGGGCGGGGTGAAGGGAGCGGCGGTGAAGTTGGGCGCTGACGCGGAGCCGGTGTTCTGCAGCCACTGCGTGAACGGGTTCCGGGCACCCCACGTATTTTGGCGGTCGAAGAGGAAGCCCTGGCCGTGAAGAGCGTTGGCGCCGCTCTCGGTGCGGATTGAGGTGCGCCCGCCGGCGGAGAGCATGCCTTCGGCCTCCACGTTGCCTGCAGCGGTTGTCACCTCGCGGATGGCGGCTTCGCTTACGCCGAGGCTGCGCCCACCGGTCCAGGATCGGCCTCCAGATTGACTCATCGAGCGTTGCGGGTCCGAGGACTCGCCTGAGGAAATGGAGCCAGCGGCAACGCCGAAGGCAAGGCTGGTATTGGCGCCGTCGACTGTAATTTCGGCCGATTGCTGGGAGCCGCGGTAGGAGGCTTGCGACGAGTCAGCCGAGGCGCTGGCTGCGGGCGTGTCAAGCAGGAACTCCTGCCAGCGACGCCCGCTTGCGGGCAGGGCCTGCAATTGCGTGGCGGTGACGGTGGTGGAGACAACAGGCGTGACGAGGTCTGAAGGTTGTGCAGTGGCCACGGTCGCCGCTACAGGAGGCAGATTGAGCAATGCAGTCTGCAAGAGACCGGGCGGTACTGCTGCGGCGGCGAGAGAAGGCGCGGCGCCGCACTTGAGCGGAAGCGTGCGCGGAGGCGCGGCAGCGAGCGCGAGTTCCACGACGGCGGATTGCGTTTCAAGGGCGGCGCGCATCGGAAGGGCGAGGACGTGAACCTGCGGCTGAGCGTGCTGTGGCGCGAGTGGTGTGGGCGCCGCAGATGGCGATGCAAAAACGATGGCTGGGGCCGGATTTGCCGCGGGGGCTGCGGGCGGAGGCGTGACGGGCGGCGCAACGGTCGCCAAAACCGGAGTTGGAACCGCGGGCTGTGCAGAAGGGCTGATGGCGTCCGCGCCGGTCGAGATTCCTAGAGGAAGGCGACTCAGTGGCACTCCCGCGATTGGGGCGATGGACGCGACGAGCTGGGACGCGACGGGCTGCGGGCTGGATGTGGCTGGAGCGGGCCATGGAGCGGGTCTTGAAGCGGGCCCTGGTGCGGGACTGGGAGCGACAGGCGGCGAATTCGGCGCGACGATTGCCGGGTTCGGCGCGGGTGGCGGCAGCGGTGTGGGCGGCACAGAGGCCGCCGACAGAATGGCCCTTGGCGGCATAGACTGAGGCGCGGTTGGTGAGCCGGCAGTTTGTGGCGGCGCGGCGGCCTCAAGCAACGCGGGGGCGGCGGGCTCGAAGCGAATCGCGGCCTGGACGCGGGATTCGCTTCCGCCGGTGACAAGAATCCCTTCGAGACGGCCGTGGCCGAGCGGCCCCGAGTCGGCGTCAAGCGCGTACTCGCCCGCATCGAGCGAAGCAAAACGGAAGGCGCCGTTCTTCGCGGTGGTGGTGCGGGCCTCAGCGCCGGTGGTTTGGTTGCGCAGGACGATGGCGACACCGGCCAGTGGCGCCGAATGCAGATCGGTGAGGCGACCAGCAAGGGAACCCGATTGAGGAGATTGAATCTGAACGAAGTTCGACGGGAGGGAATCGGCCGGATTCGACTGGGCGAGAACCACCGCGTGAGCGCTCAGGCACAGCGCTGCCAACACCAAACCCTGAATCCCGTTCCACCTTAACTCTGCCATTGCCAGCGCTGCCCGGGCAGATGCTGGAGAAAGGCCGATTGAGTAAGCCGGTCCGCTCTGGCGGCGGTTAAGGCACGGGCGAAGCGAAACCTCTGATTTGTTCGCTCCACTGAAAGGGTCTGATCGAAGTTTGGAAGCGATTCTATGCCTCAAAATTGCGGATGAGAAGTAGTCTGCGTCACAAATGAATGTTTTTTCGGTGAAGAACAGAGGTTGCGGTGGCGCCTGCGGGCCGATGCGGCGCGATTTGAGCTGGGTTTGGCATGGGCGGAGGCGAGCGGAACGGTTCGGTAGACTGAGAAGACGGCGGTTAGACGACGATCAGGTCTGTGTGAGCCAGCGCGTAAAAGCCGGATTGGCCGGCAAGAAGTATGTTTGGCGAGATGCATGTTTTTAGATGAAGCCAGAATTCGAGTGAAGGCCGGCGACGGAGGCAACGGCTGCATGGCCTTCCGGCGGGAGAAGTTCGTGCCGCGCGGGGGGCCGTCTGGCGGCGATGGCGGGCGTGGCGGCGATGTCGTGATGCAGTCGAGCCAGCGGCACAATACGCTGATTCACTTTCGCTACAACCCGGAGCACAAGGGGCAGCGCGGCGAGCACGGCATGGGCTCGAACTGCACGGGGCTCGACGGCCGGTCGATCACTCTGCAGGTTCCGGTGGGAACTTCGCTCTACGACGCCGAGACGGGCGAGCTGATTCACGACTTCAGCGAGCCGGATGAGCGCCTTGTCATCGCGAAGGGTGGGCGCGGCGGCCGCGGCAACCAGCACTTTGCGACGAGCATGCACCAGGCTCCGCGCGAGCACGAGCTAGGAAGAGCGGGCGAAGAGCGCAGTTACCGGCTGGAACTGAAACTGCTGGCCGACGTGGGATTGGTCGGCCTGCCGAACGCGGGCAAGTCCACGCTGATCTCGCGCATCTCGGCGGCGCGGCCGAAGATTGCCGATTATCCGTTCACGACGCTCGAGCCAAACCTGGGCGTCGTAACCGTGGGCGAGGAGCCGGATCTCGAATCCTTTGTGGTGGCCGATATGCCTGGGCTGATCGAGGGCGCGCACCTTGGATCGGGGTTGGGCGTTCAGTTTCTTCGCCACATTGAGCGCACGCGGCTGCTGGTTCACCTGGTGGATGTGTCGGACGCATCGGGAAGGCCCGATCCAGTGGAAGACTTCAAGGTGATCAACAACGAGTTGGCTAGCTTTAGCTCGAAAGGGCAAAGCGCCGACGAGCATCCGCTGGCCGGGAAGCCGATGATCGTTGTTGCAACAAAGATCGACGCGGCGAATCCCGAGAAGCTGAAAAAGCTGGCGGCGCACGCCAAGCGAAAAAAGCTTGAGTTTCACGCCGTCTCGGCGGTGACGGGCGAGGGCATCGAGGAACTCAAGTGGGCGCTGGCCAAGCGCGTGCGGCAGGACGCGGACTGAGATTCACGCGAATTTCACCCGGGCGCGTGAAGATCGTCTTTCGACTCACGCGAGCATCTTTCCTCCAAATGCGAGCATCTTTTGCCGAGTGAGGTGTGCAGTATTTACCGGCATGGCGCTTATGTTGGGGCGAATTCCTTGCATTTTCAGGCGCTTCGAGTTTGGCCCGCCGGATGCTGCCATCTCATTGCCTCGGCCGAACGGAGCGAGCGTGCCCTGGCGAATTCAACCCTCCGGAGGTACTCGTTATGCGTTCCATTAAGCGCAACCTTTTTGACCTGTCCATCTTTGGCGCGATTGCGTTGGCGCTTGCGTTGGCGTGGGGGAGGCCGTTTTCCAGCGCCGACGCTGCCGCTGCGCAGGACCAGGCGCGGCCGCAACAGCAACCCGACCAAGCGCAGCCGCAGCAACCGCAACCCGATCAGAGCCAGGCGCAAGCTGCGACCTTCACCGGCACCGTCGTCAAGAACGGCGAACAATTCGCTCTGCGAGATTCTTCCGGCGCGGTATACACGCTGGACGACTCGCAACGCGCCAAGCCGTTTGAGGGCAAGACGGTGAAGGTGACGGGCGAACTCGATGAGCAGGCGAAAGTGATTCACGTCGAGAGCATCGTAGGCGTGGAGGCCTGAGCGGCGAGGACCGCTTACACCGCGCACAAGGACCGGAAAACAAAACTGAACCCGGCAATTTTGAATCGACAATTCCGGAATAACAGGGGCGGAGGGAGAGGCTGACGCTGTCTCTTCTTCCGCCTTGCGGCTTTGGCGATGCGGCGGAGCCGTTTACTTTTCGGTACCCCCCCCCACCCCATTTTGGGGTTAAGCGGTTTATTTTCAGTCATTTGTACCTCTCAGCATTTCCGCTAACTCGTTGATTTCATTGTAGTTGACTCCCTAAAGTCGCCCATTCAAACGGGTTAAGGGCAGTTTTCGGGGCAAATAAACCTCTTTGATCAACATTTACGATTGCGCCGGCTGCCGCGCGCTTGAGCTGCCGAGCAGCGTGGGCCGCTGTGCGGAGGCCGATCATGGAACGATTGTGCGCCAACAGGGCGAAATGATCGGCAAACTTGGGAAGAATTCTTGGCGAGTGTTTTCAGCGGCTTGGGGCGATCCGTGCGTTGTCGGGCTCTTGACATCGGGGCTGCCCGGACTGCGCGGGTCGGATCTAGTGGCACAAAGGCTGAGCAGGATTTAATGGCACGAAGGCTGATCCTGAAACTCGTGACTTTCCGTCATAGATACGAAGTTTCGCGCGCAACTCAGGATCTGATCTTCAAGAGGCGTGCTGTGGAAGGTGTCCGGCGATATAAATGAGGCCTGCTTGCGAGTCGCGATGTACTGCTCGCTCAGCGTTTGCATGTTGTTGAATTCGGCTGAGAGCAGCGGGAGAGCGCTGCGATCGTCGTCAGTGGATGCGGCGGCGGAGGCGAGAGCCAGGTTCTTCTCTGCCAGCCGATGCTGCGCGGATACCCAATCTTCCGACACCGGAGTGTTATTCAGGACCGCGTTGACGATCGCAATTCGCCATTCGCGGATCACGCCCATCTCCTCGATGCCCGCCTCGGTGAAAGCTCTTGAGAACCCAGGCTTTGCAGGGGGCGTCGATGCTTGCTCGGTTGCATCCGAGGGATGCAGCGTGAGGATTGTCCGGTTGTCTTTGAACGAAAGCGTCCCTCCTGTCAAACGCGCAAGTGCCTCGACTTCGACATACGACTTTCCATTGACCTGAAGAAGCTGAGTTTCGCCTGAGTGCCCCGCGATGGTGAATGTGGAACCGGCTTTTGGTGCTTGCGCACCAGCATTTGCGGGCAGCATTAAAAGAGGGGCTAAGGCGGTCGCGGTCACGAATACGGCGATTATCATTTTCATAGGGTTTTCCCTCGGGTTCATGGTTGTTCCCTCGAGCATCACGTCTTAGTTTCCCAGTACGCGGGTCAGCATACTGTTCAATCTTGGGCACGGCGGGCTTGGGTATAGCGGGCGGGGGGGGTGGCTGGTGATGGGGAATCGGAGGCACTTTCTCGAACGGCGGGCGCGGTGGGGGTTGCGTTGATTGCGCCGGGGAGTATCTGGATCGATCGGCCATCGCGGGGGTATTGCGTCGCCTATATTGGGGCTCGCTATCCGCGCCCGCGGTCGAATGTGCCGCAATCCACCATCTGGAAGCTGCCTGGCGCTGCTCGGTCGATTGGCGCGACGATTCGGGCCACATGCTCGCGGATGATGGGCAACTGAATGGCGGAAAGCGCCACAACAGCCAATCGCCGCCCGGTGAGATTCTGCTCAAGGTGGAGAGTTGTGTCTCCGGTTAGCAGAACCTGGATTCCCTGTTCTTCCGCAGTCTGGAGGAGTTCGCCGTTCTTCAGTCCCGCCCAGCCCGTGAACGCCACGGTCACAACCTCGTGAGGGGCGAGCAAATTTCGCAGGGCGTGGTCGAGGTTCTCGTCGAGCAGAACCTTCACAGAACGGGTTCTCCGCGCCGCGCGTGGGCAAACTCGATCAGGCGGCGGATCTGGCCGACAGAGAGAGAGGGGAATCCTTCGGCGAGCTCGTCAATCGACTCGCCCAGGTCGTAGCTATCCACAATGGCGTCAGGCAGGATGCGCGTGCCGCGCACCACGGGCCGCCCGGAAACCATGCCGGGAACCTGCTCGATCAACTCGCACAGCGTCCAGTCGAGCTCGCTGGTGTATGCCGTGGCCATCGCGCCCTCCTGGGTTCATGGTAGCGCAATTCCAGATGGGAGGGATAGGCCGGCGCGTGGCTGGTTTAGGGGAATTTGAAGCACTACCCGAAGAGCGGGCGCGGCGGGGTTACGGTGATCTCGCCGGGGGAGTATTTGGGGGAGCTTGGAGTGGCCCGAGCTTAGCGGAAGCCGGGATGGGCGCCCGGCGGAGAGCGAATGTCTGGCGATGAAGAGTCAGTCAAGAACTCAGAAAGGAGAGGAACGACCAAAAGGGAAGACGCGACTTGTCAGATCGAATGTCAAGCAGCAGTCCATCTCTCACGCCGGCTTCGGCCATGGCATGTCGTAGTGTGTCATTTTGGTCTCGATTCTTCGCGGTATCTCCGATCCCGCGGTAAATAGTTCCGATAAGTACGTGAGAAGCTATCCCGGTCTCAACGCTGAAATTGCACTGAGCCTTTTTCTGTCGACCGCTAATTGTCTCGGCTTTCATTTTCATTAGCGCCCGCTCGAACGATTCTTGGATGGTTGGCGGCGTGTCCAAAATTGTAAACGAGGCATTCAGATAACCGGGGAGTCTTAATTCGTCCAAACGCGAGAGTACCAACGAGAAATAGGGAGTCAATCTGGTCCCTGATGACTCTGGAAGATCCAAGGCTCCGTCACAATTGATGTAGTTCTTAAGCGAGTAAGATGCGCCGAGCGCCCAGATGAGCACGCCTCTTTTGAATACTTCAGCCGAGAATCCAAATATCGAATACAGTGCGAAAAGATCCAGCTCATCACCCAGGACTGCCTGTTCGCGATAAATTCTTGATCGACGAGAAAGATAGTGGAGACGTCGTGATTGGTCTGGCAGAAGACTCAGCAAGTAATCAAGCTCGGAAACCATAATGGGCATCGCTTCAAAGATTGCCGCATCGGGGATATCGGCGACCTCAAGCAAACTTCGGACGTTGGCGATTATTCCAAGTTGCTCAACAGTTACAATGATTGGGATGATCTCGGCGAAATCGGATTTCTGGAGTGAAAGAAGCAGGTTCCCCCGCTCGTCGTAAATGGGAAGCGTTGAACATTCGGCCAGGCGGCGCATAAGGCGGACCGCTTGGAGATTTCCCGAGCCGAAGGTGTCTCTCAAGAAGGTCCTCGTCCGCAGATAGTGGCCTGTGCGCAGCTTGTCGGGCAGGATTGCCCCTTTTGCTTCGACGATTACAAGTCTGTCTTCGATGATCACGAGCAGATCTGTTTCAATTCGTTCGTCGCCCTCCCCCTTCCAGTAGGCACTTGAAATGACAGTCGACCTTGGGAGGTACTTTGCGAACAGGTTTTTTGCCTCCGTTTCGAGGAATTTTCCGCGGATGCGCTCTAGTTTTGACTTAAACTCCGGGGAGCTCGTATTCCCAAGGGATAGGAGCAGGTGGAATGGAAATGAGAGGGGAGTGTACGGGGAGAAAAGGTAGAAGCTATCGCCGGAGTGGATGAAGGGCCTATACCAGGGATCAGTAAGCCCAAACGTCTTCGACTGCGAGAATTCGGCAGCACAGAGTTTTAGGTCGTCGACAGCGTTGTAGCCGGGATTATGATTCAGGGCCCGAATTTCGGCGGTGGTAAAACGGAACAATAGCCACGAACTTCGTTCGATCATGTTGTAGCAGAGGTTCCCAATCTCTTCCCTCGTGAGGTCGGCCCCGAATCGCTCGTCGAAGAGTTCCTGAGCTTCGGATGACTCGCTCGCTAGCTTCTTAGCAAGGTTGGGAAGGTCAGAATTGGGATCGAATAGTGAACGGATCTGCTCCCTAGCGCTCGCGGTTCTGTCGTTTATCGTTGCGACGATCCGGAGGAGGACGTCTACAAATGAAGAAAATCGGCGCACGCCTCCGGTTGGGGTACTCGCATCCATGAGTCCGGCGACCGATTGCAGCATCCGGGAGCAAAATGCAAGACCGTATGGGTTGCGATAGTAGGCTGAATGTAATCGAATTCGATCTGCAAGCTGGGCCCTGTCTGGGCCAAGCTGATCGAGTGGTTGTCCGGCTATCTCTGAGAAGTATTGGAGACGAACCTCTGCCCAGATTCCCGGGAGATCATCAGGAGTTGGCGTAGCACCTTTTGGGGCGTCTCTGTTAGAGACGAGAAGCGATTGGAGGAACTCGAGATCGGCGATTTCGAGTTCGTAGTTGGGTTTCCTTTCGACAGACGCTTGGTGGCTCCAGACTTGCGAGTAAAAACCGCTGATCCCCAGGAGCACGAGCGCATCAAGCGACCTTAACCGGTCGAGGAATGCCGTCCTTCGGTCGATTACCTCCTGGTATCGTCCACTTTCGTGAAGTGCAGCGAGCTCAGGGTGCGGCTGGAGCGCTGGAGTGCGCTGCTCGATCGGAACAAAGGTAATCTCTGGGTCCTCCCTCACCCTTTTCCTCCGCGTTGTCATTTCCGCGTCCCGCTGGCGAAACACAACAGTCAGCCCTACTCTTCCTCTTCGTCGACAGGACGTTTGGCGTTGGCGAGGATTTAGGCCGACGATTTCCCGAAGAAGACCGCGGGCGATACGTTGAAGCGGCGGCTCAAGCGCGCGATGTGGTCGCGGTTCAGATGACGCTTGCGGGAGAGGACCAGCGAGACTGTGCTTTCGCTTCCCAGCTCAGGGGCGATGTCGCGTTGCGAGAGTCCGTTGTGCTCCAGCAGGAAACGCAAAACCTCCGCGGGCTCGGCTGCCGGGATCGGATAGCGCTCCTGCTCGTGGCGCTCGACAAGTAAGGTCATCAACTCGATGGCTTCCTCTTCTTCCGGCGTGGGATCGGGCTTTGCGGTGAGCGCGAAGAGAGCCTCGGTGTATTCCTCGAGCTCTGCTTCGGTGTGGATGACGCGAGGCGCGCCCAGCCGAATCATCTCTGTTGGATTGGCCAGCGTCGTGCTCATCGTTTCACCCCTTTGTCCCAGTTCGCCCTGTTGTCATATTAACGGTGTTTCTTTGGCAGCGTCGGCAAATTGCTCTTCGGCAAGCGCCAAGTGCTTGCGCGTGTCGGGCGGCAATCGAACTGGCGACTTGGGCTCCGGTGTTACATGGTTTTTGGGTAAATCGCCGGAATTCAGATCGCGAGTGCGGCGGCGGTGAGGTGGGATGTGCGGTATCCGACCCTCAACGCGAACGGTAGACCGGAATCGCCTCTAGAACGGTATGTAACCGCACTCGGCCGCGGTCCGATAGTTCGAGGGGCCCATGATGCCTGCGTCTACGCAAGTGGCGCCGTGATCGATGACTGCCTGTTGATTCTCCATCGCGTTTAGATACATTTGGACCTCGGCCGGACTGCCGGACCCCTGATCAGGCGATGCCGAGGCGGGGGCTGTGAAGAGAGCAAATTTTTTCTGCAGCCAGGCAGAAGGTATCTTGTAACTCTTAATGACGGCCGCAACGGTGGGCGCATCCTTGGCTGCCAAGGCGGTCGGGGCCGATCCAATTATCAAAAAGTTTTTGTAAAATTGGAGGCGGTCTTCGGGCAGCGAGCAGAATATGCCCAGGGCATCAGCCGGCGTGGGGATCCCGGAGAGGGCGACAACAAACACGCCGCATTGGAACCCGGCCGGTAGCGATTGAAGAGGCGCCGCGTAAAGGAACTTGACCTGAGGAACCGGGTTTCCGTTGAGCTTGGCACGCTGCTGTAAAAACATTGTGAGCTTGTCACTGAGCTTTGCCGAGTACGGCATCGACATATTCGAGCCGTCGGGTCCCGTCTGCCCCAATTGAAAAGCGCCGTTGTGCGCGATAAGCGCTTGTCCAAGGTTGATGATCTCGCCTTGTGGCCCTGTCATTTCGATATTCGTTTGCGCGGCTCCGTAGACTTTCCATCCGTCAGGCACACCGGCGGAGGCGCTTTGGTCCTGCGCAGTATAGGTTTGCAACTGGACTGGCGGGAGGGCTGGGGCGGCTGGGGCCGTAGACGGCTTCGCCTGCGCTTGAGCGGAGACAAAGGCTGGAACAGAGATGATGATCGAGATCACCGGCACGGCGGCGATCCGCAGAAATTTCATGGCATCGCATATTTGCATCGTTAAGGTCCCTCGTCGTTGGTTTCTTGGCTCTTTGCTTTGCGCGAGGCACGAATCGGGGGGATTCCGCGCTTGATTCTGCGCTTGGCTCTGTGCCTGGATTTGCGCAGTGTAGCATTCATCGATGGCTGATGGCTATCATCTTTGAGCGCGAAGGGTTAGTGACCGACAGAGTTATTCTTCCTCTTCGTCGACGGGGCGTTTGGCATTGGCGAGGATTTTGTCGGCGACGAGTTGCGGGACTATGTCGTAGTGGTCGACTTCCATACGGTAGCTGCCTTTGCCCTGGGTCATGGAGGTGAGCTGGGTGCCGTAGGCGAGCATCTCGGCCATGGGAACCTGGGCGTTGATGACCGTGGTGCGGCCCTTGGACTCCATGCCGCCCACGCGGCCGCGGCGGCCGTTGAGGTCGCCCATGAGCGCGCCGGCAAACTCGTCGGGCGCCTCGATTTCGACCTTCATGACGGGCTCGAGCAGGCAGGGCTTGCATTGCTCCATGGCATTTTTGAAGGCGAGGCGGCCGGCGGTTTTGAAGCTGAGCTCGTTCGAATCGACGTCGTGGTAGGAGCCATCGAAGACGGTGACCTTGAAATCGACGACGGGGTAGCCGGCGAGATAGCCGCGCGCGGCCGTCTCGACGATGCCCTTTTCGATGGCCGGGATGAAATTGCGCGGGATTGCGCCGCCGAAAACTTCGTTGGCGAATTCGAATCCGGCTCCGCGAGGCTGAGGCTCCATGCGGATTTTGCAGTCGCCGAACTGGCCGTGGCCGCCGGACTGCTTTTTGTGGCGGCCGTGGGCCTCGGCCTTGGCGCGGATGGTTTCGAGGTAGGGGACCTTGGGCGCTTTGAGCGTGACTTCGGCGTGGTAGCGCTTTTTGAGGCGGCTGACGATGGCTTCGATGTGGGGCTGGCCTGCGCCTGCGATGAGGAACTCGTTGGTCTGCGGGTCGCGGTAAAAGCGGATGAGCAAATCCTCTTCCATGAGCTTGTGGATGGCGGGGGCGAGCTTGTCCTCGTCGGCGCGCGATTTGGGCTCGATGGCGTAGGTCATGGCGGGCTCGGGAGGCGCGGCCATATCCACCTGGAAGTCGGCGCCCTTTTGGCCAAGGGTGTCGCCGGTGAGGGTGTCGCGGAGCTTGCCCACTGCGCCGAGATCGCCGGCGTGGAGCTCGGCGACTTCGACGGCCTTGCGGCCCTGCATGATGCTCAAGTGCGAAAGTTTTTCCTGGCCGCGGCGGGTGTAGTTCTCGAGGGTGGCGTCGTTTTTGATAACGCCGCTGATGACCTTGAAGAAGGTGATGCGGCCGGCGAAGGGATCGGACATGGTCTTGAAGACGATGGCGCCGGTGGGGCCGGAGTCGTCGATTTTGCGGACGATGGCAGGAGCGTCGGCGGCTGCGCCGGGGGCTTTTCCGGCAAGGGGCGTGCGCTCGGTTGGAGCAGGCGTGTAGGCCTTGAGGAAGTCGAGGAGATGATCGAGGGCCATGTTGGAGAGGCCGCTCGAAAAGAGCACGGGGAAGATGCGGTCTTCGCGGATGGCTTCGTGGAGCGCGGCGATGAGGTGGTCTTCGGGGATGGTGCCCTTCTCGAAGTACTCTTCCATCAGCTCGTCTTTGCCTTCGGCGACGAGCTCGACGAGAGCTTCGTGGCGGGCCTTGGCATCGGCAGCGAGCGAAGCGGGAATTTCAGCGGAGACTTTGCCGCGGCCATCGCCGCCGGGCGTGTAGGTGTAAGCCTCCATGGTGACGAGATCGACGACGCCGTGAAAGCCCTGCGCGTCAGAGATGGGCAACTGGACGGGAACACAGTTGCGGCCCCAGCGGTCGTTGAGGTCGTCCATGAGGGCGCTCAGGCCGCCGCCACCGCCGGCCTTGGGGTGGTCCATTTGATTGACGAGAACGATGCGGGGAACGTTGGCCTCTTCAGCGTAGCGCCAGACGCGCTCGGTGACGGGCTCGACGCCGGATTGGGCGTTGATAACGACAATGGCGGATTCGACGGGAAAGAGCGCGGCGCGGGCTTCGTGGGTGAACATGTGGAAGCCGGGCGTGTCGACAAGATTGATCTTGATGCCCTGCCACTCGGCAAAGGCGACGGCGTTCTGCATGGTGATGCCGCGCGCGACCTCTTCTTCGTCGTAGGCGGTGGCGGCAGTGCCATCTTCGACACGGCCCTGAGTGGGAGTCATTTTGGCGGCATGCAGCAGAGCGGCAATGAGGGTGGTTTTGCCGCAGTGAGCATGCCCCACTACAGCGACATTGCGGATCTCACTTCCCTGGTACGATTTCATGGGCTTCTCCTTCGCAAGGCGCGCTTTCGGCGAGGGTTAGAGCGGAAAATCGCGGTCAGGCGTGCGCCTTTTTGTCGAAAGACGGATGCTATCACAGCGAGAGTGTGAACGTCCTGTGACTGCAAATACAGAGATCAGGGGTCAGAGTTCAGGCATCGTGAGCGATCGGCGGCGCGCCGCAAGTAGCGTTGCGGGTGCACCCTTTATCATCGGGAGGCGGATTGCGGTTGATTACGCGGGACAGGAAGGACTCGGGATGAAGGCAAGGATCGTGGGCTGCGTGGTTGTATTGGTTGTTTTGATTTTGGCGGGCGCGGCATCGAGGGCGCAGGTTGCGGGAGGGGAAGCGATTCCCACTCCGGCGGCTGCTCCGGGGCAGGCGGCTCCAGGAGCCCCGGGGGCGATGCCGGGTTGGATAATGCCGGCGCAGCACGAAAACGCGCCGCTGGGGAAGTTCGAGCGCTTCCCGGGGGACGGCGAGGGCGCGTACAAGACGGGCCACTATAGAGACTTGTTTGCCGAGCAGGGACATACGCCGGCCGAGACGCGCGCCAAGATCGAGGAGGCTTTCGAGCAACTGTTTCATGGCGACGGGCAGGAGGAGCGAGTCTACTTTGAGACCGGGGCGAACGAGAACGGGCCGCTGGCGTACGTGACCGACTGGGCGAACAACGACGCGCGGACCGAGGGAATGAGCTACGGCATGATGATTTGCGTCGAGCTCGACAAGAAGCGCGAGTTCGACGCGCTGTGGAACTGGGCGCACACATATATGTTGATCACCGATCCGAAGGATCCTTCGGTGGGGTACTTTGCGTGGTCAATGAACACGGATGGAACGCCGCGCTCGACGGGGGCGGCGCCCGATGGAGAAGAGTACTTCACGATGGCGCTTTATTTTGCTGCGCGGCGATGGGGAAACGAGACGGGGGGCAATGGCAAAGGCATTTACAACTACCAGGCCGAGGCGGACAAGATTCTGCGCGGAATGCGGCATCATCCGGTGCTGACGGGGACGGGGCCGTTCCGGATTCATCCTGACGATCCACCGTTCGTGCAGCCGGATCATCCGTGGCCGAGCATCAACGCTCGCAGGATGGAGGAGCAATTGAAGGCGAGCGGGCGGACGATGCCCAACTTCCGATTCCCGCGCGGGCCGCAGCAGGAAAGCATCGGCCCAATGGTGGATGAAGACCACAACATGATCAAGTTTGTGCCCAACTGGCCGGGAGGGACGACGGATGCTTCGTATCACCTGCCGGCGTTTTACGAGTTGTGGGCGCGGTGGGGACCGGTGGAGGATCGCGCGTTCTGGGCGACGGCGGCGGATGTGAGCCGCGACCTGTTCAATCGCGTGACCGGTCCGGAGACGGGATTGACGCCGGACCGGAGCAATTTTGATGGGGCGCCGCTGACGAACTACGACGGGAAGCCAGTGCCGTTTGCCGCCGACTCGTGGCGCAGCGTAAGCAACTGGAGCGTGGATTACTCGTGGTGGAAGAAGGATGCGCACGAGTCCGTCCTGAGCGATCGGGTGCAGAAGTTTTTGGCGAGTCAGGGCATCGACAAGATCGTGGATCGGTACACGCTGGACGGGAAGCCGCTGAGCGACCATCACCCCACGGGGCCGATTTCAACCGCGGCGGTGGGCAGCCTGGCCGCGACGGATGGGCCCACGGCGAAAGCGTTTGTGGATGCGCTGTGGAACATGCCGGTGCCGAGCGGCGAGTCGCGGTACTACGACGGGATGCTCTATTTGATGAGCATGATGCACGTGAGCGGGAATTTCAGGATTATCGAGAAGCCAGCTGCTAGCCGCTAGCTTCCTGCTGCCGGCTTTATCGCGCGCGTGCCGGCGGTCCGGGTCAATCTGTACGCGATTCGCCGTTTGAGGGTCCAGACTGGCGCACCTGGCAACCCGGCGGAAGGTTTCCGCGTCTATCAAAACAAGAACCACTATCATGATTGACGAGTGCCGGGACGGTATCGGCCTGAGGTGCGATCGTGCATCAGGGTTGAGCCGCGGCGGCAGGGGACATGGGCTTCAGCAGAGCCACCAGCGCGCGATGCGCAGGAGCGGAGTGCATCGATGAACGAAAGAACGGGATGGGTGTGGCAGCGAGCCGGCGTTGCAGCATTGGGATTGTCGGTTGCTCTGTGGCTGACGGGATGCACCGCGATCAGGGTGAAGCTGGGGATGAGAACGCATCTCGACAAGCTGCCCGTGACGACGATTCAGGCGAACCTGCCGATGGGGCCGGCCATTGCGCCGGGAGAGACATCGCCTCTGGTGGTCACGTTGACCGACTCGAACGGCAAGATCTGGGTTACAGAGGGAAAGGGCAAAGGCAAGATTCTGTGGTCCGATCTGACGGTAACGCCGAGCGTGGTGACGGTGAACAAGAAGGGCGTGTTGAGACTGGCGAACGACCCACGGAAAAGCGACGGCAAGACGGGACACGTGGAGGTGACGGTTCCAAGCCATCCCGACTTGAAAGCCACGCTGGATATTCCGGTGCGCTACGACATTGCTTTTCTCGCTAATTTCAACGGAGCCAATGGAACATCTGGCACGGACGGAACGAGTGGGAGCGATGGCACGTCCGGGTCGAGCGGTTCGACGGGATCGTGCGGGCCGGACAACAATACAGCCGGAGGAGACGGCGGCAACGGCAGTGACGGTAGCGACGGCGGAAATGGCGGCGATGGCGATAACGGCGGCGATGGGCCTCCGGTACAGGTCACGATCACCTTACGGCAGGGCGCGCATCCACTATTGCAGGCCTTTGTGATTGCCCCGGAACGGAAAGGCCGGCATTTTCTCGTGGACCCGCAGGGCGGCTCGCTGACCATTACGTCCGACGGAGGCGCAGGAGGCAGTGGCGGCCGCGGCGGAAAGGGCGGGCGAGGTGGATCGGGCGGATCGGGTGGATTTGGCTGCCCAAGCGGATCGAGCGGCAGAAGCGGTTCGGACGGGCACGACGGCTCTTCGGGAAGCGATGGACGGCCTGGGCGGGGCGGCACGATTGAGATCACGTACGATCCGGCCGTAAGGCCATACCTCGCGGTCATCAAGACATCGAACAAGGAAGCGCCTGCTCCGGTTTATCGGGAAGCTCCGGTCGCGCCGCTCTGGTAGGGCGCTGCGACATCTGGAATCTGAATTGCGCTAAGCCGGTCCCGATTTCAGGCACGCTGTGGTACATTGTGCTCACGGTTTCCCTTTCCTCATTCCCCTATTTTTTCGAGCTGAAAACTACGATTTGCACGAGGTGAGCGCCCATGGCTGCTGCCGGTTCCGCGCACGAGTTGTATCGGACGACGGGAGCGCCGGCGGATGGTGAGTTGCGCCTGAAGGAGATTGGCGAATCGGCAGTTCGGAAGGCTAGCCTGCGGCTGCTTCCGGTGATCGGCGTGGGCTATGGGCTGGCCTACATGGACCGCATCAACATCAGCTTTGCTTCGCTCCAGATGAACCGGGACCTGCACTTCAGCGCATCGGTCTACGGGTTTGGCGCGGGACTTTTCTTTATCGGGTATGCGCTGTGCGAGGTGCCGTCGAACCTGATGCTGTTGCGCTTCGGCGCCAAGCGGTGGCTGGCGCGCATCATGTTCACGTGGGGATTGCTGGCGGCGGCAATGCTGTTCGTGCGGACGCCACTCGAGTTCAACGCGTTGCGGTTTCTGCTGGGCATGGCGGAGGCAGGATTTTTTCCCGGAGTGATTTACTACCTGACGCTTTGGTTTCCGGCACAGGTGAGAGCGCGGGCGGTGAGCCGTTTCTATATTGCCCTGCCGCTAAGCTCGGTGGCGATGGGCTCGGTGGCGGGATGGCTGCTGGGACTCAGCGGGAAGTTTGGGCTCTCGGGCTGGCAATGGCTCTTTCTGCTGGAGGGACTGCCGGCAGCGGCGTTCAGCCTGGTGATTCTGAAGATGCTGCCTGACAATCCGGCCAAGGCAACTTGGCTGACGGCCGAGGAAAAGGAGTGGTTGAAGGGGCAGCTAAAGGCCGACGGCGCAAAGGCGCACCTCGGGCACAGCGCAGGCGTGATGCAGGCGCTGCTTGAGCCGAAGGTGTGGATGATCGGCGCCTTTTTCTTTTTCCAGATGATCACCAGTTACGCATACAGTTTTTCCGCGCCGGCGATTTTGCAGGGAGTGACCGGCTGGAGCGTGAAGAATGTCGGGTTCCTGGTGGCGTGGATTGGATTAGCCGGAGCAGCGGGGATGCTGCTGAATGGCGCGCACTCCGATCGCAAAGGCGAGAGGGCGATGCATTGCATCGTTCCCTGCGTCGTGATGGCTGCAGGCTTTTTGACCGCGAGCTATGCGAAGGAGCCGTGGCTGGTGGTTGCCGCGCTGGCCGCGAGTTTCACTGCGCAGATGTCGATGCAGGGTCCGGCACTGGCAGTCCCGACGCAGTTTCTGGCCGGCCGCGCGGCGGCCGCGGGTATTGCAGCCATGAATACGATCGCCATGTTCGCCGGATTCATAGGGCCGTATTGGATGGGCGTGATGAAGGACTACACGGGAAGTTACACCGCAGGATTGAGAGGGCTGGTATTGCCGAGTCTGCTGGCAGCGGGGACGATGTACGTGTTGACGCGAAGTCTGGCGCGAAGGCCCGTTGGAGCCGGGGCGGAGTTGGCGGAAGAAGCGGTGTGAGGGGTTGTCTGGAGGCGGACAGAGTCAGCTCGCCAAGGCTTCAACTACGGCCTTTGGGCGGCGAGCGATGACAATCAGATACGCTCGCGCTGCGCGATCAGGGCGGCGGCGCCCCTGTTCCCAGTCCTGCAGAGCGCGTGGATCAAGTGCGAAACGGCGCGCAAACTCCGCCCGGCTCAGGCCGGTAGCCGCGCGAACGGCGCGGACGTCAACATCCGCTACCAAGGGAACATGATGGACCGCGGCAGGGGCGATCTTGCCTTCGGCGATCTCAGCCGCCTCGCGCAAGGATTCGATTAGCTCGTTGGCAATGTTCTTCTGCTTCATTTTAATATGTTCCTAAGCGCCTGCGAGAGCTTCGACAGGCACGAAGTCAGGTTCAAGTGCATCAGGCTCAGCTACACCCGAAGAGTTCTCCGAGTCGACAAAGGTTGGCTCTGGAAAATCGTCGTACGTCCTTCCGTCCAAGATTCTTCCCGTCGCACTTTTTCTCTTGCCGCCCCATTGCTTGAAGAAGAACGGCACCCCGTCCCTTTCGCATTGACTCTGTATCGACCTAACCCACTCAATGTTCATCAGGCGTGCACCCGGGCCACTTTCGCCCCCGACAATTGCCCATGCGATTCCACTCAGGTCGATTTTACCGAGGTCTTCCAAGAGCGGTTCTATGGACAAGAATCGCACCGCGACCAAGGTCTTTTGGAGCCTGCGCAGTCTTGGAAGTCCGTGTTTCCTGTTTTCGACGCTAACGCCCCACCATATATGCGGCATCATAGCGAAAGAGCGGAGTGGTCCACTGAGGAGCCTCGACATTCGATCATGGCGCTTCGTGAGGATCTGGAAGATATGCCAGTTGGCCGCCTCCATCACCTTGCACACGCTAGCAATGTAGTCGTCAGGGACGTCGTCGTGAAAAAGGTCGCTCATGGAGTTGACGAAGATTTTCCGGGGACTCTTCCAGCGAATTGGGTCAGGCAGCTTCTCGGGCACGAGCCTAACGTCGAAGCCTTGCTCAAATGGGTGGCCGGGAACACCGCGAAAGCGCTCCGCAAATCTTTCGGCATAGCAGTGCTTGCACCCAGGGCTGACCTTTGAGCAGCCGCGCACAGGATTCCACGTTGCATCCGTCCATTCGATTGATGTGCCAAGCGACATGTTGACCTCCCATCAGAATAAGCTGCGTTGTGGATTGGAGTACTTCAGCACTTCCTCCCAAAGCTTGAAAGCAGTAGGATGCTTGGAAAACATCGCCAAATAGTACAGGGGAACGTTTTTGTCGTGGGTCTTCACTTCCTTCATTTGGTGTAAGTGGGTCTGCAAATAGCCTATGCCAAGCATGCTATCCGCAAACTCCTTTGCCAAGAATTTCGCAAAGTCTTCACGCGGGTTAGATCGAGCGTTCCAGCGATCTCGCCAGGTTATGTTGCCGAGCATCCGATCCACCTTGCTATTCGGCTGGAGATAGTGCTGGACGTTGCGCTTAGCGTCCATCTGCAACGCCAATAGGCAGACAAAATCGACGCCCTTGGCTGATTCGGAGATTTTCTCAAGGCCGCGAAAATCAAAATTGCAATCAAAGGGATCAACAAAGCACAAGACCAGAGCGTTGTCCGGGATTGCGGCACAGATTTCTTCGACGTGCTCCTCAAAGCCGCCCTCGATTAAGTGCGTGCGTTTGTCAGAGAATGCTCCCGCGACTCGAGTTTGGAGCGCGGAAAATCGCTCTGGGTTGCTTTCGGAAAAAATGTATCGATCAAACGGCGCGTCTACAGAAAGGGCGATAAGAGGCGACCCAAGAAGAACCTGACTTCGACTCTCGATCCGGCATAGACCGCTTCCTGCGTAAAGGTCTATATACACGCGAGTCCGTTTCTTCATGGCCGTTGAGAAGATTTGGCAATAAAGGCGAATCAAATCGAACTTGTCCTCAGTCCAGGGACCGACCGCAGGAATACACAAGCCGTCGTCCTCGCCAAACAGAGTTTCGTTCTTCATGGCTCGAATCATACGCCAGATAAAGGCGAATATAAAGCGAAAAACGCTAAGGGCATACAGTCAGATACTTTTGCATCTTGCGGTCCTAAATGCTTTCGTGGTGGGGGTTTATAGCGTCGCAGCTGCCGGCAGGATCTCTTCGACGTCGACCCACTGCGTGGGGTAGTTGCCGGTGTAGCAGGCGGTGCAGTAGCCGGTTTTGTGTTCGTCGCGCACGGAAGCGAGCAACCCCTCGAGCGAAAGATACGCCAGCGAATCAGCCTCGATAAACTGGCGAATCCCTTCGACAGAGTGATTAGCGGCGATGAGCTCGCTTTTAGAGGGCGTGTCGACGCCGTAGAAGCAGGGCGAGATGGTGGGCGGGCAACTGATGCGGAGATGGACTTCCGTAGCGCCTGCGCCGCGCACCATGCGCACAATTTTCCGGCTTGTCGTCCCGCGGATGATGGAGTCGTCAATGAGGATAACGCGCTTGCCGGCGAGGAGATTGTGCACGGGGTTGAGCTTGAGGCGGACGCCGAAATCGCGCACGCGCTGTTCGGGCTCAATAAATGTGCGGCCGACGTAGTGATTGCGGATGAGGCCCATGCGGAATGGCAGGCCCGCTTCTTCCGCGTAGCCGAGCGCGGCGGTGACGCCGGAGTCGGGGACGGGAACGACGACGTCGGCGGGGACGCCGGACTCGCGAGCGAGCTGGCGGCCCATCTGGTCGCGCGACTCCTGCACCCAGCGGCCGAAGATGCGCGAGTCGGGGCGCGCGAAGTAGACGTGCTCGAAGACGCAGCTCGATTGCGGCAAACCGCTCGTGAACTGGCGGCTGGTAACGCCGTCTTGAGAGACCATGACCAGTTCGCCGGGAAGAACGTCGCGGATGAATTCGGCACGGAGCAGATCGAAGGCGCAGGATTCCGAGGCGAAGACGATAGCGTCGTGGCCTTGTGCGTTTTTCATGCGGCCCATGGAGAGCGGACGAAAGCCGCGAGGGTCGCGGGCGGCGAAGATGCGGTCGCGCGTCATCATGACGATGGAGAAGGCGCCCTCAACCTGCGAGAGCGAGTCGGCGATGGCGTCGACAAGCGTGTCCGCACGCGAGTGAGCGATGAGCTGAACGATGATTTCGGAGTCGGATGTGGTCTGGAAGTATGCGCCGTCGCGTTCGAGGGCCGCGCGGAGATTGCCGAGATGGACCAGGTTGCCGTTGTGCGCGATGGCGATGAGGCCCTTGGTGGAGTCAACGCGAATGGGTTGCGCGTTGAGAAGCGCCGAGTCGCCGGTGGTCGAGTAGCGCGTGTGGCCGATGGCAAGGTGACCGGGGAGCTTCAAGAGAACGTCGTCCGTGAAGATTTCAGAAACCAGGCCCATGCCCTTGATGTTGGCAAGGTGTTGGCCATCGGCGGTGGCGATGCCGGCAGATTCCTGGCCGCGGTGCTGGAGGGCATAGAGGCCGAGGTAGGCTTCACGCGCGGCGTGCGGATGGCCGTAGATGGCGACGACGCCGCATTCTTCGCGAAGCGTGTCGCTGTCGGGAACCGTGGGTCGTGGATCGTGGGTCGTGGTCGACGACCGGAGACGAAGCGAATCCGATAAGTCGGAGAAGCCCGGAATTCCCTGGAACAGCAACCGGCTCATGCAGTGACCTCGCCGGTGCTGCGCGCACGGCGGGACGCGGCTTCGCCGCAAAATCCCCGATCGTTTGTTGCGCTCACGCAGGCACCTCATTGCGAAGATTTGCTTCCAGGGCGGAGGCCCAGAGTGTACGAAGTTCGGCGAGCGGTGCGGAGATGAAGGATTCACCGTCGACGGAGATTTCGAGGCGGTTGCCGCCGGTTGTGCCGATGTGGGCCGAGAAGAAATTATGCTGGCCTGCGATGGCGTCGATCTCGGAGAGGTTTTTCGGATCGGTGGTGACGATGATGGTGGAGGCGGGCTCAGCGAAGAGACCGAAGAGCGGATGCGCGAGGAGCGACGGATCCTGCTCGACGGTTGCGCCGATGCCTCTGGTGAATGCGGCTTGCGCGAGAGCGACAGCGATACCGCCGTCGGAGATGTCGCGGGCTGAACGGATGAGCTTGCGCCAGGCGAGGATGGCGAGCAAATCGTGCAGGCTGGCCTCGGCGTCGAGATCGAGCGCAGGCGGAGTGCCCCAGAGCGCATCGAGGACGACCTTGGCAAACTCGGAGGAGCCGAAGGCGGTAAGATTCGTGGCGGTTTCGGCGTCGGATGCGTCGGCCAGCTCACGATCTCTGGGCTCGCGCTCGAGCGCGGGCAGCGGATATTGGCTGATGGGAGGAGGATTGAGCGGAACCTTGAGTCCGGGGTTCGGCTCCTCGCCGCGCGGAATCGGCCAGAGCAGAACGATGGCGTCCTTTTCGCGCTGGAAGTGCGCGGGGACGGCTTTGGTTACGTCGTCGAGGATGCCAACGATGCCGAGGACCGGCGTGGGATAGATGCCTTCGCCGCGCGTCTCGTTGTAAAGAGAAACGTTGCCGCCGGTGATCGGCGTGCCCAAGGCGGTGCAGGCTTCGGCGATGCCATCGATGGCTGCCGAAAGCTGAGCCATGATCTCGGGCTTCTCGGGATTGCCGAAGTTGAGGCAGTTGGTGGCGGCGACCGGCGTTGCGCCGGTGCAGGCAACTTTGCGCGCGGATTCGGCGACGGCGTGCATGGCGCCGAGTTTGGGATCGAGATACGCCCAGCGACCATTGCCGTCGAGGGCCATGGCGAGGCCGAGTTCGGGCTTTTCCGATCCCTGATCCCTGTTCCCTGTTCCCTTAATCCGCATCACGCCGGCTTCGCCGCCGGGGCCTTGCGCGGTATTCGTTTGAACCATGCTGTCGTACTGCTCATGGACCCAGCGCTTGGAGCAGACGTTGGAGCTGGCGAGAAGCTTTTTGAGGTCGGCGGTGTAATCGCGGTCCATGGCGAGCTCGGCGAGAGCTTCGGCGGGAGGGTCGAGCGGGACGGGAGCTTTCCACGTGCCGACGGATCGATGGTAGAGCGGCGCATCGTCGGTGAGCGATTGATTGGGAATATCGGCGACGAGCTCGCCGTGATGACGGATGCGGAGGCGCGGCTCGGGCTCTACCGTGCCGACGATGACCGCGTCGAGGCCCCACTTCGAAAAGACGCGCAGCACTTCGTCTTCGCGGCCTTTTTCCGCGACGAGCAACATGCGCTCCTGGCTTTCGGAGAGCATGATCTCGTAGGCGCTCATGCCGGTTTCGCGCTGAGGGACGCGGTCGAGCTCGACATCGAGGCCGACACCGCCACGCCCGCCCATCTCGCAGGTGGAGCAGGTGAGGCCGGCCGCGCCCATATCCTGAATGCCGACGATGGCGCCGGTCTGCATGGCTTCAAGGCAGGCTTCGAGAAGAAGTTTCTCCATGAACGGGTCGCCGACCTGGACGTTAGGGCGCTTTTGCTCGGAGCCTTCCTTGAATTCCTCGCTGGCCATGGTTGCGCCGTGGATGCCATCGCGGCCGGTTTTCGCGCCAACGTAGATGACGGGATTGCCGGTGCCACTGGCTTTGGCGTAGAAGATTTCATCCTTGCGGACGAGGCCGAGGGCGAAGGCGTTGACGAGCGGGTTGCCGCTGTAGCACGGCTCGAATTTTGTTTCGCCGCCAAGGTTGGGCACGCCAAAGCAGTTGCCGTAGCTGGCGACGCCACTGACCACGCCCTCGAGGATGGAATGATTTTTGTGGACGGTTTCGCGGTCGGCTTCGCCGGGCTCAATCGGCCCGAAGCGGAGGGAGTCCATGACGGCGAGCGGGCGCGCGCCCATGGTGAAGATGTCGCGCAGGATGCCGCCCACGCCCGTGGCCGCGCCCTGATGAGGCTCGATGGAGCTCGGATGATTGTGCGATTCGATCTTGAAGGCGCAGGCCCAGCCATCGCCCACGTCGATGATGCCCGCGTTCTCGCCGGGACCCTGGACGACGCGATCGCTTTTAGTGGGCAGGCGCTTGAGGTGGACGCGGCTGGATTTGTAGGAGCAGTGCTCGCTCCACATCACGCTGTAAATGCCGAGCTCGGTGAGCGAGGGGGTGCGGCCGAGCGCCGCGAGAATGCGCTCGTACTCCTCCGCGGTGATGCTGTGTTGCGCAAGCATCTGCGGAGTGACGGTGATGGGCTCAGGAACGACGGCAGAGGAGGCGCTGGTCATCGTTGATGCCTTCATTCTCGCACAGGGGCTCGAGCGCAGGTTGGAGAGCCAGATGTGGAAAGACGGACGCCTTCGGCCTGGCCGCGCCAAGAAAGAAGGCGCGGCTCTGGCTGGTGGGGGATTTCACCTGCGATGCGAGAGGCGCGGCACGTGGCGGATAAGTGAAGGGCTATGCGATACTTTGGGAGCAGATCCCCTCCCAAGGCCGGGATGGCGGAATTGGCAGACGCAGCAGACTCAAAATCTGCCGGCCCTAGCGGTCATGGGGGTTCGACCCCCCCTCCCGGCACCATCGAATAACATATTTATTATCAATGGTTTAAAAGATTTTCCTGACTCGGCGAGGGGAGGGGATTTGTATTTTCCACGATTTTTCGCGAATCGGTTTACCAAATCTCCACGGCTTTCAAGCCCCGTGTCACATTTCCTGGAGCGTAGCCGACTTTTCAGTAGTAATCTTGTGGTCCGGCGACAGGCTCAGCTCGAGTGTTGATCAAGTAGTAATTTCCGAATGGCCGGTGATTCGGGCACAACTGTCAAATCGTCGAGAATGGGTGCATTTACACTTGACCACGAAACGCCGGGGGGTTGACACTCCCGCCGATAAACGCTGTATGCGTTACTCGGGATCTTGTCCGAAAGGCTTCACCTGCCTGATTCGCGGTTGAGGAGCACTATGCTCGAAGTCAGGTGGAGTGCTCCGGCGTTTTGCCATATTGGGCACGGGTTAGTGTGAAGAAAATGACGAGGCTGGCGAGGGTCAGGACGGCGAGGATGAATATACTGCCTTCAGGGCCGGTAGTCCCGCCGCTCAGAATGGTCTTACCTGCGGCGTGCGTGGCCAGGAGATTGTGCTTAATCACGGTCCCGCTGTTGGCGACGCCATAGAGGAAGGACTGTCCCCAGTCCCACGAGGAGTGGAAGCCTATGGCCCACCAGAGAGAACCGGTGCGCCAAAGACTGAGGCAGAAGACCATGGCGGCAAGGCCAGACGAGAGCAGCCCGATTGGTGATTCGCCCGGGTTTTTGCCGTGGCCCAGCCCAAAGAGAATGGAGAGAATAATGGCTGAGGTCCAGAAGCCCAAAGCTACGCTGTGCCGAGTCTTGAAAGCCCGCTGGTAGAGGCTGGCAAGACCGCGGGTTAGGGTGTACTGGAGGTAGCCGCGCGCGCTGTACTCCTCGAAAAGGCCGACCAGGAGGAAGTTGAACAGCCAGATTGATGCGTAGCGGAGAATGGCGCTGCCAAAGAGCAGGCGGCTGTCGATGACGAGGAGCCCGGTCCTCCAGAGGGTCAGAACGAGAAGCGAGATGCAGATCGCTCCACCGGCCAGGCCGACCGCGAAGAGCAAGAGCTTGCGGTTGCCGCCGAAGCCGTAGACGGAGTTAGGGCGACGCTCGATCTTCGACATGATCCAAGTCACGAGGAGAGTCACGAGGACCCCGAGGGTTCCGGAGACGAAAACGGCGTGCGGCGTGGCGAATGCCTCCGAGGCAGCTTCTGCAGGAGGCGGGAAGAGCTTGTGGCCGATAACGTTAACACAGGTGGCAACGGCGATGAAGAGAGCGATGAAGATGAGCAAGCCCCAGCCGGTGCGGAGGCCGTCACTGCCGATGAAGATCTTGCGGAGAGTTGACGGCGGTAGGGCTGCAGCTGGTTCGGCGGCCTTCAGCGATGCATCGAGATTCAATGGGATTCCTCGCGTAGCAAGAGTCCATTTAGTTCTTACCGGAGTCTCCATGTTTTGTTTACTCTGCAGACTCCGAGGAAGAAAAGATGGCCAATTCCGGACAGTTTTCAAACAATCGCCATGGCACTCGCGCCCCGGAATTGTCTTGCCACTTGGCGAGTCGTCGCCTACTCGGAAATTACTTATCGGTAAACGGCATCGGGGTGACTGGAGCGATTTCGCGCATGGTGGCCAGGGCTTGGCGGGATGGTCGGCCGCGTTTTGACACGACGATTTGATCGCGGCTTCGCCACGCTTTTTGTTTTTCAAATTCGGTGGGTGAGTTGATGCGGGCGCTGGTTGTTTCCGGGCCTGAAGGCCCAGACCGTGATGGCGGGCCTGTTCAGGGGCCTGAAGGCCCCTGCTCCCTCCGTGATTTCTTGGCGACAGCAGTTTTCGCGAGGTGCGGGCGCAGTCGGGCGGCGTCCCTACGGTACTCCTATTTATTCATCATTCTGCGTTCCCCGCGCTGAAGCGCGGGGCTAACAGCCGCTGCGCCTACGGCGCGGGGCGAAAAGCGGGGACCAGGGATTAGGCGGCGCGAAGGTGAGCGTTCGTGCTATCCCACCCTTCGCCAGAAAGAAGCGAAGGATGGGGCAACCCATTTTCTGTGGAAGGGTGAGAGCGGGAAGGCGGACGCTACGGCGTCAGGCGGGGCTCGCGCCTCGCTTTTCTCTTGGTTGGAAGTGCAATCTACTGCCAGTGTCCTTCCTGCAGCTCCCAGTGATCGCCATGGTGGACCCACCTGTGAGCAACCCAACGTTGGTGTTCACGGGGCGGACGCTCCCAGCGGCCGGGGGTCCAGACGTAGTGGTCGCCCTCCCAGCGGTGGTAGCCGGCGATCCACACGTAACCCCGATCCGGTGGCCGGCCGCGGTCTTCGTGCATGGGCGGCGGCGGAGCTATGCGGACCACAATCTGCGCAAACGAGGCCGCAGGGAACAATGTGAGAGCTAGCAATAATGCCAGTGCAATCTTTTTCACCATGAATCGAATCCTCCAGAGATTGTGTGTTTCCGGGGCTTCGTGAGCGTTCCGCGCGTGTCCCGGATTGTTGATGATTTCAACCTTGTTCGGCGAAAATAGCTGCGGTCCATCGCAAACCGCACCTGCTCAACCTCTAGCTCCCCTGGCTTCTGCATGGATGTACCGGATTGCTCATCCAATTATGATGGACGAATGATCGGCAATCCGTCCCTAACGTGATGTGGCTCACGTTGCTTCCGGTTTGCCGGTGATCCGACCGGTACGCCGATTTCCGGTCCAAACTTAGCTCGAAAGGACGGAAGATGTGGTGAGCCACATTCAACTGCATGTGTCGCAGACCCCGCTACTTGAACCGGCTGGCGGGCACCGAGCATCGGCTATCGGCAGCATCGGAAAGAGGATTAACGATTCGAGCATGCTACTCGACCGTCAGCGAGATGGTCGCGGTTTGCTGAATAGAACCTGACGTGGCAGTCACTACTATGGTTGAAGTGACCGGCGTCGTTCCGCCTCCACCACCTCCGCTGTTTCCGCCGCCACAGGCTGCAATACCACCGAGCGCGATAAATGCGATTGCAATCAGGCAAACACTCCGCACTCCGCCACGAATATTCCAACCCAGCAGACACAGCGATGACACGATAAGCGCCCCTGGTATGAACGGGCCGGGGCCGAGATTCAACGCCAGCGTTTCTCCTGTAATGGAGAGCGTTGTCGTAGCTGAAGCAGCCGAGGGTGTTAAAGTCGGCGGATTGAAGGCGCAGGAGGCACCGCTTGGCAACCCGCTACAGGCAAAATTCACTGTCGAGTTGAAGCCGTTCTGGGGAGTCACCGTCAAAGTGACGGCTCCTTGCCCACCGGACGAAACAATCAGCGAGGAAGGCGACGCACTCAATGTGAAACTCGGAGGCGACAGGTTGATAGTGTATGAGGCGGTTGCAATTGCGCTATTTGAGTACCCATTCGCGACTGCGATGGCCTCAATCGTCTCCGTTGCTGAAACCGTGATCGCACCGCTGTAAGCCGTTGAGCTTGGCGTCGGCGCGGTTTCGTTTGTCGTGTAGTAGATGGTCGCGCCGGGGGTTGTATCGCTGAGCGTCACGGACTGAGTAGAGGTGTAGGTTCCAGCTGCGGGCGAGAACATCGGTGCAGTTGCGACCGGAGCAGTATTTATGGTGTACGTTGCCGATGCTACGGCACTACTCGTGTCGCCGCTGGCCACCGCGATCGCCTGCAGTGTCTCCGATGACGAGACAGCGATCGAACCCGTGTACAGCGTAGAGCCAGTGGTCGGCGTGGTGCCATTTTTCGTGTAGTAGATGCTGGCTGCAGAGTTCGAATCGCCCAAAGTCACCTGCTGGGCCGTGCTATAGGTTCCGGCCGGCGGGTTAAAGACAGGCGCAGGTGTTATGCCCAAAGCAGTGAACGTCTCGGCCAAAGATCCGCTGCTTGGCTGGTATCCGGTGTACGGATAGAATCCGGCAATGACGGTATCTGTGCCTACGGCCAAGGCAGCGCCGCCCGTGCCGTTGGTCCAAGTCGCCTGGCCGGAACCATCAACGTTGACGGTGGCATAGATAAGATTACCCACACCAAATTCAATAAAACCTATGGCCGGTTTGCCAGTGTTATCAAGAACAGTCGCGGTGAATACAACAGGGGTGCCGTAGGGCACATTATTTGCGCTTGAGGTCAGGCTGGTTGTCGTGGGAATGTCGGTAAGCGTTTGCGTCATGGTGCCGGTCGCAGGCGCGTAGTTCGCATCGCCCAGATAGAACGCATTCACCGGCGATTGTAGAGCAACAAGAGACGTAGCAGTGAAGGAAGCAACTCCGGAACCATCGAGGGGCACAGTGGTCCAAGGACCGAAACCGATTCCGGTCGTGTTGGGAGGGTCGGGGTTGTCACTGGACTCCGCTTGAAGATAGCTGAACCCGATGAATCCGGTAGGTGTCGCACCGCCGGCGCACCGGACGGTCGCCGTAAATGTCACCGGTTGGCCAATGAGCGCCGAACCAGTATTCGAAGTGATTGTGACGGTCGGAGCAGGCAGCGACTTCATCTCGCTGCCATTGAACTCTGCAACGGTCGCCTCCTGCGCGATGCCTGTGATCGCGGTTTCAACGACACCTGCTGTGGTAGGGAAATCAACCGAAAAAGTGGAGCCGGCGAGATAGACGTTTCCTGACGAATCAAGAGCCAGTCCAGCAACCCCGTCCTCTTCGGGGAAATCCAAGCCGTCTTGGTTGCCTGTTCCTCCAAAAAACGTGGAGTAAAGAAGGGTCGTGTGAGGCGTCGGATTCAGCTTGGTCAAGAACCCGGTGCATCCAGCTGAGTTTTCCCCGTCTTGGTTCTGTGACTGAAAGGCCCCGGCTGTGACCGGGAAATCGCTGGTACACGCAACCCCGGCCACATACACCATTCCTTGTCCGTCTATCGCAATCGTATTGGCCTGATCGCCGATGTTGGCATATTCGGTGTCACTCAAGTTCCCTCCCAGGAAGGTCGAGTAGACGAGGGACGTTCCGGCACCGTTCAACTCGGTGACAAACGCGTTTTGTTGCGGGTCGCCGAAATAGTCAACCCCAATGACCGGTTTAAAGGCCCCGGGCGTGACCGGAAAATACCGCGAGGATGTACTGCCGGTGGTATAGGCATTGCCGTTCCGATCCAGAGCAAGTGAGGTGAGGGTATCGAAATAGTTTCCGCCCAAATAAGTTGAGTAGACGAGTGCGGATCCCGACGCATTCAACTTGGCAACAAATCCCGCCTGCTGGTTACTCGCTTGCCTGGAGCCCTGAAAGGCACCGGGGGTAACCGGAAAGTCGAACGAGGATGTGTCTCCTCCGACGTACGCCTCTCCCGCACTATCCAACGCTATTGCATTCGCAATATCCGATCCGCTCCCGCCCAGAAATGTGGAATAGGCCAGCGCATTTCCCGCCGGGTTCAACTTGGCGACAAACGCAGAACTCGAAGCGTTAGCCGACTTCGATGGCGACGTTGACCTGTATGCTCCAGGCGTAGTGGGGAAGTTTGTGTCGACCGTTCTCCCGACCAGGTACGCGCTCCCCGAGGTATCGACCGCGATCCCATTGATGGAGCTGAAAGTACTGCCGCCAATGTAACTCGAATAGAGCAGGGACGATCCGGCACTGTTCAGCTCTGTCACGAAGCCCGAATACTGGCTGGCAGAGTTTTTTGTTTGTAATGCGCCACTCGTGACCGGGAAATTTGTCGAGCTCGTGCTGCCAACAACGAACGCATCTCCATTGGCATCGATCGCAATCTGATTTGCGGCGTCGATTCCGCTTCCCGAGAGGAATGTGGAGTAGATGAGCGCCGTGCCCGTACTGTTGAACTTGGCCACAAACGGCTTTCCGACCTCCGGCCAAAGATCGTTAGCCGTGGCTGAAGGAACGCCGACAGGTTGATAGCTGCCAGGCGTGGTGGCAAATTCCAGATCGGCCACACCGGTGACGTAGGCCTCTCCGTTCTGATCAACAGCAATGGAACTCGCATACGCCTGGGGGCCAATGTAGGTTGAGTAATTCAAGATGGGATCGATGATGAGCGGCCTGGCGGGGTCGTAATCAGCTACATCGAAACAAACCGTATTCCTTTTGAGAATTCTGAAATGACCTGCGACGAGGTCCTTGCGGCCAGCTCCGGCCGGCTGATAAATGATTGGTTTCTCGAAGGCGATATGCCCTCCGTCTGCCGCCACGATGAGATCGCCGTTGCCGTCGATCCTAAGATTTCGCGCGCCGTCAAAATGCAATTGAATACTGCTCGGGGCGGCTCCAGGAGACAATTGAAAATCGAATTCCAACCGCCCTTTATTGCCGTAATAGATCAGGTCGGTTCCGGGGTAAATGCTGGCATAGCGCAAGCGCTCAAAGGTTGGCAATCCGGTGTGCCACTTTTCGGGTTTGTCGCCGGCAAAATAATTCACGGTTCCGGGCAATTGCTGCTCGCCGGAAACCGCTGTATTCCTCAACGCGTTGAGGAGCGTCACGCGCAGGAGGCCACTGCTTGCCGCGTGGCTGGTGAACAAGAAATCCGTCTCATTCCCGCGGAACAAAGCATTGAATCCCCGCCCCTGTGCGAGGAACTTTGCGTCGGAGCTGGATTGTCCCCGGTTGGGCTCGAATATCAGCGGCAAAAGATCAAATTGCTTTTGGATAGCTGTCCGTTTGGCATTGGACAGCCTATTCGACGGTTGAGAGTTGTTTGACGCCGAAGCACAGGTGGGCACAGTGATGGTGTACGTAGCGGACACTACTGGGCTATTGGAGTAGCCACTGGCCACCGCCATGGCCTCGATGGTCTCCGGGGTCGACACTGTGATCGCACCGCTATAGATGGTCGAACTCGTTGTAGGCGACGATCCGTTGGCTGTGTAGTAGATGGTCGCGCCGGGAGTCGTATCGCTGAGCGTCACGGACTGAGGAGAGGTGTAGGTTCCGGCTGCGGGCGAGAACATTGGCGCAGTTGCGATCGGACCGATGGTGTAGGTTGCCGATGCAACTATGCTGCTGGCGCCGCCGCTTCCTACCGCGATCGCCTGCAGCGTCTCCGACGACGAAACAGTGACCGGCCCCATGTACTCCGTGGAACCCTTGGTCGGCGTCGTCCCGTTTGTCGTGTAGTAAATGGTTGAGCCCGCCGCCGTATCGCTGACGGTCACCGTTTGCGCACTGGAGTACGCTCCGCCCGGCGGGTTGAACGTGGGTAGAGGAACTCCGGGAGCCGTGAAAGAATACTCCCACAGGTCGTTGAGATAGTCTCCGCAATAGACGGTGCTACATCCGTATCCGCCAAACAGCCAGAAATTGCTGTTGCCGTCGGTCCAACTTGCTGGGCTGCGCCGGCCACCGGGCATATTCGTTGCGGCCGGTACTCCCAGATCTCCGTACATTCCGAACTGGCCATCCGAATTGCTGCCGTTGTTGGGAACTGTGCTGCTTCCCCCCATCCATGTCCACAGAGCTGTCGCCGGGTTGAACTCCCAGATGTCGTTCAGCACACCCCAGGTTCCAACCGAGTCCGTGCCCCATCCACCAAAGAGCCAGATGTTCCCGCTCTGATCGGTCCATTGGGCCCCAGCACTGCGTGAGCCCGGAGTGTTGCTCGCTTGCGCGGTTCCGAGCGTGCCGTAAACGCCGACGTAGCTGTACACCTTGGTTGTTGAGACGGCCGTGAATGTGCTGCTTCCTCTTATCCACACCCATTGATTCTGCGAAACGTCGAACATCCATAGATCGCCGAGAGATCCAGTATTGGTAGTGGAATCAAAGCCGCCGCCGCCAAACAGCCACAAGTTGCCGATGCTGTCGATCCAGGTATAACTTCCGCTTCGTCCGCCCGGCGTGTTGGTTGCGGAAGGTATACCCTGAGTGCCGTACACGCCAGGCGAGTTGCCATATTGCGGTGCGTTGCCGGTGAGGCTAGCGTTCCCACTCATCCAAGTCCACGCCTTGGTGCTCGGGCTGTATTCCCACAGGTCGTTGATATACGTCCCTTCGAAACCGGAACTACCGTTGATGTCATAAGCCACCGAGGTGGTTCCACCAAACAACCAGAAATTGCCGCGCGTGTCAGTCCAGCCGGAAGCTGCGCTCCGTCCCGTGGGAACGTTTCCCGCAGCGGGCGACTGAAGTGTGCCGGGCACGCCGGGTGCTGCGCACGCTCCAAAGACGGTGAGGCAGGCTCCCTTGAACGTGTTTTCCCCGCCCATCCAGGTCCACTGGTTGCTCGAAGGGCTGAACATCCACAGGTCATTCAAATAACCAGTGTTCCCAGCGGAATCCTCTCCTAATCCACCGAAAAGCCAGAGGTTGTCACTGCTGTCGATCCAACTCGTCGAGCCGATTCGCCCGCCCGGAGTATTCCCTGGGGCGGCTTCGCCCAAGGTTCCGTAGGCACCGGGGGCGCTTCCGTTGAGATTGCTGCTTCCGCCTATCCATGCCCATTCGTGACTGGAGACATTGAATTCCCAGAGGGCGTTCACCGGTTCAAAGATGGAGGAGCCGCCGCTGATTATGTTTTCTTGACCACCAAAGAGCCAGAGATTGCCCGACTTGTCAATCCATTCAGCGGCGGGTTGGAGGCCTCCGCCGGGGGTGTTTCCGGCGGAGGGCGTCTGGTAATTGCCGAATACCGGCGGCGCGGCGCAAATAATGCATCCGTTTGAGCTACCGGATGGCACGCTGTTGCTTCCAGCCATCCAGGCCCATTCCTGCGAAGAAGTGTTGTACTCCCAGACGTCGTCGAGGTAGGCCTCGACCCGATTTTCATCGAAGCCACCGTTTTGCGCTCCGTATAGCCAGAGGTTTCCATTCGCGTCTCTCCAGCTAATCGTCGACCAGCGACCACCGGGGTTGTTTCCGGGTGCTGCTATTCCCAGTTGCCCATAAACTCCCGCCGTGTTGCCTTGGCTGCTCCCGCTCATCCACGTCCATTCGTTTGGGGCCGTCGTCTGCGCCGCGGCAGACATGACGATGCCGGCAAACGCAAACACGCAGCCGAGCAAAAGGCCTGACAGCGGACGATGCGTTTTCACTCGCACGGAACTGACCTTTCGGTGCTAATGCGCCACACTTTACGCCAGGTTCGAGCTACTTCACCATGATGTCCAGCACTCCGAGCGGTTGGTCACCCATCCGGAAATAACTCAAGAGTAAACACTTGACTCCGAAAATGCAGCCCTCATGCCGGATCGATACTGATAAACGCCGTTCTCGGAATCATTCCGAACACTCATCGCCACTTGGAAGATACTTCTGAGACGCGTTTTGCGTTAAAGCATCGTTGCAAAAGTGCGAGAAGACCGCGTACCTATTACGTACCAAAAGGCCGCGTTTCTCGCGTTTCTGCCAATTCGTGCGTCTTGAAAAATCAATAAGTTGTTTAGATTCAATGCCGGACGGAAATTCGCCCCCCTCCCGGCACCAAATCATTCAACGAAAGTCAATCCTCCCATCAAGTTGCGGACGCGGCCCGCTGCGTCGGGACTGTTTCACCTGCCCATCCCGTGTGTGAGCGATCGATCTCCGCGTCTAGTGAGTGCGCCCGGGGAGCACGAAGTGCTCGGCGCAGCGCGGCTCGTAGGAGTCGCCGGGCATTTTGATGGGACTGTCGAAGGGCGCGGGCTTACCGTCGATGAGGCGCTGCGAGTAGAGGGCGCGGGCTCCGCAACTGCAGTAGGCCATGCACTCGGTAATGCTGCCGCCGTAGGCGTTCACCAGCCAGGTGAGGTTGAGCATTTCTCCGAAAGGCATGGCGCGGAAGTCGAGATCGAGACCGGCGACCAGAACATCGTGACCGGCGTCGAGCAGGTACTTGACGAAGAGAAAGAGCTGATCGACAAACTGGCCTTCGTCGATGGCGATGCATTCCACGCGCTTGCCGATCTTCTGCTCCGTGTCGCGGATTGCGCCGAGCACCTCCCACGGGTCAGCGGCGCGAAATTCGACGGCGCTCATTTTGCCGCCGCCGTTAGGATTGCGGCTTTCGACCACGCCCGGCCCGCCTTTGGTGTCGTCGCTGGGCTTGAGGACCAGGACGTATTGCTTGGCGTACTGGCGGCGCATTTCGGCGCGGCGCAGCAATTCGGCAGTCTTGTTGCTGCGCATGGGCCCCATCATGAGTTCGAGCTTGCCTTGCACGTGCATCTCCTTCGATCGAGAAAAAGCGGCAGCGCGCGCAACGAAACGCAAAGCCGATTCGAGCAACTCATCATCATAACGCGGCGGAGAGAGCGAATCTTGCGGCGAGCTGGCGCGATTTGAGACTGCTTTTCCACTGCGTCCCAACAAACGAGAAGCGCGGCGAGCGGACGGCTGACTACGCCGCGATTTATCTTCCGATGGCTCTTAATTCGGCATCGACCGCAGCCTTCATCACGCCGCTGTCGCCGAAGAAATGAACGAGATCGCCCGAAAGTGACGCGGGTTCGCCGGATGGGGCAGCCGCTCGATTCGCGGAGGAAAGCGTAAAGGTTGGGGAAACAGTCCGCGGCGGCATCGACGTCATGCGCATCGCGCCGCCGCCCTGGGCATCGAGAATGAGGGAAGTGAGCTTGCGCGCCAGCGGCAGCGGGAAACTTTCCGAGACGAAAACCAGCTTGCCCCGAGTCGTAATCACGACTGGGCCTTCGTCGGTAGTGAAGACCTGTTCGACCGAACCGTCATCGGCAGAAGCGGAGAGATCGGCGGAGGTCTGCAACTGAACGCTCGAATACTTGCGGGCGAGATTCTTCGAATAGAGCTTGGTGAAGACCTGCGCGGAGTCGGCGCTCTTCCAGGCTGAAAGGTAGAAGAGGCCGATGGATTTGGTGCTGGCCTGCTCGGCGGGCGTGGTGGCGCTACGCAACTGGCCGGCCCAATAAAGACCGCCATCCCAGGCGGGCGTCAGGTCGCGGGACGCGTTCTCGCCGCCGTAGAGTTCGGTAATGATGTGCACGTCAAGCTCGCCGATCTGGCCGATGTCGTAGGGCGCGTAAAGCGAATCGACGAGGGGATGAATGTTCGGCAGCAGCGGAATGGCGGGAATTTTCTTCTGCTCATAGACGCGCGGATTGATGATCTCCCAGCTCGACGACGGCGGGCGGTCGAGCGCGCCGGTAAAGGCTGCCGTTTGGCCCTGGTCCATCCAAATATCCTGCTCGAAGCTGAGGCCCTCGCGGTAGGGAAAGAGCATCGACTCCGAAAGCAGAAGGGGCGCGCGGGCCATCACGGGCGAGTCCTCGGTGGAGTTCATCTGCGACCGGACGACATCGAGCACCTCTGGATCCTTGACCAGGCTCTTGCCCAGCGGCTTGAGGATGTAGTCCATCATGACGGCCGTCGCCTGGCCCTCCGCCACCGCGTCGCGCGCTGTGTCCATCTCGTCGCGGGCCAGGTGATCCTGATCGCCTGCTACGTCGTGCGAGACGTCGTCGGGCGTCTGGTTGTCCCATTTTTCCAGGTCGGCGTGCTGATCCTGGAGCGCGTGGGTCAGCTCGTGGGCCATCACCGGCTTTTGCTCTTCGGGATCGACCCAATCGAGCAGGTTGACGGTCTTGGTTTTCGAGTCGTAGTAGGCCTCGATCTGTTCTTTCAAGAGCGCGAGCAGAAAAGGCTTGAGCGCAAAGTCGTGATCGAGCAGGCCGAATTTCTTGAGCACGATCTCGTCGCGCTCGAGGCGCTTGGCGCCCTCGTCTTCATTGAACTTCTCGTCGAGGTAACTTTCTACGGCAGTCCGGGTGATGAGGGTGCGCTTGACGGTGCTTTTGACGGGCAGGCCGGTCTCCTGCGAGGAGAACTTGATGAGCTGGTCGACCAGAGCGAAAAGCTGTTTGGCCTGCTCGGGCGTAATCTTTGTCGCAGATTTTGCGTTTTGACTGTTCGCGGAGGGCTTTGCCGCGGCGGCGGGCGGAGCCGGCTGGGGCGCGGGAGCGGACTGCTGCGACCAGGCTGCCGTCGCCAGGCAGAGCAGGAGGACCGGGACTCCGCAACGCCCGATTTGGAGCGATTTCACTTGCTGATTCCTCATCAATTAGACCTATGTGTCTCCCTATAGGATTGGATGCGGTTCCGGGATTCCGGTCCGGAGTCCAGCTTCTCACTTCAAGGCTATAATCAGGATGCGGTTTGACGCCAAGTTCAGAGAGAAAATCCTGCGCCGGACCGCGGAAAAGCTTCCCATGCCCGAGACCGATCTTGCCCAAAACCTGCAGGCCAGCGCGCTGGCCGAAATGCTTGAGTCCGGACGGACACCGCACGAACTGACTATTTACCGTGGGGTATTGACCCCCCAGGAGTTGGACGCGCCGGAGGTGGAAACGGCGGCGCTGGCCTTCGGGGCCGCGATCCACGATCTGGGCTGGATGCGGCGCGTGGCCGTGCGCGGGTCCGACCGCTTTCGCTGGCTGAGCGGGATGGTGACCAACACGGTCAACGACCTCTTTCCCAACACCGGCGCCTGGAACCTGGTGCTGAACGCGCAAGGCCGCATCCAGGGCGACCTGACTGTGTGGCGAGGAGGCGAAGAGGCCTCACCGCAACGGCGAAGTCCTTCGAGCCCAGCCCCCATGAGCGGCGACCCGATGTTGGGCACCCCGTTTGCTGGCGAGTCGGAGCTGGAACTGGAGATCGCAGCCGATCAATTTGAGAAGCTGCTGGCCCACCTGAACAAGTTCATCATCATGGACGACGTGGAGCTGGTGCCACTTGGAGATGAGCAGGTGGGAGAGACGGGCTCGGAGACGGCAATCGGGTTGACCGGACCGCAGGCCGGCGAAGTGCTGGAGCGCGTGGGCCTGCCAGTAGTAGTGAGCGCGATGGCGGGAACGACCGTGGAGTGGAACGGCTGGAACCTGAGAATTCTGCGCGGCTACGGCGTGCTGGCGCAGCACTATGAGTTCTGGCTGCCGACCGCCGGGCTGCCGAAACTGTGGTCGTGCCTGCGCACGGGTGGGGCGACGCCGGTTGGCTGTCGATCGCTCGAAGCATTTCGCATCGCTGAGGGGATTCCGGCTTATGGGATCGACATCGTGGAGCGGGATTTGCCGCAGGAGACTTCGCAGATGCGGGCGCTGCACTTTGCCAAAGGCTGCTACCTGGGCCAGGAGATTGTGGAGCGCATTCGCTCGCGCGGTAATGTGCACCGGCATCTGCGGCCGCTGGAGCTTTCGGGCCCCGTGCCCGCGGGCGGCGCGGAGTTGACGAGCAAAGAAGGGGCAGCCGCCGGGGACGAAGCTGCCGCCGGGGACCGGACGGCCGCCGGGCAGATTACCAGCGCGGCGGAGTTGGCGCTTTCTTCCGGACGCCGTGTTTTCGCCTTGGGCATGTTGCGGACGGAGGCGGAGGCGGGGGCAGAGGAGCGCGAGCAGGTCTTTGAATATAAGGCCGGAGCTCTCGAGGGAACGGCGCGGATTCTGGGAGCGCCGCCGAAGCTGGGTCAGAAACGGTTGTAGTAAGGCGCGGATAGACGGGCGGGCCTCCGCGGCAATGAGCGGGTTTGGCCGGACCGGAACAGCGGAGCAATTGGACGCGGGGCGGCCGTGGGGATGAGAAACTGAAGGTATGAGCGATACGCCAAAGTTCGAAGTGATCGACCGCCGCAAGATCAAGGCGGAGGAAGAGAAGGATAGCGCGCACTCGGCGCCTGCGGAGCCGGCGCAAACGGCCCCTGCGGCGACGGCAGCGCCATCGCCCGGCCCGCGCCTGGTGGTGAATGAAGCGCGGCGCGAGGGGGCAAGGGAAGCTGCACCTGCTGCTGAAGAGCCGGGCGCGACAGCAGAGCCGGGCGCGACAGCAGAGCCAGGCGCGGCAGCAGAGCCAGGATTGATGGATGGAATGCCTCCGCCGCCGACGGTCGCGGAGAGCCACGAGCAGAAAATTGCGTACGATGCTTCAGCGCAACGGCTGGAGGATCTGATTCGCGCGCAGAATCCCGCCGCCGGTCCGCAGCCACCGATGGGATTTGAGCATCTGGTGCAACAGTTCTACGTGACGGCGATGCTGCAGATGGGAGCCGGCTCGCAGGAGGGCCAGCGCCCGCGTGTAGACATCATGGGTGCGCGAGCGACCATCGATTTGCTGGCGATTCTGGCCGAGAAGACGAAGGGCAACCTCACTCCCGGCGAGGATCGCATGCTGCAGACCGTGCTCTTCGAGGCGCGCATGGCTTTTCTGGAGCTGACCAGCATGATGAGCGCGCCCGCCGTGCCACCGCCGCCGACGGCGAAGAAGTGAGGCCTTGCGCAGAAACCGTGAACCGTGGTTCGTGAACCGTGAACGGCAATCGGTCGTTCACTGCGAACCACGGACCACGATCCACGAATCACGATCCACCGCCCACGAATTCAATGCAAGCTACGCTCACATTTCTGGGAACGGGAACCTCAATGGGAGTTCCGACGCTGGCCTGCGAGTGCGCGGTGTGCACGTCGACTGATCCGCGCGACCGCAGGTTGCGGCCCTCAGTGCTGCTGCGCTGGACTGAGCCCGCGGCCGGAGCCGAGCGCGGCAACGAGCGAATTGTCGTCATCGATACCGGCCCGGACTTCCGCGAACAGGCGCTGCGAGCGAGGCTCACGCACGTGGACGCAGTGTTCTACACACATGCGCACGCCGATCATATTCTGGGAATGGACGATCTGCGCCCGTTGAGCTTTATTGCCGCGAAGAAGGGCGGACCGATTCCGCTCTATGCCGATCGAGAAGTGGCCGCTGTTCTTGAGCGAACCTTTGCCTACACATTTTCGCCGCAGGCGACTTATCCGACGCGAGCGCGCGTGGAACTCATTCCGCTTGCCGAGCACAATTTGGTCCACGGCGTCGATTTCGTGCGCATTCCGCTCTTGCACGGCGAGCAACCGATCTCGGGTTATCGCATTGGCAACGCAGCATACATGACCGACGTGAGCGCGATCCCGGAGGCGAGCTTTGCCCTGCTCGAGGGCGTTGAGGTGTTGACGATTTCGGCGCTGCGGCGCACGCCCCACCCCAGCCACTCGACAGTGGAGCAGTCGCTTGAATGGTCGCGGCGCATCGGCGCAAAGCAAACCTGGTTCACGCACATCGCGCACGACCTGGGTCATGAGGAAACCAACCGCACGCTGCCTGCGAACGTGAGGCTGGCATACGACGGGTTGAGCCTGCCCGTGACGCTATGATCCCGGAGCGAATTCCCGCCGCAAACCAAACGCCGCAGGGTGGTGGTGCGTTTGCTGTGTTTCGTTCTCTCGATGAGATCCCGGCGGGGTTTGGTCCCACGGTAGCGGCTGTGGGCAACTTTGACGGCGTACATAAGGGGCATCGCGAGATTCTTGACGCCGTTGCGGCCGAGGCGCGGAAGACGGGCGCGCGGGCCGTCGCGATTACCTTCGATCCGCACCCCGAGCAATTTCTGCGTCCCGCGCAGGCGCCCAAGCTGATTACGCCTATGCCGGAGCGGCTGCGGCTGCTGGCTGAAACGGGGATCGACGCAGTGCTTTTGCTCAGATTCGACCGGGAGCTGGCCAGTCTGTCGGCGCGTGGGTTCGCGCAGCGGATCCTGATTGCAGCTCTCGGCGTGAAAAGCATGCACGAAGGACAGAACTTCCGCTTTGGACACGGCGCGACGGCCGGCGTGCGGGAGCTGGCAGCGATGGGCGAGGAGTTTGGCTTTGCCGTCGACGTCCATGACGCGGTGCGAGTGCACGGGCTGGAGGTTTCGAGCTCGGCTGTTCGCGCACTGGTTTCCGCGGGTGATGTGCGCAGAGCGCGATGGATGCTCGGACGGCCCTTCGCTGTGCTCTCCTCACCGGCTTCGGGTCGCGGCATTGGCACGCGATTGCTGGTGCCGACGGTGAATCTTGCCCGCTACGATGGGCTGCTGCCGGGCTTCGGCGTTTATGTGACACGGCTCAAAGTGAATGGGCGCGCGTTTCAGGCGGTGACGAATGTGGGCAACCGGCCGACGTTCGGCGAGGCGTCGTTCGCCATCGAGTCGCACATCCTCGATTTTGAGCCGATCGATCTCGGCGAAGACACTCCCATCGAGTTGGAATTTCTGCTGCGGCTGCGCGGCGAGCGTGAGTGGCCGTCGCCAGAGGCGCTGAAGGCGCAGATCTTCAAGGATGTCGCGCGGGCGAAGCGGTACTTTGCGCGCGTGAAGTAGACTCAGTCCAATTTTTCTGAACAAATCTTCCAGCGGTGAGTCCGAAGTTCATTGAGAAAAAGCAACTGCAGAACCTTCGACTCGCGTGCTGCGATGCGTCAGGGGTTTGACCTCAACGCAGGCTTGACTCCGGTTTTATTTGCCGGCTTCGTCGTTGGCTTTTGTGGGGAAGCTAACGCGGGCTTGACGACAAAGGTGCGTTGCCGGGCTGGCCAGGCTGCTTTCGCTGCGGACGCTTGCACGGGAAGCTTCGCGGGCGGCATCATGTCGGTTCTGTCTAGCGGACCATTTTCGTCGCCGGGGAACTGCTCGTCGTCCTTGCCGGCGATGGCGGCGCGCATGAAGTTGATCCAGATCGGCAGCGCGGTTACCGCACCTGTTTCCTTGTCGCCCAGAGACTCGCCGCTGTCGTTGCCCACCCAGACGCCGCAGGTGACGGAGGGCGAGAAGCCGAGAAACCAGGCGTCAGTGAAGTCGCTGGTGGTTCCCGTCTTGCCGCCGACGGGATGGTTCAATTGTGAGGCGGCGACGCCGGTCCCGTGCGCGGTCACACCGCGGAGCAGCGTCATCATGGTGCGGGCGGTTTGCTGATCGAGCACCTCGTCGACGGAGGGCGTTTCCTGCCAGAGAGTGATTCCGTCGCCGTTGGAGACCTTGCGGATGAGGTGCGGGGCCACGCGAACGCCGTCGTTGGGAAAGACGGCGTAGGAGGCCACCTGTTCCTGGAGCGTGATCTCCACCGCGCCCAGCGCCACCGGCAGGTACGGCGGAATGTTCGAAGTGACGCCGAAGCGGTGGGCCACGTCGATGACCTTGCGAATGCCCACGCGCGCCGCCAGCTTGAGCGCGGGAATATTGCGCGACTCGGCGAACGCATTGGCGACGGTCATCGCGCCCCTGTAGTCGTTCTCGTAGTTGTGAGGCACGTAGTCGCCGAAGCGCACCGGCCCATCGACAATGATGTCGGTGGGTTTTACGCCATCCTCAATGGCCGCGGTGTAGACGTAGGGCTTGAAGCTCGATCCGGTCTGGCGCTCAGCCTGCGTCGCGCGGTTGAAGACCGAGAGCGCGTAATCGCGTCCGCCCACCATGGCCAGCACGTCGCCGCTGGTGTTGTCGATGGCCATCAGCGCACCCTGCGTGCCGGAATCCTGCTCAAGCGAAGCGCGACGCTCGCCACTTTCCGTCGCCGCGGTCATGCGGACGTAAACGATGTCGCCGGGCTTTGCGACCGCGTCGCCGTAGCGCACACCGGTCCATTGCCAGTCGGCGGGCAGCAGGACGATTTCGGAACCGGGCTGACCGGGCGGCCCGATGCGCGCATGAACTTCAAGCGGAAGCGAGCGCGTCACAAGCGCGTGAACGTAGTTGCCGGGACCGGCCTCGACCGCCCAGTCCGGGTGACGGTAGTTATCGAGCGTGACCTCGCCGGCGAGGACGTTCTCCAGTTTGCCGCGCCAACCGTGGCGGCGCTCGTAACTAGCAACGCCATCAACGACGGCGCGATTGGCCACGTTTTGCAAGTCCAGATCGAGCGTGGTGTCGACGCGCAGACCGTCCTCATGCACTTCTTCCGTGCCGAAGCGCTTATCCAACTCTTCGCGGACCGCGTCCTCGAACCACGGCGCCGCCAGGCCCACGGGCCGCGCCATGTTCAGGCCGAGCGGTGTGTTGCGCGCCGCTGCAGCCTGCGTGTGGGTGATTGCGCCATCCGACTCCATCTCGCTGAGCACAAGGTTGCGGCGGCGCAAGGCACGGTCAGGATTGAGCAGCGGCGAAAACGCAACTGGCCCCTTGGGCAGCCCGGCCAGCAGCGCCGCTTCGGTGAGCGTCAGATCCTTGGCGTGCTTCGAAAAAAAGTATTCCGAGGCGGCTTCGAAGCCATAGTTTCCGCTGCCCAGGTAAATCTGGTTGCCGTAGAGCGTGAAGATCTGTTCCTTGGTGAAGGCGCGCTCGATTTGAATGGCGAGGTACGCCTCCTGCACTTTGCGCATGGCGGTGCGGTCGGAGGATAAAAAGAGATTGCGCGCCAATTGCATGGTGAGCGTGGATGCGCCCTGCGCGCGGCCGTGACTGCGAATGTCATGCCAGACCGCGCCGGCGACGCGAAAAACATTGATGCCCCAGTGCGATTCGAAGTTTTTGTCTTCAATGGAAATCACGGCCTGGCGCAGGATGGGCGCGAAGCCGTCATAGCCGACCACCTCGCGGCGCTCCAGCGCGAATGAGCCGATGATTCGCCCCTTGCGGTCGTAAAGGTCGGTGATGGTGGAGGGCTGATAATGCTCCAGGTCCCGAATCTGCGGAAGATTGACGGAATAGACCAGCGTGAGCCCGGCCAGCGAGCCGGTGATTGCGGCAAGCATCACCAATGCAGCGATCGCGGAACGTCCGGCGAGCTTGCGGCGGTTGCGCGCGGGAAGCGGCACCCTGATGTGGCGACGCGACCGGGGGTCCTGGCGCACATCAGTGCGCTCGCCGGGGGGCAGGTTTGACGTTGCAGCCAAGGCAGGACTGGCCTCACGGGCAGACCTCCGGCTTGCGAGGGTGGAGGAGTGCCTCAGTCCTAGGCTAGCACTGGATCGATAAGGCGCAAGTTACGCAGGTTTTGCGGGCACCTCGCCGTGCAAGAGAGGGAATCTGCTCCTAGAAGCGGAAAAACCTGATCGCGAAGGGGCTGCCGATCAACCGTTTTTCGCCTTCAACAGCGACAATGCCTGATTCAACGGCGCGTCGCCGTTTGAAGGGGGCAGCGGCTCGCCATCATCCTGAGGCGAGGCGACGACCACGTTGGGAGTGACGGCGTTGTCCTCAATCTTCTTGCCGTTCGGATCCTCATACTTGGCCACCGTCAGCATGAGACCGGCGCCGTCGGGCAGATCGATGGTCTTTTGCACCGTGCCTTCGCCGAAGGTGCGTTCCCCCACGACGTCACCGCGCTTAAGGTCTTCAATGGCGGCAGCGGTAAGCTCAGGCGCGCCATAGGTGCCGCGGTTCACCAGAACGGCCACTGGCGCGTCGGTCAGGAAGAGTGAAGGATCGGCGCTGAAGGTCTGCAGCGGATATTTCTGGCCCTCGAGCGACGCCAGGGTTCCTTGCTTGATGAAGAAGTTGGCCAGGCGCACACCCTGTTTTGGGTCGTCGCCGGTGGTGTCGCGAAGGTCGAGAAGGATCTTGCGGCTTTTTCCCGCGCCTTTGATCCGGGAAGCGATGTCGTCTACCCGTGCCGAGGTCAGAACGCCGGGCTTGAGATAAAGGACGGTTGCGTTCTCGTAGAACTGCTCGCCGAGCGGCGGCGCTGTGACCACGCTGCGCGTGAGCGTTACCTTGTCTGGATCGGGCTTGAAGGGCCTGACCACCGAAAGCGTAACCGTGGTGCCGGGCTTGCCCGTAAGCATGAAGCGGACAATGGCCAGCGGCAGATCGTGGGTTGACTGGCCGTCAATCAGATCGATGACGTCGCCGTCGTGCATGTGATTCTGGTCGGCAGGCGAGCCGGGCAGCACATTGACCACAGTGGCGTAGCCAAAGCGCTTGGAGATGGTAAGACCCTCTTGCGCGTTATCCGCCGCAGGGCGGTCCTTATAGGTCTTGTACTCGGCCGGCGTCAGATAGCTGGAATCGGGATCGAGCGAGTCGAGAAGGCCGTGCAGTGCGCCGGTGGTCACGGCGGGAATGTTGGGCGGAGTTACGTAGTAGTTCTGAATCTTGCGCAGAACCTCGGCGTAGACGCGCATCTGCTTGTAAGCCGCGTCCTGTTCGTCGCCGGCATGAACGCCGATCCATCCGAATTCGCCCAGAACATAACTGAGACCGAGCCCGGCAAAGATCACCACGGAGATTGCAAAGACAAAGCGCTTGAAAAATTGAGACACGCACACCACCGGAGCAGCCCTAAGGGGAAGCCAGCCGCTCACTCTCTATAGACGCAATGATACCGCAAATAGTGCTCGGACAACGGCCCGGAGCGCTGGGAGCATTGAAACCAAAGTGTTAGCTGGTGGGCGCGGGGACAAGCCGCGCCGGAGAATCACCCAGGCAGGACGAAGCCGATGGTCAGGCGATTTCCGCCGGCGAGGCGCTCATAGGCGAGCGAACCCGCGAACTTGCGCAGAAGAAGAATGCCGCGGCCTCCGGGGCGAAGATAATCCTCGGGCGTTGGCGCGGGCGGCTCCTCGATTAACGAAGGGGCGAGGGGATCGAAGGGCGGAGCCTGATCCTCAATGGTGAATGCGACATGATGCGCTTCTGGTTGGGCAAAATCGATGGTCAAAGTGTGGTTCGGCTGGCTGCGGTATCCGTGGCGGATGACGTTGGAAACCGCTTCTTCGAGGCAAAGGTGGACAGCGAACGCCGTATCGGCCGGGATCGAGTATTCGGCGACAAGAGCCTCGACCCATGGCCAGAGCGAAGCCATATCGTCGAGCTGACTTTTCAAGATCAGCCGTGGCGCGGGCTTAGCTGCGTCTTCTGCGGGCATACTTGCCGCCGGGCTAGAAATTGCACTCATTGCAACGCAGCCATCGCCGCGGCCAGATCGTGGTGAATCGGCAAAAGCGAGTCGATGCCACTCGCCTTCAGAACCCCTTCCACCATCTCGTTGGGCGCGAAGAGGACCACCTTGCCGCCGCGGCTCATCACCGCCCTCGCGGGAAGCACAATCGATCGCAAACCCATCGAACCAAGGAACGCGACCTTTTCGAGGTCGATCAGGAGCTTCTTTGCGTTGCCTGCGATCAGATTCATCTTGAGATCGACGGCCGCCGCACCAGCGATGTCCATGCGCCCTTCCAGTTCTACCCTGGTGACGCCGCCGTCCAAATCCTGCGTGGAGAGTTGCATTTCCATCGCCCTTTTCTGTTGGTTGAGATTCCGGAATCTACGATCCAGATCGTACGGGACGATTGTGACAATCCTGTTACAAACGCACCTGCTACAAACGCAAAAGGATCAGAAGAGATCTCCGAGTGTGGCCGAGAAGGAGATAGAGAGTTGCGCATCCTTAGCGATCGGCAGGGCAATTTTCGACTCCGCCTTGCCGTTCTCCGACAGTTGAACCTTGAGGGTCTTGGTCTTTTTTGCCTTGAAATCGCTGCTCAAGGGCTTTGCGTCCCACTCCTGGCCGGCGCTCTTGAAGGAGACTCGGAACTCCTGCATGCCGGGCGGAGCATACAAATTGTCGAGGCTGCTGCCGTCACCGGTGATGAAGTGAATATACGGCTGCTTGTTCATCAAGATGGTGAAAGGAAGGCCCTTGGGGAATTTGCTCACATCGATCTTCAGTTTGCCATTCTTGTTTGGGTCGGCCTTCCGGGGATCGAAAGCCGTCGTCGCAGCGGGCGCGGGGGTCTGGGGTTTGGTCGACGCTGGGTTGGCGGGGTTGGCCGGGGTAGGAGGCGCCGTTGCAACCGCAGGCTTCGACGGGGCCGGAGCCGGTTGGGATGGAGACGGTTTTCCCGCAGCGGGCTTGCCAGCGGAAGGCTTTGGCGCAGGCGTTGTAGGCGGCGTCCCTGCCGGAGACTTGGCCGGAGACTCGTCCGGCGCAGAAGCGACTGGCGGTGGCGGCGTCTGCTGCGGCGGCGGAACGGGCACCGTGACCACGTGAGGCGGAGCCGGCGGCTTGCGATGCGCATACCAGTACAAGCCTCCGGCGATCGTTACCGCTGCACACGCCACGCAAAGCAGCGTGACACCAAAGACGGATTCAAACTGCGCTGGCTTCGAGGGCTTTTTCTGCGCCGGCGTTTGGCCACGCTGCGTCGCGGCTTTTTGAGCGGCGGCCGGGGGGATGGAACTGGCGACAGACCCCGGAGCGAGCGTGACATCGGAGCCCCCTGTGGCGAGCAGGGGCACCCCTGTTTGCATCGCTGAAGCTCCGGAATTCGTACGCATGGCCGCCAAATCCTGCGCAAGTTCCTCGCCAGTCTGGTAGCGCGCCGCCGGATTCTTGGCCAGGCACTTCAAAATCACCGCTTCAAGCCCGGCCGGGATGGCGGGATTGAGCTTTGCCGGCGGAATCGGCTCTATATAAACCACCTTGTAGGAAACGGCCGTCATGGTCTCGCCGGGGAACGGTTGCTCGCCGGTCGCCAGCGAGTAGAGAATCACGCCCAGTGAAAAGAGGTCGGCGCGGCCGTCGATGGGCGATCCGGTGAACTGCTCCGGCGGCATGAAGGATGGGGTGCCCAGCAGCTGGCCCGTGGACGTGATCTCGCTGGCCGCCAGCTTGGCAATGCCGAAGTCGGTAATGCGGGGCCGCTCGCTGCCGTAGACCGCGCGCGAGGTCATCAGAATATTGGCGGGCTTGATATCGCGGTGAATCACGCCCTGACGGTGCGCATAGCCGAGCGCATCGGCGAGCTGCTGGCCGATCTCGCAGACGCGATCGAGCGTGTACCGCTCGCCGCTCTTCATGGCGTCAGCCAGCGTCCTGCCTTCGACGAACTCCATCACCAGGAACGGCGCGCCGGCATCCTCGCCCACGTCGAAGACCGGCACAATTCCGGGATGCGCCAGCACGCCTGACGTCCTCGCCTCGCGATAAAATCGCGCGCGATACTCCTCGCTTAGAGCGCCTTCGAGCGCCGCGGTATGGATGGTTTTAAGGGCGACGATGCGGCCAACTGCGGGGTCGCGGGCCTTGAAGACGCTCCCCATCGCGCCGCGGCCCAATTCCTCGACAATCTCATACCTTCCAATGCATTTGGGGACGCCCATGGTGAGGATTGTACCAATCCGATGCGACGATTTTCAGGCGGCTGCGCATTCAAAATGGGGCTTGGCTGCCGTACGCTCGGACGGCTGCAGTACAGGCTCTACGCTGCCTCGCGGTAGCGCACGACCAGCAGCGTAATGTCATCCGACTGCTCGGCGCCCTTGGTGAAATCGCGCACCGCGTCGAAAACCGATTGCTGCAGCTCTTCAACGGGCACATTCTTCCGGCCGGCCAGGACCTGACTCAAACCTCTGACCTCAAACAGATCGTGAGCGGAGTTCTCCGCTTCCGTCACCCCATCGCTGAAGAGCACCAGTGTGTCTTCCGGTTCCAGTTGCAACTGCGCAGAGGTGTAGTCCGCCTCGGGAATCAGGCCGACGGGGAACGATCCCTCGGTATAGAGTTCGCTCACATTACCCTGCCGTAACAGCAGCGGCGATGGATGCCCCGCCTTGATGTATTCGAACATTCCGTCCTTGCTCAAAAGCCCGATGAACATGGTGGCATAGCGGCCGACTTCCGCGTGGCGGCATAGAAAGCGGTTGATGTGGTTGAAGACCTTAACCGGATCGGCGCCCATGGTGAGTCCCGACAAGGCACCTTGCAGCATCGTCGTCAGCAGCGCCGCGCCCAGCCCTTTCCCGCTCACATCGGCGATCAGAATTGCAGTGCGGTCTTCGCTCACCGGAACAACATCGAAATAGTCGCCGCCCACTTCGTGGCAGGGATAATGAGCGCCCGTGACGGCGAGGTGCGGATAATCCGTCAGCCCGTGCGGCAGCAGCGCCTGCTGGATGGTGCGCGCGATCGACAGCTCCTGCTCCAGCCGCTGCCGCTCGCGTTCCCGCTCCACCAGCCGCGCATTGTCCATAATGCTGGCCGCCTGCACCGCGAGCGCATCCAGAATCTGGCGGTCGAGCGCCGAGAAGGCAGCGATTCGGCGCGAGTCGAGATAGATCAAGCCCAGCAATTGGCCGCGCTCGTTTTCGGTGCCCGTGTCGGCGGTGGAGCGCGACGACGCGTACAGCGGTATGGCAACCACCGCGCGCAGCCCCTGCACCACGATGCTCGCCGCGGCCTTCAGGTCAATGCCGGCCAGATTCAGGTCCTCCGTAATCACGCTCGACTGTTTGCTGATTGCCTGGTTGATCGCGGTCTGGCTTGGATTCAAATTCTCCGGCGCCAGGTTCTCGCCTTTGTTGCTGCGGGCCTGGTGAACACGGAGCGCGCCCGAGGCGTCGGGCTCGATAAGCAACCCGCGGTCGGCATGGGTGACGGAGATGGCGTGATCGAGCATCGTGCCCAACACGGAATCGAGAGGAAGCTGCGAGTGGAGGAGCGATGTTGCCTCCAGCAGCAGATTCAGCTTGTTCAGTCCCCCGGAACCGGTCGTACTGGTGAAGTCGGAGATGGAACCGATGCGCGTCAGAAGATTGGCCACCGAGTCCTGTTTCGGAGGCGGCGCCGCGGCAGCCGATGCCCAGTGGAAGACGATCCGATAACTGTCTTCGATGCCGAAGGTGATCGTATCGCCGTCGCGCAGCAGATGCTGCTGAACCTTGGCGCCATTGACGAAGACGCCGGAGCGATTGCCTCGGTCCTGCAACCGGTAGCCGGCGCTGTCGGCCACAATCGTCGCGCAACGGCGGGAGATGCGCCCGTCGTCAAGCTGCAAAGTGTTGTCGATCTCCCCGCCGCGCCCGATGTTGAAGGGCTCCTGAGTCAGGGCGACCTTCTCTCGCGAGCTGTCAGGGGCGATGATTTCGACGATGGCTTCGGCTTGCGGGGATTGATCGCTCATGGGATTCGATGTGGGCAAATTGTAACACCCACCATCGACAAGACTTGGGAGGAATGGCGGTCCGTGGCCGCGGCCTGGAGGAGCGGCGCCGACGAGGGCATGCCTCGTGATTCGGTGCCTGCCTGAATTGGGACTGGATCTGGCGGCGGAGGGCAGGATCGTGCTGCCCATGCGTTACCGGGAAGTTATGGTGGCGGAGGGCAGGATCGAACTGCCGACCTTGGGGTTATGAATCCCACGCTCTAACCAACTGAGCTACTCCGCCGGGAGGGAGCGCTGGCCCCAATATCATCGCGCAGCAGCGCCAAATTCGATGATAAGGGGGCGAGAATGGCAGGTCAAACGACGCGCACCGGTGCTTCCTGAGACAATTCCAGCGCCGCTCTGCGTCCATGTACACTCGTCTGCATGAGCCCCCTCCGCATTGCGGCCGTGATTCCCGCGCGGCTCGCCTCCACACGGATGCCGCGCAAGGTGCTGCGCCCGATCGCCGGGCGGCCCATGGTCGAGTGGGTGTGGCGCGCGGCGAGTGCGAGCGGCCTGATGGACCCGGTTGTGGTCGCAACCGATGCGGAAGAAGTGGCGGAAGCGTGCCGCGCACGGAAAATTCCTGTTGTGATGACCTCGCCCAGTTGCCCCAGTGGATCGGATCGTGTGAGGGATGTCGCCCGCCAGCTCGCCGCCGACATCTACGTCAACATTCAGGGCGACGAGCCGACCCTCACGCCCGATTTCTTCCCGCCTCTCCTCGATCTTTTCGCGCGGCCCGAGGTTGAGGTCTCCACGCTGGCGGTGCGCTGCCCGCCGCAGGAGTTCGCCAATCCCAACGCGGTGAAGGTCGTCACGGCGTTGGACGGGCGTGCGCTCTATTTCTCACGCGCGACCATCCCATTCGACCGCGACGCGACCGGCTTTACCGGTTACCGCAAACATCTGGGCATTTACGCATATCGCAAGGCCGCACTGGAGCGGTTTGCCACGCTGCCACCCTCGCCGCTCGAGAAGCTCGAGCGGCTGGAACAGTTGCGTCTGCTTGAAAACGGAATCGCGATTTATGTGGCCGATGCGCCAAGGGACACAATTGGCGTAGATACGGAAGAGGATTTGGTGAGAGCGGAGGCGTTCCTTAAAGGCGATGCGCGCCAAAGCAAGACCTAGCCAGGAAAATGAATTGCGCGCAAGAATCGGAGTGCGGCTGCGGCGCTGATCGGCGACGATGAAGTCCATGAGCAGTAATCCGCAATTCGCATCCATCCATGTTGGCCAAGATTTGGTTCGGGAAGATTTGGCCGGCGGCGTCTTTGCAGGCGATGTATCGAAGATGACCCCGTTCTCTAACTCACGCACAGCTCCGGTCCCAGGCCTCGATTCCGACGCCGCCTGGAAACAGCTCGCGGCCCGCGACACGCAGGCACGCTTCTTCTATGGCGTGACGACCACGGGCGTTTTCTGCCGTCCGAGCTGCGCGAGCCGCAGGCCGCTTCGCGAAAACGTGCGCTTCTTCCCAACCACCGCCGCCGCGCATGCCGCGGGATTTCGCCCATGTAAGCGCTGCCGTCCCACCACCACTGCGTGGGCCAGCCCTTTGGAGAAGATTCGTGGCCACATAGAGGCGCACCTCGACCGGCCGGTGCGGCTCGAAGAGTTGGGGCGCGTCGCCGGCCTGAGTCCCTTCACCGTGCAACGGCTCTTCAAGCGCGAGATGGGCGCGAGCCCTCTCGAATACCAGCGTGCACTGCGCGCCAGCCGGCTGCGCGGCGCGCTGAAGCAGGGCGAGAGCGTGACCGATGCCATCTACACCGCAGGATTCGGCTCATCGAGCCGCGCCTACGAAGGGAACCAGCTGGGCATGACGCCTGCGCGGTTTGCCCAGGGCGGCAAAGGCGAGCAGATCGCGTGGGCTTCTGCCCGTTCACCTTTCGGATGGGTGATTGTGGGAGCTACGGAGCGCGGGCTGTGCTGGCTCTCGCTTGCGGCCACGAAGCTGGAGGCCGAGGCCAGCCTGCGAAGCGAGTTTCCCGCAGCCGTGCTGCGCCGCGATTCATCGCTTACGCGGCTTGTGGACGCCGCGCTCGAAAGCGTGCGCGAGGGGAACGACCTGACAGTAAACCGCGGCCGGACCGACGCCCTCGATCTACGCGGGACGGTCTTCCAGTTGCGAGTGTGGCAGGCGCTCCGCCAGATTCCGCGCGGCGAAACCCGCAGCTACTCGCAGTTGGCGCGCGAGTTGGGCGATCCCAAAGCCACGCGCGCCGTGGCCCGCGCCTGCGCTGTGAATCGCGTGGCGCTGGTGGTGCCGTGCCATCGCGTGGTGGGCGCCGATGGCTCGCTCACCGGCTACCGCTGGGGCCTAAAGCGCAAGCGCCAGTTGCTCAAAGCAGAATCGACCGCAAGCGGCCCCTTGCTGAAGGCTGAGCGAGCCTGAGCGATCGATCCTCATGCCCGCATCATTTGTCCATGCTTTCAGCGTCGAAGCGGAGTTCAGCCGGTATAGCCGCCGGAGGCATAGACGGTCTGGCCGCTGAGCCACCCGGAATCGTCTGACGCCAGGAAAGCAGCGACTCCGGCGATGTCTCGCGGCTGGCCGATGCGGCCAAGCGGCGTTTCGGCTTCGGCTTGTTTTTGGAATTCGCTGCCAATGAAGCCTGCACTGTGCGTGCCTTCCGTCTCGACCATTCCGGGGTTCAGCGCATTGACGCGAATCTTTTTGGGGCCGAGCTCCTTGGCCAGCGAAGTGGTGATGGTGTTGACTGCTCCCTTGGTAGCGCTATAAACCGCGGCATTCGCAAACCCCGATGCCACAACCGAGCCAATGTTGATGATGCTTCCACCGGCAGGATTGAATTGCTCGACGGCAGCCTTGGTGGTGAGAAGCAAGCCGAGAACATTGAGGTCGAACTGCTTGTGGAAGTGCTCGGGCGTGATCTGTTCAAGCGGGCCGAATTCATAGATTCCGGCATTGTTGACCAGAATGTCGATAGGACCGAGCTGTTCAGCGACGGACTTGACGAAGGGACCGACTGAGTCGGGGTTCGAGAGGTCGGCCTGGAAGGCGATGGCCTTGCCGCCGCCGGCTTTAATTTCAGCGACGACCTTTTCAGCGCCCGCTTTGCCGCCCGAGTAGTTGACTGCCACAGCCGCGCCGCGCGCCGCCAGCTCGCGGGCAATCGCCGCGCCGATTCCTTTGGATGCGCCGGTAACCAGCGCCACTTTGCCTTGAAGATTCGTCATTTGCCCACTCCCTCGCCGAAACGCCATCATTTCGACATTTCGATAACTCTCGAATTGATTCGGGGAGCGCAAGGATGGATTCAGAAGGTTTGTGGAAATCTCCTCGGCGGTGGTCAGCGGCCCGGCGCCGAAGCAGGTTCAAGCGCGGACAAACCGGCGGCCAGAGAGGCGAGAACTCCCACGCGCAGAGAGAGATAGTGGAATTTGCCTTCGCGGCGGACGTCGATCAGCCCTGCCGTTTCCAGTTCTTTTATGTGATGAGAAAGCGTGGCGGCGGAGATGGGAAGGGCGGCCCGGGCCTGCGCACAGCCCAACGGGCATCCGGCCTTGGCGATCTGCTGTAGAAGCTCAAACCGCCGCGGATCGGCCAGCGCCTTCAAAATCAGGGCACGTTGCGCGCGACTCACGCGTGCGGGCTTTGCCGCTTCCCTTCCCCGCACGGCCTGTCGAGAGTTTGCCATCGGATCCGTTCTTTAGAACGCAGGTTCGAACCTATTTTAGATCGAATGAGAACGGATTCGATTCAGTGGTGGTCGATCCAAGGAGTGACCGCGAAGCGCCAGGAGTGAGATAGTGCGCCGACTGATCGTAAAAAAGAAAGGGGGCGAGCAAAATGCCCGCCCCTTTTTGACAGATCCGATTCGTTCGGTCGATTCCAAAGAAACGCTGCTGTTCCTAGTGGCAGCCGCCGACCAGTTTTCCTCCCGCCGCTCCCGGAGTCGTGAGTAGGGCTGGAATCTTGCTGGTCAGTGTAGGCGGCTCATAGTTGAAGAAAACGCCCGAGCACGCGATATTTCCGTTCAGGTGGAAGAGCGCGTAGGTTCCCACTGCCCCGCCGCTGTAACTGGTCTTCGTGCCCGTTATGCCGTTTCCTGATTTCATCAACGTTCCACCAGACTCGAGCGCGGTTAGCGAGAGCACATACCACACGCCGTTTCCCCCGGAGCGCGCGTCGGGCGAAGCCGCATCGAGTTCCTGCGCCAGGCCGTCGGCTCTGAGTACGGCGTTGAGATGCGAGATAACAGGCGTCTGCGCAGCAGGCTGCGCGCCCTGCTGCGGCTTGGGCACGTCGAAGACATCCGGCTCCGTGAGCGACTTCAGGTAGCTGTCGATTGCCGCGGTAATTGCGTGCTTGTCGTCCGCCGCATGCGCGTCTGCTTCTCCGCTCCCGGCTGCGCCAGGCTCGGCGGCCGGTGCCGCGCCGGCATTTCCCTTCGGAGCAACACATTCGCGCGCTTTGATGAGCGCAACGTATTTGGTCAGAAATGGGGAATGGTTCGCGTCGATCGCGGTCAGCGAATACGGCATGTAGTTGTCCGGGATCACGACGTCAATCCCCAGCGCTCTCAGGTGACCTGCCACATCGTCGACAAGCGTTCGATCGAGGATGTTGCCTTCGAGTGGCTTTGTTTCCGCAGTTTGGCTGAGCAGCGAGGCTGCAAACTCGGCTGCCTGGCTCTCCGGAAACATCGACATAATCGTGCCGCCCAGAGTCGTGGCTGCTCTTGTGCCGGCGCCTGGGGCGCAATAATGATTGGCACGCAGGGTCAGCATGTCCATGGTGGAAATGTCCGTGCGCCAGAGCTGGAATTCAGAGAGCGCGCTGGAATCCCCGGCGACGACCACCACGCCCACCGGCGGACCGGAGATTGCCTGCGGGTTGCAACCGGAATCGGCTGCACCCACATTGCGCCCGATGCCGCAACTGAGTGCAGTGGCTTCGGAGTCCATCGCTGTATAGGTCAGCATCTCCGATTCGATGGCGAATCCTTCTGGATTCGCGCTGCTGGCGTTGCCTTGCGCCGCCCCGCCAGAACCCGAACTCGACCCTGACCCCGACCCCTTCGAGGACTGTGCAGATCCCTTCTTCGACGACACGCCAAAGGCCGCCGCACCCAACGTCAAGATTGCGCAGAAGACTACGATTGGGCTCCGCACGGGCCCAAAAAACCTGAGTAGCGTACGCATTTCGTACCTCCATTTTTCTTTTGGGGGGGACCCGATCTTTGGATGGAGCCTGAACGACGTGATGCTCGTCTCTATGCCGTTGTCCGAGGATTCCGCTGATCGAACCCGATGATAGCATCTTTCCGCTGACGGATAGAGAAGAATCTGGCGTGCGCCCCAATCCCCATTTGCAGATGACGCTGGATGCCCAGCTTAAGTTTCATGCTGCCGCTGTTCACGAGCGCGTCGGCGGATCGCTGCAGCGGCCGGCGCCCCGGATCGGGCGCGAATGCTCGCTTCACGGTCTCAGTTCTTCTTGTCTGCGACAACCAGCAGCGTTTGAAATTGCGGAGTCTCAGGCTCCTTGTCGACGACCGTGGTTTCGATGTTGACGAAGCCAACATTCTGCAGCATGGATTCTAGATCCGCTTCGCCGAAGCCGAGCCACTCGTCAGCGTAGAGCTCGCGCGCCTCCTCGAAGCGATGACGAACAAGATCGAGAATTACGATGCGGCCGCCGGCGACGAGAATTCGCGCCGCCTCGGCCAGCGCGCGCTCGGGGTGGAGCGCGTGGTGCAGCGACTGCGAGAAGAAGACTAGATCGACTTCGCCATCACCGATGGGAATCTCTTCCATGTCGCCGAGCCGGTAGTCGACGTTTTTTACGCCGTGGCGGAGAGCCTGTTCGCGGCCCACTTCGATCATCCTGGCTGAGCTGTCAACAGCGATCACTTTCTTTGCCCGCTGCGCGAGCAGCAACGCGGAGGCGCCCTCGCCCGCGCCGAGATCTGCAACAACCAGCCGGGGCATCAGACGCAGGAGAGCTTCGGCGAGGCTCTTCCACGATTTGCCGGGAACGTAATCCTTGCCCAGGCGGCCAGCCACACTGTCAAAGAAGGCTCGCGTCATGTCCTGGCGCTTGCGGAGCACACGGCGCATGGCGGCCTGGTCTGGAGCGGCTTCGGGGATCTCCTTCTCTGCCCGGACGAGAATCTCATCCAGAGGGCTGCCCCCCGCAGGGGGAGGGCCGAGGCGATAGAGATTGCTCTTGCCAGTGCGGCGATCCTCGACCAATTCCGCCTGCTTGAGATGCGAAAGGTGGGTTGAGATGGTGCTCTGACCCATCCCCAGAATCTCCTGGAGTTCGGCCACGGAAAGCTCTTCTCCCTTTAGAAGCAATAAGATGCGTAGGCGGTTGGGATCCGCCACTATCTTTAACGTTTTGACGATTGACGGCATCGGAGAATTCTGCTACATATCAACATATCACGATGCGACGATAAAAGGAGATCTGAATGGCAACCGCAACCCTCGAAGGAACGAAAATCGGCAAGCATGAGACCGAATTCAAAGTGGCCGACCTGGGCCTGGCCGATTGGGGCCGCAAAGAAATCGTCATTGCCGAGCAGGAGATGCCGGGGTTGATGGCGATCCGCAACAAATACGCCGCGGAAAAGCCGCTCAACGGCGTGCGCATTACCGGCTCGCTGCACATGACCATTCAGACAGCGGTTTTGATTGAAACTCTGGCGAGCCTGGGCGCCGAAGTGCGCTGGGCGAGTTGCAACATTTTCTCAACGCAGGATCACGCGGCGGCGGCGATTGCGGCAGCGGGCGTTCCGGTTTTCGCGTGGAAGGGCGAGTCGCTCGAAGATTACTGGGAGTGCACCTATCGCGCGCTTACTCACAAGGGCGGCAAGGGGCCGGAGCTCATCGTCGACGACGGCGGCGATGCGACGTTGCTCATCCACAAGGGCTACGAGCTGGAAGACGGCGACAAGTGGGTTGACACGCCTTCAAGCAACCACGAGGAGCAGGTGATCAAGGACCTGCTGAAGAAGGTCCATGCCGAGGACAAGCAACATTGGCACAACGTGGTCAAGGATTGGCGTGGTGTTTCGGAAGAGACGACGACGGGCGTGCACCGGCTTTACAAGATGATGGAGCAGGGTAAGCTACTTGTTCCGGCCATCAATGTGAACGACTCGGTAACGAAGTCGAAGTTCGACAATCTTTACGGCTGCCGCGAGTCGCTGGCCGACGGCATCAAGCGCGCGACAGACGTCATGGTGGCGGGCAAGGTCGCGGTCATTTGCGGCTATGGCGACGTGGGCAAGGGCTCGTCGCATTCGCTGCGCGGCATGGGAGCACGCGTGGTCGTTACGGAAATTGACCCCATCAACGCGCTGCAGGCGGCAATGGAAGGATTCGAGGTCGCGCCCATTGAAGATACGCTGGGCCGCGGCGACATCTACGTTTCCTGCACGGGCAACACCGACATCATCACGCTCGAGCACATGGAGAAGATGAAGGACCAGGCGATCGTCTGCAACATCGGCCACTTCGACAATGAAATTCAGATCGACCGGCTGAACGAGGCAAAGGGCGTGACCAGGCTCAACATCAAGCCGCAGGTGGACAAGTACACGTTCCCCGACGGGCACTCGATCTTCATCCTGGCCGAAGGGCGGCTGGTAAATCTCGGCTGCGCGACAGGCCATCCCAGCTTCGTGATGTCGAACAGCTTCGCCAACCAGACGCTGGCGCAGCTCGACCTGTGGAAGAACAAAGACAGCTACAAGGTGAATGTGTACGTGCTGCCCAAGAAGCTGGACGAAGAAGTGGCGCGGTTGCATCTGGAGAAGATTGGCGTGAAGCTGACCAAGCTCACCAAGAAGCAGGCTGACTACATCGGCGTGCCGGTGGAAGGTCCGTACAAGGCGGAGAACTACAGATACTAGTGGTCGGTGATCAGTGGTCAGGACCAATCTCACTGCCCCATCCTTCTTCGCGCACGTTGTGAGAAAGGATGGGGCTTCACTTTCATGGCTGCAAAAAACAAGTAATCCACACATGAAAACGCCACCCAGTTTCTCGTTCGAGTTATTTCCGCCGCGGACGCCCGAGGCGCACGCCAAGCTGCCGGCGACGATCGCCCAACTGGCGGCGGTGCGGCCGGATTATTTTTCAATCACTCACGGCGCGGGCGGATCGGATCAAGACGGAACGTACGAAACGCTGCTGGCGGTGGTCGAGCACTCGGGCGCGGAGGCCGCTCCGCACCTGACCTGCGTTGGGTCGACGCGCGCCAATGTGGCGGCGCAGCTCGTGCGGTACCGCGAGGCGGGCGTAAAGCGCATTGTGGCGTTGCGCGGCGATCTGCCTGCGACGGCGATGAGCGCTGCCGCGCCGGGTGAGTTCCACTACGCCAACGAGCTGGTGAGCTTCATCCGCAAGGAGCACGGCGATGCATTCAAGATTGAAGTGGCCGCGTATCCCGAGATGCACCCCCAGACAGCGAAGCCTAGCGAGGACTTCGAGCATTTCCGGCACAAGGTGGAGGCGGGCGCGGATGCCGCGCTGACGCAGCTCTTCTACAACGCCGACGCGTACTTCGACTTCATGGAGCGTTGCGAGAAGGCAGGGATCAAGATCCCCATTGTTCCCGGAATCATGCCCATCACCAGCTACGCCAACACCATGCGCTTCTGCTCGGGCTGTGGCGCCGACCTGCCGCGCTGGGTGCGCCTGCGCCTGGAAGAGCTACAGGACGACAAGCCCGCTCTGCACGAATTCGGGCTCAGCGTGGTGACGCGGCTGTCGAAGACCCTGCTCAGCAATGGCGCTCCCGGACTGCATTTCTACACCATCAACCAGGCCGGCCCCACGCTGCGGTTGTGGGAGAATCTGCGCCTTGGCGTATCTCCTTAAGCGGAGCTAGACTCTATACGATACGGGGATCGACCGCACGTGAGTTCCGGAATTGTTCCGGGCTCAATCAGGCGAAAAGTGCGGCGTACTTCCTGGCGCAACATGCCGCGCCTGCGCCCATAACGAGGCCACTCGAATGGCAAATGACGAGACTTCCCCGCCCGATCCGGAGCGAGAAACACCCTTGTTGCAGGCTATAAAGATCGGATTCATAGCTCTCTTTGTCGTCCTCGTTTTCCTGCTTGGGCTCAGCATGGTGCATCACCGCTTTTTTCGAGGTGAGCGAGTCCACCACAACGGGTCAGTTGGGCAATAGCGACAACTTGAAACGTGCCGAGAGCCGAGGCAGAGTTTTTCGTCCCATCTCGTCCCTGGAGGATGTCCAATCTCGCGTCGTTCCGGTTTAACCTTAGCGTGGAGGCAATCGACCGCATGCCGCACCATTTGATGTCCCTTATTGCGCAGTACAGCAGCGTTGTCGGCTTCATGATCGGGCTGCCCATCATGGCGGGCGCGTACTTTGAATCGCTCCGGGCGCGGCAGGAGGCACGGCGAGCGCTTGAAGGAACTCTGAACAGCGCTAACTGCCTGGAGTTCATAGCCGGGGATGGCACCTGCATCAACCTGGTGCCGCTGGAGACGCTGCACTCGTTGCCCCGCGAGGGAGATGTACTCTTGCTGCCTGGCGACGGCGTGGGCGCTGCGTCGGTGTTTTTGCCCGGAGCCTACCTGGTCGAGTCAATCGAACACATCTATACGCCGGCTGAGCGGAAGGGCGCGGGGCCGCACGAGGCGCGGCTCACCAAGGCCGTGGCGCGCGTGACGTCACTGAACCCGGCAATGACGGCCTAGCCGCTTCGGACGAGCTCCGTCGATTGTTGCGCGGGTCGGAAGCAGCCCGTCGACTTATAGCTGCTCTTCGGCATGACGAAAATCTTCTGACTCTGCGAACTGGCCGAATTGCTCTCGCGCACGCGGCCCTGCGGCCACAAACCAGAGAGCGCCCTTCAGCGCGGGAGCGCAAAGCCGCGATTCACAAAAATTCAACAGGTAAAATCAGCCTCTGCCGTTTATGCTTCTCAGGCAGCCCCCATGGGAGGGGCGTCCCCTTTTCCCCCTGCGCCGTCTGCGGGAGCGCAAACAAAAAACTGACAACGCCAGGAGATGAGGCACGCCATGATTTTGCCGATCACCCAATTCTCGCCCTATACCAGCCTGTTCAGCTTCATCATTGGCCTGCCCACGATGGTCGGCGCCTACTATCAATCGTGGAGGGCCCGAAAGGAAGCACGTCTGGCACGCGAAGGCGCGTTTTACACCGCGGATTGCCTGGAGTTTATGGTGGATGACGGCACATGCATCAATCTTGTGCCCCTGGAGACTCTGCATTCATTGCCCAAACCCGGCGACATTGTTCTCTTGCCCGGTGACGGGACGTTTGAAGAGGAAGACCTTGCGCCCGGCGCTTATCGGATCGACAGAATTGAGCACGTCTATACAAGGCCGGACAAGAAGTCGAAGCGGCAGCGAGAGGCGCGATTGACAAAGGCGGTTGCCCAAGTGACGTCGTTGAGCGCAGTCGCGACGACTTAAAGCATGCCGGCAGATCTTAAGGCCGCTTTGGTGTCTTTCGTCCCGTGCGGGCAATGAGACGCCGCCAGAATCTCCACAATGCGTTGTTGAGCAGGCGCGTCTGCTCGGCCTTCAGGTCCCGGTAAGAGCGCTCGACGTAGCCATCGAAATCAGCCGGCCAGCCAATCATCGAGCGTCGCTCTGTGTAATCGCCCTCGGCCCATTTTGAGAGCAGAGCTTTGTAGCCCACCACGTGAGTGACAAAGTCGAGAAGGCATTGCGGCATCTTCTCTTCCACAATCAGATGGGCATTGTCGATGATGATCTTCTCGCGGACGTTGTTGAGCGGCATAAAAATAGTGGTCATCCACAGTGTCCACTCCTTCAAATCCTCATCGCGGATGGGATGGCACTGCGTCTTGCCTTGCTTTTGGAGCAGCGAATTGTAGGCAATGTTGCCCGCTACCGTGGCCACATAAAGCGGACCGTAGAACTCGTTCAGACGCTGATTCACCAGCCGCAGCCGGTCGGCGCGGCGGGCCATCATGCGGCTGCTCATGAAAGTAACCAGGTAGCCGGCAAATGCCAGCACGATGGTGAACACGGCGGCATTTTGCAGGCCAGCAGGCATCAAGATCGAGGAAGGATCCATGGCGAAATTCCACTACCTCGCCGGAAAGTATACGCGCGCGGCAGGCGGCGGGACGGTGATGGCGGCTGCGCTGCCGGCGGCCGGTTCCAATTTGTTACTTCGTGTGATGGGCGGGAACGAGTTTTGCCTTTTCAGGGACGATTTCGATCTCAAACAGCCTGGGCCAGAGCTTGCCGGTCACGAAGAGGCGGTCATGTGCGGAATCCCAGGCGATTCCGTTGAGGACTGCTTCCGGATCTGAGCGTTGATTCTCCGGAAGCAGCCCGGCGAGATCGATCCAGCCGAGCACGCGGCCACTGGACGGCGAAATGCGGGCGATGCGATCGGTGTGCCAGACGTTGGCGTAAATCTCCCCGTGTACGTACTCCAATTCGTTCAATTGGGTCACCTGGGAGCCGTGGTCTTTGACCACGATGTTGCGGACCTCTCGAAATGTACGCGGATCGAAGAAGCGGAGCGTCGCGGTGCCGTCGCTCAAGATCAGGTTTTTCCCATCCTGCGTGAGTCCCCAGCCTTCTCCGTCGTAGCTGAATGTATGCAGAATGCGGAAGCTGAAGCGGTCGTAGACGAAGGCAATGTGCGATTGCCATGTTAGCTGAATGAGCGTGCTGCCCCAGGAGGCAAGCCCTTCAGCGAAGTACTTCTCGGGCACGTCCGCGCGTTGCAGGACGCGTCCGGTTTCAAGATCCACCATGCGCAACGAGGAGCGCCCATTCAGGCCGGTGCTCTCATACAAATACCCATCCTCGTAGAGCAGGCCCTGCGTATAGGCCTGAGGGTTGTGCGGGTATGTGTGGACGATGCGGTAGCCGTCTGCCGCGAAGGCAAGCGATGCGGTTGCGGCAAGAATGGCTGCTGTTAATACGCGATAAAAGGCGGAGATACGCATAGAGAGATGGGCGCGTTTAATTCGCCGGTCCCGCGTCGTCGGCGAATCGCGCTGGAGGCTCACAATCCGCCATGGAAGCGACCGAAGTGGCGGGCCATCATGACAGAAAGGAAGAGCGCGCCCGCGCCGGCCGTCACGACCTGCCACCAGTAATGAAGATTGAGCTGGCCCAGCCAAACCAGAAGAACGTAAGCGACAGCCAGATTGAAGAAGCCCCAAAGAACGTTGACCACCGACGATGACAGGCCCTGGCCGGGCGGCTTGGCGAAGGGGCTTTGGAAGGCACGGCCGGAGATTCCGTTCACGATGTGCGGCACGGAGTTCGCGAGGAATGCCCCGCCGAAAAACCATTCGATCAAGTGGACAATTAACATGGCGCTGCCTCACCAAACAACGATCTACATGCTACTAGATGCTAGCTTGCTCCAAGATAGATGAAGCGCGCTAGAAAGAGCGCTGCGAGCAGGTAGAGCAGCCAATCCTGGCGCCGCGCCTTTCCTGCGAACAGGTGCAGAATGGCCCAGGCAATGATGCCGAAGCCGAGGCCGTTGGCGATGGAGTAGGTGAAGGGGATGAGGATGAGGGTGAGAAACGCGGGAACGGCGACGAGGGGCTCGTGCCAGTGAATCTCCGTAATGGAAGCCAACATGAGCGAGCCCACCAGAATGAGCGCCGGCGCCGTAGCCGCCGGAGGGACAATGCCGATAAACGGCGAGGCGGCGATGGCTCCCAGGAAAAGCACGCCGGTGACAATGGCAGTGACGCCCGAGCGGCCACCCGCAGCCACGCCTGCGGTGGATTCCACGTAGCTGGTAACGGTGGAGGTTCCAACCAGAGAGCCGAAGATGGTTGCGGTGGCGTCGGCAAAGAGGATTCGGTTGAGCCGGGGGATGGAGTGGTCGGGTGCAATGAGGCCTGCGCGCTTGGTCACGGCAACCAGCGTGCCCAGATTGTCAAAGAGGTCAACGAAGAAGAAGACGAAGATGATTTCGAGCAGGCCCTTGTTGACCGCGCCCATAATGTTGAGCTTGAACGCCGTTTGCGTGAGCGCGCCGATGCCGCCCGTCGACGGCGCCCAGTGGACCATGTGAAACGCCCATGCGATGCCGGTGACGGTGAGCACGCCGATGAGGATGGAGCCCTTCACCTTCCGGATTTCGAGGGCGACCATCAGAATCAGGCCAATAAGCGTGAGATACGCCGTGGGATTTCGGATGCTGCCCATGCCGACCAGCGTGTTGGGGTCGCGCACCACCAGGCCCGCGTGCTGGAAGCCTATAAATGCGATGAAGAGGCCGATGCCGCCGGCCACCGCGGCGTAGAGCTGGTGAGGAATGGCGCGCAGAATCATCTGCCGGATGCCAACGGTGGTGAGAGCCAGAAAAATGACGCCGGAAAGAAACACCGCGCCCAGCGCAGTCTGCCAGGGCACGTGCATTTTGAGGCAGACCGTGTAGGTAAAGTAGGCGTTCAGGCCCATGCCGGGCGCCAGCGCAATGGGATAGCGCGCGACGACTCCCATCAAAATGGAGGCGAACGCAGCCGACAAACAGGTGGCTGCGGTGACCGCTGGCAATGGCACGCCGGCATCGGCCAGCACCGCCGGGTTCACCAGCACGATGTAGGCCATGGTCAGGAACGTCGTAACGCCGGCCAGAATCTCCGTGCGCCAGTTGGTCCCAAGACGGACAAATTCAAAATATGCTTCGAGTCGCTTGCGCATAGGCGGGTTCTAGCTAGAAAAACACACTGCGGCGCGGATACAAAGCGATTTTTGCGCGAGAGCCTATCAGAAGCGACTGAGAATTGACAGGTTCATGCGAGCAGCTTCGCGGCTTCCTTGGCGAAGTAGGTCACGATGAAGTCGGCGCCGGCGCGGCGCAGGCCGACCAGAGACTCCAAGATCGCGCGATCCCGATCCAGCCACCCCTTCTCAAACGCTGCCTGAAGCATGGAGTACTCGCCGGAAACCTGGTAAGCGCCGATGGGCACGCCGACGCGCTCGCGCGCCGCGCGCACTACGTCGAGGTAAGGCATGGCGGGCTTCATCAGGATCATGTCCGCGCCCTCTTCAATGTCGAGATCGATCTCGCGCAGGGCCTCGCGCAGGTTGGCGCCGTCCATTTGATAGGTCTTGCGGTCTCCAAACTGCGGTGCGGAATCCGCAGCCTCGCGGAAGGGCCCGTAGAACGCAGAGGCGAACTTCGAAGCGTAGCTGAGGATGGGCGTTTCGGCGTAGCCCTCGGCGTCGAGCGCGTGGCGGATAGCTCCCACGCGTCCGTCCATCATGTCGCTCGGGGCCACAACGTCAGCGCCTGCTTTGGCCTGGCTCACCGCCGTGCGCGCCAGCAGCTCCAGCGTGGGGTCGTTGTCCACTTCGAAGCTCGCATTGGGGCCATCGCCCGACTTGACCACCACGCCGCAGTGGCCATGGCTGGTGTACTCGCACAGGCAAACATCGCCGATCAAGACGAGCTTTTTTGCCGCTTCCGAACGCTTCAGCGCGCGGAGCGCCTGCTGCACGATGCCGTTGTCGTCCCAGGCGCCGGTGCCCTGCTCGTCTTTTGTCTCGGGCAATCCAAAAAGGAGCAATCCGCCCAAGCCCAGGCGCGCGGCCTCCTCAGCCTCGCGGACCGCTTCGTCCACCGACAGATTGAAGACTCCCGGCATGGAGCCTACGGGCGAGCGCACGCCCTTTCCTGGACAGATGAACAGAGGATAGATCAGGTCGCCGGGATCGAGCACGGTCTCACGCACCAGCGCGCGCAACGGCTCACTGCGCCGCATCCGCCGCATCCGGTTGGCTGGGAACGTCATGAAGAGATTGTAAGGCAGCAAACAGTGAACAGGGCACAGGGTACAGTGAATCGAATTCGATCAACCGGAACCGGAAATCGGAAACACGGGGTGCTCAATCGACAGTGGTCACAAGTCGTCATAAAGCATCCAGTTCCGCGCCCCGATCAGGATGATCAATGTGCCGATGCCGAGGGCCAACCCGAAAGGGAAGAAATGAAAGAGGTTCAGAATAGATGCCACAATTGCGACGATCCGTCCCCACTGCGTGCGTTCCAGCAAACCCCAGCCAGCCACGGCCGCCAGAATCGCTCGGCCTACTAGGAACACCCACGCAAAACGCATAAGCGCTGGGAAGAACCACATTTGCGGCGCGTGCCCGTGCATCCACGGGGCAAAGCCGCCCGACAGGAACGCGTGAGCGAAGGCCAGCCCGACGAAACCGAAGACCAGCGACAATCCGGCATAGATCAGCCATAGAATGCCAAGCACTCTGATCTTGCTTGCGTAGCCTGCCAAAACAAACTCGAAGCCGGGCACAGGAGGCACGGCCGGCGCTATCGGCCGGTTGCATTGCGGGCAAACAATCTGCCCCTTTTCCAACGCATGACCACATCCGCTGCAAAACATGTTGCCTCCTCGCTCTCAAGAGATAAATACGCAACCCTGACTTGGAATGTTCCAGACGGCTCAAGCGCGTCCGCCGGCCATCGGCGAGCCGCGTTACCTGTTTCCTCCCCCGAGCTTCACCCAGTGCTCCTCATGACGGTTGTCCTGGAGGAGATAGCCGGTGACATGCCCACTCAAATCGTATTCGAAGGTCAATTGGACGTTGTGCGCGCCGGTCGGATCAACGGGACGGAAGAAGGTATCGGCCGACTCCGCCTCCAGCCCGACGACATCGCCGCCGGGGCCTTTTTCAAAAAGCTGGTCGCCCTGGCGGAGGATGGTCTGAATTTCGTGCCCATTGGATTCGCGGTATTCGCCGGCGAAGTTGTCGAGCTGCGCCGCGGAAAGGATTACGGTTGGCGGGCGCAGTGGGATCACAAGGCGTTCGGCCAGGATCTCAGGAGTCTGGGGAAGGTGGTGGGCCAGCAGCCAGCGCGGCAGCTCGGGCTCATCGTAGGCGCGGGTCCAGCAATCGTGCTTGAGCCCCTGATAGATCCAAAGGCGAATGTCTCCGCCGGCGAATTTGAATGCGTCGTACATGAGCTCGCTTTGTTTTGGCACCACTGTCGCGTCGAGACTGCCGTGGAAGAGCCAAACCGGCGTGCGGCCCACGGCGCGAGCGTATTCGGCTGGAAGGATTGAGGCTTCCTGCCAGCGGTCCGGTTCGTAGCTCCAGAAGACGCCGCCGGCGGCAATAGCAATCGCGGCCCAGCGGTGGGGATGAAGACGCGCCAGCTCCCATGCGCCATAGCCGCCCATCGATAGCCCACTGAGATAAGTGCGCGAAGGGTCGCCGTGAAATTCGGCAGACTCCTGATCGAGCGCGGCCATTGCCAGATCGAGCATGGCCGGGTCGGTCCAATGCGCGGTGTCCGGGCACTGCGGCATCACGACCACGAACGGCCAGCGTTCGGGATGACTGCGGACCGCCTCGGCGAGGCCGAATTGTGTCTGCCACATGCCCTCGGAGCCGCGTTCGCCCCGGCCATGCAGGAAGAGGATGACGGGCCAGTGTTTTCCGTCGTCGCGCCGCCACTCGTCCGGCAAGTAGACCTGGAAACGGTACGTCGTCCCGTTGAGCACAATGCGCCGGTTCAGGAAACCTGTATCCTGCGGCGGCTGAGGCTTGGCCGAGTGAGGCTTGGTTGCAGTTACATCGGCAGCCACTGGCCAGCTTGCGCAGGCCAGCCCCAGGCAGGCCGCGCAGATGCGAAGTAAACGGGACATCGTGTCCTTCATCATAGTGATTCCCGGCGGCCTCGTCCGAAGTTTTTGATTGCACCGGCAAACCGCGAAAAGTCAGCCGTTTGAGTGCCGGTTCAGCCGCCAGGAGTGCCCCGATTCGTCCCCTTTCGCCGCCCTTGGAGGCTTCTCCGATCCTTGCGGTTTTCTTACAAATTGCGTGCAACAATCGAACCTGCGATGCTGACTGAAGTCATGACGAAACTGGTAGCCGGAGAGACGCTGGACCACTACCGTCTGGACGCGGAGGTTGCGCGCAGCGGAATGTCCACGCTCTACCGGGCTACCGATCTCCGCACCGGCCGCGAGGTCGCTGTGAAGGTTCCGCATCCGGAGATGGAAGCCGACCCTGTTCTTCTCGAGCGCTTCCGGCGCGAGGAGGAGATCGGCCAGGAAATTGACCATCCCGGAGTTGTGAAGACCTTCGACGGCGAGGAGCGCAGCCGCCGTTACATGGTCATCGAGTGGGTGGAAGGCCGCCTGCTGCGCGCGATTCTGAATGAGGAAGGAAAGCTGCCCATCGATCGCGCCGTTGCTCTCACGATTGCCATCTGCGACGCTCTGGACAACCTGCACAAACACGGCGTGGTGCACCGCGATCTCAAGCCGGAAAACATCATGGTGTGCGATGGCGACCGCATCAAGATCATCGATTTCGGAATTGCACTGAGGGAGGATGCCCGGCGTATTACGCATGTGGGCCTTACGCCGGCGCTGGGCACGCCCGACTACATCTCTCCCGAGCAGGTGATGGGCCAGCGCGGCGATCAGCGCAGCGACGTTTACGCGCTGGGCGCGATGCTTTACGAGATGCTGACCGGCCAGCCGCCGTTCACGGGACCGAGCCCTCTGGCGGTGATGAACGAGCGCGTGGTGACCGATCCGGCGCCGGTGCGCGAGTTGGAACCGGAGATCTCGCCGGAAATCGAAGAAATTCTCTTCCGCGCGCTGGCTCGTGACCCCCGCCGCCGCTATGCCACTGCAGCCGAGATGGCCTGGGAGTTGGAGCACCAGGAGCTTGTGGGAGTCGAGAGTGGCTCGCATCGGCCGGTCATGTTGGGGCGATTTGCAATCAACCGCGGCAAATTGGCGCTCTACGCGGCTCTGGCGGTTGTGCCGTTGGCATTATTCGTTGTGATGTTGCTGCTGGCCCGGCGATAGCTCGATTCGGTATCGCGTCTCACGCGGGCAGTTGCTTCAGCAGCGCGCTGGCGCGGCGAAACCACGGGCGCTCGCGGCGGCGCAGATAGCCGGGCATGCTGGGCCGCTTATCCAGCACTTTTTGCGCCCACTCGCGAGCCTCGGCATTGCGTCCATGCGCGGCCAGAAAATCCGCGTAGTTCAGATACGTCTCCGACAGCGTCGACCGCTCCACCGCCTGGCGGAAACACGCCTCGGCTTTTTCGTCTTGCCCTGTCTGCGCGTAGGCGTGGCCGAGAAGCCCTATGGCGCGATAGAAGTCGTGACCGGAATCGCGTCGCACGGCCAATTCCAGGTCCGGCACGGCGACCGCCGCATCGCCCAGCAGGACCGCGCACACGCCGCGATGGTAAAAACAGTCTGGAGTATCGGATCGGGCGGCAATCGCTTTGTTGAAGGCGTCGCGAGCCAATTGCAGCTTGCCCTCATCCATATAAAGATCGCCGAGCTCCTCCCAGTTCCCCGGGGACGGATTGTCGTGAATCTCAATGAGTAGTTGGGAGATGCGCTTGCGCCGGGGGAAGGTCTTGAAGGACTGCCGCAGAAGTCCGAAATCGGGCAGAACCTCGACGAATATATAGATGAGCGCGCCAAGCGGGCCGAGGAACAGAATGATGAAAATCCAATAGGTGTCTGGCCGGCGGCGGATGAAGTGGACGATGGCCGCTGCCTGCAGCAGCAAGCCCCACGGGTAGAACAACGAACCAAGGATTCCCATGCGCCTTCAATCGTAACTCTCGATGCTGTCAGCCGCCGCTCACGGCCCGTCCTGTTCTTCAGTGAGCGCCGCGACCTCCCGGATCAGGACAGGCAGCTTGAACCGCACGATCTCCCACACGATACGATCGTCAATTTGGGCATAGTCGTGGATAAGAATATTTCGAAAAGCAATGATGGTCCGGAAGTCCGTAATCGTGGCCGCGATTGTGGAATCCACGCGGGCAAGCGACGTCAGAGCTTCGCCGATGATGCCAAAGGCACGCTCGACGGCATATCGAAGCAAGGGGCTGCGTTGATATTCCGCAAAGTCGACACCGGCGGTAAAATTGGCCACGTTCCTGGCGGCTTCTTGTATGTCGTAAAGGTATTTCCGCGCCTCAAGCTGCATAAAGAAGGGCCTTGCTCTTTTCAATGCTCTGCCGGAAGTAAGGATTTCGGATGGCCGAAGGAATGACTAGATCCACGGGGAGTCCGAAAAGGCCCTCAAGCGCGTCCTTGAACCCGAAGAAAGTGTCAGCATACCCGCCCACCGGAAGCGGCTCGAATTCCACCAGAAAATCGAGGTCGCTGCGGTCGGGATTGAATCCGCCGCCCATAGCTGAACCGAACAGCTCCAGCCGCCGAACGTGGAATTTGCGGCATAGCTGCGCCAATTCGGATTCGTAACCGCGAATCGCGGGCAGGCGGCCGGCTGCACGGGTTTCCGGAATGCGGATCGGAGCCATAGTTAAAATGATACCCCGATCCCGGCCTGCTACCGATAGGACTCGTCGCGGTGGATGACAAACTCGGGATAAGCTCCGCCGCCAAGCTCATGCAAATCCATTCCCATCCGCTCGCCATCCGGGTCCACGCGGAAGGGGACCAGCCGGTTGAGCAGGAAAAGCAGCAGATAGATGAGCGGGAAGACGAATCCAAGAAGCGCGGCGATGCCGACGAGTTGGGCAAGAAGCTGGCCCGGTTGCGGCGCAAAGACACCTGCTGCAACTAATCCCCACAGCCCCGCCACACCATGGACGGTGATGGCGCCGGTGGGATCGTCAATGGAGAGCGCGAGTTCGAGCACCTCCACCAGCAGCGGCGTGAAGATGCCCGCCACGGCTCCGACAAAGAGGGCTTCCACGGGGTAAGCAAAGGCCGCGCATGCGCTTGAGGCAACAAGACCGGCCAGCCAGCCGTTGGCGCAGAGGCTGGCGTCGGGTTTGCCAAAGCGGATTCGCGTGACGGAAAAAGTTGCAGCGAGCGCGCCGGAAGCAGAGAGAAGCGTGTTGATCGCCGTGCCCGGAATCGCGCTGAGCGGAGCGTGCAACCAGAGGATCGCACCTGCGGCGTTCCAGGCCAGCCAGCCCACCAGGGCCAGCAGGCAGCCGAAGAGCACATAGGTGGCGTCGTGGCCGGGCATGGCGGTGGAGAGGCCCTCTTTGGGGAATTTTCCGCGGCGAGGCCCGGCGATCCAGACCACGCACAGCGCTGTCAGGCCGCCGATCACATGCACAGTGGCCGCGCCTCCGCCGTCGACGAAACCGGCGCCCAGCGAGAAGTTCGCGCCCATCGACTCGAGCCATCCGCCAGCCCAAATCCAATGCGCGGTGAGAGGAAAAACAATCGCCGCCAAAACCGCTGCGGTTGCGCAACCGGCTGAGAGCCTCCAACGATCCGCGCCTGAGCCCCAGGGAAGCAACACCATCATGGCGACGGCCAAAAACTCAAACAAGACCGCAAGCTGGGCCTGCGGCGCAGCGGCGCCAAGACCGCGGAGAAGAAACGGGCCAAGGCCGAGCACGCTCCAGGGCTTTCCAGCCACATGCAGAACGAGGTCTTTCGATCCCAGCGACCCCGCAAAAGACGCTCCGATGAAAGCGAACACGATGACGGTAACAGCAATCAGGGCCAGATTGCCCAGCAACGCCTGCGCCGCCGAGCGCGAGCGGCCCAGGCCAGTGTTGATGAGGGCCACGCCGGCAATCGCCATGGGCGCAAGCAACAAGAGTCCGAGTGTTAGCGCAAACGCAGCATCGCTCATCGCGGGAACCGGCGCGGGAATCATCGGCGGGATCGGGTTCATGGGCGGCTCGCCCCGCGCGGCAGCATGTGGCCGCGCACCGCGACAACCAGGCCCATGCCCTCGACTGCCAAACCGCACAGCACAAACGCGGCTCGCGGCCCGGGCTCGGGAAACAGCGCCAGCGCGGCTAGCGCGAGAAAGAATCCGGCGGGCATCACCAGCAGTCCGGCGTACTTCATATGCACTTTCCTTTTCGTTCGTTGACGGGCCGTTTGCGGGCATTCACTCGGCAGCAATCGATGGAACTGTCTGCACGGAGCCGGGCCGATGAGTCCCGCTTGTTGAGATGTTGGTGAAAGTGATTGTTACGTCCTTATGAATTCTAAACGATCCAATTGTTAGCATCGGCTCAGCGGACTGCTGCGGCGCCGCGAGAGGACCTTGGCGTCTTGTTCGGAGACGCGGGAATCAAAACCTATGTACACGCGTCTTGGCCGAAGCAAACGTCTGGTGCCCGCCATCCTCGGCGCTGTCACGCTTGCCGGCGTCGCTACCTTATTGTCCTGGGACGTTTTTCCGAATCTCTTCCCAGCGGGAAGCCATGAAGTTCTCGCGGCTTTTTCACTCGCCATGATTGCAATCGCATACCTTGTCTACCAGATTGCGCATCGGCCGACTGCGATGGAATTTCTGAAGGCGATTATGCTGGCTGTTGCCTTTCTTTTCTGGGCGGCCAATCAGTTTTGGCCGGGACTTCCCCAAGCGACACTCTTCAATGACATTGCGATCGCTCTCTTTGTCCTCGACGTGTTTCTCGTGATGATCGGCTGGCCAAAATCGTCGCCAGACAGCGCCTTCGGCGAGACCTGTTCAGGATCGTGTGCCCAATGCTGCCCGGCGTCGCAGGGAGAAGAGGAATGTTGTGCTGGCCGGGCAAATTGAGGGAACTTGCCAAGCTGCGGTTTCGGCATGATATTTTCTTCTTGAAGATCCCAACTTCTGGTACGCACTTTGCCAGGAGAATGGTGGTAGTTTGCCCGCAGTCGCGCTTGTCACAAAAGATTTTCTTTTCAAGCGATTGCAATTCGGATTCCCACAAAGAAATTTTCGCGATGTGGCACGCATCGCTTGATACGCAAGGGCCTCCGGCTGCTATATTGAAACTTCGGGCGTCCCCGCCCGCTCCCTTGAGTTCTATCGATGAGCATTTCTTGTACATGAACTATGTGACCGCCAGCACACGCGGCGCATGACAACGTAAGTCAAACCGGGATTCGTTCATGGCACAAATCTTCGACCGCAGCTCCAACGCACTGGCACGGATGAGCCTGGTGTTGACGGGGTTGATCGTCATTGCCCTGGGAGTCACGCTGGACGAGTTGCAGCGCTCGCCGTGGGTCACGCGGCAGGGCCAGCGCGCGGATCAGCCGGTCCCCTTCAGCCACAAGCATCACGTTCAGGGGCTCGGATTGCAGTGCCAGTATTGCCACACATCCGTCGAGAAATCGAGCTACGCGGGCATTCCTCCCACGCGCACCTGCATGAACTGCCACGCCCAGATTTGGACCAACGCACAATTGCTGGAGCCGGTCCGGCAGAGCTGGTACACAGGCCAATCGATTCCCTGGATCAAAGTGCACGACCTTCCCGACTTCGTCTACTTCAGCCATGAAATTCACGTGAACAAGGGCATCGGCTGCGAAAGCTGTCACGGCCGCGTGGATGAGATGCCGCTGATGTACGCGCAGAACACGCTACAGATGGAGTGGTGCCTGGACTGCCATCGCAATCCGTCGAAAAACCTGCGGCCGACGAGCCAGATTTACAACATGGACTGGCAAGCGCCGAGCGAGGACAAGCCGGTGTGGTGCGCGGTAGGAGATGAGAAGAGCGGTATGCCGACGGCTGAGAGTGTGCGCTGCACACAGACTCCAGACCCGTTGACAGGGATGAGGCTGTCTTCGTTGACCTCGGCGAGCCTGCCAACGTTTCGCGCTTTTACTGTTGCGAAGTTCACCAGCCAGGAGGATATGGGTCATTTCCTGGAGGTTCATTACAAGATCCGCACGCCGAAGGACCTGACGAGTTGCGAGGTGTGCCACCGATGAGCGCAAAGAGAAAGAATTCGCCGGCGGTGGAGAAGCCTATGGAAATGGCTGTCAACGGCGCGCAGGAGTCCGCGAACTCCGAGCCCGCGAATCTCGAGCCGATGACGCTCGAGTCTGTTCGCCGGAAGCTGAAAGGCACGAAGGGCAAGAAATACTGGCGCTCGCTCGATGAGCTGGCCAACACGCCGGAATTTCAGGCCGCGGTGGAGCGCGAATTTCCCTCGGCGGCGCAGGAGTGGGTCGATCCGGTTTCCAGGCGCGGCTTCCTCAAATTGATGAGCGCGTCTTTGGCTCTCGCGGGGCTCGCTGGTTGCACCAAGCAGCCCGATGAGCCGATCTATCCCTACATCAAAGCGCCTGAAGACCTGGTCCTCGGCAAGCCGATGTACTTTGCCACGGCGCACCCGTTTTCGACCGGCGCTGTTCCGCTGCTGGTCAAGAGCGACGAGTTCCGCCCCATCAAGATCGATGGCAACCCCGAGCATGCCTACAACCAGGGCGGCTCCGATCCCTATTCGCAGGGCTCCCTGCTCGATCTCTACGATCCCGACCGCTCGCAGCATGTCACCTATCGCGGCGAAGGCCGCGAGTGGGGAGAGTTCGCCGAAGCGCTGCGCGATAAGGTCACTTCGACCAAGGATGGAACTGGCATCTACTTCCTCAGCGCGACCATTACTTCGCCCACGCTGGCGCGGCAGTGGAAGGAAGTGCAAACGGCGTGGCCCAAGGCCAAGCTGGTGCAGTACGATCCAGCGCTCGCCGGGACGTGGCTCCCGAGTGGAATCAATGTTCAATACGACCTTACCGGCGCCGACGTGATCGTTTCGCTCGATGCGAACTTCCTCTCCGGGGCGGACTATCCGGGCTTCCACAGGCTCGTGCGCGATTACGCAGCCCGGCGCAAGCAGCCGGAAAACGGAATGAACCGGCTCTATGCGGTGGAGAGCACGACCACCACCACCGGCATGAAGGCCGAGCACCGGCTGGGATTGCGCGCGAGCGAGATTCCCGCCTTCGCCGCTGCATTGGCGCAAGCTGTGGGCGTCGCCGGCGTCAGCGCTCCCTCCTATGCCTGGACCGACGAGCAGAAGAGTTTTCTCGCCGCGGTAGCCAAGGACTTGAAGACCAGCGCCGGCAAAAGCGCTGTGCTTCCGGGCCTGTATCAGGATCCGTCGGTTGCTGCACTGGCGCTGGCGATCAACACCGCGCTCGGCAACGTGGGCAAGACGGTTTCCGTCGCGTCCGACCCGGCGATTCCCCTGCCTAGCGACCAGCTCGGCGATTTCAAGGCGCTCGTCGCCGATCTGAACGCGGGCAAAGTGGATTGGCTGGTGATTCTCAATGCCAACCCCATCTACGACGCGCCCGTAGATCTTAAATTCGCTGACGCCTTCAACAAGGCCAACATCGTGGCCCACCTCGGGTCGCATTACGACGAGACAGGGCAGCTATCTCACTGGCATCTTCCCGCTGCGCACTACCTTGAATTCTGGTCCGATGCCCGCGCCTACGACGGCACGGTTTCCATCGTGCAACCCATGATCGATCCGCTGTACGGCGGGCACACAGCGCACCACGTCCTCCAGGCGCTGCTGAACGACCCGATGGTGGGCCCGTACGACGCAGTGCGCGAGACTCAGAAGGCGAATATCAAGGGAGACTTCGAGACCGGCTGGCGCAAAGCGCTGCACGACGGCTGGATCGCGGATACGGCCTACGCCAAGGGCTCGGCAACGGGTGGCGCAAAGATCGGAACCAACGTCCCCGCTCCCACGCCCAAGGATTCGATCGAGATCATCTTCCGGCCCGATCCGAACATCTACGACGGCCGCTGGAACAATGTGGGCTGGCTGCAGGAGTTGCCCAAGCCGGTGACGAGTCTGAGTTGGGACAATGCCGCGATCGTCTCCGGCGCCACGCTCACCAAGCTGGGCCTTGAAGAAGACGACATCGTCGAGATCACGGTCGGCAACGGCCGCGTTAAAGCGCCGGTCATCGTAGCTCCCGGCCATCCCGACAATTCCGTTACCGTCTATCTCGGTTATGGGCGCGAGTTCGCCGGACGCGTAGGCTCCGGGCAGGGTTTCAACGCCTACCTCATCCGCAACACCTGGGCGCCCTTCTATGCCACCGGATCGATTCGCAAACTGGACGGCAAGTGGGGCACGGCCATCACCAAGAGCCACTTCCAGGATCAGCGCGGCAAGACTTTCGGTGAGCAGGGTCAGGGCAACAACTCTCTTGAAGCCGACGAGGCGCTCGGTCCGCGCGGCATCATTCGTTCCGCGACGCTCGACGAGTTCAAGGCCAATCCAAACTTTGCCCACGAGGGCGAAGGCCGCGATACTCCGTCCCGCGATACTTCGATCTTTCCCAACTGGGCGTACAACGAAGCCAACGCATGGGCCTTGTCGATCGACATGAACAGTTGCACGGGCTGCAATGCGTGCATTGTGAGCTGTTATGCCGAGAACAACATTGCCGTCGTTGGCAAGCAGCAGGTGCGCATCGGCCGCAATATGCAGTGGCTGCGCATCGACACTTATTTCGAGGGCGACCTGGCCGCGCCGCGCGCGCACTTCCAGCCCATGGCCTGCCAGCACTGCGAAAACGCTCCCTGCGAGCAGGTTTGCCCGGTGGGCGCCACGGTACACACGCCGGAAGGCCTGAATCTGATGGTCTACAACCGCTGCGTGGGCACCCGCTACTGCTCGAACAACTGCCCCTACAAGGTGCGCCGCTTCAACTTCCTCCTTTATTCCGACTATGAGACCGAGAGCCTGAAGCTGATGCGCAATCCCGACGTCAGCGTGCGCTCGCGCGGCGTGATGGAAAAGTGTACCTACTGCGTGCAGCGCATCTCGGCGGCCAAAATCGAGGCAGACAAGGAGAATCGCAACATCCGCGACGGCGAAATCGTAACCGCATGCCAGCAGGCATGCCCGGCCGACGCGATCGTCTTTGGCAATATGAACGATCCCAATAGCCGTGTTTCGAAACTCAGGGCCCAGCAGCGCAGCTACCAGGTGATTGCCGACCAGAATGCGCGTCCGCGGACGCAGTATCTGGCCGAAGTGTTGAACGTGAACCAGGAACTCGAAGTGACGCCGACGGAATTTGCGCCGGCGAAGGGTTGAAGCGGCCATGGCGACCAGGGAAGTAAAACCCAACGATCCGATGATCGATCCGGCAACCGGAGAATTCCGGGTCATTGCGCAGGGTCAGACCTTCCGGTCGATCACCGAGAAGATCGCGCGCATTGTGCTCACACCGCATACGCCCATGGGCTGGTTTGGTCTCTTCACGGTGGCTGGTGGCGTCGCTGTTGTGCTGCTGACGGCGATGACGTGGCTGTTCCTGGTAGGCGTGGGCATCTGGGGCATCACGCAGCCCGTGGCCTGGGGATTTGCCATCATCAATTTCGTCTGGTGGATCGGCATCGGCCATGCTGGCACACTGATTTCGGCCATTTTGCTGTTGTTCAAACAGGGCTGGCGAAACGCCATCAGCCGCTTTGCTGAGGCCATGACCATCTTTGCCGTGGCCTGCGCCGGCATGTTTCCGCTGATTCACGTTGGCCGCCCGTGGCTGGCTTACTGGATGTTGCCGCTGCCGTTCACGATGACGGTGTGGCCGCAGTTTCGCTCGCCCCTGGTGTGGGATGTCTTCGCGGTCTCAACCTACGCGACGATTTCAGTAGTCTTCTGGTACATCGGCATGGTGCCCGACCTGGCCACCCTGCGCGACCGCTCGCAGTCGAAGATCGCACAGTATTTCTACGGGATGCTCAGCGTGGGTTGGCGCGGCTCGGTGCGCCATTGGATGCGCTACGAGACCGCCTCGCTGCTGCTGGCCGGTCTGGCCACGCCGCTGGTGCTAAGCGTCCACACAGTCATCAGCTTCGATTTCGCGGTTGCCGTTCTGCCCGGCTGGCACACCACCATCTTTCCGCCTTACTTCGTTGCCGGCGCCATCTACTCCGGCTTTGCCATGGTGCTCACGCTGGCCATTCCGTTGCGCAAGTTCTATCACCTGGAGTCGCTGGTCACCGAGCGCCATATCGACAACATGGGCAAGGTAATGCTCGCCACTGGGTTCATTGTGGCCTACGGCTACGCCATGGAAGCCTTCATGTCGTGGTACTCGGCGTCGCACTGGGAAGCCTTCATGTTCTGGAACCGCGTGTGGGGGCCGATGGGCTGGTCGTACTGGGTGCTGATCACGTGCAACCTGGCAATCCCGCTCACGACGTTGTGGTCGCGCAAGCTGCGCACCTCAATCCCGTTCATGTTCTTCATCTCCATCGTGGTGAACACGGGCATGTGGTTTGAGCGCTTTGTCATCGTCGTCACCAGTTTGTATCACGACTTCCTGCCTTCGTCGTGGGGCACCTACCGCGCCACCAAGTGGGATTACATGACATTCGTAGGCACGCTCGGATTCTTTACGTTCCTGTTCCTGTTGTTCGTGCGCTTCCTGCCCATGATTCCCATGAACGAAATTCGCATGTTGCTGCCGGGGGCCAAAATCAAGCCCAAGGTGGCGGAGGCCGCTGACTGATGCCCGCACGCGAAGGAACCTACGGCCTGCTGGCCGAATTCGATACGCCGAGCGACCTGGTGAGGGCCGCGCGGCAGGCGCGCCAGGATGGCTGGCGGCGCATGGAATGCTATACGCCCTACCCGGTGGAAGAAGCAGCTGAGGCGATCGGCTTTCATCGCAACAAGGTCCCGTTGCTCACGCTGATCGGCGGCCTAATGGGCGGCGCGGCCATGTTCGCGCTGGAGACCTGGATCTCCGTGCTGGCCTATCCGCTCAATATCGGGGGGCGCCCCACGTATTCCTGGCCGGCTTTTATCGTGCCCGCCTACGAATGGACCATTCTCTGGGCCGGTCTTTCGGCTGCCTTCGGAATGCTCGCGCTCAACGGCCTGCCGTCGCTCTACCATCCGCTGTTCAACGCGCCCAACTTCCGCGACGGCGCCACGACCGACAAGTTCTTCCTGTGTCTCGAGGCGCTCGATCCGAAGTTCGATCTGGCAGAGACCAAGGCGTACCTCGCGCAGTTCCAGCCAAACTCTGTGGTGGAGGTGGAGTACTGATGAGCGCGAAGGTTTCAGCTCTCAGCTTTCAGCCCTCAGCCACCGGTCGCGCGCACCGGCTTGTTCGACGCGGCGTTGCTTTTGCCGGCCTCTCGGCAGCGATCTTTGCTGCCGGCTGCCGCCAGGACATGCAGAACCAGCCAAAGATGGTTCCGCAGCGCGGGTCGGACTTCTTTGCCGACATGCGCGGCGCGCGTCCGCAGGTGCTCGACACCGTTGCGCGCGGCCAGCTCCACGAAGACAGCTACTTCTACACCGGCGTGGTGCAGGGGCCGAACGGCTATCGCCAGGAACTGGACGAAATGCCCTTCCCGGTGACGATGGACGTGCTCGAGCGCGGACAGGAGCGCTTCAACATCTACTGCACTCCGTGCCACTCGCGTGTCGGTAATGGGCTGGGTGAGATTGTGCAGCGCGGCTTCAAGCCGGCCGCCAATTTCCACGACCAAGTGCGCATGTCGCAGCCGCTCTCGCACTACTTTTACGTGATGACGCATGGTTACGGCGCCATGCCGGACTACTCGGCGCAACTGCCGCCGGCGGATCGCTGGGCGGTCGCGGCATATATCCGCGCACTGCAGCTGAGCGAGGCGGCTACGGTGAAGGACGTTCCTGCAGGCGTGCACATTGCGAACCTCAAAGATCTGGCCGCGGCGGAAGGTCATCCCGAATACGCGCAGCCCTGGCCCATGCCGTCGACGGCAGTCGAGGCATACAAGCCCATCGCCAGCGAAGGAACGCCGGGCATGGCTCCGGCTTATCCCGCCGATCCAAAGATTTCGATTCCACCCAGCAAACCGGCCCCGGCGGCCCAGAAGTAGGACGAGAAGGAATGGCACACGACGCAATCTCGCACGACAAGCAACTCCCAGCGGACCTGGGCGCACCCGCGTTTGTCGACGGATGGAAGAGCCGCGCTCTGATTGTGGGCGGGATCTCGATGTGCATCGCTATCCTTCTGATTTTCCTCGGCAATGCGCAGGATCATCTCGGCTTCGACCATTTCTATCGCGCGTGGGCGCTGGGCACGATGGTGACCTGGGGGCTCTGCGTGGGCGGGCTGGCGCTTTTGATGGTGCAGTACTGCTCCGGCGGCAAGTGGGGGCTGCTGTTGCGGCGGCCGCTCGAGGCCATGAGCCGCACGCTGCCGTTGATCGTTATTTACTGGTTGGGCATGGCTGCGGGAATGAAGCGGATCTACCTTTGGGCGCAATATACCAATGCAGAGGCCACAGCCAAGGCGCTGAAGGCGGGCGTCATCAACGAACTTCAGGCTCACTGTCTCGACTTCAAGCGGCCCATGCTCAACCCAGATGCATTCCTCAGTGTGAGCTTTCTCTGTTTCGCCATCTGGGGCTTCTACACGTGGCGGCTCAACGCGCTGGGCTTGAAGCGCGATTCCGAGGGTCCAGAGACCACTCCCTACTGGATCAAGAAGCTCGAAAACATCAGCGGGCCCGGCATCGTGGTCTACGCGATCACCATGACTGCCGCGGCCATCTACTGGGTCATGTCGATGGATCCCACGTGGTATTCGTCGGTTTATGGCCTGCTGTTCCTCGTCGGACAGGGATACGCGACGCTCGCGTTCTCCATCATCGTCGCTGTATCGCTCTCCAAAGCCGAGCCGTTCAAGACCATCCTGCGACAGACCGAGCAGCACGACCTGGGCAAGCTCACTTTCGCCTTCGTGATGCTCAACATCTATCTGGCCTTCGGACAGTTCCTGATCATCTGGTCAGGAAATTTGCCTGACGAGATCAACTGGTATCTCGACCGTATCCGTGGCGGCTGGGGCGTGATCATCACTCTCGATTTCATCTTCCACTGGCTGATTCCGTTCACCATGCTGCTCTCGCGCGACCTTAAACGGAACAAGAAGCGGATTGTGCGCGTGTGCCAATGGATGATCTTCGCGCGAGCCTTTGACATGTTCTGGCTGATCGAGCCGAACTTCAAAGACGCCGCGCGCAACCTGCATTTCAGTTGGGGAATTCTCGAATATATTGCGGTGCCCGTCGCCTTGTTCTCGTTCTGGGTGGCTTATTTCTGCACGCAACTGAAGACGCGGCCGCTGGTGCAGGTGAACGATCCGCATCTGGCGGAGATTCTGGAGCCCGAACATGTCCACGCTTGATCACAACGAACCGGAAGGCGAGAAGTTTCTCGCCTCTCACGGGCCAGACAAAGTTGACGCGTCGGCCGGCTTCGAGAAGAGCGACGCCAGCGTAACGGGAATCGCAGTGTTTCTGGTCTCGCTTCTCATCTTTGTGGCCGTAGTCGGGATGCTCTGCTACGGCATCGGCAAAGTGATCAACGCGCACATGAACAAGGAAGACGGCCCCAACAGCAAGTGGACCAAAACGGTGGATGTTCGGCAACTGGGCAACATGCCTTCCAGTCCCGAGCTGCAGAACAAGATGGCTGAGATCACGCAGACCTTTCCCACGCCGCGCGTCCAGACCGACGACGGCAATCAAGACGTGGCCGATCTTCATGCGCGCGAGGATCTGCTGCTCTCGAACTACAGTTGGGTCGATCAGTCGAAGGGCACGGTCAGAATTCCTATCGGGCAGGCCATGCAGTTGATTGCGCAACGCGGACTGCCGGTAGCGCCCGCGGTCCAAACCCAGCAGCCCCGGCAGTTAATGACCGGCGAGACCACGCCGACTGTCACTGTGCCGCTGACCAACGGATTTGCGCGCACCAGCTATGAGCAGGAACAGGCGGAGCAACTAGCCGGCAAACAAGGAGAACAAAAATAGCCGTGCAATCGGCAGTCACAATCCGGAGACATTTACGCAGCACGGCGATGGCCGCTGCGGGCGCGATTCTGCTTTCGCTCGGCAGCCCGCTCCTCTCCGCGCAGGTCTCCAGTTACGGCGACAAGGAAACGGGTCCAACCAACGACAGGCCACCGACTCTGCTCAATGGCGTGGGCATCGACCAGCATCTCAACACGCAGTTGCCGCTCAACCTTGCCTTCACTGACGACGCCGGGCAACAGGTCACGCTGGCCAGCTACTTTGGCAAGCGCCCCGCGATTCTGGCGCTGGTTTACTACCGCTGCCCCATGCTCTGCTCAGAGGAACTTGACGGCCTTACCAGCTCTCTCGAAATGGTTCGCTACGTTCCCGGCAAGGACTTCAACATCATCGTGGTCAGCATCGATCCCAGCGAGGGCACGGACTTGGCCGCTGCGAAGAAGCGCGAGTACGTGAAGCGCTATGGCCGGCCCGAAACGGCCAACGGATGGCACTTCCTCACGGGCACGCAACCGAATATCGATGCTCTCACCCAGGCAGTCGGCTTTCGCTACGTCAAGCTCACCGTGCCGGGCAGCAATCAGATGCAATACGCGCATGCCAGCTCGATTCAGATCTTGACTCCGGAGGGCAAGCTGGCCCAGTACTACATGGGAGTCGAGTACTCGCCCAAGGACATGCTGCTGGGCCTCGACGAAGCCTCGTCGAATCGCATCGGATCGCCTGTAGACAACATTCTTACCTACTGCTATCACTACGATCCCACTAGAAACACGCACGATCTGATCATTGCGCGCGTGATCCAGTTGGGAGGGTTTCTCACGGTGATGCTTCTAGGCGGATTCATGCTGGTGATGTTCCGCCGCGATTTAAAGCACGATCACCCAGCGGGAACAGAGACTCCCGATAGAGCAAAGAAAGTGAACGGATAAGGGAATGGACCACATCAGCCCAGTATTGTGGCAGTTTCTCCAGAAATGGTTGACCCACTTCGCGCTCTTTCCGCCCGAAGCATCGAAGATTGCGCCCGAAATGGATGCGCTCTATTTCTTCATGGCGCTGGTCAGCCTGGTTGGGCTGGTGATTGTGGTTTTGCTGATTGTCAGTTTCTCCATCCTTTACAGCAAGAAGCGCCATCCCAAAGCAGTTCAGATCGAAGGCTCCACAATTCTCGAGGCCACCTGGACCATCATTCCTCTGGGCCTGTTCCTCATCATGTTCGTGTGGGGCGCGCTGCTCTACTTCCGCATCTATACGCCGCCGGCCAACGCCATGAACATCTACGTCGTGGGCAAGCAGTGGATGTGGAAGGCCGAGCATCCCGGCGGCCAGCACGAGATCAACGCTCTGCATGTGCCCGTCGGCCGTCCCATCCAGTTGACGCTCATCTCGCAGGATGTGTTTCACAGCTTCTCCATCCCCGCGTTTCGCGTCAAGCGCGAGGCCATTCCGGGCCGTTACACCACAGTCTGGTTCGAGGCCACAACGCCCGGCACCTATCACCTTTTCTGCACCCAATACTGCGGCACTAATCATTCGCAGATGATCGGCGACGTGGTTGTGATGACGCCCGACGACTTCAAGAAGTGGCTCGAAGGCTCCACCAGCGGCAATTCGCTGGCCCAGGACGGCGAGCGGCTCTTCACCAGCCTGAGCTGCAGTTCGTGCCACAACACGCGGCCCGACGCCCGCGGGCCCAGTCTGGCGAACGTCTACGACTCCAGGCTCACGCTCTCTACTGGGGAGACCATCACCGCCGACGACGCCTATCTGCGACAGGCCATTCTGAACCCCTCGCAGCACATCACGCAGGGCTATGCGCCCATCATGCCCACCTACCAGGGCCAGGTGAGCGAAGAAGGCGTGATCGCGCTGGTGGAGTACATCAAGAATCTCGATTCCGATTACCGTGTCCAGCAGACCCTCAACACCACCGATCTGGTTCCTGAGAGCCCGGCCGGTAAAGCAGCGACGCCGGGCAAGGCGCCCGCGGCGCAGAAGGAGGTCAAACCATGAGCGCTGCCACCATCGTCAGTCTTCCCGATCAGTCCACGGCCAGGATCCCCAAGATGAACTTCCTGACCAAAGAGAACGGCCTGCTCAGCTGGCTGCTGACCGGCGATCACAAGCGGATCGCCACGCTCTACCTGATCTCGATTACATTCTTCTTCTTTATCGGCGGGTCCCTCGCCGGCCTCATCCGCCTGGAACTGCTCACGCCGCAGACTTCACTCATGGCCGCCGACACCTACAACAAAGTGTTCACCATGCACGGCGTCATCATGGTGTTCTTGTTCCTTGTGCCATCGGTGCCCGCTACGATCGGGAATTTCGTGATTCCCATGATGGTTGGGGCCAAGGATCTGGCGCTGCCCAAAGTCAATCTGCTCAGCTGGTATCTCTATATCATCGCCGGCTTCATGGTCATTTACACCATGGCCGCCGGCGGCGTCGACACTGGCTGGACCTTCACCAGTCCGCTCTCCACGCACTACCTCAACACGCACGTCATCTCTACCGGACTCGCCATCTTCGTCGCCGGATTCAGTTCCATCTTCACCGGCCTCAACTTCATCGTCACCATCCACAAGATGCGCTGCCCGGGCATGACATGGTTCCGGTTGCCGCTGTTCGTCTGGGCGAATTACGCGGCCAGCATCCTTATGGTGCTGGGCACGCCGGTGCTGGCCATCACCCTGGTGCTGGTGGTCCTCGAGCGCACCGTGCACATCGGCGTCTTCGATCCCGCTTACGGCGGCGACCCGATTCTCTTCCAGCATTTGTTCTGGTTCTACTCGCACCCCGCCGTTTACATCATGATTCTGCCCGGCATGGGAGTGATCTCCGAGGTGATCTCTACCTTCAGCCGCAAGCGCGTCTTCGGCTATACGGCGGTCGCGTTTTCCTCGGTGGCCATCGCCGTCTTCGGATTCTTTGTCTGGGCCCACCACATGTTCATCATGGGCATCTCTAACTACGCGGCGCTGGTCTTTTCGTTGCTCACCATGCTGGTCGCCGTGCCCTCGGCCATCAAAATCTTCAACTGGGCCTTCACGCTCTACAAAGGGTCCATCACCTTTGAGACGCCCATGCTCTACGCCTTCGGCTTCATGGGCCTGTTCACCATCGGCGGCATGACGGGTGTCTTCCTCGGCTCGACCGGCACCGACATTCACCTCACAGAGACCTACTTCATCGTGGCCCACTTCCATTTCGTCATGGTCGGCGGAATGTTGATGGCGTTTCTATCCGGCATTCACTTCTGGTGGCCCAAGTGGACCGGCCGCATGTACCCGGAAAAGATCTCGCAGTTTGCCGCCGTGGTCACTTTTATCGGATTCAACTTCACGTTCTTCCCGCAGTTCATCCTGGGCACGTTGGGCATGCCGCGGCGCTATGCCGCCTACCCTCCTGAATTTCAGGCGCTGAACGTTTTCTCAACAGCGGGCGCGACCATCCTCGGCGTGGGTTACTTGCTGCCGGTTCTTTACCTCACCTGGTCGCTGAAGTACGGGGCCATCGCCGGAAATAATCCCTGGCAGGCAACGGGCCTGGAGTGGCAAACGCAGTCGCCGCCGTTGACCGAGAACTTCCTCGAGACCCCCATCATGGATCACGAAGCCTACGACTACGAGTGGCTCGAGCAACAACAACAGAAAGAGGTGGCGAGTGTCGGATAGCACGGCAATCTCCAACAGCGCTGCCGCGGAAACTCATCATGAGCATCCGCCCTATCAGCGCCACCACTTCGAAACCGTCGAGCAGCAGGCAGACACAACGAACTTCGCCATGTGGCTGTTCCTGCTCACTGAGGTCATGTTCTTCGGCGGGCTCTTTACCTCGTACCTGATCATGCGCAACTGGTACTACCCGGCGTTCGTTGAGGCGTCGCACCAGTTGAACATTGGGTGGGGCACAGCGAATACGGCAGTTCTCATTATGTCCAGCTTCACCATGGCCATGGGCGTTTGGTCAGCAGAGACGCGCCGCAAAGGCGCGCTGGTTCTTTGCCTCTCGCTCACCTTCGTCCTCGGATTGGCCTTCCTCGGCATCAAGACCATCGAGTATCACGAGAAGTGGGAGAAGCACCATGTCCCTGGGTTGAATTGGAGCGATGCGTCGTTTCTCAATCCGGCCTCGGACCCCGAGGTGCATAAGGATTATCCTGGCGACCAGCCGCTGGCGCCCGACATGGCCCAGAAGGCTCAGATGTACTTCTTCCTCTACTTCGCCATGACCGGAATGCACGCCCTGCACATGATCATCGGTATCTCGATTCTGGGGTTCATGATTGTCCGGGCGCGAGCCGGAGCCTACACGACAGGACACGTTACTTACGTTGAGAACTTCGGCCTTTACTGGCACTTCGTGGATATTATCTGGATCTTCCTGTTCCCATTGTTGTACTTAATCAGCCGGCACTGACAGGATGGATGGAATGAGCGAACACGACGGACAATTCGAGCAAAAGGAAGAGCACGAACACGAACACCACATCGTGAGCCCGGTAATCTATCTGGCGATTCTCCTCGCGCTGCTCGTGGGCACGGGACTCACCGTCTGGGCGTCCTTTATCGACCTCGGCGAATGGCATATCGCTCCGGGACTCACCCTTTTCTGGAATCCCGCCGTCGCGCTCGCCATCGCCTGCACAAAAATGGTTCTCGTTGTCCTGTTCTTCATGCACGTGAAGTACAGCACCAAGCTGACCAAACTTACAGTGGCCTGCGGCGTGTTTACTTTTCTCGCCCTCATCGGAATGACGATGACCGATTACTTCAGCCGCGCGTGGGGACGGTGGTAGAAAGACATTTGTTAGTTGTCAGCATGAGGGCCGCCTTGGCGTGGCCCTTGCTTGCTTTTCGCAAAAGTCGAAAATCTCGCCGCGCATCAGGCCGGAATCATTGCAGAATAGCCCAGCTTCTTTGCATGACCGTAAAGAGCTCCGTCAAAGGTGACGAGAATTGCTTGGATTTCCGCCGCAAAGGCTAGCATCCAGCAGTCTCCAATCGCCTTTGAAGCGGGCAAGGACGCGAAAAGCTTTGTTATACTGCGGAGCTTGGAATCCACTCCCCGCGGCTCCAGATAGAACTCTACGCGCGGATCCTCGAGCCAGCTATCGTATACCCGCCAGGCTTCTTTGAGAGTCAAGGTCTGGTTTCCCATCACTGCAGGATTGGTGAGAAGCCGCAGCAGCCCAAGCTGGGTATACCGGGAGAAGATGAGTCTGTCGTTCGCGGTGAGGCGAGAAAGGTAGTTCGCAGCAACAGACCTGTGCGCGTGGTCGGCAACAGAGAGAGCCAACCATACATTCAGATCAGGAAAGAACAAGGTCATGAGGATTCTCGTCGACGGGGAAGCGCGGACCGAGTTTCCCCGTTTTGCGAACCAGCGGGCCGGTTACATACCTTCCTTTGCGAGGCTCAGAATAGGTCTGCTCAAGTGCCTGCACGATAAGCATTCGCATGGAAGTGCCTGTATCTTCCGCCCTGCGGCGCAGCTGGTTATGGAGCGGTTCCGGTATATCGACGGTGGTGCGAATTGCCATGACATGATTATGGCACCAACGACATAAACATGCAATTCCTTGCTGTGCGCGCGCCTTACAGCGCCGGCTTCGGCGGCTTGACCACCGTCCACGCATTCGCGCCTGTCACCTTCACTGGCCGCCGGTACAACTTTCCATCCTGCACTGCGTAGAGCCAGTTCTGGTCGCGGCTGCCGGCAAATGTAATCGCAGCCAGCGGCCCCCCGCCGGGAATCGGCGGATTGAGGATCTGCATGATGCGCCCGTTTTGCATGGCGACCTGAATGCCCAGCGGCGTGGCGAAATAGACGTTGCCGGTCGTGTCCTCCGCTACACTCCATATGCGGCTGCCTAGTAAGTTCCACTCCGTCGTCTCTGATATTTCCAGGCGATAAAAGGGCTCGCCGTTGATGAGAGAGCCATCGGCTGCGATTTGAAACGACCAGCTATAGCGCGAAGCCGAGTCGGTAACCACCAGCATCGACTGATCGGGCGAGAATGCGAGTCCCGAGGGCACGACAATTGTCCGGCCCATCTCCTGCATCTCCACCTTGCCTGAAGCATCGATTCGGCCTGATCGAGTTCTTCCGCTCCCGCTAAAGTAAATCGTGCCATTCTGTGCGACCGCAAAATCGTAGATGCCAAGGCCTCGCGCTATGATCTTTAGATCATTTAACGGACCGTTAGTCTTATTAAACGAAACGATTTCGTCAGTTCCCAAGGATGCGTACCAGCGGCCGTCCGCACCGGATCTGAGGCGCCCCACGCCGCCTTTCAATTGGAGAAACTGCGTCACGTTTCCATCTGCATCGACGCGCTCAACGGTATTTCCGCCGCAAATATATGCGTCTCCCTTTGCATCGGAGGTAAGACTCCAAACTTGTCCAACATCACGGTCGAAAACGTTATCGCCGCCAACCTGTTGCCACGGCTTGTCGACGAAGATCGTCGAGAAGACCGTCCCGGAGGGATCCCATCCCGGCTTCTGCGCGGCGGCAGGCTCGTGCACCACGATCGGCGCGGGATAATCGCGCCACAGCCAGCGCAGCGCATCGGGCAGAATTGCTCCGCCATGCTTCGTGCTGTGCCCGTCCGTTCCCATCACCAGCTTCGCATCGTAGCCGGCAAACTCCAGCGCCTCGTACATCACCTGGTTGTTGATGGGCCAGCTCCCGGCAAAGTTGGTTCCATAAGGCTCCGTGGCGGTAATATGATCCGCTGACCCATCCTGCATGAAGACGCGAATTGGCTTGGGCTCCGTCTTGCGCACCAGCGCGGGCAGCGCGTCCGCGCCCTTCATCGAAACGTACGTCCCGATGAGGCTCAGCACGCGATGAAACTGGTCGGGCCGGTTCCATGCCGCCATGAATGCGCCCACCGCACCCGTGCTCACGCCGCTCAGGGCACGGTCATCGGGATTCTTTGACAGGTTGTACTGCTTTCCCACTTCGGGGATCAGCTCATTGACCAGAAAATCCGAAAAGCGCGGAGTCAGCGAATCATATTCATAAATTCGGTTGTAGCGGTTCTGTGCGATTTCCGAGTGCGATGGATCCGAAAGCACGGGCAAAACTCCCGGATCGACAAAGATCGCAATCATCGCCGGCAAATCGTGTTTGGCGATCAGGTTGTCCAGGACAACCGGAACGCGCAAGCTGTCGCCGAGCGCCTGGCTACCGTCAAGAAAGATCATGAACGGCGTCGGCTTGCTCGCGTCGTACTGCGCAGGCACATAGATTGCGCAGTTGTGCGGCGTGCCTGGATAATCCTTGCCCGGCGTCAGCGTGAATTTGGTCACCGTGCCTTTGGGCACGCCGTCTTGCGGCTGCGAATCGGGGCCAAGAGTGTAGTCCTGGGCGTGGAGACCCAAAGCGGCAAAGGTCAGGAGAACGGCGAACATCAATCTACTCATCGGAAGACCTCAATCACAAAAAAGCGGGGATGCGTCCGACAGGGGCTGAGCGGAAGCGCAATCCTTCCATCCTAACGGCCTGCATTGGGCGCACGTCAGGTCTGATTGCGGCAGCGCGAGGCTGCGCGTTTGCTTCCACGCCTGTGTCACGGGTCACAGTTGACGATCCTTCACCCCGTCCTATAATGGGCGACAATCTCATTCCCGGAAATTGCGTGTTTCGTTGAGCGTTATCGGATGGATTCCGAGCTCATCCCCATTGGAAGATTTTTAGAAAAGGGGAAGCCGGAATCAAAGTCTGGTTTCGCGTGACGAATCCAATGTCCGATCCAAAATGTATGGGCCCCCTCCGTGGCGGCGGGGCATCGAAGCGATCTAGGCGGCCTTGGCAGCATTCTGCCCTTGGCGCATGGGCGGGCGCGGCCTTGTCCTCGTGCCTCCTGGCGCTCCTCTCGCTTGGCCCAGCGGCTCAAGCACAGAATCCGCATTCCCAAGCAAATCCTGCTCCACAAAAATCTCCCAAGCCCACGCCACTTCCCCCTCGCGTTCTTGAGGCGCAGCACTTTCTCGCCCAGCGCGGGTGGACACCCGGCCATCGCCTGCCGCCCAGGTCGGGCGCCCTCCGTCACTTAGGCGGGATAAGCCTCGGCGCTCCATTTGGCACTCCGGCGGTCCAGATCCAAAGCGCTGGCAGCGCCGCGCCCGCGAGTACCTGGCAGCCCCTCGGCCCCACAGCCGTTCAAACGCCGGACTTTGGTCTCGTCACGGGCCGCGTCGCCGCAATCGCCCTCGATCCCTCCGATGCCACCGGCAACCGCCTTTACGTCGGCACCACGGGCGGGGGTGTGTGGGTCGCCAACAATGCCGGTGTTGCTGCGCCTGCCTCCATCGTGTTCGCTCCTCTCACCGATACTGTCTCTGCTCTCAGCGGAGTCAATGACGCCTCCATCAGCATTGGCGCTCTTACGGTGCAACCGGGCGAAACCGGCGTCATTCTTGCCGGCACCGGCGACCCCAACGACGTGCTCGACTCCTACTATGGCGCCGGCATCCTGCGCTCTACTGACGGCGGCAACACCTGGAACGTGATCCAGCAGACCGCGGACGAGGAGCAGGGCCTCGGCGCCACGGACGCCAGCTTCCTCGGGCAGGGCTTTGCCGGCTTTGCCTGGAGTTCCGTCAATCCGCAGCTTGTGGTGGCCGCGGTCTCTCAGGCCTATGAAGGCACGCTGGTGGGCGCCGATTGGCCGCTCAACACCTTCGAGGGCCTCTTCTACTCCACCGATAGTGGAGCCACCTGGCATTTGGCCACCATCACCGACGGTGTCGGCAAAATCCTCCAGGGTCCGCTCACTCCTCTCACTTCGCAGGGCAACGCCGCCACTGCGGTGGTTTGGAATCCGGTGCGGCAGTTGTTTGTTGCCGCGGTGCGCGATCACGGCTATTACCAGTCGCCGGACGGCGTTACCTGGACGCGCATGGTTGCGCAGCCCGGCGCCGGGCTCACAACGCAGATGTGCCCCTCTAACCCTGGGCAGATCGGTTCCATCGCCTGTCCCATCTATCGCGGCGCGCTGGCAGTGAATCCTCAAACCGGCGACACGTTTGCGTGGACCGTCGACCTGAATAACCAGGACCAGGGACTCTGGCAGGATCAGTGCGGCCTTAGTGGCGGGGTGTGCAGCAATCCAACCATCGCCTTCGCCCAACAGTGGAGCACCGCGGCGCTTGAGACCAGCACGCTCCAGGGCGCAGCCACCATCCCGGATGGCGACTACAACCTCACCCTGTCCGCGGTTCCATCGCAGCAGGACACGCTTTTGCTGGCCGGGGCCAACGACCTCTGGAAGTGCAGCCTGGCCATGGGATGCGTGTGGCGCAATACCACCAACTCAACCACTTGCATGAGCGCGCAGGTGGCTGAATACCAGCATGCGCTGGCATGGAACGCCGCCAATCCACAGGAGATCTTTCTCGGCAACGATAGCGGGCTTTGGCGCTCCACCGACGCCATCGGCGAGACAGGATCGTCCTGCGCCGCAACGGACTCCACGCATTTCCAGAACCTGAACGGTAGCCTGGGTTCGCTGGCCGAAGTTGTCAGCCTGTCCCCGGTCGTAAAGTCGCAGTACAACTTGATGGCTGGTCTGGGCGTGAACGGAACCGCCGGCGTGAGAAGTTCGGCCGCAACTGCGGACTGGCCGCAGATTCTCTCCGGCTACGGCGGCCCTGTGGCCATCGACCCGAGCAAGAGCATCAATTGGTACGTAAACAACCAGGCAGGAGTCGCCATTTATCTGTGCTCGCAGGCAGATCCATGCACGCTCGCCTCGTTCGGCACAAGCCCGGTGATCACAGATGCGGACGTTGGCGGCGACGGTGACACCATGCCCACGCCGGCGCCGTTCCTGGTCGATCCTGTCGTCCACGATCAGTTGCTCATCGGTACTTGCCGCGTATGGCGCGGCCCGGCCAACGGCGCCGGCTGGACCGCGGGCAACGCGATCAGCCCCATCCTGGATAGCGGAGCCACGGACGTTCCCTGCAATGGCGACGGACTCATCCGAGCCATTGCCGCCATGCTGGTTTCCTCCGGCAGCGAAGCCATCTATGTGGGCATGTATGGCGCCGCCAGCAATGGCGCCAACCTGCCCGGCCACATTCTGAGCGCGACCTTTGATCCCTTCTCCGGCGCCGCGCCCGTGTGGCAGGATCTCACGATGAATCCCGTCGTCAATGACGCCCGCTCGTTGAACTCCAAAAATTTCGATATCTCCAGCGTCACGATCGATACTCACGATCCAACCGGCAACACGGTGTACATAACCTTGGCCGGTATGGATAGCTCGGCCGCAAGAATCCAGGTCGTGTACCGTTCAACCAACGGAGGCGCAACCTGGACCGGCATCACGGCGAACCTGCCTGTCGCGCCCGCCAACAGTCTTGCCATCGATCCGCAAAGTGCAAACACGGTCTACGTCGCCACGGACCAGGGCGTGTACTTCACCACGCAGGTTGCTAACTGCGCGCAATCGACCTCCAACTGCTGGTCGGTGTTTGGCGCCGGATTGCCCGCCGCTCCGGCCGTGGCCCTCAGCGCAGCTCCCAACACCGCTTCCGCGCCGGTGCTGGTTGCGGGCACTTACGGGCGCGGAATCTGGCAGACCCCGCTATGGAGCGCGGGGACGGGCCTGACCGCCGCAGCCGCCACCCCTTCGTCGCTCGCCTTTCCCAGCCAGGTCTTCAACACCCCCAGCAGTCCGCTCACTGTCAGCCTCGCAAACACCGGCAGCCTCGCGCTCACACCCACGTCCATCGCGATGAACGGAGACTTCAGCGAGACCGACGACTGCGTCAATGCAACCGTCGCCGCGGGCGCAAGCTGCGCTATCCAGGTGACGTTCGCGCCGCAAGCCACGGGGCCGCGGAGCGGCGAAATGACCATCTACGCCAACGTCTACGGCGGGCAACTGACAGTCGACCTCACCGGAATCGGCGCTCCGGCGGGCGTGGTGATTCTGGCCCCGGCCACCGTCACCTTCGGCCAGGTGGAGGTGAGAACCACGTCTGCGCCGCTTCAGGTTACCGCGACCAACAGTGGTGCGGCGGCAATTCCCATCGGCAGCATCGTCATCACGCCCCCGTTCAATCTTTCCAGCAACTCCTGCGGGACAACCAGCCTGGCGCCAAACTCCAGTTGCCAGTTGGCGGTGGCATTCGCGCCCACCGAAGCCGGTCCGGCCTCCGGCCTGCTTACCTTTACCGACGGCGCAGGCACGCAATCGGTGGAACTCGGCGGGACGGGCGTTTCTCCGCCCACTGACGTTCTCAATCCCACATCGCTTTCCTTCCCGCCGACGCCGGAAGGCCAGCTTTCTTCCGCGCAGACCGTCACAATCACAAACTCCGGCGGCCTGCTGCTGACGTCGATTTCCATTTCGGCGAGCGCTCAGTTCCAGGAGTCGAACACGTGCGGAACGAAACTGGCGGCCGGTGCGGTCTGTATCATCAGCGCGATCTTTGCTCCTACTCAAACGGGCACGGTCTCCGGCACGCTCACCATCGGCGATATCCTGCGCTCGCAACCGCAAACTGTGTCGCTGAGCGGGACGGGACTCGGAGCCCCGGCCTTGAACGTCAATCCCACCAGTCTGACCTTCACCAACCAGCAGCCCGGCGTCCCCAGCACGCCGCAAACGGTCACCGTCAGCAACACAGGCGGGTCGCCGATGGCCAACGTCGGCTTTTCGATCGTCGGCGCCGCCGCCTCCAGCTACTCCATTGCCGCGACCACTTGCGGGGCCCTGCTCGCCAGCGGAAGCAGTTGCGCAGTCCAGATCGTCTTCACGCCCAGTGCGACAGGCGCCATCGCGGCCACGCTCGCGGTTTCTTCGTCCACCTTCGGCGTCGCCCCGGCTTCGGTGCCGCTGAACGGCTCGGGAATACTCGCCTCCGGCCTGGCCACCAACCCGGCCCAAATCGTGTTTCCAGTGGTAGCAGCAGGCCAGTCCAGCACCGCTCAACCAGTGACCGTCACGAATTCTTCCGGTTACGCCATCAGCACGGTTTCTCTAGCCGCTGCTGCGCCCTTCAGCGTCACGCAGAACACCTGCACCGGCGGCTTGGCCGCCGGCGCCAACTGCACCGCCTCGGTCGTCTTTCAGCCGAGCGCCGGCGGCTCCGCAACTGGAGCGCTCACGGTGACCTCCTCCACCGTCGCCACGCCGGCCACCGTACCGCTCTCGGGCACCGGATTCGATTTCGCCGTGAGCATCACCGGCCCAGTGAGCCAGACCGTCGCCAGCGGCCAGCAAGCCAGCTTCACCATGATCGTCGCGCCAGTCGGCTCCGGCGGCACTTTTGCGTTCTCCTGCGGCACGCTGCCCACAAATGCTCTCTGCCTCTTCAACCCCGCCACCCAGACACTCAACGCCGGGGTTCAGGGCAACGTTCTGGTCGAAATCTCCACGGGCAACGGATCGGCGGCTCGGCTCGAAAAACCGAATCTTGCCAAACCGAATCTCGTCGGGCCGAATTTCGCCACGCCGAACTCCGGCGGTCCCGCCTTCCCGCGCGCTCTGCCACTGGCCTGTGGGCTGCTTCTCGTGTCGGTCGCCGTTTTCAAGCGCCGGAAGCTCTTTCTGCTGGTTGTTCTGGCCGCGATCCTTGCAACCGGCGTCTCCAGTTGCACCAGTTCCGGCGGAGGCACGGGTGGCGGAGGTTCCGGAGGCAACGGAGGTGGCTCCAAAACGCCTCCGGGGACCTACACGATTCCCGTCAGCGTGACCTCCATGGGCATCACGCATTCGCTAAACGTAACTCTCACCGTCGACTGAATGCAGCCGATTTCGCGATCCAGGAGCGGCTATACTTGAGCTTCGAGACCAGGACTAAAATGTCTGCCAAAGTAACCGTCGAGGATGTTGAGCGCGTCGCCGAACTAGCGCATTTGGAGCTGGCGCCTGATGAGGTTGGGCCGATGTTGCGCGACCTGAACGCGATCCTCGACTACGTCGCCGAGCTGAATGAATTGGACACATCGAACGTCGTGCCACTAGCCCAGATGGGCGAGCTCGAAGGCGGTGCCATTGCGGCTCTTCGCGCCGACCTGGTGCGGCCTTCGCTTGATCGCTCCGCCGTCATGTCCCAGGCGCCGGAGACCGACCAGGCCTTCTTCAAGGTTCCGAAAGTGATCGAGCGATAAAGAAATTGCCCGCCGGGGCGAACACCGACCGAAGCGAACACCCACTGGAGCGAACAAACGTCCCGAAGAGGAAGATCGATTGTCAGGCGACACCATGACCGCTGAACGCTTTGTCAAAAAGCCCAGGACTCTTACCGATCTCCGCGCCGATCTCGCCGCCGGGCGCACCAAAGCCACAGATCTCGCCGCCGCTTATTACGAGCGCATCGAGAAACTCAATCCCCGGCTGAACATTTTTCTGAGCCTCACCAAAGAGCGCGCCCTCGCGCAGGCCGCGCGCATCGACGCCATCGCCGCCAAAGGTGACCCGCTCCCACCGCTGGCAGGAATTCCCGTCGGCATCAAGGACGTGCTCGTCACGCAGGGCGCGCCGTCAACTGCAGGCTCCAAAATCCTTCAAGGCTACCGTCCGCCCTATGACTGCACGGCAGTCGCCCGGCTCGAGGCCGCAGGCGCGGTGCTCCTCGGCAAAACCAACTGCGACGAGTTTGCCATGGGCTCCTCGAATGAGAACTCCGCCTATGGCCCGGTGCGCAATCCTGTCGATCCGGAGCGCGTTCCCGGCGGCTCCAGCGGCGGTTCGGCCGCGGCAGTTGCCTCCAACCTCGCTGTGGCCACGCTCGGCACCGACACCGGCGGCTCCATTCGCCAGCCGGCCAGTTTCTGCGGCGTGGTCGGCGTGCTGCCCACCTACGGCCGAGTCTCGCGCTACGGCCTCATCGCCTTTGCCTCCTCGCTCGACCGCATCGGCCCCCTTGCCTCAAACGTCCGTGACGCCGCCACGATGCTCGGCGTTATCGCCGGCCACGACCCGAGTGACGCCACCAGCTCCCCGGCTCCCGTCCCCGACTACGCCGCCGAAAGCGACACACCCGCCGCGGGCCTGCGCATCGGTGTGCCCGCCGAATACTTCGGCGAGGGTCTCGATCCCGAAGTGCGCGCTGCCGTCGAGAAGGGCATTGCAGCGCTCGAGGTCGCCGGCTGCACAATCAAGCCGATCTCGCTGCCGCACACTAAATACGCCGTTCCCACCTACTATCTGGTGGCCACGGCCGAAGCCAGCGCCAACCTCGCCCGCTTTGACGGCGTCCGCTACGGCTACCGTTCGCCAAACTCAGCCACGCTCTCCGACATGTACTCGCACTCTCGCGACGAGGGCTTTGGCGCCGAGGTCAAGCGCCGCATCTTCCTCGGCACCTACGCGCTCTCTGCCGGCTATTACGACGCCTACTACCTCAAAGCGCAGCAGGTTCGCCGCATTCTCGCTGACGAATTCCTCCGCGCCTTTGCTGAAGTTGACGCCATCGTCACGCCAACCTCGCCCTTCCCCGCATTCAAGCTCGGCGAAAAGACCGGCGATCCGCTGGCCATGTATCTCGCCGACATCTACACCGTCACCGCCAGCCTGGCTGGCATCTGCGGTGTCTCGGTTCCTTGCGGCGCCACCAAAGCTGGCCTGCCCGTGGGCATGCAAGTTCTTGCCCGCCACTTTGGCGAAGGCACGGCCTTCCGCGTGGCGCGGGCTGTAGAGGCAGCGGGAATTTGAGGAGTAGGGGCCATGAGCAAGTTTGTAGTTTTCGCGGTTTTGGTGTTGGCGGCAATCCTTGCCTTCGGACCCGCGGCCCACGCCGCTCCACGCAAGCCCCACATCGTCGTCCTCGGCGCGGTCAAGCGCGTGCCCTACTCCAAAACAGGTGACCCCTCCGGCGCGGCCACCGGCGAGGACGCGCTCAAAGTCCGCGCCCTCCTGGTCGACGGCGTCCTCAAGGAGTGGACCACCGGTGACGCGCACGACGTCACCGATCGCAGCTTCGTCGTCCGTCGCGTCATCCGGCTCAACGACGCGTTGCCCACTGACAAGCCCGGCCCGAGTGACAAAGTGAGCCACTGGGTTTGGCAACGCGGGCCGTGGCTCTTGGTCGATCGCGTCACCGGCCGCGTGACCGCGCTCCGCCTGCCCGACTACGATCCCGGCGTCAGTCAGGTGAGCTGGTTCCGCGATTACGCTGCTTATTGCGGCCTCACGCCCAGCGGCAAGAGTCTCTATGCCGTGGTTGCGCAGATCGGCGCGCGCAAGCCCGTTCTAGCCAAGAAACTCGCAGCCTTCGACGCCGAGAATCACCCCGACCTGGTCTGCGCACCGCCCGACTGGCAGCGCGAGCCGCTGCGCATTTCATTTCATCCCACAGGCAGCGATGCGGTAAGCTACGACATCGTCCCCGGCTCGGCGGTCATGGTTGAAGACACGGGCGACGAAGATGCGACGCCCGAAGCCGCCCCCGCGAAATAGCAGGTCAGCACGTCAGTCCGCTGCGGCGGACAAGTAAGCGGATCGACACAACGGAAACGCCATGGAATCGATCGACGACCTTTTGCGGCAGGCTGAAGCCGCGCATGGGCACCTGTGCGCGGGCCAGGTTCTCGGTGTGCGCATGGCCCTGCTGGGCCTCGACCGGCTGGGCATCGCCGATCCGCGCGGCACTGACCGCAAGCGTCTCGTTACCTATGTCGAAATCGATCGCTGCGCCACCGACGCCATTGCGCTCGTCACCGGCTGCCGTCTGGGTAAGCGCGCGTTGAAGTTTCGAGACTGGGGCAAGATGGCGGCGACTTTCGTCGATCTCAGTTCGGGCCTCTCCGTCCGCATTGTCGCTCTCGAAGATTCCCGCGAGCTGGCACGCAAGCTATACCCGCACGAAGAGAACAAGAGCCGCCGCCAGTTGCAGGCCTATCGCGAATTGCCGGATGCGCAGCTCTTCCGCGAACAATCGGTGCGCGTCGCCATCGATCCCGCCGACTTGCCCGGTCACTCGGGCGAGCGCATCATTTGCCCGCGCTGCGGCGAGGGAGTGAACTTCGGGCGGTTTGTGCTTATAAATGGAGAGTCGCTTTGCCTCTCCTGTGCCCGCCCGGAACTTCGATACTGGAAGCCTGACGCGCCGGAAGAATAATTCCGGCCGTCATTTGGGCGCCGCTCTTCCTGCCACCAGTTCAAAAGCACCCAGATCATAAAAGTGACGGCAAGGCCTACGGGAATCAGCCACAGAGTCTGCTCATGAATTTCCAGCGTCATGGAGACGATTCCCCTTTCCGGCCACCGGTGCGCCGCGGAACTCACAACATGCGGACCCGGAGAACCTCTTACAATCAGTTGGCGCCCTTTCTCGTAAGGAACGAGTAGCCATTTTGTAAGGGGTTTATTAAGGCCGGAAGGTGCGTCACCAGGCCTTCGCCTGTGTCTCCCCTCCTTGACACCGAACCCACCGCGCATTTCTTATCTCTCTAGGCATTCTTTTGGGATTCCGGGCGGATGAACGTGGTGTAAACCGCCTTCCTTGCGTCCGGAAGCCACCAGGGATGCTGTGTCGAACAGGAAGTATGCGGCAGTTGGGTTGCGTGATGCGTGCGGGCAGGACGGGAATCCCGTTTCGGCCCCCGTTACCGGACCCTCCTTCCAAAGCCCGGGCCGGAGAAGATCGAGGCCAGGGGAACCTTTCCCGGAGACAAATCTGTTGTCAGGCGCCGGCAGCAATGGCCGGATGAGCCTGCGCCCTGAGTAGGGCCAACGCCGGCCGTAAGGGCGAGCGAGGGAAGCGAGCCAACGATGATTGTTGCCACGAATTTCGCATTTTGGGCGGCTGCGCCCGCCCCCGGAGCAGGCGGCGGCTTATCCATGCTGCTGCCCATCCTGCTGTTTATTCCGCTGCTCTATTTGCTGATGATCCGCCCGCAACAGAAGAAGCAAAAGCAGTGGCAGCAGATGCTCACCTCCATCAAATCCGGCGACCGGATCACAACCGCGGGAGGAATTCGCGGAACCATCCTCTCCATCAAGGACGATTCCATTGTGATTCGTGTTCCTCCCGACAACCTGAAGCTTGAAGTGGCCAAGAGTGCGATTGCCTCGGTCACGCAACCAGAGGACGCTTCGAGCTCCTAAGACCCTTCGGGGCTCTTAAGGCCCTTCGGCCTTTCACTTTTTGGACCAGAGAAACGAATCAATGAAGAAGAATCTCAAAAGCAAAATTGCCCTGATCGTCGCGGTTCTTCTGATCTGCCTCTACGGCATCTTCGGAATACCATCGGGGATCAGCGGAAAGGCGCTGCTAAGCGCCATTTCAAGCCGCATTCATCTCGGCCTCGATCTACAGGGCGGGGCGCACCTGATCCTGAAAGTGGAGGTGTCGGAGGCGGTGAATGCCGAAACCGACAACTCCATGCAGCAGATCCAGCAGGATTTGAAGAAGGCCAACCTGACCTTTTCTCAGGTGGTCAAACCCGATCCCAACAAGCCGGATGTCATTCGCATCGAGGGCACGGCGCCCGCGCAAACCGACGCTGTCAGCTCGTTGCTCGGCACCGCCAAGTACGCCAACGAGTACGACCTCTCCGGCGGTTCAGACAACAACTTTACGTTGACCATGAAGCCGCTCTTCGAGAGCGATCTCTACAAGCGAACGATCGACGAGGCCATTGAGACCATCCGCGATCGCGTGGATGCGCTGGGTGTGAGCGAGCCGCTGATCCAGGAATACGGCCTGGGCGCCAACCAGATTCTGGTGGAGTTGCCGGGTGTCAGCGACCTGGATCAGGTGAAAACCATCATCCGGTCCACGGCCCGCCTTGAGATTCATGCTGTCGACGGCGGTCCGTTTCCCAGCGAAGACGCGGCTCTGCAAAGCGTGAACGGCGCGCTTCCGCCCAATGATGAGATTCTGCCCTTCTCGGGTGATCTAGGCGGTTCGAGCAGCACTTCTTATTACGTCATCGAGCGTTCCTCCATTGTGGCCGGCAGCGATTTCCGCTCCGCCGATCCGGGCGTGAATTCAAACACCGGGCAAAGAACGGTGAATTTCACCCTCACTGACGAAGCCGGCGACAAGTTCTGGGACTTCACCAGCGCCAACGTCGGCAAGGACATGGCAGTGGTGATGGGCGGTGCGGTGCGCGAAGTAGCAGTCATCAAGCAGCCTATTCGCGATCAGGGACTCATTGAGGGCGGTTTCACCCAGAACGAAGTGATGGAGCTCTCCAAGCTGCTGCGCACGGGCGCGCTGCCGGCGTCAATGAATTACATTTCTGCCAGCACCGTGGGCGCCACGCTGGGCGCAGATTCCATCCGCGAAGGCGTCACCGCGGCCATTGTCGGCATCGTCGTCGTCATGGCCTTCATGCTCATTTACTACAAGGGCTCGGGCATCAACGCCGACCTTGCATTGATCTTTAACCTGATCATTCTGCTGGGCATTATGGGACTCTCGGCCGCGATTTCGAGCGCCTCCGGCGGCGGAGGCCTGGTGCTCACCCTCACCTTGCCCGGCATTGCCGGAGTCATCCTCACCATCGGTATGGGCGTGGATTCAAACGTGCTGATCTTCGAGCGCATCCGCGAAGAGATTCGCGCCGGCAAGGCGCCGTCGGCGGCCGTGGACCAGGGCTTCGCTCGCGCCTGGGTGACGATCGTTGACACCCACGTCACCACCATTGTCTCGGCAGCAATTCTGTTTATCTTTGGCACCGGTCCGGTAAAGGGTTTTGCAACCACGCTGACCGTCGGTCTTGCGGCCAATCTTTTCACGGCCGTCTTTGTCTCGCGAGTCATCTTTGAGGCGCATTTGAACAAGTTGAAAGCCGGCGAGATGGTTTCGATTTAGAGCCGCCGATTCGGCACCAGGAGAAAACAAGAAGTGGAATTCTTTCGCAAGGTAAATGTGAACTGGCTGGGATGGAAGTGGTACTTTCTCGCCTTTTCCATGATCTTCAGCGTGGCCGGCATCGCAAAGATGAGCTGGAATTGGTCGCACATCGGCAGCCCGGTTCCGCTGGGAGTGGATTTTCGCGGCGGCACGCAGGTGGATGTGCAGTTTGCCAATCCCCCTGACATCGATGCCATCCGGAGCGCAATCGAAGCGGCGGGCGTAAAGGACGCGGTCATTACTAGCTTCGGACCGGTAGCGGACCACCAGGTGCTCATCAGCCTGCCCGAAGAAACCAACGAAGCGGCGCTTGACACAGGCCGCCAGCAAATCGAATCGGCCCTGCAGGCCCATTACAACAACTACTTCAACCCCAACACCGGGGTGAAGGTCGACGTTGTCGGTCCCACTGTGGGCCATCAGTTGGAAAAGCAGGCCACGCTGGCCACGCTCTACTCCATGCTCGGCATGCTCATCTATCTCTGGTTCCGCTTCCAGTTGATCTACGGCGTGGCCGCGGTGGTGGCCTGCTTCCACGACACGCTGATCACCGTCGGCGCTTTTGCTCTTACCGGCCGCGAGATCTCGCTCACCGTGATTGCCGCCATCCTCACGCTGGTCGGCTATTCCATGAACGACACCATCGTCGTCTTCGACCGCATCCGCGAGAATCTTCGCCTCAGCCGGCGCGAAAGCCTGCCGGACCTGGTCAATCGCAGCATCAACCAGACCCTGAGCCGGACTGTGCTCACCTCGGGCCTTACCTTTATCACTGTGCTTTCGCTGTTTATCTTTGGCGGCGAGGTGCTGAACGGATTCTCCTTCGCTTTGGTCGTGGGCATCCTCATCGGAACCTACTCATCCATCGCGGTTGCCGCCCCCATGCTTGTGGCCTGGCAGGAGTACCGCGCCGGAAAAGGCAGGTCTGCCTCGCTGCCCGCAGCAAGAAAGTCAAAAGGTTAAAACGCATGGCCGCCCAGCTCGATTTGTGCATCCATTCTCAAGGGGGAACCACTCCCGGCGGAGGTCCACCGTGGCGGCCTGCGGACGCTTCCCGCCGGTACTTCGGGCACTTGAGAGCTGCACCGGTTTTGCGGCACTCTTGGCAGCGGGAGTGCACTTCTGTTAAGGTTTATTCGCTCCTTTGTGTGGAATTTCCTGTCGGGAACAATTCCCCCTCCCGTGGTGTCTAAAATAGGAGTAACGATACCCGATCTCCGAGGCTGGCTATGTTTGAAGACTCCACATTCGAATCTGCAAAACGGATCAAGACCAAGAGCGGCCGTTGGATGCTGGTGACCGGCGGCATCAATGCCGCGATCCTGGTCTTGCTGATCCTGATTCCGCTCATCTATCCCGAGGCGCTCCCCAACGCGTTGATGGCGACGATCTTGACCGTGCCGCCGCCACCTCCGCCGCCTCCACCACCGCCGCCGCCGCCTGAAGTGCGCGTCGTGCACGTGCAGTCGGAGATGATGAATAATCAGCTCACGGCGCCCACCAAGATTCCGCACAACATCACAATGGTCAGTGAGAAGGAAGCTCCGGCTTCGAACTTCGGCGTGGCCGGCATGGAAGGCATGGGCAACAGCTCCGGCGTCATGGGCAGCTTGTTCGGCAGCGGCACCGGACCGCAGGTAAAGGCCGCCCCTCCCAAGAAGATAAACATCTCGGCCGGCGTCGCGGTAGGTATGTTGATTCAGAAAACCATACCCACCTATCCGCCTATCGCCAAGGCGGCCCGCGTACAGGGCACCGTAGTTCTGCAGGCCCTGATCTCCAAGCAGGGAACCATCGAAAATTTGAAGGTGGTGAGCGGGCCCGCCATGCTGCAGCAGGCCGCGGAGGATGCGGTGAGGCAATGGCGCTACCGGCCCTACCTGCTCAACAATGAACCGGTCGAAGTCGAGACCACAGTTAACGTGATCTTCACCCTGGGTGGGTGATACTTTCAGCTCCCTGCCGGGCCTTTGGCAGGGAGCTTCGCTTTTTAGCTCGAATGCGAATTCCCGTAGGGCCGCATTCCTCGGAACTCAACCTCCCGCCGCGTCGGGCTCAATGCAGCCAAAAAGAATCTCCTTAGGAGGAACGATTCAGTGATTCTCGCTCAGCTCGCACATTTCGCTTCGCACACCGTCAACAGTCTTGCCTTCCTTCAGGATGAGGGCCAGACCGTTGGCTTCAGCCCCCTGCAACTGTGGGCTCACATGGCATGGATGGCTCGCACAGTGGCCATCATCCTATTCATTGAGTCGGTCTGGTCCCTGGCCGTCATGATCGATCGCTACCTCTACTTCTCCGCCGCCCGCAAGCAGTCGCGCGAGTTCGCGCCCAAGGTTGCCGGCGCGCTCAAGGAGAGCAAGCTCGAAGAAGCCATCAAGATCGCCGACCGCAACAAGAAGTCCCACCTGGCCGAAGTTGTTACGGCTGGTTTGCAGGAATTCCGCGCCTCGTCCGGCACCGCTACCGATGAAACCATCGCCAGCGCAGGCCGCGCCCTCGAGAGGGCTGAGGCAATCGTGCACGCCAAGCTCAAGAGGGGCCTCTCGGTTCTGGCCACCATCGGCTCCACGGCTCCGTTCGTCGGGCTGTTCGGCACCGTCGTCGGCATCCTGCACGCATTTGACGCCATCGCCACCCAGAAGATCGCCGGTATCGGCGCCGTCGCGGGCGGCATCTCTGAAGCTCTGGTCACTACGGCGTTCGGCCTGCTCGTGGCCATCCCTGCCGTCATGGCCTTCAACTACTTCACCGGCCGCGTCGAGGCTTTCGACGTGGAGATGGACAACTCCTCCAGCGAGCTGGTGGACTACTTCATCAAGCAGAGCCACAAGCGCTAAGAGCGAAGCGGCTTGGCTCGTGCGAGCATCTTGCCGGGCGGGGGACCTGAATCTCTTCCGCCCGGCCCTTTGATCCTCGCGTGGGTTGCTTGACTTTGAGCACGGCCGGACCGCATCCGGAAAGAAAAATTCTGACGTACGGAGTCCCGATTATGGGAGTAGCAATTCGCGACGAAGGCAAGAAGGTTAACTCCAACATCAACGTCACTCCCATGGTGGACGTAATGCTGGTGTTGCTCATCATCTTCATGGTCATCACCCCCATGCTGCAGAACAAGGTGGCCATCAACCTGGCCACGGTGGAAAACCCCACCAACATGCCCGATGCCGACAAGGAAGACGCCGTTGTCGTCGCCGTCACCCGCGACGGTGCGGTGTATCTGGGGCAGAACAAAGTCGATCCCTCCGAGCTTGGCAGCCTGGTGCGCGATAAGCTTGCGGACAAGACCGACAAGATGATCTATGTCCGCGCCGACGAGCGCGCGCAATACAAAGTGGTCGAAGACGCCATCGACGATGTGCGCACGGCGGGCGTTGAAGAAGTCGGCCTGTTGACGCAGAGACGGGAAGGCAATCAGCAGATCGGCGGCCAGTGACGCTGCAGCTGGATTGTCTCTCGGCAACGAATTTAAGGAAACGAGGAGTTTGAGCCATGGCAATGTCAACGGGTGGACCGGGCGGCAATATGTCCGAGATCAATGTCACGCCGATGATCGACATTCTGCTTGTGCTGTTGATCATCTTCATGGTCATCGTGCCGGTAACCCCCAAAGGTCTGGATGCGCTGGTGCCTCAGCCGCCCAAGAATCCGCAACAGCAGCAGCAGCAGAACGACCGCACCATCGTGGTTCAGGTGCTCTATCGCCCCGGCCAGTCCCCGGCGTACAAGATCAACGAAACCGATGTGAACCATGGCGATCTGCTGGCCAAGCTGACTGATATCTACGCCAACCGCGCCGAGCGTGTGATGTTTGTGAAGGGCGACGACGATGTGAACTTTGCTTACATCGCCGACGTCATCGATATAGGCAGGGCTGCCAACGTGGACCACATCGGCCTGATGACGCCCAAGATCCAGGAAGGCCAGTAGGCTGGCTGTGTCCGGTGACACTTGATCCGGACGCCTGGAAGAGTACAATTTTTTTTGCCCTGGATGCGGCAGCTTTTCGCCGCACCGGCTGCTGAGTTTCCAGGCACGGCCTGCAGGCCCAAGCCTGAAGGAGAAGGATACGAACATGAATGGTACCGCACGATTCTGGGCACTCGCGGTGACTCTAACCGGGATGGTCATTGGCATGAGCGGCTGCAACCAGCTCCTGGCCCGCGACCAGTTGAACAAGGGATGCGACGCCTTCAAAGCCGGTCACTACGATGAAGCAATCGAGCATTTCCAGAAGGCCACCGAGCTCGATCCCAAGCTGCCCATGGCGAAAACCTACCTGGGTAAGGCTCTTGAACAGGATGTAGCCCCTGGAGTGACCACACCCGAAAACCTGAAGATCGCCAACCAGGCAATCGACATCTTCAAGGAAGTCCTGGCCCAAAGGCCCGACGATGTCAACAGCATGAAGGAAATTGCGGGCATCTATTTCAGCATCAACGACATGGACAATGCTGAGTCCTGGCAGAAGAAAGTTCTTGAAGTCGATCCTAACGATCCAGATGCTGCCTATACCATTGGCGTCATTGACTGGAAAAGGGCCCACCAAAACAAGCTGAATGCGCTCCAGGCCGCAGGCATCAACGATGACGGAAAGGGCAATGTGAAAGCTCCGAAGAACGTGATGGAGCCGCTGGCCCAGCAGAATGCGCCGCTCATCGACGAAGGCCTGAAATACCTCACCATGGCCGTCAACGATCGTCCCAATTATGACGACGCCATGCAATACCTGAACCTCATCTACCGCAACAAGGCGGACGTGGACTACGGCAACGCCGCAGCCGTTACCGAAGATCTGGCGCAGGCCGACCAGTGGACCGCAAAGGCCATGGACACCCGCAAGGCCAATGAGGCGAAGAAGAACCAGGGGCCCGGCGGCATCACCATCGATAACAGCGGCCAGATGCACTAGCCGTTACGATTTCATGCGGCAAATACACCACGCGGCCTCTGCTTTCCGCTGAGGCCGTTTTTCTTTGGTCCGAATCTCACCAGTTCCGAAGTGTTCCCGAGGTGTTTCCCTTGAACCGAATTTTGAATCGAATTATGACCCGAACTTCCCGCATGACGCATATCATTGCGCTCCTGTCTGCTTGTTTCGTGATTTCCGTTGTCTCCTCGCCTGCCCAGCCGGCTTCTCGGCCCGCTCCAGGGGAAGTGCCTCATCCTTCCGCGATGCATGCCGTCCAGTCAACCGGCGGCTTCGTCGCCACCAACGATCGCGAAACGCTTGAAGTTACGGTTTGCGGAGATTCTCTCATCCACGTCACAGCGCGGCCCGTGGGTGCGCCGCCGGCCGCGGAGTTCCAGCCGTGGATGCTCGCATCGGCTGAAACCTGCCCCGGCGCGGCCTTCCAGTTCAGCGAATCCAAAGGCTCCGCCAGCCTCGCTACAGCTCGCCTCACGGTTTCCTTGTCGGAGGATGGCGGCAACCTGAGCGTCCGAACTGCCCAGGGCAAGGAGCTGCTGCACGAGCGGGCGAACCTGCCGCGCACCTATCGCCCTTCTGAGGCGACCGGGCTTCTCCATATCGAGGACCGCTTCGGCCCCAATGCCACCGAGGCGCTTTACGGGCTCGGCCAGCATCAGAGCGGGATGTTCAACTATCGCGGCAGCGTCGTTGAGCTCGGCCAGAACAACACCGATGTAGCCATTCCGCTCGTCGTCTCCAGCAAGGGATACGCCATCCTGTGGAACACGGCCTCGTTCAGCTACTTCGACAACCGCTTTCCGCTGGAGTTGAATCTGGAATCGATGGCCGCGCCCCAGGTCGACTACTACATCCTCTACGGCCCGCAGATGGACTCGATCGTCCACCTCTACCGTTCCATGACCGGGCACGTCCCGCTCTTCCCCCAGTGGGCTTACGGCCTATTCCAGTCCAAGGACCGCTACAGGACCCAGGCCGAAATCCTCTCCATCGCGGCCGAATACCGGGCGCGCCACATTCCCCTCGACGCCATCGTGCAGGACTGGTTCTGGTGGAACAACGGCGGCAAGGGCGACCCGGTCTACAACTCTGGCTACACCGATATTCCCGCGGAACTGAAGATCCTCCACGACGAGCACGTTCACGCCATGATCTCGGCCTGGGCATTAATGGACTCGACCGCCGAGAATTACAAGCAGATCGTCCAGAAGGGCTTCGACATTCCCCTGACGCAGGCTTACGACCCCACCAACCCCGCCGCCAGAGATTTCTTCTGGAGCCAGTTCGTGGGCAAGCTCTTCGCTCAGGGTTGGGACGCCTTCTGGCTCGACAGCTCCGAGCCCGAGGAGGCCTGGCCGCACAGCGGCGACGCCGCTCTCCGCGACAAGCAGCTCCACATCGGCAGCGGCCTGGAGTACACCAACGTCTTTCCCCTCGAGCACACCGCGGGCGTCGCGGCACACTGGCTGCAGGCCAACCCCGACAAACGCGTCTTTCTGCTCACTCGCTCGGCCTTCATGGGCCAGCAGCGCGTGGGCGCCACAGTCTGGTCCGGCGACGTCTACAGCAGTTGGTGGGCGCTGCGCCGCCAGGTCCCCGCGGGCCTCAACTTCGCGCTCTCCGGCAACCCTTACTGGACCACCGACATCGGCGGCTACCATCCGCTGAACTATGCGCAAACCATGCCGCCGGGCTATCAAGAGCTCTACGCGCGCTGGTTCGAATTCGGCGCTTTTTGCCCCGTCTTCCGCACCCACGGTCATCGCGACCACAACGAGCTCTGGGTCTACGACCAGGTATTTCCCGCTCTTTTGGCCGTCGACCGCCTGCGCTACCGGCTATTGCCCTACATCTACTCGCTGGCCTGGAAGGTCACCAACGACGACTACACGATCCAGCGCCCGCTGGTGATGGATTTCCGTGAGGATCCGGCAACATTCGAGATCGGTGACCAGTTCATGTTCGGGCCTGATCTTCTCGTCAGCCCGGTTCTCACCGAGCACGCCACTTCCCGCCCGCTTTATCTGCCGGCCGCAACCGAGTGGTACGACTTCTGGACCGGCGAGCGCACCTCTGGCGGCTCGTCGATCGTGGCGCCGGCGCCGCTCGACCGCATTCCTCTCGATGTGCGCGCAGGATCGATCCTGCCCCTCGGCCCGGTCATCGAATACGCCGGTCAGGCCACCGATCCCATCGAGCTGCGCATCTACCCCGGCGCCGATGGCAACTTCTCGCTCTACGAAGACGAGGGCGACAGCGATCGCTATGAAAAGGGCGCTCATGCCACCATCCCCATCCGCTGGGACGATGCCACGCGCACTCTTTCGCTCGGAGACCGCCAGGGAAGCTATCCCGGCATGACTCCCGATCACACCTTCAATGTCGTGATTGTCTCTTCAGGTCACGGCGTAGGCCCGGACGCGACGGCCACGCCCGACAAGGCGATCCACTACACCGGATCGAAAGCTTCGGCGAATTTTTAATCGGATGAAAGGCGAGCGCGATCTATTGCCCGGTCTGTTTCAGGATCTGCTCGGCGAAGAAGTTGCGCACCTTGGCGCCATCGGTAAGCGTCTCAAGGTAGGCCGTCTGCAGTAGCTGCTTCTGGCTGTCGTGGAGCGACTGGTGAATGGCCTGCTGCACGCGGGGATCGTTCAGCTCCCGCTGCCCCGCGGGCTCGCGCGAAATCAATTTGAAAATGGCGTAGCCGGCGATCTTGTGTCCTGAGTCGTATTCCGGAAGCGCGTCGGTAAATTGGTCCGGTTTGAGCTTGCTGATCGCGTCGTAGACTTCCGTATCGGCCTTGAGTTGCGATTCGCGCACAAACCCCATGTCGCCGCCGTTCGATGCGGTGTTGGGATCCTCGGAGAGGTTCATCGCCACAGTCGCGAAATCCACCCCGCTCTCCAACTGGCTGTACGCAGCATCGATTTTCCTCTTGGCGTCGCCGTCGCTCGCGGGCTTTTCGCCCTGCAGATTTGGCGATTGCTGGGCCGGGGCGGTTGTCACCACGATTTGCGCCAGATGATATTGCGGCTCGATCAAGTTGAAGTCCGCCTTGTGCGCCGCGTAGAACGCGGCAATCTGCGCATCGGTGATGTTGATCTTCGACTCGATCTCCTTGTTCATCAGCTTGGTTTCAGTCAACCCGAGCCGAATGTCGCGCTTGAAGTCGTCGAGGGACAGGTTCCTCTGCTTCAGCATCGCCGTGAACTGCTCGTCGGTGTAAGGCGCGTGGATCTCCGTCAGCTTTGCATTCACGTCTTCGTCGCTGGCGGTCAGGTTCAGCTTTGCGGCTTGCTGATCCAAAATCTCGTCCTGGATCATCTGGTGCAGTACGCTCAGCCGCCGGATATCGGCCTCCTCGGACGACGGCTTTTGCGGGCTGTCTCCCAGGCTGATCTGATACTTCCTCTCGAGGTCGGCGCGCAGAATCTCCTTGCCGTTCACCGTGGCCACCACGTCGGCGGAGGGTGATCGGTGGCAGCCTGCCAGGACAGAAAAAAGGACGCCGCCGACGATTGCGGCTGCGGCAAAACTGGCGCGTATTCGATAACTCGATGCGACTTGCAAGCTCATCTCTCCTAAGGGGTTTCGCAATGCCCCCGGCCTTCTAGGATATATCCCGGTAGCGGCACGCGGATAGTCCTCGAATGCGTCATTTGCCGGCGCCGGCCGGCGCTGAGGCTACCGGAGCCGGTGCTGGCGCGGACCCCGGCGCGGGCGGAGGCTGCTCGCCCACCGCGCGCAATGCCCGGTCAATCACCATCCAGACTTCTTCCTCGGGGACAGCGCCGCCATTCACCTTTTCGCCATTGACATAAGTTGACGGCGTTCCTTGAATGCCCAGATCTTCTGCAAGCTTGGCTGAAGCCAGAATCTGCGTTTGATCCTGTTTCGCAATGCAGGCGTTCAGGGTAGTCTCGTCGAGCTTGCCCAGCGTAGCCTCCTGGTGCGCAATGCGATCCAGTGCGGCAAAACTCTTCGTCAAATCGCGGTCGCTGCCCGTGATCTCGCCTCCGTGGGCATGAAGGTAATCCACGTAGGCCCAGTAAACATCGCCGCTCTGTGCCGCCAGGCAATTGGCATCCACGGCCGCATGCATTGCCCACGGGTGTATGTCCGTCAGCGGATCGTCCTTGTAAACGAACCGCACCAGGCTCTTGTAATGATCGAGCGTGTCGGGAAACAGCTCCGCATGCAGGCGCGCGCAGTAGCCACATTCCAGATCGTCGAAGTTGACCACCGTCACCTTGGCGGCGGGATTGCCACGAATAGGACGGCCCGCGATTGGAATGGCGTCGGCGGGATCCTTGGTCAGGTCGAATGTATCCAGGTGGACTAATTTCGTGTTGTCGGTGGAGATCAGGAAGGTCACCACCTGAGTATTGGATCCGTGCGTGATGGTGACAGGCAGCGTCTCATAACCCGTGAATTGACTCGGCGTTCGGGCGCCGAGGGTGACCGTCATATCCGCTGGCAATTCGTATTGAGAGCGGACCATAATCCCAATGCGGCGGTCGAGGGCGGGGTCAGGCCCTGAAGGAGCCGTGCTCTGGGCTTTACAGCCCGCGGTCAGGCCAAGGACAAGCAATCCGGCCAAAAAACGAAAGCGTAACAATAGCTATTCCTCTCAGGAAAGGATACTCCAGCAGGGCGTCCCGCAACCTTCGGCACAATCGGCTTCCCGGCGGCAAAGGATGGACGTTCAGCGCAGCGAAGAGCAACCGTAACCGCGCTCCGTGCGATCGATTCTCGCGCCCGTTTCCAAAACCTGGCCACCGACCACTCATCACCGATAACTGTGCTTAGTACGCCGGCGGTAGCGTGGGATCGCGGAACACCGAGTTGCCGCGCCGGATGTCGCCTACGGCGCCAAAGTTGGCCAGCGTAAAGCTGTAAAGCCACTGCGTTTCGTCGCGGCTGGTTGAGGCTATCGTTCCCAACTCGAAGCGCCGGTAACCGACGCTCAAGCCGCAGCAGTTCCAGTTGTAGTCCGCCTGCACGCCGCCATATTGCACTTCGTGCTGCACAAAGTCGTAGCCGCCGTTCACCGCCAGGTTGAATCCGCTGCCGCTCGGCTTGCCAATCTCCAGAAAGGGCTGCAACTGCTGGCTCTTGATCACCGACGGTGCGCCGCTGCTGGCTCGTTCATCTACGGCGTTCAACAACGCATGGCCGATTCCCACCGTCGTCCGGCCAAAACTATACCCAGCAAAGAGATTGTTCGCGGCGATGCGCCCTGCTATGGAGTCGTAATCCAGATCCCATTGGACGCGCAGATTATCAATCGCTTCAAATCGTATGCGCGAAACCAGGGGCGCTATGTTGCGTGGCGAAGTGAGAAACGTCGGCGCCATCAAATCCAGCGTCGCACCGAAAACGTTCCGCCGCCCGGAAATGAGCGCGCCGCCGAAGTTTGGGTCGATGAAGTACTCCTGCGCAATCTGCCAGGACGCCCACTCGCGCTGAGTATTCGCGCACGCCTTCACAGCTTTGCCGTTTTCCGCGGCCGCTTCATCGTCCGTTTTGCAAGGTTGTTTGTCCGTTGGCCGCAGGTAGAACCGCTGCGTGAGCGAGAAGCCGGCTTCGTTCACGTCGGTGGCGATATCGGTGGTGTCGAAGAGAAGCACGTCGCGGGCCTTCGCTCCGATTCCGCCGACGTAATTGTAGGTCAGCTCGGGTTCGATCACGTGGCGAAGCTCTCGATGCCAGTGGGGAAGCTCGAAGTCGCGCTCCAGCGCCGGCGCACGGATGTCGACCGACGCTTCAAGGTCCGTGCGGTTGAGCGCGCTGTGACTGATCTGCGGAACAATAAACGGGCCCGTCAAGGTGGGGATCTGGCTGATAGTGTAAGCCGTGTTGCGAAGCGCAACCTCTGGAACGAAGCTCCATCCTCCTGCTATGAACGGCATGGAAAGATGCGGATAAAAATCCAGCCGCGCCACGTTGCGAGAGTGAAAGAACGGCTCGGAGCGGTTCAGATAACTCAGCGACGATCCCAGCCCCCAATAAAATGTCGACCTTGCCAGCGGACGGTCCAGCACATCGTAGCGCAACATCGGCAGGCGCAGAATCTTCACCTCGTTGCCGTTCGTGGTGCTGGCGAAGGATTGGAAGCGATTCAGCCAGACTGTCGGGATCCTGCCGTTGTGATTGTGCGTCAGCACCAATTCGCTTGACACTTGAGAGCTGATGGCCTGCGAGTAATTGTCGTCGAAGACCAGCCGGTAGACGTAGCTCGACAAATACTCGGCGCCGCCGGCAACGCGCGTCGCAGACGACAAATCCTTGCGTCCCAGCAAACTCACATCCACTCCGCCCTGGTTTACGAGCTGATTGCTGACTTGGCCGGTTTGCGTGTTGGTCGTTGGCTCTTTAACTCCGCGGTCGAGCAGCGCGTTCCAGCGCGCGGTCACGTGGTCGAGTCCCGGACCCCGGTAGCGGAAGTCGCCGTTCGGAGCCCATCCACGCTTGCTGTAGTACTCCGCGCCCACCACCATGTCCATGCTGCGGTTGATCACCCAATACGCCTGTTCGCCAAGGGTGAAGCCGCGAATTGAGGATCCGACGCTGACCACCGGCGTCAGCAACCCGCTCGCCCGTCCCGTCTCGTTGGCCGGATGATGCAGATAGGGCAGGTAGAAAACCGGTACGCCGAGAAACTCAAAAAACGCATTCGAGGTCGACGCCTTTTCGTTGTCCAGGGCGATGGTGTGCGCGACAATCCGCCAGTCGGGATGAGGAAGCCGGCAGTTCGTGATCGAGCCATCGATCACCTTGAAATTGCCCTCGCCCGTCTGCAGCAGTACCCGACCTGAAAACAGCAGCGGATTCGGCGTCGAGTACACCGCCGTGTGTCCCATTGTGCGCACACCCTGCGAGCCGCTCACGTCGTAGAAACGCGCCGTATGCATGTTCAGCCGCATGTCGCCGCGGGTGGCGTTGATGAGCACATCGTCGGGCCCGCCGGAAAGCTGCAGGTTGCCATCCGCTTCCAGCTCGGTCGTCTTCCGGTTGTAAACAACGCTGTCGGCGCGAAGAATGTAGTCGCGGTAGTGAACCACCACATCGCCGGTCAGAGTCAAAATATCTCCGGCCCACTCCTGGCGCTTCGCCTCCCACTCCACCGGCGTTCCGGTTGCGGGGGTTGGCTCCGGCTGTGCCAGTGGCACCAATTCCTGGCTCGGATCGTCGGGCAGCGCATCGGAAGACGAAGCCGCGGAGCTTGCTGCGGCGCTGCTCATCTCACTTTGCGGCGAAGGGACCGCATTGGTCAACACTTCTGTGGTCTGTGCGCCTAGTCGCAGGTGACAGACGGCCAGCAGCGTGATAAATACTAAGTTACGAGGACACATCCAAGTCCATGACCGGTGCAAGGCTCAGCATAGCAAAGCCGGCTGCATGGATTGAGATGGGAGCCGCGCAGCTCTGGTAACTTATAAAACTCGGATCGATCGCACGCAGACGGGTTCATCGCCCGTAGTGACATCTGTCTTATTCCGCAATCTCCTTTCCTTGGTTCAGCAAAACGGCACGCGCTATGTTTCGATCGCAGATCGGGCATCCGCGCGAGTGACACGATTGTCGAAACCGGCAGTTAAGTCGCGCCCTTTAAAGAAGGGACAAGAAGAGCTTTGAGCACATCGGTCAATAAAGCAACTCTCTTTCCGGACTGGAAACAGGAGATCAATCGGCGCGTTGCCGCTCATATGGGACATAAAACGGAATCGACGAGCGCTTCCCAGAACACTCAGGAAAGCCGCCCCACCCGCGCCAGCCGTGCCGCGCAAGCCGCGGCGCGCGTGGCAGAGCGCTATGCCCAGGCTCCCAGCTACAGCGCGATGCTGGCCGATGAAGCTCGCGCCGCTGTTCGTGCCGCCGAAGCCGCCTCGAAAGCGGCTCAGGAAGCGCAGGCCGCCGTTCAGTACATGCTCGAAGGTCTCGAGGCAGCCGCAACGCCTGAACTTGTCCGGCAGTCCGAATCCGTGGCTACAACGGCGCCCGCGCCGCTGGAGACTCCCCATCACCGCATCTTTGACGCAAGCCCGATGTTTTCTCCCGGCATTCAGCCGGAGCAGAGCGCCGAAGTAAGCGACGAGCTTCGCGGCGCCGACCAGCCGATCTACGCCAATCTCATTCAATTCCCCCGCGAAATGGTTGCCACGCGCAGAATGCGTCCCCGGCTCGCCGAAGGTCCCCTTGCTGCCGCGCCGCCCCAGGCCCAGTTGAGCATCTTCGAGGTAGACCCAGGGAGCATCTCGACGCTGCTTGCGCCCGCAATCGACGAACCTGCCGCGCCGGTGTGGATGCGCGCGGAGTTTGCGACCTTGGACGTAGAGCCCCAGACAGAAGAGGATGTTCTCGACGAGCCCGCGCCTCAGGATCAGCCGCCGAATCCCATCCGGCTTGCGCCCTTGAGCCGCCGTTTAATGGCCCTCGTTGTCGACATGAGCCTCATTCTCGCGGTATTCGTGTTTGTTGCGATGCAGTTTGCCTCGCACGCAAAGCAAATTCCGGGACTCCGTACTATCGAGCTGGGCGTCGTGCTTGCCGTCTTCGCAATCGGCGTTGTTTATCAAACGCTGTTCCTCACGCTGGCCAGGGCCACGCCGGGCATGAAGTACGCCAGCATCGCTCTCAGCACCTTTGACGGCGACACCCCCGGCCGCGCACAGCGGTTCGGGCGCGTTATCGCGCTGCTACTGTCCGTTCTTCCGCTTGGTCTGGGCCTGGTCTGGGCTCTCTTCGATGACGATCACCTCATGGGCCACGATCGCCTCTCGAAGACCTACATGCGCAAGAGATGAGAGATTGAAAACAGGAGCTTTAGGCGACCACTCCCCAATCTGTAAACTTTGCGTCCGGATCCCGTTCACGGCCAACTATTGCGAGGTCCGCCCACATGGCATATACTTTGGTATATGCCACTCCCGCCGGAGGTTCGAATGCAGCGTACAGCCAAAATCTTTATGAATAACCGGAGTCAGGCAGTCCGGCTGCCGAAAGAGTTCCAGTTCAAGACCTCCGAGGTGTTCATCCGCAGGCAGGGCGACGACGTGATCCTGTCCCCGCGCCCGATGGACTGGTCAGCATATCTCGCGGAGCATCCTATCGCATCGGAGGACTTTATGGAGGGCGTTGAGGATCTTCCCTTCGAGGAGCGCCCGTTTTGATGCCGGAATACATGCTTGACACCGACATCGCCTCTTACATCATGAATAGCAAGAGTCCTGCCCTTCTGCAAAAACTGCAAACTGTGCCTACCAGCGCGGTCTGCATTTCCGCGATTACGAAATCGGAAATTATGTATGGCGTTGAGATTTCGCCGCGGCAGCAAAAAGACCGTGCAGCACTCGAGTTCTTCCTGCAGCATATCCAGGTGCTCGATTACCCTGCCGATGCAGCGGCTGATTATGGCAATATTCGCGCCGCGCTCAAGGCGCGTGGGGCGCTAATTGGACCCAATGACACACTCATCGCGGCGCATGCGCGCTGCCTCGGTCTGACGCTAGTGACCAACAATACTCGCGAGTTCAAGCGCGTTCCGGGCCTTAAGATCGAGAATTGGGCCTGACCAATCTTGTTGAGGGCGAGCCGATCGTGGTGATTGCTAATGGTCAGCTAGCGCCCTTACCGCGCTCACTCCCGCTCCGATCAGCGCCGTTTCGTCGTCCGGAGGCAAAATCTCCAGCGAGAAGCTTTGCAGCGGGCTCATCCGAACCATCGTTTCCAGGTGGCCGCGCAGCCGCTCCAAATCGAGGAATCCCACATTGCTGCCCGTAAAGTAGAATCGCCCCGGCCCTGCGAGATGAATGAACGACGCCGTCGCGGCAGCCAAAGCGCGGTGCCACAAGTCGACAAACTCGCGGCAGCGCGCATCGCCCTGCTTGGCGTTGGCAAACACCTCCTCCGGCTCCAGGTCAAGGAAACGCAGCCGCATGGCGCGGTGGCCCATGATGCCCTCCAAGTGGCCCGCGCCGCCGCAGCCGCAGAATCGTTCTTTGGGGTCGAGAGTCACGGTGATGTGCCCGCCCTCCCACACGCCATCCGCGTAAGGCCAGCGCCCATAGCCGATGCCTTTCCCGATGGTCCACACACGCGTGAGCTTGTCGAGCTTTCCCCGCGTGGCGGCCACGCCGGCTGCGATGGCGTCGGCATCGTTGGCTATGTGAACCGGCGCCCCTATTCCCCGCCCCGCCAGAGCATTGGCCAGCTCCTCAGCCAAGCGCATGCCTTTCAGTTGCTTCAGATTTGGCGACTCTTCAATCACGCCTGATCGCACAATTCCCGGAACCGCAACGCCGATCGCATCGGCCTTACCCGCTCCTCCGGCTGCCGCGCCCACAAGTGCGCCAATGTGTTCAGCGAGAATTTCGACGAGCTCGCTGCCAGGAATTGCATCGAGCTCATTCGCCGCTTCAGGGTCGCTTGGATAACGCAGCAACTTGCCCGTCAGCCGCTGATCTTCCAGCCTGCCGGTCACGATATGGCTGGTCATCACGACACCGATCGCCGTGGTCATTGCGCCCTCCTTGGGAAAAGGGAGAGAAATTTCGATTCTTGCCAAACAACAATCAGCGATTAGCTGGCCTTCGAGAAATCCAGTGGTCCTGAAACCGCGAAAAAGAAGCTAAGCGCTAATGGCTGAGAGCTGAAAGCTAGTTCTACTCCGTTTGGTACTTGTGCAGCCGGCCCAGGCCATTGAATGCAGCCACCTTGTAACACTCCGCCAACGTCGGGTAATTGAAAACGGTATCGATGAAGTAGTCCACCGTGCCATCCAGCGTCATCACTGCCTGGCCGATGTGTACCAGCTCGCTGGCCTCTTCGCCGATAATGTGCACGCCCAGAACCTTGCGCGTGTCACGATGGAAGATCAGCTTGAGCCTTCCGGTTGTATCGCCGCGAATCTGCCCTCGAGCCACCTCGCGATAGTAGGCCATGCCCACCTCGTAAGGCACATCCTCGCCGGTCAACTGTTCCTCGGTTTTGCCGATGAAGCTGATCTCGGGAATGGTGTAAATGCCATAGGGATAAAAGCTGGGGTTGGAGCTCGCCGTCGTGTCGCCGAAGGCGCGCACCGCCGCGATCCGTCCCTGCTCCATGGACACGGAGGCCAGCGAGGGAAAGCCGACCACGTCGCCCACCGCATAAATGTGATCGACCTTGGTCTGGAAGTGCTCGTCCACGGCGATGCGTCCGCGCTTGTCCGCTTCAAGGCCGGCTGCGGCCAGGTTCAGGTCGTCCACATTGCCCTGCCGGCCCACCGCATAGAGCAGCGCATCGCCCGAAACTTTCTTCTTGCTTTCGAGGTTAGCCACCACCGTGCCCGGCGACGGCTCCTCCACGCTCTCGACTTCTTCGCCCAGGCGCATAGTTACTCGCGCGTCGCGCAAGTGGTAGCTGAGCGCCTCAATAATCTCCTGATCGGCGAACTCGAGCAGCCGGTTGCGTTTTTCGATCAGCGTTACGCGAACGCCCAGCACCGCGAACATGCAGGCGTATTCCACGCCGATGACGCCGCCGCCCACCACGACAAGCGTCTTGGGCAGCACTTCCAGGCCAAGAATCTGATCGCTGTTGATGATGGTCTTGCCGTTCACCGGCACTTTGTCTGACGCAGCGGGTTTAGTGCCCACGGCGATGATGATCTGGCCAGCTGCAAGCGTGGTGTCGCCCTGCTGGCCCTCGACCCGAATTTGGTTAGGATCGAGGAAGCGGGCGATGCCATGCACCACGTCGATGCCGTTGCGCGAAAGCTGCGCCTCGGTCACGTCCACCTCGGTCTTGATTACGGCCTGGACGCGGAAGGCCAGATCCGCCATCGTGATCTTTTCCTTCACCCGGTAGTTCACGCCGTAGATCGACCGATAGTTATAGCCGGAAAGGTGCAGCACCGCCTCGCGCATGGTCTTGGAGGGAATGGTGCCGGTGTTGATGCACACGCCCCCAACCATGGAGCGAGCCTCAACCACGACCACTCGCTTGCCCATCTTGGCGGCAGCCACCGCGGCGCGTTGCCCCGCAGGCCCGGAACCGATCACGACCAGGTCATACTCTTGCGCGCTCATGCCAATCTCTCTCCGCTTGGGTACTGTCTAAGGGCCTACGGCAACGATGGGCCGAGGCTCCGCGACCTGCCGGCTGTCTTTTCAGGATAACTGTACACGGAGGGCGCATAAGGGAGATGAAAACTTCGGCGCTCAAAAGTGACGGGGACTCGAAGCTAAAGTTGGGACTGTTTCAGGGCGGCGGGAAGCCCCGGCGAGCAACTTGCGTTCACTCGCCGGGGCCGCAGATTGGGGTTCCCGCCGGCTCAATCCTGGTTAGGACCGGCACAACCGGCATCACGCGTGCGCAGCTCCAAACGCGCTAATTCATTCGCAAGCGAGCGGCGCGATTCCAGCTCCGGACACTTTAATCTTTCTCGAATGATGTCATTCACACTATCGGCGGAATTGGGTTCGGCTTGAGTACCGTCCCCGGCGCGCAGACTCGGGGGAGGCGCTTTTACGCCGCAACGGCAGCAGATTCTCGACAATTCTTGCGCATCTCGATGGCCGGAAATGCGCCGCAGGCGCTTGCCCAATTCCGTCGTCAATCGATATGCTTGAGTCCGTTTCCAATTCCTGCTTGCCAAACTCAAGGAAAAGGGGGACCGATTCAAATGATGCGACGGATAGTCCCCTGCAACCTCCCTCTGCTGGCTCTTTTTGTCTGTGCTGCCGTAGCGACCCTCACAGCGCAAGCCCCGCCCGCGCCGGCGCCGGCGAGCACTCAGGCTGCGCCGCCCCCGGGGCCTACCCCCGAGCAACTGGCCATTCAGGCGGCCTCAGAGAAGGACCACCAGCGCATGATGGACCTTCTTGGCATCAAAGACCTGCGGCCGGGCAAGAATGGCGACGCCAACAGCCCCGACCCCGCCAACTACGACGAGTCCAAGGCTGACCTCTATCCTCGCCTTCCCGATCCGCTCCTCATGAACAACGGCAAGCGCGTGACCTCCGCGAATATTGGGTGGAAGGAGCGTCGTCCTCAGATCGTCGAGCTCTTCGACCGCGAGATTGTCGGCCGCGTTCCAGCCAACCTCCCGAAGGTGACTTGGGAGGTGGTAAGCACTGCGCACGAGAAAAATGGCGACGTAGACGTCATCACCAAAAAGCTCACCGGCCACGTCGATAACTCCACGGATCCCGCCATCACGGTGAACATCGATCTGACCCTCAGCACGCCCGCTCAAGCCAAGGGGCCGGTTCCAGTGATCATGGAGTTCGGCCTCAGCCGCGAGTTCCTCGCAGCCATGGCTAAGCGGTTCCCGCAGTTTGCCGCAGGCGGGCCGGGCGCGTCGGGCCCCACATGGCAACAGCAGGTGCTGGCACGCGGCTGGGGCTACGCCGAATACGTGCCCACCAGCGTTCAGCCCGACAATGGCGCCGACCTCACTGAGGGCATCATCGGCCTTGCCAACAAGGGAAAGCCGCGCAGGCCCGACGATTGGGGAGCATTGCGCGCATGGGCATGGGGCGCGAGCCGTGCACTGGATTACTTTGAGACCGACCCGGCCGTCGACGCGAAGCAGGTGGGCATTGAGGGCCACTCGCGCTATGGCAAAGCCGCGCTGGTCACCATGGCTTACGATCAGCGCTTTGCCATCGGCTACATCAGCTCCTCCGGCGAAGCCGGTGCCAAACTCTACCGGCACATCTTCGGCGAAGAGATCGGCAACGTGGCCGGCACGGGCGAGTATCACTGGATGGCCGGCAACTTCCTCAAATACGATGGCCCGCTTTCTGTACCCGATCTTCCCGTTGACGCACACGAGCTGATTGCGCTCTGCGCCCCGCGCCCCGTCTTCATCAGCGGAGGCGCCACGCAAGGCGATGGATGGGTCGATGCCAAGGGAATGTTCATGGCCGCCGTGGCTGCCGGTCCTGTCTACACGCTGCTGGGCAAGAAGGATTTGGGCGTCACCGTATTTCCGCCCATCGAAACCTCGCTGATCGACGGCGATATCGCCTTCCGCCAGCACTCGGGCGGCCACACTCCCGCACCGAGCTGGCCCACATTTCTGGAGTTTGCCGGCCGCTACCTGCATGCGCCTACGGCGAACTCTTCGGCGCGGTGGATGCGGCCTAACTCGGGAGCGGATGCGCCTGGGCCCAGGTCCCTCGCTAGTTGATCTCTCCAGTTCGCGGTCACTCTGTCGTCACGTTCATCGGTTATTCTGCCGGTCACTCCCCGGCGCGCTCAAAATGCTTTACGCTCATACCATGGAATTCAAAGTCCTCGAACTCGAGCGAGAGCCGGTCAACTTCGATCTGGAGCTCAAGCCGGGTGCAATCGATTTCGGCGACGAGGCCGAGCAAATGGGCAATTTGGCGACCTCCGGCAGCGCCGAAGTGATTCACGAGCACCGCGGACCCAAAGAAATCGTCCCCGACATCCGCCTCCGGGGCCGTTTTGCGGGCCAATTTCAGGTGCCCTGCGCCCGCTGCATTGAGCCGGTCGAAATTCCCCTCGCTGCCGACTTCGACCTCATCTTCCGCCCCATCGGTGCCGACTCCGACCCCCCCGAGCGCTCCATAACAGCGTCGGAGACCGAAATCGGTTATTATCAAAATGACAGTCTGTTGCTTGAAGATGTGCTGCGCGAGCAGGTGCTTTTGTCCCTGCCGGTCAGGACGCTGTGCAAGCCCGACTGCAAGGGACTTTGCCCGCGCTGCGGAGCCAATCGCAACACTCAGCCATGTTCCTGCGAAGTGGGTCCGAGCGACCCCCGCTGGGAGGCACTGACCGGGTTGCGCGGCCGGATTAAGTCCTGAAAATTCAGCCCTTTGGAACAGGGCGCGTCTTTCGTCGCTGAAGGATTTTGACGCGCTCCCGTTCAAGAGCCTGCTCGTCAGGCTGCCGGGCCAGATTCGAAAGGAATTGCATCATGCCGAATCCGAAAAGGCGCCATTCCACGCGCCGCACCGCCCTCCGCCGTTCTCACGACTTTCTTACCGCTACCGGGCTTTCTGAGTGCCCCAATTGCCACGAGAAAAAGCTGCCCCATCAGGCCTGCGCCAAGTGCGGGGAGTACAAGGGCCGCTCCGTGCTCGCAGTCAAGGAAGAGAAGTAAATCGCAATTCCGATGCTCACCGACATCGCGCTTGACGCCGTTGGTACCGATAAGGCTCCCGAGCCGGAGATCCGGGGAGCCATCCTTGCCTGCCGCACTCTTCCCGTTCGAGTCCATTTGATCGGGCCCGAGCCGGAGCTCCGCGACCTGCTCGATGAGCATCTCGAAGACGAAGGCGAAGACCTGCCCATCGTCATCCACCACGCTTCTGAGCGCATCGCAATGGACGAGAAGGCGGCCCACGCCGTGCGCACCAAGCGCGACAGCTCGCTGCGCGTGGGCCTCAAGCTGGTGCGCGAAGGCAAGTGCGCCGGCTTTGTCACCGCCGGCAACACCGGCGCGGCCATGGCCACTGCAAAGATGGTGCTGGGCGGACTTCCCGGCGTCGATCGGCCCGCTCTGGCCACTCCCATGCCCACTTCCAAGGGAAATCCCTGCGTGCTGCTCGACGTCGGCGCTAACGTCGACTGCAAAGCGCAGAACCTCGAGCAATTCGCCGTCATGGGCGAGATGTATGCCCGCAGCGTGCTCAAGATCGCGCGGCCGCGCGTCGGCCTTCTCTCCATCGGCGAGGAAGAATCCAAAGGCAACGAGCTCACCCGCGAAGCCTTCCCGCTCCTCAAAGCCCTGCCCATTAACTTCATCGGCAACGTGGAAGGCCGCGACATCTTCAATGGCCAGGCCGACGTAATCGTCTGCGACGGATTTGTGGGCAACGTGGCGCTCAAAGCCAGCGAAGGCATCGGCCGGTTTGTGCGCGACGTGCTGCGCGCCTCCCTCACCCGCACAGTAACCGCGCAGGTGGGCGCGCTCTTGTCGCGCCGCGCCTTCAATGAATTTCGCCGCCGCCTCGACTACACGGAATACGGCGGCGCGCCGCTACTCGGCGTGCGCGGCGTCTGCATCATCGGCCACGGTTCTTCAAACGAAGTCGCCATCTACAACGGCATCCGCGTCGCCCACGAGTTCTCGCGCTCCGGCGCCAACGAGCGCATCGAGCAGGCCTTTGCCGGCCGGCCCAAGCCGCGCCCCGACCACGGCGCCGACGCTACCATTCAGTAATCGGTGATTTGTGGCTGCCAGGGCTGACAAACCGGCGCTTCCTTCAGTGTTCGATCCGGCGGTGCTTGCCCAATTGGCCTGTCCGGCCTGCCACGGCGATCTGCGCCTTGAACGCTTGAGCGTGCAATGCATCGCCTGCCACCGCACCTACCCCATCGTCGATGGCATTCCCGCCCTGATCATTGAGCGCGCAGAACGGCCCGTCGGCGAGCGCTGAAAAAAACCTGGTGCTTCTAGCGCCGCAGGTAGAAAGGCCGAACGATCAATGCAGCCAGGCCGATTGCCGCTGCCAGCGCCAATGCGATCAGGCTATAGAGAAGGGTGAGATTTGGTCCCGTGGCCGGCTCGTCGCCGTTGCCGCCGGCTTTCCGCCGCTCTTCGTCACTCATACTTCAACGACTCCACCGGATCGAGCTGCGCGGCGCGCGTCGCGGGAACGGTTCCGAAGATCACGCCGACCAGTGTTGCCGCAGTCAGCGCGATCACCACCGACAACCAGGAAATAGGAAAGTCGTAGCCGCTCAAAATGCGGATGGAAAACGGAATCGCGAGTCCGACCACGCTCCCCACGATTCCGCCCGTGAGCGAGATGAGGACAGCCTCGGTGAGGAACTGCAGCTTGATCTCGCGGTATGTGGCTCCAAGCGCCTTTCGAATGCCGATCTCGCGGATGCGCGAGCGCACATTGGCCAGCATGATGTTCATGATGCCCACGCCGCCCACGGCCAGCGTTACCGCCGCCACCATCACCAGCACCACGGTCAACGCATCGGCGATCTCCGCGGCCGTCACCAGCAGATCGCTGAGCGTTTGTGCCTTATAAGTTGAGTCCGGCCGGTGTTGGGGACTGGAACTGATTACGTGCACAATCTCTCTCGCGGCTTCGGGCACTTCGTTCATGCTCTGCAGCGAAAAATAGATCTGGTTCACTCTATCGGTTCCGGTAAAGTAGCGCGCCACCGTATAGGGAACCAGCACGGTCTCATCCTGAATTTCGGATTGCCCAAAGTCGGACACGCTCTCCTTGAAAACGCCGATGATGGTGAAGGGAATTCCGAGAACCTGAAAGGTCTGGCCGATGGCCAGATCGTCGCTGCCATATTGTTCCTTGGCAAATTGCTGCGTAACCACCGCGCATTTGATGTGAGCCGAGTCGTCTGTCTGGTCGAAAAAGCGGCCAACCGTGACTATCAAGTTGCGGATTTGCTGATATTCCGGCGTCACGCCCAGAACCACCGTATCCTTCTGGATCCCGCCGGGAAAACTGATGCGATTGTGCATGGTCAGCACCGGCGAGGAATACATCACGCCGGGCACCTGCTGGTCCACGGCCTTTTCGTCTTCGCGCGTCAGGAAGTCGTTGTAGCGCACGCGCTCCGCCGCCGTTGCGCCTCCTCCTGAATACTCCACCTCAACGGTGTTGGTGCCGATCTTCTGGATCAATTCGAGGATGTATTGCTTGCCCGTCATTCCGATGGTCACGACCAGGATTACCGACGCTGTCCCGATCACCATGCCCAGCGCGGTCAGCGCAAAGCGCGTCTTGCTGGCGCGAAAGCTGTCTCCGGCCAGCTTCAGAATCTCGCTCATCAGCATGGTTCGGCGGGCGCTTACCAGCGTCTCTTGAAACTTCTCCTGGCGCTCATTTTGGACGGTTGGGTTCATTGCTTCCTTGAGGATTAGACTCTCGCAGGCGCCTGCGGGTTCCGGAACTCCGCCGCAAAGCAAGCTCGGTGTCTGGTTCCTGTCCCACCCCTTACATAGCTTACGCGCACGCCCATGGCCAGCAGACCCGCCACAGCCACCAACCGGTCACCGTTCCTCTAGTTCGCACCAAAGCATGGCCAACCCCTCAATCGGTACCGCTTCGGCCCGCGTTTGTTGATCGATCCCCGCGGCGGCCAGTGCGGCAGCCGCGGCATCGGTCGCCACTCCGGCGGCGCGCAGGTTGTTCACTAGAGTTTTGCGCTTCTGCGCAAAGATCTGGCGCACAAAACGCAGAAAACCGGCTTCCTCAACTCCCAACTCGGCAAATCGTGGCGCGAATCGCCAGCGAAAAACCGTCGAATAAACCTTCGGCGGCGGGGAAAATGCCGATGGTGGCAATGTGAACAGCTGCTCTATCGGCCCGTACATCTGCATCGCGATAGAGAACGAGCCATAGTCGCGCGTGCCCGCCGTTGCTGTTATTCGCTCCGCCACTTCGCGCTGCACCATCAACACGGCCAGATCAAGCGCAGCGTGGCTGGCCGCCAGCTTCAGCAGGATGGACGAAGTGATCGCATAAGGCAAATTGCCTGCCACGCGCAGCCGCTCGCCGAATTCCGCCGCTGCCGCGGCAAAGTCGAACCGCAGCACGTCCTGCTCGACCACCGTTACGCGCGCCGCTTTGAAGCGCCCCCGCAAACTCGCTGCAAGCTCGCGGTCGAGTTCAACGGCCACCACATGCTTGGCGCGCGCCGCCAACGATTCTGTGATCGCGCCCTGCCCGGGGCCGATCTCCACCACTGTGCGCCCGGCAATCTCTCCGAGCGCCGCCACGATTCGCTGCGCAGCCTGGCCGTCGACCAGAAAATTCTGCCCGAGTTTGGGTTTGGCTCGCATCTTCTGCTCCGATGGTAGTCGAGCCGGCGCCGATCGGAACTCCATGCAGACCAATCTTTGATTTGAAAATGGGAGCCAACCTGCGGCGCGGCGCGGACCCTTGCGGCATACACATAAAACGTGCCATACTTACACATTGGAAGTTTTACACATGGAAAGGCCGGCTCATGCGCACCAATATCGACATTGACGACAAGTTGATGAAGCAGGCGATGAAAGCCGCTAATACCGCGACGAAGAGGGCCACGGTTGAGGCCGCGTTGCGGCAGATCGTTCAGCTCAAGAAGCAGGAAGGCATCCGCAAGTTGTTTGGCAAAGTTCAATGGGACGGCGATCTGGCTGCGATGCGCGAGGGACGATTCCTCGCGCCGGAGCCAAGGCGCAAAGCGCCGAAGCGCGAAAAGGCAAACCTCGACCAACCTGTTCCCCTGAAAGCGGCCGCACGATAGGCGGAGCCAAGCGTATGGTGATCGTCGATAGTTCTGTGTGGATCGACTACTTATTCGGTATCGTCAATCCCCAAACCGATTGGTTAAATGCGGCTGTTGGCAAACGGGAAATCGGACTCACCAGCCTTATCCTCTGCGAGGTCTTGCTGGGTGTTCGCAGCCAAGCGCAATTCCGCCGGCTGCAACGCGACCTGTCGCAGTTTCCAATCTTTGAGATTCTCGATACCCAGCTTGCTATTGCTTCTGCACGGAACTACCAGGTGTTGCGGGACCGAGGTATTACAGTGCGCAAGACGATCGACTGCATTATTGCTACCTTCTGCATTGAGTCTGATCACCAATTGCTCCACAATGATCGTGACTACGATGCTTTCGAGGCCCGCCTTGGGCTGCGCGTCCTGCATCCTCCGACCCTCGCACTAAACTAGACCTTGTCGCCGACGACGATTCCCGTGCGACCCGCGAGGCAGAATTGCTGATCGATTCCCACGCCCACCTGGACAGCCCGCGCTACGACTCCGATGGCGAGGCGATCCTGATCCGCGCACGGCAAGCAGGCGTTGGCCTCGTGCTCTCCATCGGCATAGGCGAGGGACCAGCCGAAATGCATCAGGCGCTCGGCCTTTGCCGCGAGTTTAACGGGCGACGGCAGAATGGGGCCGACTTTCCCAGACTCTTCGCAAGCGCGGGAATCTATCCCCACAACACAACCGAAGCCGATGAAGTTGCCCTGGCCAAACTCGACGCCCTATTGGCCGAGCCTGAAGTCATCGCCTGCGGCGAAATCGGCCTCGACTACTATCACGAAGGCGCCCCGCACAACATGCAGCGCGCGGGCCTCATCCGCCAACTCGAGATTGCCGCCGCGCGCAAGCGGCCTATTCTTATCCATTGCCGCGGCACAAACGAGTCCACCGACGCCTGGGACGATCTTTTTCTGGTTTTGGAGGAGCGCTGGCGGCCAACCGGCCTTGGAGGAGTGATGCACTGCTTCGGCGCTGGCTGGGAGCAGGCGCGCCGCTCGATGGACCTTGGTTTTCTCGTCTCCTTTGCCGGCAATCTCACCTATCCCAAGGCGGAGCCGCTCCGCGATGTTGCCGCCCGCATGCCGCTCGACGGAATCCTTGTTGAAACCGACGCGCCCTGGCTCGCTCCAGCCCTTCATCGCGGGCAACGAAACGAGCCATCGATGGTTGTCGAAACGGCTCAGGTTCTGGCCGGCCTCCTCAGCGTCACACCGGACGAAATCGCCGCTGCGACCACCACAAACTTCTTCCGCCTGTTTCACCTCGGGCAAGACGTGGGAAACTGATAGAGGCACTTCCGGCGGCAGCCCGCCGAGCAATTTGAGGACGAGAAAGCCATGGCTCAGGAAAACTCATTCGACATCGTTAGCAAAGTGGACATTCAGGAAGTCCGCAACGCCATCGATCAGGCGGTGAAAGAGATTCGCCAGCGCTTCGACCTGAAGGATACCCACTCCGAGGTCAGCCTGGAGGGCCACGACGCAATCCAGTTGGCCTCAAGCAACGAATACAAGCTGGAGGCAGTCAAGGACATCCTGGCGCAGAAGCTGGTCAAGCGCGGCGTCTCGCTCAAGAATCTAACCTACGGCAAAATCGAGCCCTCTTCCGGCCAGAGCGTGCGTCAGAAGATCAGCCTGCAGCAGGGCATCCCCGTAGAGAAGGCGAAAGAAATCGTGCGTCTCGTGAAAGACTCGAAAAAGAAGGCGCAGGCCAGCATTCAGGGCGACACCGTAAGAATCTCAAGCAAGGACCGCGACGAGTTGCAGACAATTATTGCCCTGCTGCGCGCCAAAGACTTGGGGCTGGAGTTGCAATTCACGAACTATCGCACCAATTGACCGGAGCGAAGTTACCGCCCCGGTCTCAACAATCCGCCGCAGCGATTTCGACCGGCCCGTTGCGCAAAACAAGTCGCCATTTCCCCTGTTGATGCATTAAAATCGGAGCACTTTGAGCACCTTCACCATACCCACGGCGCGAGAGGTCTTTGAGCTGCTGCGGGAGGACCTTGTCGCGGTAGAGCAGGAACTGGGCCGCGACGCCGCCTCCAGCGTCAGCACCATCACTGAGATCGCCGAGTACCTGCGCGAAGGCGGCGGCAAACGCATCCGGCCGTCGCTCCTGCTGCTTGCCGCTCATCAACTGGATTTCTTTGGTCCGAGTGCCATCCGCCTCGGCGCGGTCGTCGAAATGGTGCACACCGCCACGCTGGTCCACGACGACATCATCGATGGCGCCGATACTCGCCGCGGCCGCCCATCCACCAACACCACCTGGGGCAACGAAAAGTGCGTCCTGGCCGGCGACTGGCTTTACATGCAGGCTTTCAGAGTGGCGCTCGAAGAGCGGAACCTGCGCATTCTCGATCTGCTCATCAGCCTTACGCAGCAGATGGTCGAGGGCGAGCTGTTGCAGATTCAAAAGCTCGGCAAGATGGTCTCCGAGGCTGAATACTACGACCTCATCTTCCGCAAGACCGCGTGCCTCTTCTCGATTTCCATGCGTCTCGGATCGATCCTGGCCGGCGCCACCGAAGCAGAGGAGTCCGGCCTGGGCGCATTCGGCCGCGCTGTGGGCCTGGCCTTCCAGATCGTCGATGACGTCCTCGACCTGACGGCCACCGAAGAGGTTCTCGGCAAGCCTGTGGCCAGCGACCTGCGCGAAGGCAAAGCCACCTTGGCCGTTGTTCATGCCGCCGACCACGGTACCGCGTCCGACCGCAAGGCCATCCGGCGCGTTCTCGACGACCGCAGCTTTGAGAATGTCAGCCGCCAGCAGATTCGCGAGATTCTGGTCCGCAACGGTTCGGTCGAATACGCCATGGCTGCTGCCGACCGCTACGCCGAGCAATCGCGCCAGGCTCTCGCCCCGCTCACTGACAGCGAATTCAAGCGCGCGCTACTCTGGGTCCCCGATTTTGTCGTGGCGCGGGAGAAGTAGATGCCGCGGAAAACTGCCGGAAAGCCGTTGTGGGCCTCGATCGACCGCTACTTCGGCGATCTGCTGGCGCCCTCCGATGAAAAGCTCGAAGCTGCCGTGAAGGCCAACCGCAAGGCGCGTCTTCCGGCCATCGATGTCTCCCCGCTTCAGGGCAAGTTTCTCCAGGTCCTCATTCAGATGACGCAGGCGAAGCGCGTGCTCGAGATCGGCACCCTCGGCGGCTACTCAACCATTTGGATGGCGCGCGCGTTGCCCAAACGCGGACGCGTTATTTCGCTCGAATTCAACCCCAGGCACGCAGAGGTGGCTCGCGCCAATCTGCACTGCGCCGGCCTGCTCAACCGTGTCGACATTCGCGTCGGCCCCGCCCTCGAGAGCCTTCCCGTCTTGAACGCCTCCGGCGCCGGTCCATTCGACTTGATCTTCATCGACGCCGACAAGGAGAACAACCCGCACTATCTCCAGTGGGCGCTCAAGCTCTCGCGCCGCGGGACTGTGATCGTTGTCGATAACATCGCTCGTCAGGGCAGCGTCCTTGAAGCCAAAAGCTCCAAGCCCGACATTGTCGGCACGCGCCGCTGCCTTGAAATGATGGCCGCCGAGCCGCGCCTGTGCGCCGTCGCCCTGCAGACCGTAGGCGTCAAGGGCCTCGACGGCTTCGCTCTGGCCGTCGTCCTTCGCTGAACATCGATTCTGCGCCCATTTCCAGGAATTCAGCGTAGAATTCTCTGCAACGTGAACCAGAGAATCGACAAGATACGCCAGCTCCTGAATGAGCTTGAGTCGGAGCCCAACGCTCTCACGCCGCGAGATCGCGACTCCTCCGCCCAGGAACTGCCGCTCATCATTCAGCAGATCGTCGACGACCTGCAACCGCAGCTCTCCCCCTACGACGCCGCGTTTTACTGGTTTCTCTTCCGGCACTCCATCGCCAAAGACGGCGATCCTCATCTTCGCGTCAGCACGCGCCAGTTGCGCACGGCCGTCGTCAAATCTTCCTACTCGCAACTCGATGAGAACCCGGTCTCGCTGGGAAAGGTGCAGGACACGCTGCGCGCTCTCGAGACCATCGGCGCCATCCGCAAGGAAGGCGAACCCAACCGCGACGGCACACTCTACCGCGTCCTGATTCCGGATGAGATTGAAGCCTGCCTGAAATACCGCGCGGAGCGCATGGCGTCGGACCAGAAATTCAAGTTCCCCTCTGCCGGAATTGAGATCGGCTAGCGCAGCAGAATCCGCCAAACGGAGCACGGCGCCACGTTCTCGCAGAACTGGTTAGATTTGGCCTTCTTCCATCAAAACCCGCAGCGCCGCCGCATATTTTTCAGGTAACGGTTTGCGCTGCAATTGGTCGTCGCAGACCACGTGCACCGTCTCGCCTTCGGCCAGCAGCGTTTGCTCTTCGCCCTCGGCGGCTTTGCGCAGAATACGATAGGCGAACTTGAGCACCGATCCGCGCATCATCGCAGGCCGCGTCTCGATCAGGATTTCGTCGTCGTAGCGCGCCGGCGCGCGATAGCGGCACCGCGCTTCGATCACCGGCAAAATGCATCCGTGATCGGTCTCCAGGCGGCTGTAAGCAAGCCCCAGCGAGCGCAGCAGTTCTACGCGGCCCAGCTCAAACCAGACCAGGTAGTTGGCATAGTAAACAATGCCCATCTGATCGGTCTCGGCATACCGCACCCGCACCTCGGTTGTGACCGGCATTCTCGCTCCAGGTTTCATCTGTTATTTGTCGGGTCTCAGAGACATTCCGCGCGCAGCCGCAGCAACTGACCCCTGACCCCTGAAACCTGACCCCTGCTTTTACGGCTTGACGTGCCTGAACAGTTCCAGTTTGCTCACGTCGTTGAAGATGGTGAAAGCGATGAAGGCCATCAGCACCACAAATGCCGCCTGGTAGATTCGCTCCTTGATCACCAAGCTGATGTCCTGGCGCAGCGCGCTTTCAATCAGCAGAAGCAGAATCATGCCTCCATCGAGAATCGGGAAGGGCATCAGATTCAGAATCCCCAGTTGCAGGCTGATTTCGCTGGCCAGTCCGAACTTCGGATACCAGCCATCCATCTGGGCGGCCTCGCCGGCCGCCTTGGCAATTCCCACCGGCCCCATCATCTGCGTCACCGAGAGCCTGTGTGTAAACAGCCGGTTCAGCACCTCGCCCACAAGCAGCGAATTGTTCTTGAAGAAGCCCAGTGACTTCCCGGCGGCCGAAACCAGCGACAAGGGCTCGTCGCGGATGGGAATCTGGGTCGTCGAGAAGCCCAGCATCCATCTCGTATCGAGCTTCGTCGGCGTGGCCGTAATTTGCAGATTCGCCCCGTTGCGCAGCACGGTCAGCGTTATCGGCTTGCCCTTCCCTGCTTGCATATATGCCAGCAGCGTATTCACGGAATGGAACGCCTGGCCGTCGACGGCCTCGATGGAATCGCCTCCGCGCAGCCCAGCCTCTTCGGCGGGCAAGCCCGGCTGCACCTCCGCCACCGCAATCGGCCCGGGGAGATACTGCGGTGAAATCCCCGCGTCGGTCAGATCAAACTCGTCGCTCTTGGCGATGGCCGGCACGCGCAGGCTCAGTTGCAGCGTATTTCCCCCACGCTCCACCGCCATGGGCACCACTTGATTGGCGTTCAACCGGATGTGGTCATACACAATCTCCCAGTCCGGATTCTTGACGTTGTCGAAGCCCACAATCACATCGCCGGTCTCGATCCCGGCCGTCGCCGCCGCCGAGCCCGGAGTAACCCATTCAACGCTCGTGGTCTTTACTGTCGCCGCCGGAACCTCGTTGATGAAGGCGAAATAAAACCACATCAACCCCAGCGTCAGCAGAATGTTGAAGGTTGGGCCGGCAAGTCCGATCAGCATGCGCTGCCACCGCGGGTGGGCGGTGAATGCACCCGGGTCGTTGACCGGCTCCTGGCCGTCGGACGGGCTGCCGGTGAGCCCGGACTCGGTTTCTCCGGTCATCTTCACAAAGCCGCCCAGCGGCAGCAGGCAGACCTTGTACTCCGTCTCACCGATCTTGAAGCCGAACAGGCGCGGACCGAAGCCGATGGCGAATGCCTCGACACGAACCCTGCAGAGCTTGGCTACGATGAAATGACCACCCTCGTGCACCACGATGATCGCGCCGACAAGGACGATAAATGCAGCGGCAGATACCAGAAAGTCATGCATCGTTGTGCGAGTGTTTCCTTCGGCTAAGCGCAGCCATCCGGCATGCGTTTATTGAGATTGCGCGAGCAGTGCCCGGGCCAGTTCTCGCGCTTCCTCGTCGGAGGCAAGCACCTCCGCAATGGTTGCCGGGTGGGCCTCCGGGGTTGCCGCGAGTACTTTTTCAATTGTACGCGGGATGCCCGTAAACGGAATACGACGTTCGAGGAAGGCCCCTACCGCCACCTCGTCGGCCGCATTCAGCGCAATCGAGTGCGCTCCCCCCTTTTCGGCCGCTTCAAAGGCCAGCCGCAGGCACGGGAAGCGCTCGAAGTCCGGCTCCTCGAAATCCAGGCGCCGCAGCGCGGCCAGGTCGAAAGTCAGCGTGGATTTGGGCCGCTCCGGCCACGCCAGCGCGTACAAAATCGGCAGCCGCATATCGGTCACCGAAATCTGCGCCATGATCGACCCATCCACAAATTCCACCATCGAATGTACGGTCGATTGGGGATGGATGGTCACCCGCACCTGGGCTGGCGTCACGTCGAACAGCCGGCAGGCCTCGATGACCTCGAGCCCCTTGTTCAGCATCGTCGCCGAGTCGATGGTGATGCGTCGGCCCATCACCCACGTTGGGTGCTTCAGCGCTTGCTCGGGCGTGATGCTTTCAAACTGGTCGAGAGGGAGCTGGCGGAACGGCCCGCCCGAAGCCGTCAGCCAGATCGTCTTCACCTCATTGTGCTCGCCCACGCGCAGGCACTGGTGTACGGCATTGTGTTCGCTGTCGATAGGCAGAATGGGCACGTTGCGCTCGCGCGCCGCCGCGGTCAGAATCTCGCCGGCCGCCACCATGCACTCCTTGTTGGCCAGCCCCACCGGCTTTCCCTTGAGGATAGCCGCATGAGTTGCTTCCAGCCCCGCCACGCCCACAATGGCCGAAACCACAAAGTCGGCTTCAGGCAGCGTCGCGCAGGCAATCGTGCCCGCAGTCCCATTCGCCACCTCGACCCCGGAGACGCCTGCCTTGCGCAGCCGCGCCGAAAGCTCGCCGGCCAGCTCGGCCGTAGCCAGCGACACCACCCGCGGCCTCCAGCGCACTGCCTGCGCAAAAGCTTCGTCCACGTTGCGCCCAGCGGCGAGCGATGCCACTGCGTAGCGCTCAGGAAATTGCTCAACAATGGAAAGTGTGCTCTGCCCGATGGAGCCGGTAGAACCGAGAATGGCGAGTCTTTTCAAGGCGGCTTGAGTCTATTTTAGAACCTCTGGTGAATCACCTGCGCGTACCAGAGCACCGGGCCAGCCAGCAGCAACGCATCAATCCTGTCTAGAACTCCCCCGTGCCCCGGCAGCAGGCTGCCTGAGTCCTTCACCCCGGCCGACCGTTTCAGCGCCGACTCGGCCAGGTCGCCCACCTGGCCAGCCACGTTGATCACAGCGGCCAGTCCCACCCAATACCAAATCTCGTCGGGATAGGACAGCACTGCCGATGGAAAAACGCGCTCCAGCCAGGAAACGATGGCCGAGTTCGATGGCTCCTGCATCACAGTCGCCAGGCTCACAAGCGCCGCGGCAACCACCACGCTTCCGGCGACCGATGCGATGGCTCCCTCCCAGCTTTTGCCAGGGCTCAGCTTGGGCGCCATCTTGTGCCGTCCCCACGCGCGGCCTGCGTAATAAGCCGCCGTGTCTCCCGCCCACACCACGAAAAGCAAGAAAGCCACCAGCGAGGGCCCATTGGCTTGCTCGCGCAGCGTCGGTAACGCGATCAGCGTGAGACCGGTGTACAGCAGGCAAAAAATCGACGCCGAAGCGTCCGCAATCGTTTCCTCAACCGGCTTAAAGAAGGTGCAATAGACCAGCAGACCCAGGCCAAGAATTCCAAAGAGAGCCGGGGTCAGGTCGGGCCATTCAAAGTCGACGGCAAACAGCGCCAGCAGGGCCACCATGGTCGCAACCCGCGGCGGGTTCGCTCCGCAGCGCCGGCTCAGGTCCATGTATTCCCAACCTGCGAGCGCCGCTACCGCCGCCACCGCCAGCGTAAACAGCCACTGCCAACGGGGCCCAAGAAACACCAGAACGAGGACAATTGGAATCAGAACAGCAGCAGTGATAACGCGTTTCATTCAGCGTTGAGAATACACCGCCGGGGCCGGAAGGCATTGGTTACGGAAGATTTGGCGGGCCCGGTCGCGACCAGAGCTGAAAGCCCCTTCAGCTCACCGCAATCCGGATGCGGTCGGGATCCTCTTCCACTTCGCCGCCGTCCTCGCCGATCGCGCCGTAGCGGCGCTCCCTGCACTGGAAGTTCGCGATAGCCTCAAGCAGGTGAACCCCGCTGAAGTCCGGCCAGTATCGCTCCGTCACGAAGATCTCGGTGTAGGCGATCTGCCACAGAAGGAAGTTCGAAATGCGTTGCTCTCCCGAAGTCCGGATGAGCAGATCGGGATCGGGCATGTGCGCCGTGTAGAGGTGCCGGTGAATGTCTTCTTCCGTGATGTGTTCCGGGCCGAGGTGCTTCTGCTTCAGCTCCACCACCAGCCCGCGGAAGGCGTCCACCAGTTCCGAACGTCCGCCGTAGTTCAAGGCCAGCGTGAGCGTAGTGCCGGTATTCTCCGCCGTCGTCTCCTCCACCCAGCGCATCTTTTCCTGAACATCGGGCGCCAATTCGTGCGTCCGTCCGATGCACCGGAAGCGGATATTATTCGCTCTCATGCGCTCCACGTTGCTTTCCAGGTAGGTCTTCAGCAGGCGCATCAGGAAGCTGACCTCGGCTCTTGGCCGCCGCAAATTGTTTTCCAGAGAGAACGCGTAAAGTGTCAGCCACGGCAACCCGATGCGGCTGGCTGTTTCCGTCACCTGCTGCACAGTCTTTGCTCCCTGCTGGTGACCAACAAACCGCTTGAGCGAGCGCCGGCTGGCCCACCGGCCATTGCCGTCCATGATGATGGCTACATGCCGCGGCAGGCGCTCCGGCTTCAGCGTCGCATAGACGGCGCGCTCCTCTGGGCTCAACTCATCGATGCGCAATGTGGGAGATGGAGACAAGGAATCGATTGTAGATTGCATCTGCGCTTTCCACGCGGGAGCCCGGTGAGCATCCCGAAGCGGCGCCGACGGAGTTCACGCACGGTACGGGATAGAGGCCGTTCAATCCGTGAACGAACTTCCGGCCCGCATACGAGACGCCTTCGGCCGGATCCGGGGAGTCACACCATCGACCGTAAAGCATTTTGGGGAATTCTGCAATGCACAGCCACGCTGGCGCCGGGCCCGCAAATCGCGGCCGCGCCAACGAACCGCAACTGTCCAGCGCCTTGCCAAAATGGCACTCCACCGCCTTGCCAAAATAGGGAAGTCCACCGGTGAGCGTGCCCGCTCCCGCCCGGCGGCGGAAGCTCCTGCGAAGCTTTCCTGTGCGACTAGCGCCCCCGCCGAGCCTCTACGCGGTGCGACGCCGGCCCGTCGACGCGTCCCTCACGGCGCCGAAGAACAGCGTCCGGTGCAGCGAGTCCAGATGCGGCAACAGCTCGGCCACTTCAGCCAGGAATGGGTCGCCCAGGATTGCTTCCACTTCTTCATCGCGGCGGCTGCGCTCATCGCGAACCAGTTGTCGCATTTCCACGCCAAGGGCCGTGGCCAGCCGCTCCAGCGAGCCCAGCGTCGGAATCGCCTTGCCGTTTTCGATCTTTGAAATGTAGGTCCGGGGCACCTGCATCCGTCCCGCCAATTGCCGCTGGCTCAGGTGGCGCGCCCGGCGCAGCTCGCGTACCTGCGAGGCCACCTGCATGCCGGCGCCGCCACTGACTGGCACAGGCTGGCTGGTTACCAGCCGCGGGGCCAGATACACTGGCTCCTCAATATCGAGGGGCCTGTGGCATTTTCTGCATAGAGAGTTGGTGGTCCTGTACTGCATAAGCCTGCAGTATTCACACCGCACCACTTCGCGTGTTTCCACGCTAACGATAGAAGTTGCCATTTGGGATGCGCGGAGTGCCAGAGCGTGGGACTCCAAGTGCATCGCTGCACTGTGATTGGTGCTACTTTCCATGAAGTGAACCATAATTGTCAAGTAGAAATTCAGGGTCAAACCGAAAAAACACCCACACGAGCCGGGAAAACCCGAAGATTCGCGAACCAAAGCAGTCAACAAGTTCCAAGGTGGGAAGGGCCAAGCGAGCCTCGACGTAAACGCTTCTCGTGCGGCTCGTCGCGCCACTCTCGCCAACCCACATCGGACGACGCGCGCCATCGTCGTATTCCCAAGAGGTCATTTCGAGGCTCATCGACGAATTATTTTTTCGACTTGATGAGTGGGACTATCAGCATGGCAAAAATCGTGAGCACGCCCACGATCAGATAGATCACCCCGTCGCCTGAGATCTGCAGCATGAAAATCTCCCTCCGGCAGTTAGAAGGGAGTTTAATACATAATCCGAATTCTGTCCACACATTTCGCTGTAGCGAATTATAAAATCATCTGGAGGAAGTGCAATTGAATTATTCTCCTTCATTTCGTTCCAGCGACTCACACATTACTGTGAATTCTATATATTGTGTATATAAAGAACATACAACCATATATGTGGTGTTAACTACTCTGATTCCTCCAGTTGACTACTCTGATTCCTTATCCAGCCGGAAGACACATTCTCGGGTAATTTATGGCATTTCAGCAGGTTAGCGTGGTGAGGGCGGAAACTCGTTGCTATGATCACCCCAAGCCAGACTCTTTCCACCAGGGACGCCGATGAGTCGCTGCTGAATCCTCAAAGCTTTGGAAAGCAGCAGATACGGAGATGCTAGTGACATGAGCATTGCAAGGGATCTGGGCCGGCGCGAACAGGCCTGGCAACTGCTCACCGAGTGGACCCAGAGCGAAAGTCTGCGCAAACACGCGCTGGCAGTGGAAGCCTGTGTCGTGGCCTACGGCGAGCAGGAAGCCGCCCGCCTCGGCCTGGAGGGCGAAGCAAGTGCCGCGCTCATCCAGCTCTACTCAACCACCGCCCTGCTCCACGACTTCGACTACGAGCGCCACCCCACCGCCGAAGAGCACCCCTTCGTCGGCGTTCGCGAACTGGAGCGGCTGGGCTGGCCCGAGGAGCTCCGCGCCGCCATCCTCGGCCACGCGCTCTACTCCGGAGTGCCGCGCATAACTCATCTCGCCAAAGTCCTCTTCGCCTGCGACGAGCTGGCCGGCTTCCTCACCGCCTGCGCCCTGGTCAAGCCCACCAAATCCATCGCCGACGTCGAAGTTTCCAGCGTGAAGAAGAAAATGAAAGACAAGGCCTTCGCCCGCGGCGTTCACCGCGAAGACATCGTGCAGGGCGCATCCGAGCTAGGCGTCGACCTCGACGCCCACATCGCCTTCTGCATTGAGGCCATGAAAAAGCGCGCGAGCGAGCTGGGGCTGTGAGCTCAGAGTAGCTGCATCGACGGACTTGCCCCTCCGTGGCGCCGTCCCATCGCGCCATGGGTGGAATACCAAGAGCCCAAACCTGACTCAGATGAAGCTAGAGGCTAGAGGCTAGAAGCTAGAAGCTGCTTTATCTCCCCCACGCCCCGCTCTCGACTTGGGTCCTATCCCGCGGCTTACGGTTGTACCGGTAGAACCAGCACTCCACCGTGCCGCCTGTCTTCAACTCCACAGCCTGCCGCTCGCGAATATACTCGCTCGTCTCCGGCGTCTTCGGATCGAATCCCTCGTACCGGTCGAGCCGCTCGAGAACGCTCTCGTCCTCCGGCAGCTCCATCACCGTCCCGACAATTCTGCCCTTCGCATTCGGATCAGCCACGGCGCCGGGGTAGCCTCCAAGATCGTAGAGCACTCCGCGCACGAATCCCTCGCCCACAGGCCGCAGCTTCGCCGCCACGCGCGCAATCTTCGCCGGCGCTAGACCCGGCTGCAGCGTCCCATACGCAAAAAGATATTGGCTCATTTGCTGATTCGGCAAAGACCCGCGCGGCACTCAGTCCCTTACTCCCTAAATCCCTGGTCCCTGGTTCCCTTGGTCCCTTGGTCCCTGTATCTCCCCAAACGCCTCCCGCATCCGCTTCCAAGTCGTTTCCAGATCTTCAGGAAGAACGCGTGTCTCGCTCACGGTGGTGGTGAAGCTCGTGTCTCCGATCCAACGAGGCATCGCGTGCAGATGCAAATGTCCCGCCACGCCCGCACCAGCGGCCTGGCCGACGTTCATTCCAAAATTGAAACCATGCGGCGTGTAGAGCCGCTCCAGAACGCGCTCGGTTCGTTGCGTCAGGTCCATCAGTTCGTGCGCCGTCTCGGGCGTCAGCGCGGCCAGCCGATCCAGGTGCGCGTAGGGCATCACCATCACGTGCCCTGACGTATACGGAAACGCGTTCAGGCAAATGAAACAGTGCTTCGCCCGCAGAACCAGCCCGCCTGCCGCCTCGGCCTTCTCGCGATCCATTCCGTTTGCGATCGCATAATCGATCGCCGCCATCAGGTTGCAAAAAACGCAGCCCAGGTCGCCGGGCCACGCATCCAGAGCCGCAGGCACGCCGCGCCGCGCCGCGCTCTCCGTCGAGGTGACGTAAGCAAAGCGCCAGGGAGTCCAAAGGTGATCCATCGCAATCCGATCCGGCCGATTCGATCCAATATTGTCCGATTCAGTATAGAAGGGTTTCAGCGCCCGTCTTTGCCAGCGGTCGCATGACGGCTTGCGCGCTCGCCACCCTCGCGCGCATCCCGCCAAATTCTGCCGCCCAAGGTTCTGCAAACTGCCGGCGCCCAGCACTCCCCGCGCCGCACCACACCGAACCCGTCTGCCTAAGTCTTTTGTTTCGACCAACTCGATTGACGCTCGATTGCAGAGATTGCTACACTCAAAGGGTAGCTTCCTGCGCGGATTCCAGCAGTGAGTTGCGGCCGCCCTCCCAGCATGCCGTTGCCTGCCGGCGTTTCCCAAGGAAACCCGCCGTGTTTTACCCCAGTGCAACAAGTTGGGGACGGCCTTTCCTGTGGAAGACAAACCGGCGCGTCACGCGGCGCGAGGGCAAGTCATGGGACTGAAGGCGACCGGAACGCGGAATTGCGGCGTGGGAGCCACCCAGCGGCTGGAGCAATCCGTCGCCGGAGCATAGTCCCGGAGCAGCCTGTAATGGCAAACGTCCTCAATCCAGAAACCGAGAGCATAACCCTGAACACCGAATTGGAAACCCCAACCCTTGACCCTGCGACGGAGCTTGATCATCCGTCGTTCGAATCCACGTCCAACCTCTCCACCTCGAATATTGACAACTCTGAAGTTGTCGATGCATCCCCACTGGACGCCGATGCCCTAACCGAGCCTGTCGCTCAGGCAGCAACACTCGAACTCCCAACCACTCCTGAAATTCCGGCCGCGCCCGATGCAGTTGTCGAAACACCTGCGCCAGTTGTCGAGACACCCGCACCAGTCGCCGATGCGCCCGCGGCAGTTGTCGAAACACCTGCGCCAACTGTCGAGACATCCGCGCCTGTCGCCGAAACGCCTGCACCAGTCGTCGAGACATCAGCGCCTGTTGTCGAAGCGCCCGCGCCCTTGGCGCCGGTTCCAGCCGTTGCGACTCACGCCGACCTGCCCGCTGCAATTGCCGCGCCGCCGGCAGCCGAGTCCACGCCGACTCACGCCACCGAGCCCGCGCCGGCCTCAGCCGTTGCGCCTCGTGCCCCCGCACACGCCTCCGAGCCAGCCGACGATTTCTCCGAGGCTCTGGCCGCCTTTGAGCGTGAGCAGGCCGCTGAAGCCGCCGCTGTTGAGGCCTATGGAGACAAAATTGTCTCCGGCAAAGTCGAGAAGCAGACAGAGAAGTATTTGGTCGTCGATGTCGGCCTCAAGTCCGAAGGCCTCATACCTCTCGAGCAGGTTCTCGACCACACCGGCGCCGTTAAGTTCCAGCCCGGCGACATCATTGACGTCGTCATCGAGCGCGAAGAAGCCGAAGGCGGCTACCTCGTCAGCTACGAGAAGGCCCAGCGCCTCCGCGTGTGGGACACCATCGAGAAGGCAGCCACCGACAAGACGCCCATCACCGGCACAGTTGTCAGCCGCGTCAAGGGCGGGCTCACCGTCGACATCGGCATGAAGGCTTTCCTGCCCGGCTCGCAGCTTGAGATTCGCCCCGTGCGCAATCTCGACACCTACCTCGGCCAGCAGATCGAAGTCCGCGTCATCAAGCTCAATAAAAAGCGCGGCAACGTCGTGGTCAGCCGCAAGGAAATCCTGGAAGAAGAGCAGAACTCCAAGCGCTCGGCCACCATGGAGCACCTTGAAGAAGGCGCGATCCTCACCGGCACCGTCAAGAACCTCACCGACTACGGCGCGTTCGTTGACCTCGGCGGCATCGATGGCCTTCTCCACATCACCGACATGAGCTGGGGACGCCTCACTCATCCCCGCGACCTGGTCAACGTTGCCGACGAGATTCAAGTCAAGGTGCTCAAATTCGACAAAGATAAGCAGCGCGTCTCGCTCGGCTTCAAGCAGTTGACGCCCGATCCCTGGCTCGACGCCACGGAGCGTTATCCCGTCGGCGCCAAGGTTCACGGCCGCGTTCTTTCGGTCACCGACTACGGCGCGTTCGTTGAGCTTGAGCAGGGCATCGAAGGCCTGGTTCACCTCTCTGAGATGACCTGGTCCAAGCGCCTCAAGCATCCCTCCAAGCTCGTCAAGCCCGGCGACGAGGTTGACACCGTTGTTCTCAGCGTCAATCCCGCCGACCGCCGCATCTCCCTCGGCATGAAGCAGCTCCTCGAGAACCCCTGGGAAAGCCTCAGCGACAAGTATCCCATCGGCGCTATCGTCGAGGGCCGCGTCCGCAACCTCACTGACTTCGGCGCCTTCATCGAAATCGAGGATGGCATCGACGGCCTCGTCCACGTCTCCAACCTGAGCTGGACCAAGCGCGTCAAGCACCCCTCTGAAATCGTCAAGAAGGGCGAAAAAGTAAAGGCTGTCGTTCTCGGCGTCGAGCCGCAGAACCGCCGCCTCTCGCTGGGCATCAAGCAGTTGCAGCCCGATGTCTGGGAAAGCTTCTTCGCCACGCACCATGTCGGCGACGTCGTTCATGGCAAGATCCTGCGCACCGCGCAATTCGGCGCCTTTGTCGAAATTGCCGAGGGCGTTGAGGGTCTCTGCCACATCTCCGAAGCCGGCGATCCTGTTGACGGCCACTCCGCGCTCGAACAGGGCCTGGAGAACGACTTCAAGATCATCAAGATCAACGTCGAAGAAAAGAAAGTCGGCCTCAGCCTGCGCACGGGCAGCAGCCAGGAAGCTGATCACCCTGCCCGCGAAAGTTCCGGCTCAAGGCAAGACTCCAGGCCGGACTCCAGGCCAGACTCCAGGCGGGAGCCACACAAACAGCCGGTCTCCAGCTCCACCACCACGCTCGGCGACCTGGTCAACTGGCGCAAGGGCGAACGCTAAACTTCTCACGACATTCCAAACCAAAGCGGCCACCCTCCGGGGTGGCCGTTCTGCATCAAGCGAAATCACGAATTCAGCCATTGCCCCATCAAACCCGACAAGTTGTCATCCTGAGCGACTGAGCACCGAGCGAGGCGAGGCGCGAAGGAGTCGAAGGACCTGTGGTTGCATTTCGTGCGCTTCCCCGTAAAAAACAAAACGTGACGCGGACCCTGGCCCCTGTCTTCTGACACCTGACACCTGAAGCCTGAAACCTGACGCCTGCTCTCCCCCCTCGACCCTGACCCTGCATCATCCCGGCAATCCGTACATCCTGGTCTGCGACCGGCCCAAGATCGAGGCCCTCCGCAAGGAGTTCCCTGACCTGTTCCAGGAATATACGGGCAAGTAACCGTACGGTCTCAACCTCAGGCGTGCCTCTCCACGCCTGCATCTCTAATTTCTGATCCCTGGTCCCTGTTCTCCGCTACCTACCCACAAATTGCAGGACGATTGCCGACTTAAAATTACAAGTCACCCCTCGTATGCGGCTGGCCAGAATTGCTCCTAAAATGGATATGTGCAACACCCAGGCTGGGACATCGCGTAGAGGCACTTTTGGATCGCATCTCGAGGGAAGCTCGCTCGCGCATCATGGCGTCGATCCGGCCAGAGGGCAATCTCACGACCGAAGTGGCCCTCGCAAGGGCAATGTGGGCGGACGGAATTCGAGGATACAGAAAACACTGGCCCATCCTGGGCCGCCCGGACTTCGCATGGCCTGGTCTTATGATCGCGGTATTTGTTGACGGCTGCTTCTGGCACGGATGCAGCTGTAAAAAGATTCCTAAGACCAATCGCCGCTTCTGGGTGGAGAAATTTGAATACAACAAAGGCCGGGATATTCAGGTCGCGAGGCGCCTGCGTCGATCTGGGTGGACCGTATTACGTGTCAAGGAGTGCGCCGTTTCGCATCCCTCGACGTTGAATCGAATCGCCCGGGCGGTCGAGTCCAGGCGCAATGCCTCCCCCTGAGCGCCCGAGGCGTTGCTCGCGATCCTTGATCGCCGAATCGCATGCGGCGGAGGCAATTTCTGCGAACCCGCACGGCAAGGCATTGCCCACCATCGTGCAGACGTAATCCATGTAAGGACAATCAAAGATATAGTTCTCCGGGAACTGCTGAATTGCAGCAGCCTCTCGGACGGAAATTGTTGTGTTTCGTTGGGGGTGACCGAACCGCCCCTTACTGAGTGTCGTACATCCACCGGTGATCGTCGGCGATATGCGATTCCATCTCATCCGTCCATAAACGTTGCCGAACCCCTTTTCGCTCTGCTTATGGCAATCCGGGCGCATGGACTCTGGCAGCTCGAAGCGTTGCTTCCCGGCGCGGGCGTTTCGCAGACGCTTAGAGTTGTTCTCAGACAGGGTCCGCACAACATGCCAGCCAAATTCGCTCGGCCCCCCGTGCTCGTTAGCGTAGCGAAGTTCCACCGGCCTTGGCCTGCCCGAGATGACATCGCGTACGACGCGCCAACGAGGAAGGCCTCTCGACCCATCAATAGAGTGCGTTGGTTCCGGCAGAGGGATATGGAATCCTTTGCCCGCGAGGAGGACAAGCCTCCGCCGGTTCTGAGCCACCCCGTAATCCGCCAACTGAAGGACCGCCCAGGAGACCTTGTACCCAAATTTCTCTATCCGACGCACGAACTCATCGAAGAGCGGCTTACCTCGATCAGCGAGCCCGGGAACGTTTTCCATCATCACGGCGCGTGGGCGAGCCTCCTCGACGAGACGCGCCATATCGCCGACAAGCTCATTCCTGGAATCCTCCCTGCGCCACTTGCTTGTAAGGCTTGAGAAGCCTTGACACGGCGGGCAGCCAGCGAGCAAATCAATCTTTGACCCGGCCAGACGCTTCAACGCCGCACCGGTAATCGTCCGAATGTCCTGCCGCAGGACGGCGACCTCTGGGTGATTCGTCTTGTAGGTGGATACGGCATGCGGCTCAATCTCGACCCCAACCGCCACCCTGAATCCGGCGCGTTTGAGGCCCAATGTGAGGCCACCAACACCCGAAAATAAATCGACCGCAACCGGGGCATTGTCAATCTTGGATTGTCTTATTGGCATTCTTCCTTTGCCGCTCCGCTTCCCTCAGAAAATCTTCATGCATTCTTCTCGTCCGAAGCAGGAATACCTCCCAAGTGACATGCGTCAGCTTTCCCCGCGCGACGAGACCGTCGAATGCCTTTCGCGAAACCGAATCAAGTCCAAGATCATCGCATACAAGCGTGATATGAAAATCCGAAAGAACCCTTCTGAATTCCTCATTCCCGGGTTTCTTAAGAAACTCATCCATTAGGTCGTGATACGTTGAGATTCTCTTGAATTCCTCATTATCAAGCTTGTGGCCCGGACGCTTGATTTCAATGATCTGGACGACCGAGTCCTGGTTGCTCATCACAAAATCGGCCCGCTTGTTCCCAGGAGAAAAGTCATCTAGGACAATCTCTTCACCCGTTCTACTCTTGTAGAACTTCACAAACTCGCGCTTCAGCGTCGAAAACGCTTGGTTTGCAGTGAGAGGCGACCATTGCGGGTTAATCAGCCAGGGAGCCTTTTCGATAAGTTCCTGAAAAACCGGCTCCAGGCTTATTCCATCGTCCTTAAGCGCCTGTACCCGCTCAATCACCCGAACACGGTCATCGGCTATCCTTCCGAATGAAGCCAACTCGGCGACACGCGCAACCCGGAGCAGGGCGGTGAGCGTCCCAAGGGAATTGTCTTTGTCCGCAGCCTCGCGCAGTTTCTCGTCGAGCTCGATGACAGGCGCAAGCATAAGGCTCAACTGTGCAATGTCTCCCGCCCGTTCGGGATCGGCAAGCTCATCGGGGCGCGCAGCGCCGCCAAACAGCCTACCGATCTGCATTGCTCGATTACGTATATCCTTTTGATCCGGTAGCGAGAACTCCTTCTTAACTTGCTCTTCGAAGTTGGTAACGCGTCGGAAAACATCCCAAGCCTTTTCACGCATCGGGTTACGCGACAACGCCCCAATCTTCTTCACGAGGCCTTGACCCCAACGTTCGAACTCCTGACCGAGCTCGTGCGACCACAGGATGTCGCGACGGTCAGTCTGTATCAGGTCCTCCTCCTCGTCGAGCCAATCGCAGCTCAACTCGCCGACGAGATAGGACCGCACATCGTGCTCTCCCGTGAAACCTGCCCGCTGATTAAAGACGCTCGTCTGCGCAGCGATCTTTCCTCGACAATAAACACGCACTCCCGCCATCAGGTCGTCTTTGTACGACTCCTTCGCGTAGGCGATCCATCCACTTATTGGATAGCCCTTGCCGTCCACCGTGAATCCGGCGCTGTAGTCTTGAAGCGATTTGCCATCCGAACCAAAAACACGCCCCGCGATCACTCCATCGGCCGTCGGAGTCAGGTCGACCCTAGTCCCAGGCATTAGATCAATGGAAAACAGCCCCACGACTGTGCTTGCGCCAGGCGTGCCTTCGGCCTGCAGGTTGTCAACAAGCTCAATCGACCAGTTATCCGTCTGGATTCCAAACCGCTGCGCAAGCTGACGGTTAAAATCGTCCATCGTTGGCACGTGCCTGTGGTAAAAATCCCGGAGAATGACCCTCGTCCCCCGCTCCTTAGAGACGGTGCCATCCAATGCGCCGGGCTTCGGCGCGTACTCCGTCTCGACGGGCTGCAGAATCTCGTTTCCGTCCAATACTAGATGTGCCGTAAGATAGCCGCGCGCGGGCTTTCCACTTTGGTCAACCCCGGAAGTCCCTTCGCCCCCCAGCCGTGATCAACTCGATCGTCTCGCATATCCCAAATGGAGCCAGCTTGCCTACGCCTTTGCGCCCCATCACCTTTCGTTTGAAGCGTTTGCTTAGGTCGCCACGTCCGTCTAGGCGACGCTCTGCGCCGACAACTAGGTAGTATTTGTTGACCTCATCAGGTGTCATTCCGCAACCTGTGTCGGAGACCTCGATGGTATAGCCCTTGTCGATGAGCTTGCCCCGATGCTTCGTGGCCAACAGCTCTCCCATCGGGGCACGGACCGTGACTTTTGGGGCGTCGGCATCGTAGCTGTTCGCAACCAGCTCTGCGATGACGGCGGAAACCTTGTCGTACAGCTTGACCCCGAGCTTATCAACCGTAAGGCGCGAGATGCGCATCTTGTACCTTGGCTCGTTCACGCATGCCTCCGACATTCATACTCGTGCAACAGGGCGCGCCGCCCCCATCATACCCTCAAATGCGGGAATCCTGCCTCCGCTTCACCAACCGCAGCCCAGCCTGCCGGAGAACCAACAAAATGAAAACCATTTTTCAACCAACGGCAACCTGTCAAAAAACAAACGGTCTCACCCAAGGGGTGCACCTCACGCGGCGTCAAGCCATGAAATCTCTAAGTGCCTGATTCTCCGCATCTTCCATTTGCCGATAATTAACCCCGTTTGGCGCACAATGGTTCCATGATCCGCCTCTACTCAAAAACCGACCAAACCAGAACCCTTCGCTCGGGCCCTCGTTCGCTTGCTCCCGAAGCCTGCCCTGAGCGAAGTCGAAGGGTCCCTGCTTTTCTGACCACTGACCACTGTTCACTGACCACTGGATTCCCTGCCTTTCTGACCACCGACCACTGTTCACTGACCACTGGATTCCCTGCTTTTCTGACCACCGACCACCGTTCACTGCCCACTGGATTCGCCGCCTTTCTAACCACTAACCACTACCCACTAATCACTGCTTTTACCCCACCCCCCATGCCTCCGGCACCCACCCCCCCCGTCGTTGCACCCACCCCCTCCCCCTGCCTCCTCCGTTTCCTGCTTTTCGGTTCGCTCTTCCCTTGTTCCCTTGGTCCCTTGTTCCCTGTTTTTGACCCACCCCCCCATG